>Ga0164243_10004441_pt1 | contig 21985 bp, 19 predicted proteins | sample OricompcompostOP_FD_108781 | JGI IMG/M metagenome (GOLD analysis project Ga0164243, IMG submission 108781) | Organic Plus compost microbial communities from Emeryville, California, USA - Original compost - Organic plus compost (OP) | ecosystem: Engineered > Solid waste > Mixed feedstock >...
AACCGCCCCCGAAAACAGGCCGCTTCCCGCGAATTGGCCCGATCCCCCGCCCTCGTCCGCCCTCTACCGTCAGGGCATGCGGATCCGAATCGTCGATGCCTTCACCGACCGCCCCTTCTCCGGCAACCCTGCCGGAGTGATGCTGCTCGACGCCTTCCCGGAGGACTCCTGGCTGCAGAACGTCGCTCTTGAGGTCAACCACGCCGAGACGGCCTTCGCCCACCCGCTGCCCGAGGGCGGCGAGGCGGACTGGGCGCTGCGCTGGTTCACGCCCGTCACCGAGGTGGCCATGTGCGGTCACGCCACGCTCGCCGCCGCGCACGTCCTGCACGCCACGGGCGCCCACAAGGGACCGGTGCGGTTCGCCACCCGCAGCGGCGTGCTGGTCGCCGACACCGCCGAGGACGGCACCGTCACCCTGGACTTCCCGACCGCGCCGCTCACGGCCGTCGAGGTGCCCGAGGGCGTCGTGGAAGCGCTCGGCGCGTCCGTCCTGGCGGCGTTCGACACCGGGCCGAACGTCGGCGACCTGCTGGTCGAACTGGCCGACGAGGACACCGTGCGCGCTCTGCGCCCCGACCACAAGGCCCTGATGACGTACTCGGAGCGCGGCGTCATCGCCACCGCCCGCGCCGAGGACCCCGCGTCCGGCTACGACTTCGTCTCGCGCTGCTTCTTCCCGAACGTCGGCATCGACGAGGACGCGGTCACCGGCAGCGCGCACACCGCACTGGCCCCGTACTGGTCGCAGCGGATCGGCCGCGCCGCCCTCACCGGGCTGCAGGCCTCACCCCGCTCCGGGCTCGTCCGCACCGAGGTGCGCGGGGACCGCACCCTGCTGGGCGGCAGGGCGGTGACGGTCGTCGAGGGCGAGCTGCTGGTCTGAGCCCGGATACGCAGAAGGGGGCGTACAGCACGGTGTACGCCCCCTTCGCCCGATCTCACGCCGTCGGCAGCCAGCCGACCTTCCCCGCGAGCAGCGCGTACCCGACGAACGCGCCGACGTCGAGCAGCGTGTGCGCGGCCACCAGCGGCCCGACGCGCCCCCAGCGGCGGTACAGGTGGACGAAGACCACGCCCATGACCATGTTGCCGACGAAGCCGCCGATGCCCTGGTAGAGGTGGTACGACCCGCGCAGCACCGCGCTGCCCGCCATCGAGGCGGTGGGCGACCAGCCGAGCTGGTCGAGCCGGCGCAGCAGATAGCCGACCACGATCACCTCTTCGAGGATCGAGTTCTGCGCGGCCGACAGGATCAGCACGGGGTACTTCCACCACACCTCGGGCAACGCCTCCGGCACCACGGTGAGGTTGAAGCCCAGGGCGCGGACGGCCAGGTAGAAGGCGATGCCGCTGCTGCCGATGACCGCGGCGATCGCGGCGCCGCGGCCGAGGTCGGACCAGGGGCGGGTGCGGTCGAAACCGAGGGCGCGCAGTCCGGAGCCCTCGCGCAGCAGCAGGTGGGCGACCAGGGCCACCGGCACCAGTGCGGTGGCGACGCCGAACAGCTGCCAGGCGAGGTCCAGCCAGGGGCGTCCCGGCGCGGCCGAGGCGTTGAGGGTGGCCGCCTGGTCCTTCAGTCCGCCCGGCCTGGTGACCGAGCCGATGAAGCTGATGAGCGCCGACACCCCGCTCGCGCCGAGGGACAGCGCGAGGACGAGCAGCGTCTCGTCGCGCAGCGTCCTCCGCGAGAGGGTCCGCTCCGGATACGCATCGGCCCCCGGGCCCGCCGCCTCCGCCTGCACACCTGCCTCCACATCACCGATCGGTCCGATCAGTATGAAGGCAGTACCTGTGCGGCGGGCCGGGGGCCCGGGGCGCCGGTCCGTCCCTCCTCCGTCCTGGTCAGGCCGTCGTCGGCACCGGTTCGGGCAGTCCGACCGGCCAGGTGTGCACGGGCTCGCCCTGCTTGGTCAGGTCGCGGTAGCGGCGGGTGGTGGCCGCCAGCGCCTCCTCCCGGCCGAGTCCCGCGTCCAGCGCCCGGTGGAAGGTCGCGGCCTGCCAGGACGCGCCGTTCACCCGGCGCCGGCAGCGCTCCTCGATCACGCCGAGGTACCGGTCCCGGTCGGCGGGCTCGATCCCCCACGCGTCCAGTCCGGCCTCGGCGAGCGGCAGCAGCTCCTCCCGTACGAGGGTGACCGCGTCCACCTCGACCAGGCCGCCGCCGAGGCGTCCGCGCCGGGGCCAGGTGAAGCGGGCGTCGATGCCGTCCTTGCAGGCGGCGTCGAAGTTGGCGGCGGCGGCCTCGAAAGGCAGCCGGCTCCACACCGGGCGGGCGTCCTCGGCGAGCGCGCGGACCACGCCGTAGTAGAACGCCGCGTTCGCGATCACGTCGGTCACGGTGGGCCCCGCGGGCAGCACGCGGTTCTCCACGCGCAGGTGCGGCACGCCGTCGGCGATGCCGTAGACGGGGCGGTTCCAGCGGTAGACGGTGCCGTTGTGCAGGACGAGTTCGGAGAGCGAGGGGACGCCCCCGCGGTCCAGCACCTCGAGCGGGTCCTCCTCGTCGCAGATGGGCAGCAGGGCGGGGAAGTAGCGCAGGTTCTCCTCGAAGAGGTCGAACGCCGAGGTCACCCAGCGCTCCCCGAACCAGGTGCGCGGCCGCACCCCTTGCGCCTGCAGCTCGGGCGGGCGGGTGTCGGTGGACTGCTGGAACAGCGGCGGCCGCGACTCGCGCCACAGTTCGCGCCCGAACAGGAACGGCGAGTTGGCGCCGACCGCGATCTGCGCGGCGGCGACGACCTGCGCCGCGTTCCACACGTCGGGGAAGCGTTCCGGCGTGACCTGGAGGTGCAGTTGCACCGAGGTGCAGGCGGCCTCCGGGGCGATCGACTTCGAGGTGCACCTGAGGTGCTCCACGCCTTCGATGTCCAGGGTGAAGTCCTCACCGCGCGCGGCCACGATCTGATCGTTGAGCAGGGCGTAGCGGTCGACGTCGGAGAGGTTGGACGACACGAGGTCGTCGCGGTCGAGCGTCGGCAGGATGCCGATCATCACGATGCCGGCGTCCACCTCCTGGGCCTTGCGGTCGGCGTAGGAGAGCGAGGTGCGCAGTTCCTCGTCCAGCCGGTCGAAAACCCGGCCGCCCAGCCGGTGCGGGGCGATGTTCACTTCGAGATTGAACATCGCGAGTTCCGTCTGGAAGTCCCGGCTCGCGATGCGTTCGAGGACTTGCGCATTCAACATTTTCGGCATGCCGTCGGCGCCCGCGAGATTGAGTTCGATCTCCAGCCCCATGAGGTTCTTGGGGCGGTCGAACCGCTTCTCCGTCAGGAGTCGCTCCAGGCCTGTGAGGCACCTGCGGAGCTTCTCGCGGTAGCGCTGGCGATCGGACAGGTCGAACTGACCCGCCACGACCTTTTCCCCCATCGAAGCGTCCCTCCTCGGATGGCGTACCGAAGATCGGCCGCCGGGGTCCCGGTCCACAAGCAAGGATGCCCCGCGGATGCGATCGATAACGCCCCGGATCCGTGTGGCGCCCGCTACTCTGGTCGAGGTGTCCAGTGGCACATTCACGCGGCAATACGCGGGAACGCGTATCACGGCGCGGTTGCGAACTCGTGAAAAACGCCGACCGGAATGGGCCGACCGCTCGACGGTCATTGCCCGAGGTCAGTGCGGTGAGCCCTTCAGGAAATCACCATCTTTTTCGCATATCACCGACCGGAAATACCCTTGCCGGAGCCGCCGGGGAGAGCTAGACGAAACATAGTCTCAACCCGTGTCGTATAAACTCCCTTCACAAGGCAGAACCAGGTTGGCGCCCACGGTCGAGTGATCCAGCCGTGAGACGGCGTGCGGCTCTCCTCACCCCCGTCTCCCGCTCAGACCCTCCGGGCCCCTGCCTCTCTGACCTTCGCGAGCTGACAGCGCCGTCCGCACCGCCACGCCCCGCCCTCGCGCCACTGTGCCTTCGAATGAGAGGCGACCCACCATGCCGCTGCACGTACCCCCGGCTCCCGCGCCCGCACTGCGTTCCGTCCTGACCGCGCTCTCGTCGCCGACCGCCGTGCGCGACGCCCGAACTCCCTCCCTGCTCCGCGCACAAGGGCCCGCCTCGGCCGAACTCCCGCTGCCCGTGCACGTTCTCGACCGGATCACCCCCGACGGCGAGACCTCGACGACGCTCGCCGGATGGCGCTTCCTGATCCGCACCGGCGACCGCGCGGTGGCTGCCGCCGACACCGTGCTCACCGCGGACGGCTGGGCCTTCTCCCGCTTCTTCGAGGGCCCGTACATCACGTCCACCGAACTGGCCCTGCGCCAGGCGGAGACCATGACGCAGCCGTACCAGCCCCGTCTGCTGTCGGTGCCCGGCCTCTACATGCTGGCGCTCTGGCTGCACGGCGACACCGAGGCGGACGGCGCCGCCGGCGTCCCGGCCCCCACCGACCTGCTGGTGCCGCTCGCGCCCGCCCCGCCCGGCATCGCCGCCCACCGGCCGCACCGGGTCACCGATCTGCTCCCCGTGCTCACCCACCGCGTGACGCCCACCCGGCTGCTCGGCTCACCCGCCTGAGCCACCCGCTTCCGCACCCCGTCGCCCCCACCGGGGCGGCGGGGTGCGCGCGTCGGGTGACAGGGCGTACGGATGTGCGGACTAGTCACGTCCGGCCACTGCGAACCATCCGAAAGGACAGTGCAGTTGGGATGAACCGTCCGCGTGGGTGACGCGTCATGAACCTGTGAGGAGCGGTGCCGCGAAATGCCTGCGGATCCTCGTCCGTGGGGCAACACTGGATCCCGACCGACTCATCACCACGGGGGGCGGCCATGAACGACGATTCACGCCGCGCAAGTGACACGACAGCCCACACACAGGTCATCACAGAGCGAAAGAACCCACCCATGTGCCAGCACCAGCCACCGTGCCCCTCAGCCGACTCAGCCGACCGGGAATCCGCCCGTCTCGTGGCGCACCACCCGGAGCAGGGCTGGAGCCTGCTGTGCAACGGTGTCGTGCTCTTCGAGGACACCGGTGAACTCCTGCCCGACGGCAGGATCATCGCCCCGCAGCGGTCCCGGGACGTCACGCTGACGTCCGCCTGAGCACGACCGGGCGGGACGGGGCCGCCCGGCGAATCAGAGGGGCCGGACCGTGAGGCGACGCCTGCGCGACCCGGCCCCGCAGCGTGTGCACGGCTCCTCACCCACCGTGGCCCGGCATTCGGTCACGGTGACGGCCGCCGCGCGAGGCTCGCGGTGTGACCGGTACCGCCTTTCCCCACGCGCCCGCGTTCCGGAAGACTTCTGGAAGTTCGCGGGATCCCGTCTCGGAGGAGGGCACGTGGCAGCACAGGAGGCCGACGCCGGCAGCAGGGTCACGATCACCGAGATCGCCCGGCAGGCCGGGGTCTCCGTGCCGACCGTCTCCCGCGTGGTCAACGGCCGCTCCGACGTCTCCCCGCAGACCCGCGCCCGCGTCGAGGATCTGCTGCGCCGCCACGGCTACCGCCGGCGCCCCGCCTCCTCCCCCACCCGGCCCGCCCTGCTCGACCTGGTCTTCAACCAACTCGGCAGCCCCTGGGCCGTGGAGATCATCCGCGGCGTCGAGGAGGAGGCCCACACCGCCGGTGTGGGCACCGTGGTGTCGGCGATCCACGGGCGTTCCGGCGACGCCCGCGAGTGGGTCCGCGGCCTGCGTGCGCGCGCCTCGGACGGCGTCATCCTCGTCACCTCCGCCCTGTCCTCCCTCCACGAGGAGCTGAGCGTCCTGGGCGTCCCCCTGGTGGTCGTGGACCCGGACGGCTCCCCCGGTCTGGACGTCCCCACCATCGGCGCCGCCAACTGGTCCGGGGGCCTCGCCGCCACCCAGCATCTGCTGTCCCTCGGGCACCGCAGGATCGGTCTGATCGCCGGCCCGCCCCGGCTGCTCTGTTCCCGCGCCCGCCTCGACGGCTACCGCGCCGCGCTGGAGGGAGCGGGCGTCACCCCCGACGAGGCACTCGTCGTGCCCGGCGACTTCCGCCCCGAGGCCGGCTACGCGGGCTGTCACGCCCTGCTCGACCTGCCCGAGCCGCCCACCGCGGTCTTCGCCGCCAGCGACCAGATGGCGCTCGGGGCCGTCGAGGCGCTGCGCGGCCGGGGACTGCGGGTGCCGCAGGACATGAGCGTCGTCGGCTTCGACGACCTCCCGGAGGTGCGCTGGTCGGCCCCGCCGCTCACCACGGTCCGCCAGCCCCTCGCCGACATGGGCGCCCTCGCCGTCCGCACGGTGCTCCGCCTCACCCGCGGCGAACAGCCGGACTCGCCCCGCGTGGAGCTCGGCACCGATCTGGTGGTGCGGGCGAGCACGGCGCCGCCCGCGTCGTAGCCGGTACGCCTCGGGCGGGCGCGGCACCCTATCGTGACCGGCATGCAGTCCTACACGATCGGCCAGGCAGCGCGGCTGCTCGGCGTCAGCCCCGACACCGCGCGCCGCTGGGCGGACGCGGGACGCCTCACCACCCGCCGCGACGACGCCGGACGCCGGGTGGTCGACGGCCGCGACCTGGCGGCGTTCTCCGTCGAGCTGGCCAGGTCGGCAACGCCCGAGGAGGACGCCCCGTACACCTCGGCCCGCAACGCGTTCCCCGGCATCGTCACGGCGATCAAGCTCGGCGACGTCGCCGCCCAGGTGGAGATCCAGGCGGGGCCGCACCGCCTGGTCTCCCTGCTGACGCGGGAGGCGGTCGAGGAACTGGGCCTGGAGGTCGGGATGGAGGCCACGGCCCGGGTGAAGTCGACAAACGTTCATATCGACCGGACCTGAGCGCGGTCTTCGTGGGAGCGCACATGCAAGGCTGAGAAGACCGAAGCCTCGCTTGTGCGAAGAGATGGCTGCACAACCCCTCGCAGATGCGTCATGATGTGAGGGCGCGGGGTGAGCGTCCCCCGCGGACGCCCGCCGCTGTCAGGAAGTGCCTTCGCATGATCCGTTCCGCCCGCCTCACCGCCGGCACGGCCGCCCTCGCGCTCCTCACCGCCCTCGGGCTCACCGCCTGTTCCTCGTCGTCCTCCTCGCCGGAGAACGGCACCGTGACCGTGTTCGCCGCCGCCTCGCTGAAGGAGAGCTTCACGGAGCTGGGCGAGCTGTTCGAGAAGGAACACCCGGGCACCGAGGTGACCTTCAACTTCAACGGCAGCGACTCGCTGGCCGCCGGCATCGCGGGCGGCGCCCCCGCCGACGTCTTCGCCGCCGCCAACACGTCCACGATGGCGCGCGTGACGGACGAGAAACTCACGGCGGGCGATCCCGTGACCTTCGCGCGCAACCGCCTGACCATCGCCACCGCCCCCGGCAACCCCCACGGCATCGGCTCGCTGAAGGACCTGACCGCCCCCGGCCTGAAGGTCGTGCTCTGCGACGTGCGGGTGCCGTGCGGTGACGCCGCCCGGAAGGCCCTCGCGGCGGCCGGGGTCGATGTCACCCCCGACTCCTACGAGCAGGACGTGAAGAGCGCCCTGACCAAGGTGCGGCTCAAGGAGGCCGACGCCGCCGTCGTGTACCGCACGGATGTGAGGGCGGCCGGTGACAAGGTGGACGGCGTGGACTTCCCGGAGGCCGCGCAGGCCGTCAACGACTACCCCATCGCCCGGCTCGAGGACGCCCCCAACGCCTCGGCCGCGGACGACTTCGTCGCGCTCGTGACATCGGCGGAGGGGCGGAAGGTGCTCGGGAAGGCCGGTTTCCTCGCGCCGTGACCAGCACCGCCCACGACACCCCGCGCAAGGCCCGTCGCCCTCGCGCCCCCGGCCGCGGCGTCCCGCTCGCCCTCCTCGCGCCCGCTCTGCTCGGCCTGGCGTTCCTCCTCGTGCCGCTGCTGGCCCTCGTCGTACGGGCGCCCTGGAGCGACCTGCCCGAGCAGCTGACCAGCCCGGCCGTGTGGGACGCGCTGCGTCTGTCCCTGGTCTGCGCGACCACGGCGACCGCGCTGAGCCTGGTCGTCGGGGTGCCGCTGGCCTGGCTGCTGGCCCGCACCGACTTCCCCGGGCGGAGCCTGGTGCGCGCCCTGGTGACGCTGCCGCTGGTGCTGCCGCCGGTGGTCGGGGGTGTCGCCCTGCTGCTGGCGCTGGGCCGCAACGGCATCGTGGGACAGTGGCTGGACGAGTGGTTCGGGATCACCCTGCCGTTCACCACCGCCGGTGTCGTGCTCGCGGAGACCTTCGTGGCGCTGCCGTTCCTGGTGATCAGCGTCGAGGGCACGCTGCGGGCCGCCGACCCGCGGTTCGAGGAGGCGGCGGCCACCTTGGGCGCGTCCCGGTTCACCGCGTTCCGCCGGGTCACGCTGCCGCTGATCGCCCCGGGCGTCGCGGCGGGCGCCGTGCTGGCCTGGGCCCGCGCGCTCGGTGAGTTCGGCGCGACGATCACCTTCGCCGGGAACTTCCCTGGCCGCACCCAGACCATGCCGCTCGCGGTCTACCTCGCCCTGCAGAACGACCCGGCCGCCGCGATCGCCCTCAGCCTCGTGCTGCTCGCGGTGTCGGTGGCCGTGCTGGCGGGGCTGCGGGACCGCTGGACGAGGGCGGTCTGACCGATGACGGCACACCCCGCACCCCAGGGCCTGGACGCGCACCTCGTCGTCGAGCGCGGGTCCTTCCGCCTCGACGTGGAGCTGACGGCCGCGCCCGGTGACGTGGTCGCCCTGCTCGGCCCGAACGGGGCGGGCAAGACCACCGCCCTGCGGGCCCTCGCCGGGCTCTCACCCCTCACCGGCGGCCATCTGCGCCTCGACGGCACGGACCTCGCCCGCACCCCGCCCGAATCGCGTCCGGTGGGCGTCGTCTTCCAGGACTACCTGCTCTTCCCGCACCTGACCGCCCTCGACAACGTGGCGTTCGGCCCGCACTGCCAGGGCGCCGGCAGGAGCGAGGCGCGCAGACAGGCCGCAGTGTGGCTGGAGCGGATGGGCCTGGCCGAGCATCTGGGCGCCAAGCCCAAGCGGCTCTCGGGCGGTCAGGCCCAGCGCGTGGCGCTCGCCCGCGCCCTGGCCACCGACCCGCGCCTGCTGCTCCTGGACGAGCCTCTCGCCGCCCTCGACGCCCGCACCCGCCTCGAGGTGCGGGCGCAACTGCGCCGCCACCTGGCCGACTTCGAGGCCGTCGCCGTCCTGGTGACGCACGACCCGCTGGACGCGATGGTGCTCGCCGACCGGCTGGTCGTCGTGGAGCACGGCCGGGTCGTGCAGGAGGGCGCCCCCGCCGACATCGCCCGCCACCCGCGCACCGAGTACATCGCCCAGCTCGTCGGGCTGAACCTCTACCGCGGGCGGGCGGACGGCCACACCGTACGGCTCGACGCGGGGCCGGAGGTGAGCACCACGGAGGATCTGTCCGGGCCCGCTTTCGTCGCGTTCCCGCCCGGCGCGGTCACCCTGTACCGGGACCGTCCCACCGGCTCCAGCGCGCGCAACCTGTGGCGCTGCGAGGTGGCGGGGCTGGAGAGCCACGGCGACCAGATCCGCGTGGAGCTGACCGGCGAACTGCCCCTGGCCGCCGACCTCACCGCCGTCGCCGTGGCCGAACTGGGGCTGCACCCGGGCGCACCGGTCTGGGCAGCGGTGAAGGCCACGCAGACGCACGCCTACCCGGCCTGAAGCGGCCCGTACGACGCGAAAGGGCCCCGCCCGGGCGACCGGGCGGGGCCTCTCACTTCCGCGTGTCTCAGTCCTCGTACGCGTCCAGCGGCGGGCAGGAGCAGACCAGGTTGCGGTCGCCGTAGGCCTGGTCGATGCGGCGCACCGGCGGCCAGTACTTGTCGGCGGCGTTCACCTCGCCCGGGAACGCGGCCTCCTCGCGGGTGTAGGCGTGCTCCCACTCCCCGCCGAGCACGGACGCCGTGTGCGGGGCGTTGCGCAGCGGGTTGTCGTCGGCGGGCCACTCGCCGGAGCCGACCTTCTCGATCTCGGCGCGGATGGCGATCATCGCCTCGCAGAACCGGTCCAGCTCGATGAGGTCCTCGGACTCGGTGGGCTCGATCATCAGCGTGCCGGCCACCGGGAAGGACATCGTCGGCGCGTGGAAGCCGTAGTCGATGAGGCGCTTGGCCACGTCGTCGACGGACACGCCGGTCGCCTTGGTGAGCGGGCGCAGGTCGATGATGCACTCGTGCGCGACCAGTCCGCCCGGGCCGGTGTAGAGCACGGGGTAGTGCGGCTCGAGGCGCTTGGCGATGTAGTTGGCGCTGAGCACGGCCACCTGCGTGGCCCGCTTCAGGCCCTCGCCGCCCATGAGGCGGACGTACGCCCAGGAGATGGGCAGGATGCCCGCGGAGCCCCACGGGGCGGCCGAGATGGGACCGACGCCCGTCTCCGGACCGGCCTGCGGCTGCAGCGGGTGGTTCGGCAGGTACGGGGCGAGGTGGGCGCGGACGCCGACCGGGCCGACACCGGGACCGCCGCCGCCGTGCGGGATGCAGAACGTCTTGTGCAGGTTCAGGTGGGAGACGTCGCCGCCGAAGTGGCCCGGCTTGGCGAGGCCGACCAGGGCGTTGAGGTTGGCGCCGTCGACGTAGACCTGGCCGCCGGCCTCGTGCACCTGGGCGCAGATGTCGGCGACGTGCTCCTCGAAGACGCCGTGCGTCGACGGGTAGGTGATCATCAGCACGGCCAGCTCGTCGCGGTGCTGCTCGATCTTGGCGCGCAGGTCGTCGACGTCGACCTCGCCGTTCTCGGCGGTCTTCACCACGACGACCTTCATGCCGGCCATCACGGCGGACGCGGCGTTGGTGCCGTGCGCGGAGGACGGGATGAGGCAGACGGTGCGCTGCTCGTCGCCGTTGGCGCGGTGGTAGCCGCGGACGGCGAGCAGACCGGCCAGCTCGCCCTGGGAACCGGCGTTGGGCTGGAGGGACACCTTGTCGTAACCGGTGACCTCGGCGAGACGTTCCTCCAGCTCGCGGATGAGCGTGAGGTAGCCCCCGGCCTGCTCGGCCGGGACGAACGGGTGCAGCTGGCCGAACTCGGGCCAGGTGACCGGCTCCATCTCGGTGGTCGCGTTGAGCTTCATGGTGCAGGAGCCCAGCGGGATCATGCCGCGGTCCAGCGCGTAGTCGCGGTCGGCGAGGCGGCGCAGGTAGCGCAGCATGGCCGTCTCGGAGCGGTGCTGGTGGAAGACCGGGTGGGTGAGGAAGTCGTCGGTGCGCAGCAGCGCGTCCGGCAGGGCGTCCCCGGCGGAGGCGTCCAGGGCCTCGACGTCGGCCTCGACGCCGAAGGCGCGCCACACGGCGGCGAGCTGGTCGCGGGTGGTGGTCTCGTCGCAGGCGACGGAGACGGTGTCGGCGTCGACGAGGCGCAGGTTGACGCCGTTGTCGCGGGCGGCGGCGACGACCTCGGCGGCCCGGCCCGCGACCCGTACGGTGAGGGTGTCGAAGTACGCGCCGTGGACGACCTCGGCGCCGCCGGCGCGCAGGCCCTCGGCGAGGATCGCGGCGTAGCGGTGGGTGCGGCGGGCGATGGTCCGCAGGCCCTCGGGACCGTGGTAGACGGCGTACATGCCGGCCATGACGGCGAGCAGCACCTGGGCGGTGCAGATGTTGCTGGTGGCCTTCTCGCGGCGGATGTGCTGCTCACGGGTCTGCAGGGCCAGGCGGTAGGCCTTGTTGCCGTCGGCGTCGACGGAGACGCCGACGAGGCGGCCGGGCAGGCTGCGGGCCATCTTGTCCTGGACGGCCATGTAACCGGCGTGCGGGCCGCCGAAGCCCATGGGGACGCCGAAGCGCTGCGTGGTGCCCACCGCGATGTCCGCGCCCAGCTCGCCGGGGGACTTCAGCAGGGTGAGGGCGAGCAGGTCGGCGGCGACGGTGACGAGCGCGCCGCGCTCGTGCGCCTGGTCGATCACCGGCTTGACGTCCCGGACGGCGCCGGACGCGCCCGGGTACTGGATCAGGACGCCGTTGATCTCACGGCCGTCGAGCTCGGCGGGGATGCCGTCGCTCAGGTCGGCGACGACGACCTCGACGCCGGTCGGCTCGGCGCGGGTCTGGATGACGGCGACGGTCTGCGGCAGGGCGTCCGCGTCGACCAGGAAGAGGCCCTTCTTGTTCTTGCCCATGCGCCGGGACAGCGCCATCGCCTCGGCGGCGGCGGTGCCCTCGTCCAGCAGGGAGGCGCCGGACGTGGGCAGGCCGGTGAGGTCGGCGACCATCGTCTGGAAGTTCAGCAGCGCCTCGAGCCGGCCCTGCGAGATCTCCGGCTGGTACGGCGTGTAGGCCGTGTACCAGGCGGGGTTCTCCATGACGTTGCGCAGGATGACCGGCGGCGTGAAGGTGCCGTAGTAGCCCAGGCCGATCATGGAGCCGAGGACCTGGTTGCGGCCGGCGAGGCCGCGCAGCTCGGCGAGCACGTCGGCCTCGCTGCGGGCGCCGGGCAGGTCCAGGGCGTCGGCGTTCTTGATGACGTCGGGCACGGCGGCGGCGGTCAGCTCGTCGAGCGAGCCGTAGCCCACCTGGGCCAGCATCTTCGCCCGGGCCTCAAGGTCGGGGCCGATGTGGCGCTGCTCGAACGGGATTCCCTGTTCGAGCTCGGAGAGCGGGGTGCGGGGGGCAGTCATTGAGGAGGCCTCCTGGTCCGACGACCTTCGAGGGGCACCACGGCGCAGGTGCCCGGACGGCCTCCCCCTCTGTCATCTCAACCTGAGAGCTTCACCGGAACGCCGCTGGCGGTCCGGTTTTCACCGTCGGTGAGAGCGGAAGCCGTCGACACCCGCCCTGCTTTCCAGAGTGACCTCGTCCGTGCGGTACGTGTGCCTGAGAGATTCCGGGGAGGATTTGCTCCTTCGGCGCCTCCGGTGGTGCCTGGAGGACTCTCCCGCACGGGGTCAGCGGCCGTTGCCAGCGTACCAGCGAGGTCACGACCCCGGCCTTCGAGTGGCCGTTCCGCCGATTGTGCCTTTTTGTAGTGCTATCGGATGAGTTTGCTACGAGTGGAGGGCCCGTGCAGACCGACATCGACCCGCGTCACCTCATCGGCCGCAAGGCGTACGACCGCAACGGCACCCGTATCGGCACGATCGACGAGGTCTACCTCGACGACGCCACCGGCGTGCCGGAGTGGGCGGCGATACGCACCGGCCTGTTCAGCCGGGACGCCTTCGTCCCCCTGGAACCCAGCGAGCTGATCGACGGGACCCTGCACGTGCCGTTCGAACGGTCCCTCATCAAGGACGCGCCGGACTTCGGCGTCGGCCGCCATCTCTCCCCGGAGCAGGAGCTCCAGCTGTACCACCACTACGGCCTGGACGTCGCCTCCCCTCCCCCGCTCCCGGACAGGGACTTCGGCAAGCTGGCGGGCCAGGAGGAGCACACCTGACACCACCGGGGCGACGGTCTCTCGAGCCCTTCCGCCCCACCGGCCTGACGGCCCGCCCTGGCCAGGACACCCGACGCACGAGCCAAGGACCGGCCACGCCCCGCGCCCACGGGCGGCCGCGCGGCCGGGTCGGCCCACAAGCCCGCCCCTGACAGCCCGCCGACGGGGGGCGCACCCCGCGGCGAGCCGTCAGCCCCGGACCGAGCCGGTTCCCTCCGCCACGGGCACACCGCCACGGCGCCGGCGGCATCCGCCGGTGCGACTCACGTGGCCCGCCCGCGCCGTCGAAGCGGCAACGCTCACGCTTCCAGCGGCCGAGGCCGCTGTGCCTCCGGTGGTCCCATCGGCGCCGGCAGGTCCGGTGGCGACTCCACCAGTGGCAGCGGCTCCGCTGTCTCCAGCGCCGGGTCGTCCACGCGGAACGTCTTCACGCGGCCCGGTGCCGAGCAGGGGGTCTCGAAGCGGACCGTCACGCGGCCCAGGCCGCTGCCCTGCACCCACCCGTGCCCGTACTCGGCGTGCCGGACGTCGCGGCCGGCGGGCCAGCGCCGTTCCACCGGGGCCTCGGGGCGCGGCTCGGGCGCGGGCTCGGACTCCTCGCCCTCGGCGACGTCCTCCGCCGCTCCGCCCGCCGCCTGGGCGAACAGGTCCTCCTGCGTGTAGTCAGCCAGCCCGCTGACGCCGACGCCGAGCAGCCGTACGCCGCCCGTGGTGTCCACCGAGTCCAGCAGCCGCGCCGCCGCCTCGCGGACGACGGCCGGGTCGTCGGTGGGGCCGCGCAGGGTCTCGGAGCGGGTCAGCGTGGAGAAGTCGTACCGCCGTACCTTCAGCACGATGGTGCGTCCGGACAGCCCCGCACCGCGCAGCCGCCGCACGCAGCGGTCGGCGAGCCGCTGCACCTCCAGGCCGACCCGCACCCGGTCATGGATGTCCACGTCGTACGTGTCCTCGACGGACACCGACTTGGTCTCACGCTCGGCGACGACGGGCCGGTCGTCGCGGGCCAGCGCCATCGCGTACAAGGCGTGCCCGTGGGCCTTGCCCAGCAGCCGCACCAGCTCGTCCTCGCCGGCCTCGGCGATCTCGCCGACCGTGTGGATGCCGGCCCGCCGCAGATGGTCACCGGTGGCGGGGCCGACGCCCGGGAGGGTCCGCACCGGCATCGGTTCGAGCATCGCCCGCTCGGTGCCGGGCTCGATGACGACGAGCCCGTCCGGCTTCGCCTGCTCGGAGGCGATCTTCGCCAGCATCTTGGACGCGGCCAGCCCTACGGAGCCGGTCAGTCCGGTGACCGCGCGGATGTCCGCGCGCAGCTTCGAGCCGACCAGCCGCGCCGACCGCTCGTCCCACGCCGTGCCCCCGGCCTCGAGGTCGACGAACGCCTCGTCGAGGCTGAGCGGCTCCACCAGGGGCGACAGGGCACGCAGCAGCGCCATCACCTGGTCGCTGATGGAGCGGTACAGCGCGAACCGGGGCACCAGATACGCGGCGTTCGGCGCGAGCCGCCGCGCCTGCGACATCGGCATCGCGGAGTGCACACCCAGCACCCGCGCCTCGTAGGAGGCGGTGGCGACCACACCACGGGGCCCGAGTCCGCCCACGATCACGGCCTTGCCGCGCAGGCTCGGCTTGGACGCCTGCTCCACCGAGGCGTAGAAGGCATCCATGTCGAGATGCAGGATCGTGGGAGCGGATCTCACATCTCCGATGCTGCCCTACGCCACTGACAACGCCCTCGTCGGGCCGGGGCCCGCGCGCCGCGGAATCAGACCGCGCGGTTCCTGCGCCGGGCCAGCTCGTCCATCGGGTTGTGGCCGATCAGGGTCTCCCCCGTGTCGACCCGCTCGCCGTGCAGCTGCGACAGGGCGTTCTCGACGTCCCGCCACACCACGCCCACGGCGATGCCGAAGACACCCTGGCCGCCCTGGAGCAGGGCGTGGACCTCGTCGGGCGAGGTGCACTCGTAGACCGTGGCGCCGTCGCTCATCAGCGTCATGCGCTCCAGGTCGCTGAAGCCGCGCTCGCGCAGGTGCTGGACGGCGGTGCGGATGTTCTGCAGGGACACGCCCGTGTCCAGGAACCGCTTCACGATCTTCAGCACGACGACGTCGCGGAAGCTGTACAGCCGCTGCGTCCCCGACCCGTGGGCGGGACGCACGCTCGGCTCGACCAGCCCCGTACGCGCCCAGTAGTCGAGCTGGCGGTACGTGATGCCGGCCGCTGCGCAGGCCGTCGGCCCCCGGTAGCCGATCTCCTCGGACACCATGGCCATCGCCCCTCCACCGCTCGGCACAGCCGCCGGCCGCTGCGGAGCGGGATCGATCGCACCGCCACGCGCGGAATGACCCCCGCCCGGGCGGAGCGGAGAGCTCTGGGCAGGATACGGCCCGCCCGCCCCGAAAACGCGTCCGGGGGCACCCCCAGCCGTACCGTCGCCGCTGCTTCTCACACGCCGACCTCCGTCCTTGACCTGCCTCCTCGACGGTAGGCAGTCACCAAGGGTGCGTCAACGATCGCCACACTCGGCACGCCGAGTGATAATCACCCTAAGAGTGGTTTCCCGTGCCCCGTCGCGGGGAAAGGCTAGCCGAATGTCCTCAGCACGGCCCGCGGCCGACGCCGGGGCCCCGGGAAACGGCTCACTGGTTGCTGGTCCCGAAGTCCTCGGGCGAGATCTGGTCGAGGAACTCGCGGAACTTCTCCACCTCGTCCTCCTGCTCGTCAGGGATCGCGATGCCGGCGTCGTCCAGCACCGTGTCGCTTCCGTAGATCGGGGTTCCCGTACGCAGGGCGAGTGCTATGGCGTCGGAGGGACGGGCGCTCACCTCGACACCGCTGGCGAAGACCAGCTCGGCGTAGAACACGCCTTCCCGCAGGTCGGTGATGCGCACTTCCGTGAGCTCCTGTCCCACGGCCTCCAGCACGTCCTTGAACAGGTCGTGGGTCAGCGGCCGTGCGGGCGCCATGCCCTGCTGGGCGAAGGCGATGGCCGTCGCCTCCCCGGGGCCGATCCAGATGGGGAGGTAGCGGTCGCCGCCCACTTCACGCAACAGCACGATCGGTTGGTTGGAGGGCATCTCGACCCGGACACCTACGACATCGAGCTCGTTCACACAGCAACCCTAGGCCGTGCCCGGGACGTTTGGGTAGTCGGGCCGGGATCGGGTGGCCGATCCGGCCGTGCTGTGCTGTTTCCCGAAGGTCCCAGGGCTTCAGGACTGCCGCACGCCGAGCGCCGAGCGCACCAGCGCCGCGTGCAGCTTCATGGTGAGGCCGGCCAGTTCCCTGGTGCGGTCCTCGGCGTGCGCCCTGGTCTGCGGGTTGCGGTGGCGCCGCAGCGGCGCGACGACCTGCTCGACCAGCCCGGCCTCCCGCTCTGCGGCCGCCTTCATGGCGCGCAGATGGCGGGGCTCGATCCCGTGCCGCCCCAGTTCCGTCAGCAGCCCGGCGACGGTGACCGCCTCCGCGTCGTACACCCCGTCCCCCACCGGGGCGAGCAGTCCGTACGATTCCCACTCGGCGAGGAGCTGCTCGTCGACCCCCGCGGCGGCGAGCAGCTGGCAGCGTCCGATGCGGGCGGCGGTGGGTGTCTCCGGGGTGGTCCCGTCGGCGGGGTCCTCGCCGTCACCCGGACGGCTCAGCACCGGCAGGGGCGGTGCCTCGCCGCGCTCCATGGCCGCCAGGTGCTCCCGGATCACCTTGAGCGGCAGGTAGTGGTCGCGCTGCATGCGCAGCACATGGCCGAGACGCTCGACGTCCTCGGCGCTGAACTTCCGGTACCCCGAGGGGGTGCGGCGCGGCTCGACGAGCCCTTCCGACTCCAGGAAGCGGATCTTGGAGATGGTGACCTCGGGGAACTCCTCGCGCAGCACGTTCAGCACCGCGCCGATGCTCAGCAGGCCGGTGTCCGTGACGGCGGCGCCGTGGCCGGCGCCGCCGCTCGGTGTCTGCACCATCGACCCTTCCTGGAGTCCCCCGGACCGCGGCCGGGGGCGGTCAGTAGTTCTGCTGGCTCGCGTAGAAGACCAGCCGGTACTTGCCGATCTGCACCTCGTCGCCGTTGGACAGGGCGACCTGGTCGATCCGCTCGCGGTTGACGTAGGTGCCGTTCAGGCTGCCGACGTCGGCGACCGTGAACGAGCCGTCCGGGTTGCGGCGGAACTCCACATGGCGCCGGGAGACCGTCACGTCGTCGAGGAAGATGTCGCTCTGCGGGTGACGGCCGGCCGTGGTCAGGTCGCCGTCCAGCAGGAAGCGGCTGCCCGAGTTCGGCCCGCGGCGCACGACCAGCAGGGCGGAGCCCACCGGCAGCGCGTCGACGGCGGCCTGCGCCTCCGGGGAGAGCGCGGGCACCTGGTGCTGGCCCGTCGCCTCGGAGTCGTAGGCCTCGATGCCGGAGATGGAGATCGTGGACGTCGTCTCGGAGGGGCGCTCCGGGGTGACGCCCGGCTTCAGGGGGGCACCGCAGTTCGAACAGAAGCGGCTGTTCTCCGCGTTGCGGTTGCCGCACCTCGAACACACCAGGGCCGACATGGACGGATCCTCCTGCCGCGGCTGCCCGCCGGGGGCGTGGGACGCGTACGGACCGGAGTGACCTCCGCCCGCACCTGGGCTCGACGGCTGTCCAGAACCTATGCCGCCCGACTGCGCAGGGTCAACGGAGGCCCCGCCCGTCTCGTCCCGGAACAGCGGACGCTGATCATCCGCACCGGGCTGTGCGCGGTGACGAGCGGTCGCGCTGTCGCCGTCCTCTCGCCGCGCGCTCTTGCCGAACAACTTCCCAAACAACTTCACGGGCGATTCCCCTTGACCGAAACAGACCCGCCCGTGGGGCAGGACGAACCCTGACTGAACACATTGGCCGACCCGGACATCTTCACAACGTCCGCCTCCGCCAGACAGTTTCCACCACGCACCACCCATTCGGTGCGCCGACCCCCCGCAACCTCATGCCCTGGCCGTTCGGCCCCCATGCACCCCCGGTTCACTGGGAGGACGACCGAGCGTAGTCAGGCCGCTTCGGCGCTCGCAAGGCGTCCACAACGATCTTGTCCGACCGCTCCACGGTAACGGTGGCCTGTTCCTTCTCGAGCGTCTGCACCACGCCTCCGGGGATGTTGAGCGCCGGCTCCAGGTCCTGCGGTTTGCCGATGACCTTGAAACGATACGGGGACTTGATCTTGTTCCCGTCCACGGAGACCCCGCCGTCCGCGTCCGACAGATACGTGCCGGCCACCACCCGCACCCCGTTCACCTGGATCGCCTCCGCGCCGGCGGCGCGCAGCTCCTGGATGGCGTCGAGCAGCATGTCCGACTCGACCGTCCCCTTCGTGTCCTCGATGGTCATCTCGATGCCGGGCCCCTGCGCGGCCACGGTGCCCGCGAGGACGCCGAGTTGCCGTTCCTTCTCGATCGTCTGCCTGCGCGCCTCCTCGGCCTGGTCGGAGCTGTTCTCCAGCTCCTCCCGCTGCTTCTCGAGACCCTGCTTCTCGTCTTCAAGACGCTCGGTCCGGTCGTCGAGTTCATCGAGGATGCGCACAAGATCTTCCTGGCGTGCGCCGCGCAGCGCGCTGTCGGTGTCGCTGGTGGAGGCGACCTGGACGGCGAGACCGAAGCCGAGGCCGAAGAGCAGCAGGGCGACGATGAGTTGGGCGCGGGTCACGCGCGGCGGCCACAGCCCGTTGACGAGCCTCCGCCGTCCGGTCAGCACGGGCTCGCCCGGCTCGCCGGCGGCCGGCGTCCCGGACTCCTGCGGCTTCTGGGGCGTCTGGGGCTGCTGGGACGCGTGAGGCGTGTGGGCCTGAGGTGCGGAGGTCTGACGGGGCGCCTCGCTCGCGCCGGTCCTGTCGGACGCGTCCTGCGGGGCGGCCGGGGGCACCTCGGCGGGCAGTTCCCGGCGCAGCCCGGCCCGCGGCGCCGCCTCGGGGGCGGACGCGGGCGTGTCGGGGGCGGACCGCGGCGGGGTCACCGCCGGGCGCGTCGTCTCGGGCTGTTCGCGTTCGCTCATCGGCCTCACGCCCGGAACACATGGCGGCGGATCGCCGCGGCGTTGGAGAAGATGCGGATGCCGAGGACGACGACCACACCCGTGGACAGCTGCGCCCCGACGCCCAGCTTGTCGCCGAGGAACACGATCAGCGCGGCCACGACGACATTCGACAGGAACGACACCACGAAGACCTTGTCGTCGAAGATCCCGTCGAGCATGGCCCGCAGACCGCCGAACACGGCGTCCAGCGCGGCGACCACGGCGATCGGCAAATAGGGCTCGACGACCGCCGGCACCTCGGGCCGGACCAACAGGCCGGCCACCACTCCCACAATGAGGCCCAGTACGGCGATCACGATGTGCCCTTCTCGGTTATCGGCTGTGCGGTTCGTACGGTCACGCTCGGTGCGGCGGGCAGCCGGACGTCGTCCTCCACGGACAGGGCCGTCCGGATGCCGTAGCTCTCCTGCAGGACATGCAGATACACCCCGTCGGCGCTGTTCTGGAACCGGTCCCCCAGTTCTTCGCCGTCCCCCACCGCCAGCACCGTGTACGGCGGCACCAGCGGCTTGTTGTCGACCAGTATCGCGTCTCCCGCGGCCCTGATCGCCGACAGGGCGGTCAACCGCCGCCCGTTGATCGAGACGGCTTCCGCGCCGGACTCCCACAGCCCGTTGACGACCCGCTGGAGATCACGGTCCCGGACCCGGCCGGTGTCGGAGAAACCGGACGTGGACCGCGGGTCGCCGTCACCGCCGTCGCCGCTGTTCTCGGCGTCGTTCACCACGAGCCGTACGCCTGGTCCGTGGACGGGGGTGGCGCCGGACAGGATGCCCGTGAGCGTCGACCGGTCGCCGCCGCTGTCCCGCAGCGCCTCCCGCTGCCGGGCGCTGACCTCCGCGCGCAGTTCGTCGACGCTCTTCTCGAGCCGGTCGGCGGCCGCGGTCTCCTCGTCGATCCGGTCGATCAGCTCCTCGCGCTCCTTGGCGACGACCGGAGCGGCGACCTGCGCCTGGGCCGCGCCGAGGGTCACGATGCACGCGGCGAGGACGAGTCCCGCGGCGAGGCCGAGCTTCGCCCGCAGGGTCCTCGGCAGACCACCGGTCCCCTGGCGCCGCTTCCGGGCGGCCGCCTCGGCGTAGCCGTCGTCGAGACTGTGGTCCATCACGTTGGTGATCAACGACATGGACGCGTCCGGGCGCGCGGGCCGCGCGGGTGTGCTCCGAACGGGGGGTTGCTGCGGCATGCCGCACATAGTCGCACGCCGGGCCCCCGACCTCCGAACGACCCCGGCGGCGTGCCGGACGGGCCCCTTCCGGGGTCCCGGTCCGGCACGCCGCCGGTTACCGCGTCTACCGCGTGAAGGCCGTCCAGATCACCTGCCGGCGCTGTCCACGACCGCCGACCACTCGTCGAGCAGCGCCTGCGCGGAGGCGTCGTCGGGGCCCTCGGCCCACAGGTGCGTGACCGCCTCGGCCGGGTCGGGCAGCACCATGACCCAGCGCCCGTCGGCCTCCACCACGCGCACACCGTCGGTGGTGTCCACGGAGCGGTCCCCGGCCGCCTCGACGACGCGCCGCATGACCAGGCCCTTGACGGCCCACGGGGTCGCCAGGTCCCGCTTGAGGACGTGCGCCCGCGGGATACGGGCGTCGATCTGGCTCAGCGTCAGCTGGGTGCGCGCCACCAGACCGATCAGCCGGACGAACGCCGCTGTGCCGTCGTAGACGCTGCTGAACTCGGGGACGATGAAGCCGCCGTTGCCGTCGCCTCCGAAGATCGTCCCGTCCTCACCGCCGACGCGGGTGAGGTCGTCGGGCGAGGTGGTCGTCCACTCGACCTGCGTGCCGTGGTAGGCCGCCACCTGCTCGGCGATGCGGGTGGTGGTCACCGGCAGGGCGACACGTCCGCTGCGCCGCTCGGAGGCGACCAGGTCGAGCATGACGAGCAGCGCCCGGTCGTCCTCGACGATCCGCCCCTTCTCGTCGACCAGCGACAGCCGCTCGCCGACGGGGTCGAAGCGCACGCCGAAGGCGGCTCCGGAGGACGCCACGATCTCCCCGAGCCGCACCAGGCCGGCGCGCCGCATGTCGGCCGTCTCGGTGGGCCGGGACTCGTCCAGACCGGGGTTGATGGTCAGCGAGTCGACGCCGAGCTTGCCGAGCAGGCTGGGCAGCACCAGGCCGGCGCTGCCGTTGGAGGCGTCGACGACGACCTTCAGTCCGGACTCGGCGATGCCGGTGGTGTCGACGTTCCGCAGCAGCGACCCGGTGTAGGAGTCGAAGACGCTCGCCGGGAAGTGCAGGTCGCCGATCTCGCCGGGGAAGGCGCGCCGGTACTCCTGCCGCGCGAACACACGGTCCAGCTTGCGCTGGCTGCCCTGCGACAGGTCGGCGCCCTGCCCGTCGAAGAACATGATGTCGACGGAGTCGGGCACGCCCGGCGTCGTGCGGATCATGATCCCCCCGGCCGAGCCGCGCGCGGTCTCCTGCCGGGCCACCGGCATCGGCACGTTCTCCAGGTCGCGCACGTTGATGGCACTGGTCTGAAGTGCGGAGATGACCGCCCGCTTGAGGGCGCGCGCACCACGCGAATGATCGCGCGCGGTGGTGACCGTCGCGCCCTTCTTGAGGGTGGTGTCGTACGCGCCGGCGAGGCGGACCGCGAGCTCGGGGGTGATCTCGACGTTGAGGATGCCCGAGACGCCGCG
>Ga0164243_10004442_pt1 | contig 21970 bp, 16 predicted proteins | sample OricompcompostOP_FD_108781 | JGI IMG/M metagenome (GOLD analysis project Ga0164243, IMG submission 108781) | Organic Plus compost microbial communities from Emeryville, California, USA - Original compost - Organic plus compost (OP) | ecosystem: Engineered > Solid waste > Mixed feedstock >...
ATCTCCTCGCCGCGCCGCAATTCGCCCCGTGCGATGTGATAGACGAACGGCCCGAACCGCAGCGACTCCGCTGCAGGCGGTGCCGGCGGCTTCGCGCGCTTGAGGATATTTGCAATGCGTAGCGACAGTTCACGTGGCTCGAACGGCTTCGCCATATAGTCGTCAGCACCAAGCTCGAGGCCGGTAACGCGATTCTCGGTCTCGTCGCGCGCAGTAAGCATCAGTACCGGAACACTTGATGTCTGGCGCAGCGCCTTGACGAGATCGAAACCGGTTTCACCCGGCATCATCACATCGAGAACCAACAGATCAAAGTGCAGGCCGGCAAGCTTGGCGCGCGCATCCGCAGCGCTCTCGGCAACGGTGACGCGAAAGCCCTCGCTTTGCAGATAACGCGACAGCAGACTGCGAATACGCCTGTCATCGTCCACAACAAGAAGATGAGGGGCGTCATCAGCAGGAATGTTGCTCTTGACGTTGCTTTGGGACACCGCGGCTGTAGTCATCGCTCCATCATTTTCGTTGCTGGAGTGCCTTGTTGGCGCGCTCGATCAGGCTCAGTACGTCCGTGCGGTCATCAGGATCGATCATCGCGGCAAGAAAACGGCGCGCCGCTTCCGGTACATCAGGACCGGCTTCGGCGATCGCACGTGCAATGCGCACGGTCTGGAGTTCCGCGAGGCTCATCGCCAGCGCCGCGCCCTTTTCGGTGACAAAGAGAAGCCGTTGGCGCCGGTCGCGCTCCCCCTCCTTTTGCAGTACATAGCCCTCGTCGACGAGTTGCTTGAGCACGCGGCCGAGCGACTGCTTGGTGATGCGGAGGATTTCCAGGAGGTCGGCCACCTTCATGCCGGGGTTCCGGTTCACGAAATGAAGCACCCGGTGATGGGCACGGCCGAACCCAAGCTTAGCAAGTTCGTGATCCGGATCGCCGACAAAATCCCGATACGCAAAGAACAAAAGTTCGATAATGTCCCACATCGGCTCACCCGGAGCGGTTGGCCCGACGGATTCGACCGAGGTGGGCTGGCGTTTGACGGCGGTCAAATTTATGTCAGCCATGTTGACATATTTTAGTTGGTTTGTTACTCACAAGACCATGAAAGCGAAAGGATCGTTCGTCCGGCATCGCCTACCGGCCGCCGTTGCGTCGATCCGCCAAACCAGTTCTCATGAACCGGTGGCCGCATCGGAAGATCATATTGGGGCGATCATATCGGGACTTTTGTCCTGACGCAAAATTGGGCGGGCGCCACCTGCCGCCGCGACCCGCCACCACGCGGGTAAGAGATTGGAGGAGTACCATGGCAACGACGAATACCCTGCCGTTCGATCAGATGCCCGGGTGGGTCTGGTTCAACGGAAAGCTGGTGTCGAATCCGGACGCCATGATCCATGTGCTCACCCACGGCCTGCACTACGCAAGCGCGGTGTTCGAAGGCGAACGGGCGTACAACGGCGTCATCTTCAAGAGCAACGAGCATTCCGAACGGCTGAAGCGATCCGCCTACATCCTCGATTTCGAGATCCCCTTCTCGGTCGAGGAAATCAACGCAGCGAAGGACCTCGTCATCGAGAAGAACAGTCTTCCCAATGCCTACATCCGTGCGATTTCCTGGCGCGGCTCGGAGCAGCTTGGCGTGTCGGCGATGAACAACAAGATCCATCTCGCGATCGCCTGCTGGGAATGGCCGAGCTATTTCGATCCCGCACAACGCGCGAAAGGCATCCGCCTTTGTCTTGCGGACTTTCGCCGTCCCGATCCAAGAACCGCGCCAGCGCTGGCGAAAGCTTCGTGCCTGTACGGCATCTGCACGATCGAAAAGCATCGCGCCGAACGCCTGGGTTATGCCGACGCCATGATGCTCGACTGGCAGGGCCGCGTCGCCGAATGCACCGGCGCCAACATGTTCTTCATCAAGGACGGCAAGATACACACACCGACACCGGATTGCTTCCTCGATGGCATCACCCGGCAGACGGTGATCGAACTCGCCAAACGCCGAAATATCGAGGTGATCGAGCGGCGTATCATGCCGGAAGAGTTGTCGAGCTTTTCGGAATGCTTCATCACCGGCACAGCGGCCGAAGTGACGGCAGTCTCGGAGATTGCCGACTGGCGTTTCACGCCCGGCGCGATCACGAACCAGCTTGCGCAGGACTACACAGCCGAAACGCTGGCGAAAAAAGACAAGGCAGCTGCGGCGTAAAGGCGCGACGCGATCTCGTAGGCGCCCCGCGAAGCGGCAAGGATGAATTACGCCTGCCGTTCCGGCGTCGTCACGACCAATCCGTCAAGCTCGTTGGTCACCTTGATCTGGCAGGATAACCGGGAATTCGGCCGAACATCGTAGGCGAAATCGAGCATATCCTGCTCCATTGGAGATGCCTGACCGGTCTTCTCCATCCATGCCTCGTCGATATAGACGTGACAGGTGGCGCAGGCGCAGGCCCCGCCGCATTCCGCCTCGATTCCGGGAATCCCGTTCCGAATGGCAGTCTCCATCACCGTGGAGCCCACCTCGCCGTCAACTGTCTGGGACGTCCCGGCGCTATCAATAAAGGTGATTTTGGGCATGTACTTAATGATACGGAGTCCGACGCGAGCCCGACGCTCGCGCGGGTTCTATATCGGCTCGGCACCGTCAGCGCCAGAGGCGCATGCAGGAATGAGATGAGATTGATTTCAGGACCGTAGCATGACGCCAATGGCGGCGATGGCTTCCCCGACGGCTCCGTGCAGGGCCTCAATGGCGGGCGCAACCAGGGCGGGATCGGCCGCAGCGGCTTCCGCCGCCTGCGCTACATGCGCCACTCGCCAGGCCCCAACCCCGCGGGCGGACCCGTTGAGCGTATGCGCCAGGGCACGCAGTTTGGCGGCATCGGCTCCCGCTTCCGCCATCCGGGCCAACAGCATCGCGGACTGCCGTTCAAACAGCCGCAGCACTTCAGCTTCAAGGCTTTGGTCGCCCAGCGTCATCTTGAACAGGTGACGGCGGTCGATCGGTTCATCCGGCGCGAGAGTCGGTGCCGGAATCTCAGCGATTCCGATGTAATCGTACGTTCCCGATGTGCCAAACATGTAAGCTCCTCGTGCCGCACGGCATCTTGCCTGCGGCACGCCACCTGTTGACGCCCTGAAGGGCTCTGACGGCCCTATGTGACGATCCTGCCATGGCCCCGAAAAAGATCGGGTAAACCGGCGCACCAATTCGACCGGCCGGCACGTCAACTAATGTCCACAGTTAAAAATTGGTTAACACCGCCGTGACCGTGCCACGATGTTGCGCGAAAACGACACCTTGGAGCATCCGGATACGGCTGGGGGAGCCACCGAATTAACGATGATTAAAAAGAGGTTACCGGACTGGTTCTTTTCGGCCGGTCATAAGGATAGGATGCCTGTGCGGCATTGGGGGGTCCGAGGCCCATTGGGATTTCCCAGCCGGAGTTTGTCACCATCACGCGCCCGCGCCACGGCTTTCACCTCGAAGCCGCTCTGTTTTGGTGTCAGCGTAACGACGCGAGACGACGGTTATGGCCAATACGCCTAAAAAATCCATCGATCCCACCGAGTTGGCTCTGTCGGCCATCGAGGAAGCACTGAGCGTGCGGGAGCCGCCACTGGCGGTCGAGCCTCAGCCAGGCGGAAAGCGCGAACCGAATCTCGGCGCTCCCGAGCGCGTCGGGCCGCCCGAACGTGTCGCACCCGATCGCATCGGCGCCGAGCGCGAGGACGCCCGTCCCCGCCCGCGCCGCGAACGCAACGTGCAGGTGGAAGGATCCGACAACCGTCGGCCTGATCGCAACGCAGTCCATCCGGCGTTCGACGAACCGGCGCCCAAGCGCGCCGCCAATGACGACCGCGAGAGCGTTGGCAATATCCTGCGGGCGCTGCAGCGCCGCCCATCTAAAACCCCGTTCATCGTCGCTTGGCTGTTCACCGCCTGCTGGGCGGTTTTCTTCGCCGGCCTGGTATTCGGCACTTACGCAACCGAAATCGGCGAGATGATGCGTCAGAGCGGTTCGCTGCCGATCGCTTTCGGTCTCATCGGCGGCTTCTTTGCCCCAATTGCGCTGTTCTTCTTTCTCGCCGCGATGCTATCGCGCGCGCAGGAATTGCGGCTCGTCAGCCAAAGCATGGCCGAGATCGCACTGCGGCTCGCCGAGCCCGAGACAATGGCACGCGATAGCGTGGTTAGCGTCGGACAGGCTGTGCGCCGTGAAGTCGCCGCCATCGGCGACGGCGTTGAGCGCGCCCTGGCGCGCGCCTCGGAACTCGAGGGTCTCGTCAATAACGAGGTCGCCGCGCTCGAACGCGCCTATGCCGACAACGAAGCGCGCATGCGCGGCCTGATCGACGGCATCGTCACGCAACGCGAAACCCTGATTGGTCACGCCGAGCAGGTACGCGCCGCGATCAGCAATGTGCATGTCGACCTGTCGCATGAAATCGGCGCGATCAGCGACATGGTCGCCGAACAGGTCCACGAAGCTTCGCGCAAGATCACGGAAGCGCTTGAAGACAAGGGCGCGCACATCACGCGCGTGCTGCAGCAGGCCGGCGACAACATGATCAACGGGCTCGGCGAGCGCGGCGGCGATCTGCTTGAGCGGCTCGAAGCAGCCAGCGAAGCCACGACGCGCGCGATCGCGGATGCGACCGAGCGCATGAATACCAACCTCAACTTCAAGACCGGCAACATCACCGAAGAATTCGCGGAGATCACCGAGAACGTTCAGCACCTGATGAGTGGCAAGCTCGACCAGATCGCCGACGATTTCTCGGCCAAGACCGTCACCATCATCGACCAGATGACGGATCGCTCGCGCGCCATCACCGAAGCGCTGACGGAAACATCCGCCAACCTGTCGGAATCGCTTTCCGCCCGTGTCGACGAGGTCAACAACACCCTCAAGGCCACCGGCGATTCGCTCGTGCTCGACCTGAGCCTGCGCGGCGGCGACGTCGTGGCAAAGCTCGAACAGACCGGCGCCGCAATAACGGATGCGATCACCGGCGGCGGTGCCCGCGTATCGGAAACGTTCCAGCAGCATGCCGAGGCCATCACTGCATCGGTCGAGAAGCATGGCGATATGATGCGCGACCTAATTGCGCAGCGCCTGCAAGCGTTCGAGGAAATGTTCGCTCACGGCGGCGGCCAGCTCGGCGAGCATATCTCGAAGCGCCTCGCCGCATTCGAGCAGAATTTCGCTGGATCTACCGGCGAACTCAGCGATCGCATCGCGCAACACATCGGGCAGTTCGAGGAAAACTTCGCCCGTAATGGTGGTGAATTCGCCGAACGCATCGGGCATCGCCTCGGAATTTTTGAGGAACTGTTCCAGCGCAATGGCATGGAACTGGGCGAACGCGTCACTCGCGACTCGAACGCACTCGGCGACCTCATTACCCGCCAGTTGTCCGAATTCGACAACACCGTGCGCACCTACGGCGCGGAGTTGGTGGAGCGCATCGGCACGCGCACGCATGAGATCAACGAGACGATGCGCGACTATGTCGAGGGCTTCGACAGCCGCGTCTCAACCAAGATCGACGATGTGACCGGCAGCCTTGACCAGCGCATCAGTCGCTTCCAGGAGGCGATGGACGACCGCACCCGCGCCATTAACGACGGCCTGAGCAGCCGGGTGATGGAGATCGCCCGCGCAGTCGCGGGTGGCGGCCGCGAGGTCGTCGCCGCCCTCGACGAGCGGATAGAAGCCGTCACGACGACCATGGCCTCGCGCGCTACGGAAATCGCCGACACACTCTCGGGCAAGGCCGCGGAACTCAATAACATGCTGGGCGCGCAAGCGTCGGAAGTCACGGCAAGCCTCGATCAGCGCATCGACCGGTTCGAGGAATTGCTGACAAGCCGCGCGGAAACCGTCATCGCCGATCTCGAAGCGCATGGCCTCGACACCGCCAACCGTCTCACCGCGGCAATGCAGGAAATTCACTCCGGCGCAATCCAGGCGGAACAGTCGTTCGCATCGCTGTCGGGCGGCGTCACCAACTCATTCCGGCAGTCTGCCGCCGAACTCGAGCGAGCCATCCAGGCGGCGAGCGCGACCGCGGAACAGTCGATCGGCACTCTCACTTCCGGCGCTTCCAACTCGCTGCGCCTGACCGCCTCAGAAGTCGAACGCGCCATCCAGAGCACGGCGGCGCAGGCCGAGCAGGCGCTGAGCACGATGTCGAACGGCGTATCGAACTCGATCCGCCAGACGGCGGCCGACGTCGAACGCACGATCCACGGCTCATCGAACCAGGTCGAGCAGTCAATCACGTCGCTCTCCAACAGCCTGAGCAGCACCCTCAAGGTTGCCGCAGCGGAGGTCGAGCGCACCATGACCGGCGTCAGCACGCAGGTCGCGCATGACTTCATCGGCAAGGCCGACGCCATCGCCGGCGCGCTCAACAAGCGTGCGACCGAGCTGTCGCGGCTTCTTGACGACCGCAGCGGCACCCTCGTCTCCGCGATCACGCTCAAGACCAACGAACTCTCCAACGAGCTGACCCGGGTCACCGAGCAGGCCAACAGTTCGATTGAAGCCAAAAGCACGGTCTTTACGCGCGGCCTGCGCGAATCCTCGCAGGAAATCGCGCGCGTCATCAACGAAGCGAGCGAACGCGCCACCACCAGTGTCGCTAAGGCCATGGAAGACCTCGAGCAGTCGACGTCGGAGATCATCGAGCACTCCAAAAAGACCGCCTCGACGGCGGTCGCGGAGATGCTCGAGACCCACGGCATGCTGCGGTCGGACACTACCGTATTGTTCGAGCGTCTGCGTGAGGCCAACGGTCTGTTGCAGGAAGTGCTGGCCGGCGCCAACACCAATCTCGGCTCGATCGAGCAGGTACTGTCGACCCGTGTCGCCGACTTCGTCGGCACCATGAACACGCTGCTGGAAAAGACCAACGGCACCACGACCAGAATGGATGATCACATCCGGGGTTTCTACGAAGTCACCGGCAAGGTGCTCGTCGACCTCGGAGACCTCGCCGAGAAGTTCAACCAGCACGGCCGCGAACTCGGCGATGCGGCGACGATGCTCAGCAATGCCAATCGTGAGACTGAATCCGCTGTCGCAGACCGCCGAGGCCTCCTGGAGAACCTCGTCGGAGCGCTCGATGCGCGCACGGCCGATCTCGACATGCGGCTCAAACGCTTCAACGGCCTGCTCGACGAATCGCTGGCAGCCGCCGAAAGCCGCGCACGCGACATCGCCCGTACTATCGCGGAATCGAGCAACACCGGCACGCAGCTCATCACCGAACAGTTCCAGACGGTGCGCGAGAACACGGAAGCCGAACAACGCCGCACCATCCAGAGCATGCGCGAGATTTACGAAAGCGCGACGAGCGACGCCCAGGCCATGTTCCAGGGCGCCTCGGAACGGTTCTCGGAAATCGTGCAGGGCATGAAGCACATGGCCGGCGATATGCAACGCGAGCTGGAGTCGACCCGGCAGGAACTGCGCCGCGGGATTCTCGAACTGCCACAGGAGACGGCGGAGAGTGCCGCGCAGATGCGCCGCGTCATTGTCGACCAGATCGAGGCGCTGGCGGAGTTGAATCGCATCGTTGCCCGTCACGGCCGCGAGATGGAAGTCGCCGAACCGCGCCGGGCCGCCCCGCGCGAGGAGGCGGTCGCAGCACCGCAGGAGGCGCCCGTCCGCGCCGCCTATGTCGGCAATGCCCCGCCGGTAGCGCCTCCAGGACCCCCGCAGCCGGCGCCGGCCGTACGCCGCCCGGAAGCTCCGCCGCCGCAACAACGTCGCGCGCCGCAAGAACCGCAAATGCCGCAACCGCAGGGCCCCACCCCCACCGCAGGCCAGACCAACTGGCTATCCGACCTGCTGTCGCGTGCCTCTCGCGAGACTGACGTGCCGCCACAGCCGCAGCGTGCGGACAACCGTGGACCGCGACCGGCCCAGCCGGCTGAGCGGCCCACCCGCCACACCATCGAGTCGCTCGACTCGCTATCGCTCGACATCGCGCGCATGATCGACCATGACGCGGCGGCGGAACTATGGGACCGTTACAATCGGGGCGAGCGCAACGTGTTCACGCGCAAGCTCTACACGATGCAGGGCCAGAAAGCGTTCGAAGAAGTGCGTCGGCGCTATCGTTCCGATCGCGAATTCAAGCAAACGGTCGACCGTTACATCGCGGAGTTCGAGCGGCTCCTCGAGGAAGTCGCACGCGACGACCGTGGCCAGGTTGTCGTGCGCACCTACCTCACCTCCGAGACCGGCAAGGTCTATACGATGCTCGCGCATGCCGCGGGACGGATCGAGTAATCCTGAATTGGGCAACTCTTGCCCTGGTGGGAATGCAGAACGGCCGGGCTTATCGCCCGGCCGTTTTGTTTTTCCGATGCAGCAGGCCCACTGCGCCTATCGCTTTGGTGATCTCGTCCCGCGCCGCCTCGATCGCGGTCAGCCCATAATGCAGCTTCGTGCAGCGCACCCTCACCGGGGAAAATTCATCCCCACAGCTTTGCCTCTGCGGAAAACAGCTTGCTTCCCTCATATCGCAGTCCGTCCGGCCGATCCTCGGCCAACAGCAGCGGCCCATCGAGATCGACCACCCGTGCCCGCTGCGCGACCAGGATCGCCGGTGCGATCGATAGCGAGCTTGACACCATGCAGCCGACCATAATGGCAAAATTCCTCGCGCGCGCCTCATCTGCCATGGCGAACGCTTCAGTGAGGCCGCCTGTCTTGTCGAGCTTGATATTGACCGCGTCATACTTGCCAACGAGCGTGGCGAGCGACGCGCGGTCATGCACGCTTTCATCGGCGCACACCGGGATCGCGCGCGACACGGCCGCAAGCGCTTCATCATTCGCCGCCGGCAGCGGTTGCTCCACCAGCGTTACACCTGCCACCGCACAGGCGTACAAATTTGTTTCCAGATTGTCCGGTGTCCATCCCTCGTTCGCGTCGGCGATGAGTTCCGCCTGTGGCGCTGCGCGCCGAACCGCGGCGATGCGCGCCGCGTCGCCGTCGGAGCCGAGTTTCACTTTCAGGAGCGGGCGGTGCGCAGCGCGCGCCGCAGCTTCCGCCATCTCGTCGGGCGTGCCGATGGAAATCGTATAAGCAGTCGTGAGCGGTTTCGGCGCCGAGAGCCCCGCAAGTTCATGGACGCGCCGTCCGGCACGCTTGGCCTCGAGGTCCCACAACGCACAGTCGAGCGCGTTGCGCGCGGCACCTGCAGGCATGGCGCGCTGCAATGCCGCCCGCGTGAGCCCGCCCGCGAACGCGATTCCCATCTGCTCTATCGCGGCGATAACGCCCTCAATGGTCTCACCATACCGTGCATAAGGCACGCATTCTCCCCGGCCACGGTGGCTGCCATCGCTGAGTTCCACCACGACGACATCAGCCTGCGTCTTCGCGCCGCGGCTGATAGCGAAGGTTCCGGTGATCGCGAAACTTTCGCGCCGCACGTTAACCATAATGATAGGTGAAGTCCTCACGGCCCGTTAACCTGTTAGTAACGCTCGACATCCTCCGGGCTTGTAAGCGACTATGCAACCGGGAACGGCGGCCTCATACGCGGTAATTTTGACCGCGGGGCCGGACGCGGGTGCGGAGCGGTGAGGTGAAGTGAGCCAAGCTTTGCTCACGACAATGATTCGCGGGGACCGGCTCGAGCTCGCGGCAGCGGGCTCGTGGACGGTGGATTCTGCCGCCGATCTCGAACAGCTGGTCGATGCTGCCGTCGCCCAGGCGGGCCGAGCCCGCGCCGCCGCCATCGATATGGCCCGGATCGAGCGACTCGACACTTTCGGCGCCTGGCTGCTGGAGCGGCTTATCCGCGATGTCGAGACCGCCGGCCGCGACATCGATCTGGTCGGGCTTCCCGAACGCTACAACGATCTCATCCAGGAGACGAGCCAGGCCAACTTGAAGCAACCGGAAGAGCCGCCGGTTGACCTCGTCGACAACGCGGCGAAGGTCCTGCGCAAGGCACTGGTGATGATGGTGCGCGACATCATCCTCACCGTGCAGATGTTCGGCCACCTCACCGTCGCCATGCTGCGTGTCATCCGCAAACCGCGCACGTTCCGCCTCACCTCGATGGTGCATCACCTCGACCGCGTCGGCTGGAAGGCGGTGCCGATCATCCTGCTCATTACGTTTTTGATTGGCGCCATCATCGCCCAGCAGGGCCTGTTTCATTTCCGCAAGTTCGGCGCCGATGTCTATGTCGTCGACATGGTCGGCATCCTGGTGCTGCGCGAGATCGGCGTTTTGATCGTCGCCATCATGATCGCGGGCCGCTCGGGGTCGGCCTACACCGCCGAGCTCGGCTCCATGAAAATGCGCGAAGAGATCGACGCATTGCAAACCATGGGTCTCGACCCGGTCGAAGTATTGATCCTGCCGCGCATCCTTGCGCTGGTGATTGCCTTGCCGGCGCTGGCCTTCCTCGGCTCGATGGCGGCGCTCTATGGCGGCGGTCTCGTCTGCTGGCTTTACGGCGGCATGAGCCCGGAAGTGTTTCTCGGACGTCTGCGCGAAGCGATCTCGCTCGATCATTTCGAGGTTGGCATCAGCAAGGCACCGTTCATGGCCCTGGTGATCGGCATCATCGCCAGCATCGAGGGGCTGTCCGTGAAGGGCAGCGCTGAATCGCTCGGCGTGCAGACAACCGCCTCCGTGGTCAAGTCGATCTTCCTCGTCATCGTGCTCGACGGCATCTTTGCCATGTTCTTCGCCTCGATCGGGAAATAACGATGGCGACGGAAGACGACATCGTGATCCGCGCGCGCGACGTGCACGTGACGCTCAACGAGCGGCCCATCCTCAAGGGCCTTTCGCTCGACGTGCGGCGCGGCGAGGTGCTCGGTTTCGTCGGCGGCTCGGGACAGGGCAAGACCGTGCTGATGCGCACCATCATCGGCCTGCTGCCCAAGGTATCCGGCACGATCGAAGTGTTCGGCATCGACCTGGACAAGGCAGGCGAGAGCGGCCGCCATGAAATCGAGCGCCGCTGGGGCGTGCTGTTCCAGCAAGGTGCCCTGTTCTCCTCCCTGACGTGCATCCAGAACGTCCAGTTTCCAATGCGCGAATATCTGCGCCTATCGAACCGCCTGATGGACGAGATCGCGATTACCAAGCTCGAAATGGTCGGGCTGAAGCCCGACGTGCGCGATAAATATCCTGCGGAACTCTCGGGAGGGATGATCAAGCGCGTCGCACTCGCCCGCGCCCTGGCACTGGACCCGGAGATCGTGTTTCTTGACGAACCGACCTCGGGTCTCGATCCGATCGGCGCCGGCGACTTCGACGAACTGATCCGCACGCTGCAGCATACGCTGGGGCTAACGGTCTATATGGTCACTCACGATCTCGACAGCCTGCACGCGATCTGCGACCGCATTGCCGTCCTTTCCGATGGCAAGGTCATTATCGAAGGTCCGATGGAAGCCATGCTCGCCTGCGATCATCCTTGGGTGAAGGAGTATTTCCGGGGCAAGCGCTCGCGGGCGGCGGGAATGGCAGCGACCCATGTGTTGATTGATGAGCGTGTTGAATAGTTGAGTAATAGTAGCAGGCTGCTGCGCGCTTCGTCGTGGCGCGGCCTCCAGGAGCAACGACGATGGAAACGAAAGCGAATTATGTGCTGATCGGCTTCTTCACGCTTGGCGTGTTGGCCGCAGCTTTCGGCTTCGTGCATTGGTTCCGCAGTATCGGCAAATCGACGACCAGCGCGAACTACCACGTCGTATTCCAGGGTCCGGTCGGTGGTCTGCGCACAGGCGCGGCCGTGCTGTTCAATGGCATGCGCGTCGGCGAGGTCTCCGGTCTCGAACTCAACCGCCACGATCCCAAGCAGGTGATCGCGACGATCAAGATCGACGCCAACACGCCGGTGCGCAGCGATACGATCGTCGGTCTCGATTTCCAAGGCCTCACCGGCATCGCCAATATCGGACTTAAGGGCGGCGACCCGACTGCCGGCCCGCTGCCCGAGGGGCCGGACGGCATGCCAACGCTTGTTGCCGACATCAGCGCAACCCAGGACATTTCGGCCTCGGTGCGCGAGGTGTTGCGCAAGGTCGACAGCTTCATCTCGGACAATTCGGAATCGTTTCAGTCGTCGATCAAGAATGTGGAAGCCTTTACCAAATCCCTGAAAGACAATTCGGAGAAGATCGATCGCATCGTCACAACTGCCGACAGCGCAATGACATCGATGGACAAGGCGCTCAAGGGCGTCGAGAACCTCACCGGTGACGGCAAAAATCCCGGCGAGATCTCGGACACGCTGAAATCCTTCAAAAGCGTCGCCGACGACGTTGACAAGCGGACGTTGCGGCAGCTTGAAGGTTTGATCGGCGATGCGCGGCGTACGCTTACGACGTTCGAACAGGCGGTGAAGAATTTCGACCGCAATCCTTCGCGTATCATTTTCGGCGGCGCGGCCACTACACCCGCCGGTTCGACGCCCTCGGCCAGCCCGCGGCGGACGCAGTAGGTTTCACGCTGTCATTGCGGATCGCAGCGCCGGCATAACCGCCGCAGTTACAGCGGGCGCGGGGCGCGCGGCATGGTCTTCGCCGCCACCGCCGCTACCAGGCCCGCCACGCATAGTAACATCATCGCGAGATAGGCAAAATCGCCGTAGCGGGCGAACGCCCAGCCCGAGAGCCCCATCGCTCCGCTGAACACCGCACCATGTGCAGCCGAAAGATCACCCTGCGCGGTCGCCATCTGGCCCGGGGGCGCCACCTGGGCGAGGAACTGCATGGCGCCGACATGGGTCGCACAAAAACTCAGCGCATGCAGACATTGCAGAAACGGTAGCAGGGCAAATGGCGGATCGAACGCCATCGCAGTCCAACGCACGATGCCGCCGACGGCCCCCAGAATCACGAAAGTGATAGGCCCGATAAAGCGCGCGATACGTCCGGACGCCGCGAATAGCACAATCTCTGTGATCACACCGAGTGCCCACAAGGCGCCGACTGTCAGCGAGCTCAGGCCTTTCGATGTCCAATCAAGCGTCGAGAAGCCGTAGTAAACTGCGTGGCTCGCCTGTATCGCCGCACATGCCGTGACCACAGCGACAAACACCGGCATACGCCATAGGGACTTCGTTGGCGGCGGTCTTTGTGCAGCATCGGGATGGTGGACGCTGACCGGGATCAGCAGAAAGGCCAAGACCGTTCCGACGATAAATGACGAGTTTATCAGCCACATGATGCCGTCTTTCGGCATAATGCCGATCATCGCGCCGGCCCCGATATTGGCCGCGATATAGGCGGCAGACGACCACAGCCGCACTGGTCCGTAATGACGTCCGCGTTCGCTCAAGCCTCGCAGCGCATAGGCATCGGCGATCGGATAGGTCGGCGTGAAGAAGATCGCGGCGGCGATCATCACCATTGCGATCACAAGGAAATTCGGCGAATAGGTGATGGCGATATTGCCGAGCGCGGAACCGATCGAGGCGATGATGATCGCGCCACGCAGCATGTTGTAACGGTCGGCGAGCCGGGTCGTCAGCGGCACAAAGAAGATACGCACCAGCATCGGAATGGCGAGCACGATGCCGATCTCGACCGCATCAAGCCCGGTGAACGCGAGCCATGCTGGAAAGAACGGCATGCCGACGCCGGTCGATATCCCGAGCGTTGCGTAGAACGCCGCAAGCCGCGGCGAAAAGAAATCGTTCAAACGAATGGGCGTCATCCAGGAAAAGTTCCGGCAGGCCGCTTGCGCCTAGCACCGAACGGGCCGTTACGCCACCAGCCGAGAGAACAGTTCTGGGTCGACATTGCCGCCGGACAGAATCGCGACGGCGATCTTGCCGCGGACGTCGATCTTGCCCGACAGCAGGGCTGCAAGCGCGATCGCGCCTCCCGGTTCGACCACGAGCTTGAGCTCGCGGAAAGCGAACGCCACCGCCTGCCCGGCTTCCTCATCGGTCGCCGAGACGCCCTGCCCAATCAGGTTGCGGTTGATTTCGAAGGTGAGTTTTCCCGGCGACTGCGCCATCAGAGCGTCGCAGATCGAACCCGTGATGCGTGGATTTCGTTCCCGCTGGCCGCTTTTGAACGAGCGCACATGGTCGTCAAAACCATCCGGCTCCGCGGTGAATATCTGCGCCGATGGCACCCGCGACTTCACGGTGAGCGCCACGCCGGCCGCCAGTCCACCACCCGAGGCATTGACGACGACAATATCCGGCGTGAATCCGAGTGCCGCCAGATCGTCGACTGCCTCGCGGCCAGCGGTGCCCTGCCCGGCGATGATAAGCGGATCGTCATAGGGCGGCACCAGCACAGCGCCGCGCTGCTCGGCAATGCCACGGGAAATTTTCTCGCGGTCCTCGCTCTCCCGATCATAAAGTACGACCTCCGCCCCGAGTGCGGCGGTGCGTTCGCGCTTGGGGCGCGGCGCATCGGACGGCATTACGATCACTGCCGGCATGTGCAACAGTTTCGCCGCTGCTGCGACGCCCTGCGCGTGATTGCCGGAGGAAAACGCCACCACGCCGCCGGCACGGGCCTGTTCGGGAATGGACGACAGCCGATTGTAGGCGCCGCGGAACTTGAACGAACCGGTACGCTGCAGAGTTTCGGCTTTGAGGAAAATGCGGCCGCCGGTGAGCGCGTCGAGCGTCGGCGACGAGATTAGCGGCGTATGCAATGCGACACCAGCAAGCCGCTCTGCCGCCCGATCGACGTCTTCGGACGTAGGGAGCGTCGTGCCAATTGCCAAGCGCTCTTGCATGCTGCCAGTCTAGTCCAACGCGGCGGGGAAGGAAATCCGCTGAATTCGCGCTGACCGGTCATTACCAAACCGGTTTTCCACACTGCGCCGGGCGCTGAAGACGGCATCCGCCGGTATTCATGACGTAGTTCGCGCCATGGGCGACGCTTACCGCAGCAAGGATGGCTAACCCTTGCTGGGCACCACCGCCGCCGGAGGCGGATTGAGCTTCAGGCGGAATCCGAGCGAGAGGATATGAATGCTTGATTCCACCGTACCCACGTAAGTGACGCCGGGAATGAACGACGGATTCCCAGATCCGGGCGTGAGATTGATCGGCGCGTCTTTCACCTGCACGTAAGAATAGGCCAGATCGATGCTCAGCCGCGACGTGACCGTGTTGGTTGCACCAATCGAGTACCAATAGCGGTCGTTATCCGGCAGACGCGGCACGCGCACCTGATCAGTGATCGGCGATTTTTCATAGGCAAAGCCGCCGCGTAGCGTCCATTGATCGCTGGCGATATACTCGAGACCGCCGGAGTAGAAGTAACCGTCTGAATATTCGAACGGAATGGCGACAACCGCGCCTGATGCCGCGCGTGCCGGCAGCCCGTTCGCCTGATAAATGATCGAGGTGCCGCTCCGGCTCCAGTTCGTCCATTCGAATCCGGCAAGCGCGGTAAACTGGTCATTGATGCGCTGACGAATGCCCACAGTCAGCATGTCCGGCAGTTTAACGGTCGTGGAAACCGGCCCGGGGGTCGTGAAGCCGCCGGAACCGGTGAGCCCGCCGTCGAGCTTCATATCAAGGGCGGAACGATATCCCACGCCGATTTGCGTCCCCGCGAGCGGCGTCAGGGTCACGCCGGCCGTCCAGCCAAAGCTCCAGTCGCTGCCCCCGAGCAGGAGCAGATTGGGGATACCCGGACCCGCAACGCCATTGAATGACGTCAGATTGGCACGTCCGTATTGGATTTGTGCGCCGGCGCCGATGCTGATCCAGTCGGCGAGCTTGATCGCGACGCTTGGCGAGGCGTTGTAGGTCTTCAGCGTCGCGCTCTGGCCGTAGGCGGCGCCCGCCCAGCCCGGATTGGCGAATGACGCGCTCAAGCCGAACGGCGCATTGGTTGATACGCCAACCCAGATATTCGGTCCGAATTGCATGATGCGCGCGCTGTAAGGCACAAGCGCCGACGGGCTCGAGTTCTCGATCCCGGACGTAAAACCCAGCGCGCCGAGACTGCCGCTGCCGGAGTGCTTCGAATCGGGAAGGATGCCGGCAACGCCCATTTCCATCGAGGCGCCGGAAAACTGCGTCATCACCGCCGGATTCCAGAACATCGTCGACGGTGCCCCCCCCGCGGCGACGCCCGCATAGGCCGCGCCCTGCCCGCTAACGCTATGTTGCCGGACAGCAAAGCCGCCTGCATACGCGCCGCCGGTGGCGAGCAGCGCCGAGAGCGCCACGCCCATAAACATTATCTTTCGGATTGCCGCGCTGTGCATCAGATGGCCCCCTAAATCCCCAGGCGATCGCTAGCACGCACATCATTATGATTTTATTTTTCTGCTTTATTCGAATGTGCGATTAACCAAACCTATTCCAAACGATTGTTGACCAAGTGGCTATCGGAATCCTTTGTAATCGGAGCAAACGGCCTGATTCCTGGGCATTGTTGTAATTTTGTGACAGAACGAGGGCTTTACTAGCGCTTTTGCACTGCGGCGTAGCGCAATTGAGCAGCAGCGCACCATAAACAAGCGTTTACGACGCTGATCGAATTTTTCGGTTAAAGGCATACTCGGCGCCGGCTTGAAGACGCAGGACACCAAGGTGCAGGACATCGCTCGCCGAAACGGCCAAGACGGATGCGCCTGCTAGGCTGCGCGCTGCGAAACCAAACGAACGGACGGTTCGTCGGCCTCGGTCCATATGAGGATTTCAAAACGGCCGTCGAAATGTTCGGCAATGGCCGTGCAGCTTTCCACCCAGTCGCCGCAATTGATATAGCGCAACCCGAAGTCGTCATGGATCGCGGCGTGATGGATGTGGCCGCAGATCACGCCGTCAGCGTCATGACGCTCCGCTTCCGCTGCCAATGTCTTTTCATAGTCGCCGATATAGCTGACAGCGTTCTTCACCTTCAGCTTCGCCCATTGCGACAACGACCAATACGGAAAGCCAAACCGGCGGCGAACGGCGTTGAACCACCGATTAAGCAGGATCGCGGTGTCGTAGGCCTTGTCGCCCAGCAGGGCGAGCCAGCGCGCCTGCGTTACCACCAAGTCGAACAGATCGCCATGGATGACGAGATAGCGTTTGCCGTCCACACCTTCGTGGATGACCCTTTCCGCAACCTCAATGCCGCCGAAATGTGTGCCGTAGTAGTCTCGCATGAACTCGTCGTGGTTGCCCGGCACGTAAACGACACGCGCACCTTTGCGCGCCTTACGCAGGAGCTTCTGCACGACATCATTATGTGATTGCGGCCAGAACCATCCCGACTTGAGTTGCCAGCCGTCGACGATATCGCCGACGAGATAGACCTGATCGGCGTCATGGTAACGCAGGAAGCTGAGCAATTTGTCGGCCTGACATCCGCGCGCGCCCAGGTGGACGTCGGAGATGAAGAGCGAACGGTAGTGCTTCGGGTCAGCCGTCACGTGGTTCCGGTATGCCAATGATGAACCGCTGTTAACTATTTGGGATTCTGCACGATTCCCATGACGCCCCGGTGACGCCCGGATGTCCCACAGGCGACAAGAAACGAGCCCAAAGCGCGTTTGCGGATACTGCCGGCTTTTTGATTCACGGATCTGTCATAGCGCACCGCTAAATTCCGTTCTCATGAATGCAGTGATTTGGTCCGCTGGTTCCGTCGCCGCCTTCACGCTCGCGGTTCACCTTCTCAGCATATCGATTGCCGCCAGGCGCTGCCGTGCGCCGGAAGCGTCGATGCGCCGGCCAGCCGATGCGCCGCCGGTGACGCTCGTGCGGCCGGTCTGCGGCATCGATAATCTTGGCGAGATCACGCTTCGCTCAACGTTTCATCTGGACTATCCGGACTACGAGATCATCTTCTGTGTCGCACAGGCGCGCGATCCGGCCATTCCGCTCATCGAGCGGCTGATCGCCGCTTATCCGAAACGCCGCGCAAAACTTCTTATTGGCGACGACCGCATCAGCGACAACCCGAAGCTCAACAACTGCGTCAAGGGCTGGGAGGCAGCCGCGCATGAGTGGATCGTGCTCGCGGATTCCAATGTGCTTATGCCGCCCGACTACCTCACCCGGCTGCTGGCGCGCTGGGACAGCGGGACAGGCCTCGTTTGCTCGCCGCCTGCCGGCTCGCACCCGGACAATTTCTGGGCGGGCGTCGAATGTGCGATCCTCAATACTTACCAGGCACGCTGGCAATACACCGCCGACACGCTCGGACTGGGATACGCGCAAGGCAAATCCATGCTGTGGCGCCGCGATATCCTCGAACGTGCCGGCGGCATCCGGGCGCTTGGCTGCGAGGCGGCAGAAGATGCCGCCGCGACGAAGATCATTCGAGCGCAGGGACTGCAGGTGAAACTCGCCGATGCGCCGTTCACGCAGCCGCTCGGCCGGCGCACCGCCATGGAAGTGTGGCGGCGGCAGGCACGCTGGGCACAGTTGCGGCGCTCATCGTTTCCGCTCACCTTCGCGCCGGAGATATTCAGCACAGCGCTCGTAACGCTGATCTCCGTCGCGGCATTCGCAAGCGCTGCGGCGTGGCCGGTAGCGGCATGCGTCGCGGCGGCTGGCATCCTGTTGTACGGCGCGGAGATGTTTCTGGCCCGGCGTGCAGGCTGGCCCCTGTCGCCGGCCTATCCGCTTTACGCGCTCACCCGCGACGTCATGCTGCCAGCATGGTGGCTCAACGGCTGGCTCGGCTCCGGGTTCGAATGGCGCGGCAACGCCATGACAAACGTGGTCGCCCGCGAAGCGCAGGGCTGATCAGGATCGCACCCTGCGCCCACAGGCGTGCTTGCGCGCCGGACATGTTCGCATCATGATCCCGCCCGCTGCTCAGCTGGGGGTATCTCATGAAGTTAGTTCGCTTTGGTCCGGCCGGTCGCGAGAACCCGGGCATCGTCGATGCACAGGGCCATATCCGCGATCTGTCAAAAGTCGTGAAGGACATCGACGGCGCAATGCTTGCCGGAAACGGGCTTGCCAAGATCAAGAAGGCAAACATCGAACGATTGCCGCTCGTCAAGGGCAAGCCTCGACTAGGTCCCTGTGTCGGCAATGTGCGCAATTTCGTCGCCATAGGACTGAACTACGCCGATCACGCGGCGGAAGCCGGCGCGCCGATCCCGAAAGAGCCGATCATCTTCAGCAAGGCACCGACCTCGATCTGCGGACCGAACGACAACACGATCATCCCAAAAGAATCGACCAAGCTCGATTACGAGATCGAACTCGGCATCGTGATCGGCAAGCATGCACGCTATCTCGCCAAGGAAAAGGCGATGAGCGCGGTGGCAGGGTACTTCCTCGCCAACGACGTATCGGAGCGTTCGTTCCAGCTCGAACGCTCTGGCGGCCAATGGGACAAGGGCAAGGGCTGTGAGACGTTCGGGCCGATCGGACCGTGGTTCGTTACCAAGGACGAGATCAAGAATCCGCAAAATCTCGATATGTGGCTCACCGTCAACGGCGAGATACGGCAGAAGGGCAATACGCGCACGATGATTTTCGATGTGGCGCACCTCGTCTGGTACTGCTCGCAGTTCTTCGTGATGGAACCTGGCGATATCATCGTCACAGGCACCCCGCCAGGCGTCGCGCTCGGCATGAAGCCGCCGAAATTCCTTAAGGCCGGAGATATGGTGAAGCTTGGAATCGCCGGGCTCGGCGAGCAGACGCAGAAAGTTGTCGCGCTGAAGAGATAACGCGGCGGCATCGCCAATTCTTCAGATCACATTCGCCATGCCCGGCGAAGACCGGGCATGCGCGCCTCACTTACATCGACCGCAAGACGTCAATGGCCAGGATGGACCGACCATGACGGCAATCCGGCCGGTCCTCCGCAGTGACAAGCCGCAGCGTCGCGCTAATGCCTACGGCCAATTAAAGAGGTAGTTCACCGATGTACGGAACACGTGGTTGCGAACGTCCGTCGTTAGGACATGGGCATTCGCCGCATAGGTGTAGCTCATCGTCGAACTGCCAAGATCGACGTACAGGTATTCGGTGCGCACGGTCCAGTTCGGGAAGTTCCAGTTGAGAATCTGCCCGACCGGGGTCTCGACGCCGCCGCCCAAGGTCCAACCCGTCAGCGTGTCGCTGGCGCTGACCGTGGTCGTCGCAGAGCCCGGGATCGTCTCAGTGACCTTGTTCTTGACCCCGCCATAGGCGAAACCGCCCGTGACATAGAACAGCGCCGGACCGACCGTATAACCGAGCCGCCCGCGCACCGTGCCCCACCACGGAAGTTCCTGTTTCAGGATGGCGGTCACAGCCGTTGAACAAGTGAGCGCGCAATTCTGATCGCTGTCCTGACCGCTGCCCTGGAGGTCGGCCTCCAAGCCGAGAACATAGTCCGTCCGGAACTGCCAGTTGTAGCCGATCTGGCCGCCGCCGAACCAACCCGTCGGCTGGACAGCGAACGAATCGTTGATGAACGGAACCAGACTAAGCGTCGCCGAACCACGGCCAACCGCATTGCCAAAATTGAAACCGCCATAGAAGCCCGCCCACCGTCCGGGCTGCATCAACGGCGGAGGCACCTGCGCGGCCGGCCCGAAACGATAGTTCAAGCCGACGCGGAACACGTGTTGTTGCACGTCGGTGGAATAAGTGTGCGGCAGGCCGTTGAGCGTGAAGCTGTTCGACATGGTGCCGAGATCGACATAGAGATACTCGACGCGCCCAGTCCAATTGCCACCCAGCGCAGCCTCGACGCCGCTGCCAACGGTCCACCCGAAGCGGGTCTCGGTGAAATCGAGCGTGCCGGCGCTAATGCCAAAAGTTTCGGCAACGTGAGACTTCACGTCGCCATAGGCAAAACCGCCGGTGTAGTAGAGCAGCAGCCCACCGGTAGCAGTGCCAATGCGACCGCGTACCGTGCCAAACCACGGCAGGTCTGTCGTATGATTAAGGCTAAGGAACGGCTGGCAGCCCAGCACGCAGTTATCGCTGCTACCGACGGTGCTGCCCTGGAAGTCAGCCTCGACACCAAACACCCAACTCCCGGTCTGGATATTGTAGCCGACCTGACCGCCGCCGATCAGACTCGCGGCGCCGCTATCGAATCTTGGAAAGAGGCCGGGAACGGACCCGATGCCATAATTCGTCGGTGTGTCGCTGACACCCAGGCCAACGTTCGCACCGACATAAAGACCTGTCCAGGAATAGACGGACTCGGGCGGCGCCGCGGTTCGCCATGCCATATCGGCCGCAAAGGAGGGCCCTGCCAGCGCAATGAGCGCTGCTGCAATCGCCCCGCGTGAAATGTGTTGCATCATTCGCGTCAGCCCCCACCCCGGCATTACTCCGCGGTTCATACCATGAGGACACTTAAATGGCCGGTAACAAAAAGGAATTTTCCGCTGCGTCGAGCTGGCAGATGAACAAAATTCCAGTGGCTGTGACAAATTCGTCACGCGCTTCGGTGAGCCTGACCTTCCCCGCTCAAGCCCCAGCTGTGTCCGACCGATTCCTGCCGTCCGGGGTTACCACCAAGCATAGAAGTGATGCACCGGTCCGTGGCCGTGGCCAACCGCAATACGATCCGCCGACTTGATCGCCGCCGTGACGTAGTCCTTGCCGGCGCGAACAGCCTCTTCGAGCGACATGCCCCTCGCCAGATGCGCCGCGATGGCGGAGGACAAGGTACAGCCCGTGCCATGGGTGTTTTTCGTTGCGATTCGCGGTGCGGACAGACGCCGCACCCCTTCGGCGTTGACCAGCAGGTCAACCGCTTCGGTGCCGGTACTGTGGCCACCTTTGAGCAGCACGGCAGCCGGGCCCAACGCGAGCAACCGCTCGGCCTGCGCCCGCATTTCACCGTCGGTTGTCGCGACCGACGTATCGAGCAGAGCGGCGGCCTCCGGCAGGTTCGGCGTGATGATGCGCGCACGGGGAAACAGGTCGCCGACGAGTGAAGTGATAGCGGCGGGATCGAGCAGCCGATCACCCGATGTCGCAACCATCACGGGATCAAGCACAACGTTTTTCGCGTTGTATCGGTCG
>Ga0164243_10004443_pt1 | contig 21970 bp, 23 predicted proteins | sample OricompcompostOP_FD_108781 | JGI IMG/M metagenome (GOLD analysis project Ga0164243, IMG submission 108781) | Organic Plus compost microbial communities from Emeryville, California, USA - Original compost - Organic plus compost (OP) | ecosystem: Engineered > Solid waste > Mixed feedstock >...
CCGGCCGGATCGCTCGTCGCCGCGGCCACGACCTCCGCGCCGAACCGCAGCGCGTGCTTGAACGCGTGGAAGCCCTCCAGCACGACCAGCGCCGGGTCGTCGCGGGCGCCGGCGAAGGCGTCGAGCGCGGGACCCGTCGCGGCGGGACGGTCGCCCGCGGCGGCGCCGTCGGCGGCTGCGGCAGCGCCGCCACCCGCCGTCCCGCCGACCGCGTCACCAACGAAAAGCGCCCGCTCGGTGGCGGGCGCGGAGGGGCGGCGGGCCGTCATGCCGCCCGGGACGTCGTCGGGTCGCGTCAGCCGCGACGACCGCGGGAGGGACGCTCGTTGCCGGAGGCGGCGACGTACGGGAGCAGCGCGAGCTCGCGGGCGCGCTTGACGTGCCGGGCCAGCTTCGACTGGTCGACGCGGCTCAGGCCGGTCGTGCGGCGGGCCTTGATCTTGCCGCGCTCGGTCAGGAACGGGCGGAGCGTCTCAGGGTTGCGGTAGTCGATGGCGGCTGCGACGTCCTTGTGGACGGTGCGGCGCTTGCGCGAGGCGTCGGCCGCGGGCTTGCGACGACGGCGGGAGTCGGGTGCAGGCATCCGTCCATTGTAAGCGAGATGCGGGGCTTTCGGCGGTTGCCGTCCGGTGAAGCTGCTTCGCGCACGCGACCTGGCGGCGCCGCGACCCTCCCGATCGGAGAAGATCGGCCGATGGACCACAGAGAGTACGCGGCACTCGACGGGCTCGGACTGGCGGCCGCGATCGCCGCCAGAGAGCTGACCGCGGCCGAGGCGCTGGAGGCGGCGCAGCGGCGGGCGCAGGCGGTCAACGGGCGCGTCAACGCGATCGTGCGCCCGATGGAGGAGCAGGCGGCGGCACGGCTGAGCGAGCCGCTGGAGGGGCCCTTCGCGGGCGTCCCGTTCCTGCTCAAGGACCTCGGCCAGCAGTACGCCGGCCTGCCGTCCAGCTACGGCTGCCGGGCGCTCTCCAGACTGCCGGCGCTCGAGCACGCGACGGTCGTCCAGCGCTGGCTCGACGCCGGTCTCGTGATCTTCGGCCGGACCAACACGCCGGAGTTCGGCGCGAAGGGGATCACCGAGCCGGAGCTGTTCGGCCCGGCGCGCAACCCGTGGAACACCGACCACACGCCGGGCGGCTCCTCGGGCGGCTCGGCGGCGGCGGTCGCCGCGGGGGTCGTCCCGGTCGCCGGGGCCAGCGACGGCGGCGGCTCGATCCGCATCCCGTCGGCCTGCTGCGGGCTGTTCGGCCTGAAGGCCGGGCGCGGCCTCGTCCCGCACGGCCCGGCCGCCGGCGAGCCGCTCCACGGCGCCGCGACCGACGGCGTCGTCTCCCGCTCGGTGCGCGACACGGCGGCGATGCTCGACGTGCTCGCCGGCGTCGACGCGACAGCGCCGTTCGCTCCGGCGATGCCCGGCGGCCCGTTCCTGGAGGAGGTCGGCCGCGACCCCGGCACACTGCGGATCGGCTTCCACGCAAGCTCGGCGATCAACGGCGCCGTCGACCGCGAGGCGGTCACCGCCGTCAGCGACGCGGCGAAGCTGCTCGACTCGCTCGGCCACCACGTCGAGGCGGTCGAGTCGCCGGTCGACGACGGCGCGCTCGCGCGCGACTTCCTGACACTCTGGTTCGCCAACGCCGCCTACCAGGTCGGCCACGTGAGATCGCTGACCGGCGCCGGTCGCGACGGCTTCGAGCAGGACACGTTGATCATGGCGGCGCTCGGCAGCCGCACGACCGCCGTCGAGTACGTCGCCGCGGTCGAGCGCCGCCACGAGCACGTCAGAGCGCTCGCCCGCTTCCACGACCGCTACGACCTGCTGCTGACCCCGTCGCTGGCGACGCCGCCGCCGCGGATCGGCCAGTTCGACACGCCCAAGTCGCTCAGACCGCTCGCCGAGACGCTGCTGCGGACGAGAACGGCCGGCGTGCTGTCGAAGCTCGGGATCGTCGAGAGAATGATCGACGACAACCTCGGCTGGGTCCCGTTCACGCAGCTCGCCAACCTGACCGGCCGCCCCGCGATGAACGTCCCGCTCCATTGGACCGTCGACGGCCTGCCGCTCGGCGTCCAGTTCGTCGCGCCGCTCGGCGGCGAGGCGACGCTGCTGCGGCTCGCCGGCCAGCTCGAGCAGGCGCAGCCGTGGTTCGAGCGCACCGCGCCGCTGCTCTGACGCGCGCGTCAGCGCGGTTTCGGGGGTGTCATCGACCCCCGGAGCCGCGCCGGTCGCCGGCGCGCTTCGCGCTGGACAGCGCCGGTACCCGGCGGTACCGTGGTACGCCTACGTACCGCCGACGCGACCGACGCAGACGACGAGGAGGACCGCGATGACCACCGAGCAGGAGCTGCCGCACACGCCCGAGCAGGTCGTCGACGTCGGCCGGGGGATCTCGCTCTGCTACGAGACCTTCGGGGACCCCTCCCGCGAGCCGCTGCTGCTGATCTCCGGCCTCGGCCAGCAGATGCACGCGTGGCCGACCGACCTCTGCCGCGAGCTTGCCGCCCGCGGCCTCCACGTGATCCGCTTCGACAACCGCGACGTCGGCCGCTCCACGCACGTGCGGGTCAAGCCGCCGAGCCCGCTGCAGCTCGCGACCCGCCGCTTCTCCGACCGCCAGTACGCCCTCGGCGCGATGGCGCTCGACGCCTCCGGGCTGCTCGACGCGCTCGGCCTCGACTCGGCCCACGTCGCGGGCAGATCGATGGGCGGGATGATCGCCCAGGTGCTGACCGCCCGCCAGCCCGCGCGCGTGCGCAGCCTCACCTCGATCATGTCGATGACCGGCGCGCGCAAGGCCGGGCGCCCGGCGCTGTCGACCTGGCGGCTGATGGCCGCGCCGCCGGCGAAGACGCGCGAGAAGTCGATCGAGAACGCAGTCGTGCTGTGGCGCCACATCGGCTCGCACGGCTTCCCGTTCGACGAGGCGCAGGTGCGCGCCGACGCCGGCCTCGCCTTCGACCGCGGCCACAACCCGGCCGGCGTCGCCCGTCAGCTCGCCGCGATCATGAAGTCGGGCGACCGCACCCGCGAGGTCGCGACGATCACCGCCCCGACGCTGGTGATCCACGGCGACCGCGACATGATGGTCCACCCGACCGGCGGCGTCGCGACCGCGAACGCGATCCCCGGCGCCCGTCACGAGACGATCGTCGGCATGGGCCACGACCTGCCGGTCGGCGCCTGGCCGCGCCTCGTCGAGCTGATCTCAGGTCACGTCGCAGCGGCGAGCGGCGCCCCGGCCGACGCGGCCGCCGCCGCCTGAGCCGGCGCTCCGCCCGGCGCGTCCCGGCGGCGGCGCACCACCGCGCGACCGCCGCACGACGGGACGAAGGCGACGCCGCGCGACTTCCAGCGCTCGTCGGGGGCGGTGGTGGTCGCAAGCTCGACCTGCGTGAGCATCGTCCGCAGCACGACGTCCATCTCCATGTGCGCGAAGGCGGCGCCGATGCAGCGCCGGATCCCGCCGCCGAACGGCACCCACTTGTACGTCTCGGGCATGCGGCCGACGAAGCGCTCGGGGTCGAACCGCTGCGGGTCGGGGTAGAGCCGCTCGTCGAGCTGCGTCAGGTAGGCGGAGGCGATGATCCGCGTGCCGGCCGGCAGCAGCCATCTGCCGAGCTGGAAGTCGGTCATCGCGTAGCGGCCGGCGGCCGTGATCACCGGACGCGACCGCTGCACCTCGCGGATCACCGCGTCGCGGTACTCGCGGCCGCCGGCGTCGACCTCGGCGACGAGCGTGCGCAGCACCTCGGGGTGGCGGCGCAACCGCTCGACCGCCCACGCGAGCGTCGCCGCGGTCGTCTCGTGGCCGGCGGCGAGCAGCGTCAGCAGCTGGTCGGCGATCTCGTCGCGCGACATCGGCGTGCCGTCCTCGTGTCTGGCGCGCACGAGCAGCGAGAGGACGTCGGCGCGCTCCTCCAGCTCGGGGTCGCCTCTGGCGGTCGCGATCAGCTCGTCGACGTGGCGGTCGAACTGGGCGCGCATCCGCAGGAACTTCCCCCACGGGCTCCAGGCGCCGAGGTCGTGCTGGAGGAAGCGCAGCAGCGCCAGCCGCGAGCCGAGCGTGACGAGCGGCGGCAGCAGCGCGCGCAGCTGCTCCAGCTCGCTGCCGCGGGCGCCGAAGACGGCCCGCAGGATCGCGTTGAGCGTGATCCGCATCATCGGCTCGAGCGTCTCGAACGGCCGGTCCTGCGGCCAGGTGGAGATCTCGCGCAGTGCCTCCTCCTCGATGATCGCCTCGTAGCTCTGCATCCGCTCGCCGTGGAAGGGCGGCAGCAGCAGCTTGCGCTGGCTGAGGTGGCGCTCCTCGTCGATCGCCAGCAGCGAGTTGCGACCGAGCACGGCACCGAGCGGGCTGCGGTCGCCGGCGTGCAGCACCTTCGGGTCGGCGGTGAAGACCTGCTTGAGCAGGTCGGGCTCGGCGACGGCGACGAAGGTGCCGATCCCGCTCAGGCGGATCGTGAAGACCTCGCCGTACCGGCGTCGCAGCAGTCGCGCGGTCTGCGTCTGGAAGCCGAGGAAAAGCGCCGTCTGGATCGGCGCGGGCAGTCGGTCGGGCCCGGGAGGAAGCGCCATGAAGCAGAACGGTACTCCCGCGTACCGCGCATCGCAAGCGCAAACCGCTCACGCCAAGGCGGCGGCGCTTGAGGCGCGGTCGCCGCGCAGGCGCAGCCCGACGACCGGGAAGACGGCGGTCGAGCAGATCGCGGCGAGGATCAGGCTCGCGGCGGTCGCGGAGCGCATGTGGCCCTCCTCGACGGCGATCGTCGTGATCGCCACGACGAGCGGCAGCTCGGTCGCCGAGAAGACCGCGAGCGCCATCCGGTCGCGGACGTCGAGCAGGCGGCGGTAGAGCACCACCGCAGGGGCGCCGCGGACGACCAGGAAGAGGACGAGGAACAGCGGCACCTTGAGGAGCTCGACCGGGTCGTCGGTCAGCGCGCCGAGGTCGACCTTGATCCCGGAGACGACGAAGAAGAACGGGATCAGGAAGCCGTAGCCGATCGCCGTCAGCTTCGACTCGAGCACCTCGACGTCGTGGCCGCGCAGCGCCAGCCGCAGGATGATCCCGGCGACGAAGCCGCCCAGCAGCAGCTCCAGCCCCAGCGACGCCGCCAGCGCGACGAGCGCGAAGACGACCACGACGGTGAAGCGGATCGCCAGCTGGCTGCTCGCCTCGATCGTCCGCTCGAACAGCTCCCAGCCGCGCCCGACCCAGCGCACCGCGAAGACGCCCGCGACCACCGCCAGCGCGACGAAGCCGAGCAGGATCGCCGCGTTCGCGGCCGCGCTCTTGGTCGAGAAGACGAGCGTGATCAACAGGATCGGGCCGAACTCGCCGATCCCGCCGACCGCCAGCAGGTGGGTGCCGAACCGCGTTCTCAGCTCGCCGGCGTCGCGCAGGATCGGCATCAGCGTCCCGATCGCCGTCGTCGCCATCGCCGAGCCGACGAAGACGAGCGACAGCACGACCCCGAGCGCCGCCAGCAGCCCGCCGAGCGCGTAGGCGAGGCCGAGCGAGACGACCCAGCCGGCCAGCGCCAGCTTGAGCGGCTCGCCCTTGATCCGCTCGAAGTCGATCTCGTAGCCGGCGAAGAAGAACAGCATCCCCAGGCCGAGGTTGGCGAAGAAGGAGATGAAGTCGTCGGGGTCGGCGAGGCCGAGCACCTCCGGGCCGACGACGATCCCGAACACCAGCTCGAGCACGACGACCGGCACGACCAGCCGCCTGGCGAGCACGCCGGCGAGGTAGGCCGAGAGCGCCGCGACGACGACGATCGTGAGGAATGACTCGGTGTCGACGTTGACCATTGGCGCCCCGGTGCGCCGGCATCCTAGAGCAGCCCGCGGCGGCCGCTACGCCGCCGTCGGCGCGCGGTCGCGGACGAGGTCGAAGACCAGCCGCGGCGCCTCCGCGCTGCCGTCGAGCACCTGCTCGATCGCCTCGTTGACCTGCTCGAGCGAGCGGACGGCCCGCTCGACGCTCGTCAGGCCGCGACGGTGCAGCTCGAAGACCTCCTCGAGGTCGCGGCGGGTGCCGACGATCGAGCCGGTCAGCGTCAGCCCGCCGAGGACTGTCTCGAAGATCGGCACGGCTGCGTCGTTCTCCGCCGGCAGGCCGACGGCGACCATCGTCCCGCCGCGCGCGAGCGACCGCTGCGCCTGCTCGAACGGCTTCGGCGACGCCGCCGTCGAGATCGCGACGTCGGCGCCGCCGAGCGCCTGGATCGCCGCGACGGGGTCCTGCTCGGCGGCGTTGACGACCTGCTCGGCGCCGAGCTCGCGCGCCTCCGCCAGCCGCTCGTCGTTGACGTCGACCGCGACGACCGCCGAGCCGGCGATGCGCGCGTACTGGACCGCGAGGTGCCCGAGCCCGCCGACGCCGAAGACGGCGACGACGTCGGCCGAGGTGGTGCCGGCGACCTTGACGGCCTTGTAGGTCGTCACGCCGGCGCAGGTCAACGGGGCGGCGTCGAGCGGGTCGACGCCGTCGGGGACGCGCACGACGTGGCGGGCGTAGCCGATCGCGTAGTCGGCGAAGCCGCCGTCGATCGCGTAGCCGGTGTTGAGTTGCTGCAGGCAGAGCGTCTCGCGGCCGCTGTTGCAGTAGCGGCAGGTGCCGCAGGCCCAGCCCAGCCACGGCAGCGCGACCCGCATGCCGACCTCGAGCCCGTGCAGCTCCCCGCCGCCGACCGCCGCGATCGTGCCGACGCCCTCGTGCCCGGGGACGAACGGCGGCGTCGGCTTCACCGGCCACTCGCCGCGCGCGGCGTGGATGTCGGTGTGGCAGAGGCCGCAGGTCTCGATCGCGACGAGCACCTGCCCCTCGCCCGGGACGGGCGTCGGCCGCTCCTCGACGGAGAGCGGGCGGTCGAAGGCGTGGACGACGGCGGCGCGCATCATGGCTCCTCACGGTCGGGTGGTGTCGGCTGCTCGCCATCGGCGCAGCGGGTGGCGCGGCGGCCATCCCGGTGCGGCTGCTGGCTCCCGCATCAGTGCTTGCCCACAGCGGCCCGCGGTGGAACCCGGTTGCGCGCCGGGCCCGCGACCTGGGAACAACCGGGCCATGGACCTGAGCGAGCTGCGCGGGCGGATCGCGCCCGACCGGACGCTGCTCGGCGCCGCCGCGGCGCTGACCGGCACGCTCGCCGGCGGCGCCTGCCACCTGCTCGACGCGCCCACCGCCGGCGACGCGGTCTGGACCGTGACGCTGGTCGCGACGATCGTCCCGCTCGCCTGGACCGTCCTGCGCGCGCTGGCGCACGGCGACCTCGGCGTCGACGTGATCGCGCTGCTGGCGATGGCCGGCGCGCTCGCGGGGGGAGAGCTGCTGGCCGGCTCGGTCGTCGCCGTGATGCTGACCGGCGGCAACGCGCTGGAGGCGTACGCCGACGGCCGCGCCCGTCGCGAGCTGACCGCGCTGCTGAAGCGCGCGCCGCAGGTCGCGCGGCGGCGCGACGCGGCGGGCGAGTGGCAGGAGGTCTCCGTCGACGACGTCCGCCCCGGCGACGTGATGCTCGTGCGCGCCGGCGAGCTGGTGCCGGTCGACGGGACGCTGCTGAGCGAGCGCGCCGCGATCGACGCCTCGGCCGTCACCGGCGAGTCGCTGCCGGTCGCGCAGTCGCGCGGCGACGGGCTGCGCAGCGGCACCGCCAACGCCGGCGAGCCGTTCGAGCTGCGGGCGACCCGCAACGCCGCCGAGAGCTCCTACGCCGCGCTCGTCAGGCTGGTCGAGCAGGCGCAGGCGGAGAAGCCGCCGTTCACGCGCATGGCCGACCGCTACGCCGGGATCTTCCTGCCGGTCACCGTCGCGCTCGCCGGCGCGGCGTGGGCGATCTCGGGCGAGGCGATCCGCGCGCTGGCGGTGCTGGTCGTCGCGACGCCCTGCCCGCTGATCCTGGCGGCGCCGATCGCGCTCGTCGCCGGGCTGTCGCGCGCGTCGAGCGCCGGCATCGTGCTGAAGGGCGGGACCGCGCTGGAGCAGCTCGGCGCGGCGCGCACCGTGCTGCTCGACAAGACCGGCACGCTCACGCGCGGGCGGCCGGCGGTCGAGCAGGTCGTGGCCTTCGGCGACGCCTCCCGTCACCGCCTGCTCCAGCTCGCCGCGTCGGTCGACCAGCTCTCCGCGCACGTGCTCGCCGAGGGGCTCGTCGCCGACGCCCGCCAGCGCGGGATCGCGCTGGAGGAGGCGACCGACCCGCGCGAGGCGCCCGGCGACGGGATCGTCGCCGAGGTCGCCGGCCACCGCGTCGGCGTCGGCGGCGAGGCGTGGCTGGAGCGCCAGGGGTTCGCGGCCGACGGCGCGGCGGCGGCGACGCCCGCCGACCTCGGCGCCGAGCCCGGCCGCGCGCTCGTCCACGTCGGGGTCGACGGCAGGCTCGCCGGCGTGCTGGTGATGGCCGACCGGCTGCGCCCCGACGCCGGCAGACTGGTCGAGTCGCTCCACGCGGCCGGCGTCAGACGGGTCGCGATGGTGACCGGCGACCGCCGCGACGTCGCCGAGGCGGTCGCCGAGCAGGCCGGCCTCGACCGCGTCTTCGCCGAGCAGTCACCTGAGCAGAAGCTGGCGGTCGTGCGCGCGGCGCGCCAGAAGCCGGAGCTGCGGCCGGTCGTGATGGTCGGCGACGGGGTCAACGACGCGCCGGCGCTGGCGCTCGCCGACGTCGGGATCGCGCTGGCGGGGGAGAGCCGGACGGTCTCCAGCGACGCCGCCGACGCGGTCGTCACCGTCGACCGGGTCGACCGCGTCGCCGAGGCGGTGCGGATCGGCAGACGGACGATGTCGATCGCCCGCCAGTCCGTGATCGCCGGGATGGCGATGAGCGGCGCCGCGATGGTCGTCGCCGTGCTCGGGCACCTGCCGCCGGTCGCCGGCGCGCTGCTGCAGGAGGCGATCGACGTCTCGGTGATCCTCAACGCGCTCCGTGCGCTGCGTCCATGAGGGCGCCGCGTCGTGGGCCGTCGTGGCGCGGTTGGCGCGCCCGCCCCACGGGCACCACCAGGGATGGATTGCAACCCGCGACGATGCGGAGGCGGCGATGCTCAAGAGGCTCGTGACCGGGGTCGACGGATGGCATGCGGGACGCGACGCGGCGGTGCTGTCGCAGGCGCTCGCCTCAGGCGACGACGCCGACGTGCTGCTGACCGGCGTCTGGCAGGAGTCGCTGCTGCCCTCCTCGCTGCTGCTGACACCGAACGCGCACCCGCTGGAGGAGACCGAGGAGATGCTGCTCGCGGTCCGCCACGACTGCGTCCCGAGAGGCCGGACGCGGCCGCTGAGCGGGCTGTCGGTCGCGCGCACGCTGCGGCGCGTCGCCGCCGACGAGCACGCCGACGTGCTCGTGCTCGGCGCCTCCACGAAGGCGCACGCGGGCCACGTGCGGGCCGGCCGCGACGCCCGCCAGATGCTCGACCACGCGCCCTACGCCGTCGCGATCGCGGCGAGAGACCTGCACAACACGCCCCACCCGGTGCGGCGGATCGTCGTCGGCGTCGACGGCTTCGAGGAGTCGGAGGCGGCGCTGGCGTGGGCGGCCGAGCTGGCGCGCAGCCTCGACGCGAGACTGATGGCGGTCGCGGTCGTCGACGAGAAGCTGCCGCTGTCGGCCGACCCGGTCGAGGGCGACGCCGAGCTGATGCAGTGGGACGACACGCTGCAGCGCCGTCGCAAGCGGGTCGAGCTGGCGATCGAGGCGGCCCGCGACCGCGGCGACTGCGACGTCGCCGAGGTGCGCGTCGGCGACCCCGGCACCGAGCTCGCCCGCGCGGCCGTCGCGGCCGGCGCCGACCTGCTCGTGATCGGCTCGCGGCGGCTCGGCCGCGAGGCGACCGTCGCCGTCGGCAGCGCCGCCGAGGACCTCCTGCACGACGCCCCCTGCTCACTTGTGATGGTTCCCCGACCGCTGGAGGCGGCATGAGCGAACAGCAGCACGAGGTCTATCCGGTCGGCCTGATCAAGGTCGACGCCGGCAGCGAGTCGCGCAGCGACCTGGAGGAGCTGCGGCGGCTGCTGGCCGAGCGCGGGGCGCAGGCCAGCAGACCGGACCCCGTCGGCGTCTTCGTCGCAAGAGTCCCGGCCGCGAGCCGTGCCGACGCGCTGCAGCTCGTCTTCGACGCGATCGCCGCCGCGGGCGCCGACGACCACGTCGCCTTCCTCGAGCATCCCGAGGTGCCGCGCCATTGGCGCCGCTGGCACGTCGACAGCGGCGAGGTGCGCGACAGCTGAGCGTCAGGCGGCGAGGAAGCGCGCCACGACCGGCGCCAGCGCGAGGGGGTCGAAGGCGTGGCTCTGCCCCTCGAGCGTCTCCAGCCGGCCGCGCGGGAGCGCGGCGGCGACCTCGGCAGCGGCGGCACGGACCGCGCCGGGGCTCGTCGCGCCGGCGAGCACGAGCGTCTCGCAGGCGATCCCGGCGAGCCGCTCCGCCGGGACGCGGCCGTTGCCGAGCACGGCCGCGTCGTAGGCGAGCGTGTGCGCGACCGCCTCCAGCGCCTGCCAGTGCGGCGCGCAGCGCAGCATCCTGACGCAGCCGGGGGAGAGCCCGACCGCGGCGGTGAGGAACAGCGCGACGGCGGCGTCGCGGCGCCCGGCGTCGACGAGCGCGCGGTAGCACGGCGCGAGCGCTGCGTGGTCGGGCGGCGTCAGGCCGGCGGGCGTGAACGGCGGCTCCCACACGACCAGCCGTGTGACCGGCAGGCCGGCGGCGACCGCCTCCAGCGCGAGCGCGCCGCCCGCCGAGAGGCCGCAGAGCGCCGCCGCGCCGCCGGCCGCCGCGATCAGCGCGGCGAGGTCGTCGACCTCGCGCGCGACCGCGTACGGCGCGCGGTCGCCGCTGTCGCCGCGCCCGCGACGGTCGTAGACGAGCACGGTCGCGTGCGGCGCCAGCAGCGTCGCGAGCCGCTCGCTGGTCGCGTCGAGGGCGCGGTGCTGGAAGACGCCGCCGACCAGCACGAGCGGCGCGCCGCCGCCGTGCCGGTCGAAGGCGATCGTCGTCTCGTCGGCTGACCGGACCGTCTCCATCGCGAGTGGAGACCGGCGGCCGGCCGCGAACTCATCGGCGGCGCGCGCTCACCCCTGCGGGCGGACGATCTGCTGGACCGCCCAGCCGTTGCCGTCGGGGTCGCTGAAGAAGACGAACCGGCCCCACGGGAACTCGGAGACCTCGCTCACCTCGATCCCGCGCGAGCGCAGCTCGGCGCGAGCGGCGTCGGCGTCGTCGACGACGACCTGCATCCCTCTGACCGACCCCGGCTCGGCGTCGGTGACGCCTCTGCCGATCGCGATCGAGCAGGCCGAGCCGGGCGGGGTCAGCTGGACGAAGCGGATCTCGTCGGAGACGGTGTGGTCGTGGTCCGCGTTGAAGCCGGCGCGGACGTAGAACTCCTTCGCGCGGTCGACGTCGGTGACGGGGATCGCGACGAGCTCGAGCTTGAAGTCCATGAGAGGCGGTCCTTTCGCGGTCGTTGCGGGCGGTATGCCCGACGTGAGACCACCGTATGGCCGATAACGGTCAGGTTCGGTCCTCAATCAGGCGGGCGCGCTGGCTGTGTCGCGCACATGACAGACAGGCGCGCGCGGCTCGCTCAGGATGCGGTGCGTCGAACGTCAACCTGCATCTCGGGGAGAGGACTCATGGGACGGAACCTGCTGCGCTACCTGCGCGCCCACCACGTCGCGCTGCTGGCGCTGTTCGTCGCGCTCGGCGGCACCTCGTACGCCGCCGCGACGCTCGCGGCCGACAGCGTCGGGACCCGACAGCTGAGACGCGGCGCGGTCACCTCGGCGAAGGTGAAGGACCGCTCGCTGCTGGCGAAGGACTTCAAGCGCGGTCAGCTGCCGCGCGGGGCGGCGGGGCCGGCTGGGCCGGCGGGCGCGCCCGGCCCGGTCGGACCGCAGGGGCCCCAGGGCGTCCCGGGACCGAAGGGGGAGACCGGCACCGTCGACCCGAGCGCCGCCGGCCGTGTCGCGAACGCGCTGTCCCAGGGCGGCGAGAAGACCGTCGTGGCCGGCGTGACGACGAGAATCGCCACCGTCTCGCTCACGACCCCCGCCGCCGGCCGCGTGCTCGTCACCGTCGCCGGCGAGGCCCATCCGCTGTACGACTCCGAGGGCCTCTGCACGATCCAGTTGATGGTCAGACGGGACGAGAAGACCGAGTTCGGCTCGCTCGCGACCTTCGCGGCCGGCACCGAGAGAGTCGTCTTCGAGAGCCTCGCCTTCACCCACGCCTTCGAGGTCGGCGCGGGCGTCCAGAGATTCGACGTGCTCGCCACCGTCAACGGGAACGTCAGCAGAAGCTGCACGAGCGGCTTCGGCATGGCGGCGCCGCAGGTCACCGCGCTGTGGGTGCCGTTCGGGCCGGAGGGGCAGTAGCCGCCCGGTGCCCACCGCCGCCGGCTACAGCTGCGCGATCCACTGGCGGACGACCGTCGTCAGCGCCTCCCGGCGCCGTTCGACGTCGTCCGCCGAGGCGAAGTCGGCGACGCAGCGGTCCGGCGCGGCCCAGGCGAGCCAGCCGTGCGGGTCGTCGACCGTGACCGGCGCGGGGTCGGCCCGCTTCTTCGCGCCGGTGTGGAAGACGAGCTGGACGACGTCGCGCGGGCGGAGCTTGAACGTGAGGAAGTGGCGGCCGTCGACGTGGAAGCTCGGCGCATTCCACTTGACGCCCTCCGCGATCCGCCCGTCGACCGCCAGCACGGTCGCTCGGACCGCCTCGACCTCGTCCTTGCGCGGGTGGTCGAGCGCCGCGAGGAAGGCGTCGACGTCGTCGGCTCTGCTCGTCTTCGGCATGACGCCATCGTGCCAGCCCGACCGGCGGGGACGGCTTCCGCGCCGGCGTCAAGCGCGGCACGGGCGCAGAGCGCGGCCGACCGCGAGGCTCCGCTATCCTTCGCGACCCCGCGCCTGGGTAGCTCAGCTGGTTAGAGCGCAGCACTCATAATGCTGAGGTCGGGAGTTCGAGTCTCCCCCCAGGTACCTTCAGAAGCGCCGGCCCGGTCACCGAGCCGGCGCTTCTTCGTTCCGCGACCGGAAGGACCCGACTCGATGCGCTGCTTCGGCGACGGCGACCCGCTCTACGAGGCCTACCACGACGACGAGTGGGGCCGGCCGGTGACGAGCGAGCAGGCCGTCTACGAGCGGATCTGCCTGGAGGCGTTCCAGTCGGGGCTGGCGTGGATCACGATCCTGCGCAAGCGCGAGGGCTTCCGCCGTGCCTTCGCCGGCTTCGACCCCGAGGCGGTCGCGGCCTTCGGCGACGACGACGTCGCGCGCCTGATGGCCGACGCGTCGATCGTCCGCAACCGGGCGAAGGTCGAGGCGACGATCGCCAACGCCCGCGCCGTCCTGAGCCTGCGCGAGCAGGGCGTCGACCTCGGCGAGCTGCTGTGGTCGTTCGCGCCCGACGGCCCGCCGGCCGCCGCGGCCGACGAGCTGGTCGCCCTCCCGTCGACGACCGAGGCGTCACGCGCGCTCGCGAAGCGCCTCAAGCAGCTCGGCTTCCGCTTCGTCGGCCCGACGACCGCCTATGCCGCGATGCAGGCGTGCGGCGTCGTCAACGACCACCTCGCCACCTGCCCCGTCCGCGCCGCCGTCGAGGCCGAGCGCGACGCGGTCCTGGCGGCGCGGGCCGCAGCCGCCTGACGCCGTGGGCGTCTCGCGCTTCGTCTGGACGGCGCATGCGGAGTCAACGACGGTCGTGCGCAGTGGTCGTGCGAGCCGTGACAGGAGACGACGAACCGTTCGAGGTGATCTACGACCATCCGCACGGGGACGACGTCACGACAGCTCGGATCGTCTCGGCGTGGCGGGTGCGTTGAATGACTGTCGAACAGGATCGCAAGACGGTTGAAAGAGACCCCTTACAGTGTCAAGAGATGTTCGCCTACTACGACCGTGACGCCGACATCGCATGGTTTCCGACCGGCCGGTCGGACGACGTCGTGAGCGAGCGCGTCCCTGGCGGGCTGCGCGACTACGACCGAGCGACCCGCAGACTGGTCGCGATCGAGGTGTGGGACGCGAGCACGCGCCTTCCGGCGAACCTGCTCGACGCGCTTCCTTCGCCCGACGCCGCCCGCGGCGTCGCCGCCTGACGCGTCACGCACCGGCCGCCCGCCGCTCACCACGGATCCGCACGCCTATACGGGGTGCGGAACCGCGGTGAGCGCGGATCTGAGGGTCCAGCGCCCCCTGGAACCGCGGTGACCGGGGTGGTGCGGCGAACCGGCCCGCCCGCTTGCGCCGCCCGCCCGCCTGCGCCGCCCGGCCCGCCTATCCCACCACCGCGAAGCGCATGCCGGCGCGCTCCAGGCGCCCGCGCAGGGCCGGGCCCATCGCGACGGCGGTGGTCGTCTGGCCGCTCACCGACGGCAGCTCGTCGTGGGCGAGGCAGAGCGCCGACTCGGCGAGCATCTTCGCGGTCTCGGTGTAGCCGGGGTCGCCGCCGCTGACCTCGCAGACGACGCGGGCGCCGCCGGGCAGCGCGCCGCCGCCGGGGGAGACCTCCTCACCGTGGAAGCGGACCTTGAACCACGATCTCGCGCGGGTCGCCGCGTCAGGGCCCTCGCCGCTCGCTATCCGGCTCGTGAGCGCGTCGCGGACCGGGCCGAGCTGGGCGGCGAGCACCAGCGCGGGCATCGCCACCGACGCGCCGACGACCGTCGGCAGCCGCTTGACCCAGGCGTAGTGGCCGTAGGTGAACTCGGGGCCGTAGCGCTCCAGCGCCCGCGCCGAGCGCAGCACGATCTGCGGGTCGATCGTCGGCAGCGGCAGCGCCCAGCCGATCTCGCCGCCGACGCGCCGCGGCAGCGGCTTCTCGCCGTGGACCGAGCGGCCGTCGCGCCGGCCCTCGACCCGTCGCCGCTCGCTCGCCGTCCGCTGGGAGGAGCGCATCCGCGAGAAGGCGGTCAGCGCCGAGTCGAGCGTGCCGCCGGAGAATCTCGCGCCGGCCCGCACGAACCCCTCGACCTTCAGCGGCACGCCCTCGGGCAGCTGCTCGACGGTGAACTGGGCACCGAGGTCGTGCGGGATCGAGTCGAAGCCGCAGGCGTGGACCAGCCGCGCGCCGCTCGCCTCCGCCGTCGCGTGGTGGCGGACGTACATCAGGTCGACGAACTCCGGCTCGCCGGTCAGGTCGACGTAGTCGGTCCCCGCCGCCGCGCAGGCGGCGACGAGCGGCTCGCCGTAGCGGATGTACGGCCCCACGGTCGTCGCGACCACGCGCGTCGACTCGGCGAGCGCCCGCAGCGACGCCGGGTCGTCGACGTCGGCGTGCAGCAGCGGCGGCTCGACGCCGAGCCGCTCCGCGACCCGCTTCAGCTTCTCGGGGTTGCGGCCGGCGAGCGCCCAGCGCGTCTGCGGGCCGGCCGCGCTCGCCAGGTACTCGGCGGTCAGGCCGCCGGTGAAGCCCGTCGCCCCGAGCAGGACGACGTCGTGCGCTCGATCAGGACTGGCCATGCGGCCAACCCTATGCGCCGGCCGCCGCCAGCCGCGCCGCTTCCTCCTCGGTCAGCCTCAGCTCGGCGGCCGCGACGTTCTCCTCCAGGTGGGCGACTGAGCCGGTGCCGGGGATCGGCAGCATCACCGGCGAGCGCTGCAGCAGCCACGCCAGCGCGACCTGGCCCGGCGTCGCGTCGTGGGCGGCGGCGATCTCCGCGGCGGCGCCGCCGGGCTCGGCCAGTCTGCCGGCCGCGAGCGGGAACCAGGGGATGAAGCCGATCCCTTCGCGCTCGCAGTAGTCGAGCACGTCCTCGGACGCGCGGTCGACGAGGTTGTACTTGTTCTGCACCGTCGTCACCTCGAACCATCTGCGCGCCGCCTCGATCTCCTCGACGCTCACCTCCGAGAGGCCGATGTGGCGGACGAGGCCCTCCTCCTGGAACGCTCTGAAGGCGGCGAACTGCTCGTCGCGGTCGACCTTCGGGTCGATCCGGTGCAGCTGGAAGAGGTCGATCCGCTCGACGCCGAGCCGCCGCAGCGACATCTGCACGCACATGCGCAGGTACTCGGGCCGGCCGACCGGCGCCCACTGGCCCGGCCCCTGGCGCGTCAGACCCGCCTTCGTCGCGACGGTCACCCGCTCGTAGGGGTGGAGCGCCTCGCGGATCAGGTCCTCGGAGACGAACGGCCCATAGGAGTCGGCGGTGTCGATGAAGTCGACGCCCAACTCGGGCAGGCGGCGCAGCACGCGCAGCACCTCGTCGCGGTCCTCCGGCTCGCCCCAGATCTCCTTGCCGACGATCCGCATCGCGCCGAAGCCCAGGCGCGTCACCTCCAGGTCGCCGCCGATCTTGAACGTCCCGGATGCAGTCGCTGTCGCAGTCATGCAGGTGAACCTACCCGCGCCGATGCCCGCCGCACAGGGCGCCGGCGGTGCCGGCCGTCGCCGGTGTAGCGTCATGGCCATGTCCGAAGACCTCGACCGCGCGCTCCGCACCGTGATGGAGCGCTGCCTCGACCTGAGAGCCGGCGAGAACGTGCTCGTGATCGGCGACCCGAGATCGCGCGACCTGGCGGAGGCGATGCGCGACATGGCCGCCCGCTACGGCGCCGACGCCGTCCTCGCGCTGATGGACGAGCGCGCGAACGACGGCACCGAGCCGCCGCCGCCGATCGCCGCCGCGCTGACCGCCTGCGACGTCTACCTGGCGCCGACCTCGCGCTCGCTGTCGCACACGAGAGCGCGCAAGGCCTCCAACGACCTCGGCTCGCGCGGCGCGACGCTGCCGGGCGCGACCGCCGAGATGATCGCCCGGGTGATGTCGGTCGACTTCGCCGCGATGAAGGAGAAGACGCTCGCCGTCACCGAGCTGCTGACCAGCGCCGACGAGGCCCACGTCAGCTGCGCGCGCGGCTCGGACATGCGCTTCGACCTGACCGGCCGCCGCGGCATGGCCGACGTCGGCGAGATGACCAGAAGCGGCACCTTCGGCAACCTGCCGGCCGGCGAGGGCTTCATCGCGCCGCTGTCGGGCAGCGGCGAGCTGGCCGCCTCCTCGCTGGCGCCGATGGGGATCTCGCCCGAGCCGGTCCTGCTGACCGTGCAGGACGGCCACCTGACCGCCGCCAACGGCCCGCTCGGGCCTGAGTTCTGGGAGCGGCTGACCGCGCACGGCCCGAACGGCACCAACCTCGCCGAGCTCGGCATCGGCACCAACGACGCGGCGACGCTGACCGGCAACATCCTCGAGGACGAGAAGATCCTCGGCACCGTCCACGTCGCCTTCGGCGCGAGCATGGGGATCGGCGGGACGGTCTCGGTCCCGATCCACCTCGACGTCGTCGTGCTGGAGCCGACGCTGGAGATCGGCGGCACGCGCGTGCTCGACGCCGGCAGATGGGTGCTGTGAGCGCCGGCCGCTCCGACGACCCGCCCGGCGCGGCCGACGACGGCCCGACGACGCTGCTCGCCGTCCCGAACGTCTCCGAGGGACGCGACGCCGCGGCGGTCGAGGCGATCGCCGCGGCCTTCGCCTCCGGCGGCCTGCCCGAGGACGGCGGCCCGCCGCCCGGCCGGCCCAGCCCGGTGCGGCTGCTCGACGTCCACCGCGACGCCGACCACAACCGCACGGTCGTGACGCTCGCCGGCCCGCCCGGGGCGCTCGCCCCGGCGCTGGTGGCCGGCGCGCGGGAGGCGGTCGACCGGATCGACCTGCGCCGCAACGACGGCGTCCACCCGCACGTCGGCGCGCTCGACGTCGCGCCGGTCGTCTTCCTGTCCGAGCGGGACCGCGGGGCCGCCTGCGCCGAGGCGCTGCTCGCGGCCGACCTGCTCGCGCGCCGGCTGGAGCTGCCGGTGCTGACCTACGGCGTGCTCGCGCAGGGGCGCACGCGCGCGCAGCTCCGCCGCGGCGGGCCGGCCGAGCTGGCGCGCCGGCTCGCCGCCGGCGACCTGGCGACCGACTTCGGCCCGGCCGCGCCCCATCCGACCGGCGGCGTGACGCTCGTCGCCGCCCGGCCGCCGCTGGTCGCCTTCAACGTCGTGCTGAAGCCGCCGGTGACGTTGGAGCGGGCGCGCGAGGTCGCGGCGCTCGTGCGCGAGGGCGGGGCGGAGGGGCTCCCCGGCCTGCGCGCGATCGGCCTGGAGCTGGAGCGAGCCGGCGCGATCCAGATCTCGATGAACGTCGAGTCGCCCGAGCGGACGCCACTGCGCGACGTCGTCGCGGCGATCGCGCGGCACGTCGAGATCTCCTGTGCCGAGCTGGTCGCGCTGGCGCCCGAGCGGGCCTTCGAGGGCTTCCCGGCCGACCTGCCGATCCCCGGCTTCGACCCCGACCGCCATCTGATCGAACGGGCGCTGCCGGGCGCACGCTGACCCCTCCCGCGGGGTTACGCTGTCCCGATGTTCAGGGGACGCACGTCAAGAGCGCTGGCCGCGGGAGGCGCGGCGCTCGCGATCGCGGCCGTCGGGCTCGCCGGCTGCGGCGGCGACGACGGCGGCTCGACGACCGCCGCCGGCGGGGTCACGACCGCGACCGCGCCGGAGCTGTCGATCGCCGCGGCGGCGGCCGCCTACGCGCCGATCAGAGCCGAGATCGTCGCGATCGGCAGAGACCTCGGCAGCGCGGTCGCCACCGCCGGCAGCGCGACCGACGCCGAGCTGGCCGACCGCTTCTCGGCGCTGGCGGTGCGGGCCGAGGCGGCGGTCACGAGACTCGAGGGCCTCAACGTCCCGGCCAGGGTCGACACCGCGCTCGACGACCTGCGCGAGGCGCTCGCGGACGGGGCCGAGGACCTTCGCGCGGTCGCGACCGCCGCCCGCGAGCACGACGCCCAGGCCGCGCGGGAGGCGACCCAGCGGCTCGTCGGCGACAGCGCCGGCATCAGACAGGCCCGCGCCCAGGTCGAGGCGCAGCTGCCGCCCGCGCGGGGGTGACGCGGGCGCCCGCGCCCGCTTCCTCGCCGGCGGCCGAGCGCCCGGGCGATCGGCGCCGCCACGGCGGGTCACGACGCTCTAATCTCCTAGGCAGCCATGGCACAGACGAAGAAGAAGCGCCAGACGAAGCACCGTGGCAACGCCGCCGGTCAGATCGAGGCGCGCGGCCGCACGGGACGCAAGCCGACCGATGCCGAGCAGAAGGCCTCGGCGAAGGACGACGCGCGGGCACGCCGCCTGCAGCGGCTCGACACGCCGCCGACGTGGAGAGGCGCGATCCAGCGCGCCGGCGTCGCGACCGCCTTCTTCTTCATCCTGCTCGTGCTGCTGTTCAGAGACCAGCCGTTCGCCGGCAAGGTCTTCATCGCGCTGTTCATGCTGCTCGTCTACATCCCGATGGGCTACTACACCGACCTGTTCGTCTACAGACGGCGGCAGGCGAAGAGAGCGAGAGAGCGCGCCGCCGCGGCCGCCAAGAGAGGCGCCGCGTGATCGAGGTCGTCCCGTTCACCGTCGGACCGGTCCAGGAGAACAGCTACCTGGTGCGGCGCCAGGGCGCCGACAGCGCCGTCATCTTCGACCCGGGCGACGAGGCCGACCGGCTGCTGGAGGGGATCGACAGACTGGGCGTGAGACTGGAGGCGATCCTGCTCACGCACACCCACTTCGACCACGTCGGCGCGGTCGCGCCGGTCGCGCGCGCCACCGGGGCGCCGGTGTGGTGCCCGCAGCTGGAGCGCGAGGTGCTGCTCGACGTCAACAGATACGTGCCGTGGCCCGGCTTCGGACCGTTCGAGAACCACGACCCTGAGCACCTCGTCGGCGGCGGCGAGCGCGTCTCGGTCGCCGGCCTCGACTTCGACGTCGTCTTCACGCCCGGCCACAGCCCGGGCCATGTGACGTGGGCGCTCGCCGACGGCTCCGGCATGTTCTCCGGCGACGTGCTGTTCCAGGGCTCGATCGGCCGCACCGACCTGCCGTTCGGCGACCACCAGCGGCTGCTGCAGTCGATCTCCGAGCTGTTGGAGAGATACGGCGACGAGACGCAGGTCTTCCCGGGCCACATGGGGCCGACGACGCTCGGCGCCGAGCGGGCGCACAACCCCTTCCTCCAAGACCTCGTCGCGTAGCGGACGATGGCGCAGAAGCTCCAAGCCCCGCGCGGCACCTACGACGTGCTGCCCGACGACGCGGTCCGCCGCGACCACGTCGAGGCGACCGCCCGCCGGGTCCTCGGCGCGGCCGGCTACCGCCGCATCGAGACGCCGGTCTTCGAGACGACCGACCTGTTCGCCCGCGGCGTCGGCGCCTCGACCGACATCGTCCAGAAGGAGATGTACACCTTCGAGGACGGCGGCGGCCGCTCGGTGACGCTGCGCCCGGAGGGGACCGCGCCGGTCGCGCGCGCCTACCTCGAGCACGGCATGCAGAAGCTGCCGCAGCCCGTGAAGCTCTGGTACTTCTCCAGCTTCTTCCGCTACGAGCGGGCGCAGGCCGGCCGCTACCGCCAGTTCTGGCAGGTCGGCGCCGAGGCGATCGGCTCCGAGGACCCGGCCGTCGACGCCGAGTCGATCCTGCTGCTGGCCGAGCTGCTCGAGTCGCTCGGGGTCAGAGAGGTGCGGCTGCGGCTCGGCTCGCTCGGCACGCCGCAGACGCGCGCCGCCTACCGCGAGCTGCTGCAGCGCTACCTGCGCGAGCACGAGGACCGGCTCTCGGAGGAGGTCCGCTCGCGGATCGACCTCAACCCGCTGCGCGCCTTCGACGCCGACCACCCCGGCACGCGGGAGGTGATGAAGGGCGCGCCGCTGCTGCTCGACCACCTCTCCGGCGAGGACCTCGACCACTTCGCCGAGGTGCGCGCGCTGCTCGACGGCGCCGACCTCGCCTACGAGGTCGACCCGACGCTCGTGCGCGGGATCGACTACTACGCCCGCACGCTGTTCGAGTTCACCAGCGACGCGCTCGGCGCCCAGTCGGGCGTCGCCGGCGGCGGCCGCTACGACGGGCTGATCGAGCAGATCGGCGGCCCGGCGACGCCGGGGATCGGCTGGGCGGCCGGGATCGAGCGGATCCTGCTCGCCGCCGGCGAGGAGAAGGTGCCGGCGCCGCTCGTCGACCTCTACGTCGCCTACACGGCGCCGGAGGCGCGCGCGACCGGCTTCGAGCTGGCCTGGGAGGCGCGCCGCGCCGGTCTCGCCGCCCAGTTCGAGCTGGCCGGGCGGTCGCTCAAGGGACAGTTGAAGCAGGCCGACCGGCTCGGCGCCCGCTTCGTCGCGATCGTCTCACCCGACGGCGCGACGGTGAAGGACATGGAGACCGGCGAACAGGACGAGCTCGAACCCGGCCGGGTGATCCCGGTCGTGCTGAAGAAGGGGAAGACGCTGGCATGAGGACTCCGCGGCCCAACCGCTACCGCGACGCCTGGTCGGGCGACCTGACGGCCGCCCGCGCCGACGAGCAGGTCCGCGTCGCCGGGTGGGTCCACCGGCGCCGCGACCACGGCGGCCTGATCTTCATCGACCTGCGCGACCGCTCCGGCATCGTCCAGCTGACCTTCCATCCCGACCGCGCGCCGGAGGCCCACAGACTGGCCCACTCGCTGCGCTCCGAGCACGTGCTGACGGCCGTCGGGACGGTCACGCGGCGCGACGCGGAGAACGTCAACCCGAACCTGCCGACCGGCGAGGTCGAGGTGACCGTCGACGAGCTCGTCGTCCACGCCGCCTCCGAGACGCCGCCCTTCCCGATCGACGAGGACGGCCCGGTCAACGAGGACCTGCGGCTGCGCTACCGCGCGCTCGACCTGCGCCGCGCCGGCATGCAGGAGGCGCTCAAGCTCCGCCACGTCGTCACGCAGACGATGCGCAGCGTGCTGACCGAGCGCGACTTCCTCGAGATCGAGACGCCGAGCCTGACCCGCTCGACGCCGGAGGGCGCGCGCGACTACCTCGTCCCGGCGCGGATCGACCCCGGCAGCTTCTACGCGCTGCCGCAGTCGCCGCAGCTGTTCAAGCAGCTGCTGATGATCGGCGGCTTCGAGCGCTACTTCCAGATCGCCCGCTGCTTCCGCGACGAGGACTCGCGCGCCGACCGC
>Ga0164243_10004444_pt1 | contig 21968 bp, 35 predicted proteins | sample OricompcompostOP_FD_108781 | JGI IMG/M metagenome (GOLD analysis project Ga0164243, IMG submission 108781) | Organic Plus compost microbial communities from Emeryville, California, USA - Original compost - Organic plus compost (OP) | ecosystem: Engineered > Solid waste > Mixed feedstock >...
TCTGGATGCGCTGTTGGCCGTGGCGCCGGATCCGCAGCGAATATTTGCTGCGATCGAGCGCCCGGTCCGGCGTGTCGAAATAGGTGGCGACGAGATGCTGCGTCTCGCCCGCGTCCCCGGCCAAGAACGGCGCGCGATACAGCGCCGCACGGTCGCCGGGATCGAACTCCAGCTTCAGCTCGATCTCGACATTCGACATATCGCCCGTCTCCCGATGCGACGCCTGGGCGTCGATCGGCGATATTCGCTTTCGTCGGGAATGGAGAAAATCCGGTTAAGCCCCAAGGCGCCCCGCTGCGGGCGCCGCGCTTGGACAGGCGCGGGCGGCGCCGTGGATGTCCGGGATGAAATGGATGCCCCGTGAGGAATACAACTAATTCTTCGCCAGCATTCGCCTACGTCCACCACACCTAGGGAATATCCCCACTCGTTTCGGTTTGACCTTTCGCCGTGTTCCGCTAACGTTCGCCGTCAGTCACGCTAAAATGTGGTAACGAATGTGGGTAAGCTGACCGCAGCGTTCGTGAAGTCGGCTAGGCCCGGCCGGCATATAGACGGTAGGGGTCTATGCCTGCTCGTCAAGCCGACGGGAGGCAAGTCATGGGTGCTGCGCATTCAACGCGATGGCAAGCGCCAGGACATTGGTCTCGGTTCGGTCGACACCTCTTCTCGATCGCCGGAAGATCGTCGCGATTCTGAGAAGATCCCCATCCTCGCGCGCCGCCATCTCACATTGGCCGAAGCGCGGGACAAAGCGAATGAACTGCGAAAATTCGCCAAGGCAGGCCGAGATCCGATTGTAGAGCGTGATCGAGATCGTCGCACCACGCCCACTTTCCTGGAAGCATCAAAATTGGCGCATGCTGCATTTAAGGAAGGCTGGACATCAAAGCACGCGGCAGCATTTCTGACCTCGCTTGAGACCCATGCGTGGCCGACGCTTGGAAAACTCAAAGTCGATGCGATCGAGGCTTCGGACATCCGCGACATGCTTGCGCCGATCTGGACGAGCAAGCCGGAAATCGCTCGTAAGGTTCGGGTTCGCACCAGCCAGGTTCTGAACTTTAGTCATTCAAAAGGATGGCGGGCGACTGAAGCGCCCGGCCGCTCAATCACCGTGGGGCTTCCGCGCCAGCCGAAGGGCGGCAACTTCGACGCGATGCCATACGCGAAAGTGCCGGCATTCGTGTCCGATTTGCGCACCAAGGCCCCTTCGACGGGGCGCCGTGCATTGCTTTTCCTCATATTGACAGCCTCGCGACCGGGTGAAGTGAGGTTTGCACGCTGGGGACAAATCGACTTCGCGAATTGCGATTGGAATCGCCCAGCCGAAATGATGAAGGAGCGAGATCAACATACCGTCACGCTCAATGCGGCAGCTCTCGCGCTGCTCAATGAGATCAAAGGCGATCGAATGCCTAAGCCAGATGAGCTGATCTTTCCCGGTCTCCGCGGCAAGCCACTCTCCGATGCGGCACTAAACAAGGTCCTGCGTGATGCAGGCCTGAAACACGACTCCCACGGTTTCCGCAGTTCTTTCCGCGATTGGGCAGCTGAGAAGATGCCTGCCATTCCAGATGCAGTTGCCGAAGCCGCAATTTCACATTCCGTGCCTGATAAGGTGGTGCGCGCGTATAAGCGGACCAAGTTCATTGAAATGCGCCGGAAGTTGCTTGAGGCGTGGAGCAACTTTATCATTTCGCCAATATCGAAAGCCGTCTGATGCCAAAGGCAGCAACAGTGTCGGTAGCAGTCGGACCTCGCGACATGGGCCCAATCATCGACTGGCTGCAGCGAGAACTGGAGGACCGCCGCTCGTATTTAAGCACAGATGCGGGCGGAATATGGATGGAAGCTGCCCACGATCGGGTACGCGAAGCGATACCTCTAATGGAAGGTATGCTAGTCAAATTCACGAGGGCTTCGCAGCGAAAGCGAACGCTCCGTCCGCGGCTTTCCCGTTTCGGGATACCAAATCTTCGGTTCAATTTAGCGCTCAACAAACAAGAAGCAAAGTGGCTCGCTGACCAAGTGCCTACCGGCGGCATGTTCGGGCAGGGACGAAAACTGCATTTCTCTGCACTGCCACTTTCAGTGCGCGATCTGTGCAATCAGTGCCGAGCAGCCATACTGCGGAAGCGCGGAAGACCCCGCCTGGCTGGCACCGAGCTTAGGAGCACCGTCCAAGGGGAAGGCCCCGCCTTAAGCGAGCGCCAATATTGGCGAAGGCGCGCGCGATGGAGAAGTGAGCAAAGCTTCTGGACCGCAGTTGATCAGCGGCATGGGCTCTTCGGTCTAACTCTTCTGCCGCTAAAAAAATCTCCCGAATAAAAGTCAGTCCACAACGCTTCTATCGTGTGAATATTGGCGAGCGATCACGAATGGCCGCGCAGTTGCGGTCACAAAAACGGAGATCGCGATATGGAGCCAATCACTGTTACGATCGATGGAGCCAAGCAGGCGCTCGGCATTGGTCACACCAAACTCTATGAGCTAATCAACGCTGGCAAACTCCGCACCGTGAAGGTGGGGCGCCGCACGCTCGTGCGCACCGACAGCATCCGCGAGTTCGTGGATACGCTGGAGGCGGCGTGAGCGATGCACGGCAGCAAGGGGACCTCGCTCCCCATTAAGCGAGAAAGCCGCCCGGCTGGCACCGGACGGCTCCCGAAATGTCAGCTTGGCGGCGACACGGAAGTATATACCACCCAGGCACTTCGCGTTCAACGTCTTCGCCTTCTCGGCATCCTTGGTGCAAGGGCAGAATTGCTCGCCCGGCTGGCGTGGGGGGAGGCCGCATGAACGAAGCGCCTTTCCCCCATCATCGGACAGCCGCATTGGCTCTTCTGAGCCAATGTCCTGACCTCAGCCACAAGGCTGCGGGGTTTCTCGGCCATGTCTGTGTTGCTGAAGTCCTCAGCGAGCGACAGCGCGACTGGCTCGTGAAGCTCCTCGATCGGAACGAGCTTCCGCCTCTAGCTGATGGAGGTGACCGATGACGCAGCGCTCCCACGGCTGGCGTCCGGCCAGCTCTCGACATGCCCGCGGCTACGGCACTGCCCACGATCGCATTCGCCGCGCGCTGCTCCGCGACGAACCCTTCTGCCGGGAATGTCGTCGCCAAGGCCGCGAGGAGAAGGCCACCCACGCCGATCATATAATCCCGCGTTGCCTCGGCGGGCCTGACGAACGGAGCAACTACCAGCCGCTGTGCACCGCGCATGCACGATCGAAGACCGGCCGAGAGGGTGCGATGATCCGAAATGCAAAGCGGCGCGCCCGCAAGGCATTGGAGGCGCACCATGGCGGGGGCTAAGGCGAAGTTCGCCGCGCTCCCGCTGCGGGCAATTGCTGATCAGCGGCTCTCGGGGCTTGAGCTGCGCACCCTCGCATGCATCGCGTGGCATGATCGCATGAGCGCCGCAACAGGCAAGGGGCAAGGTGCCTGGGCTAGCAACGCCACAATGGCGGTGCGGCTCGGGTGCCACCTCACCAACCTGTCGAGCGCAATCACGCGGCTGGCCAAGCTCGGATATATCACCCGCGAGCAGCATCATTTCGACAAGCGGAAGCACGTCTACCGCGTGGTCTACGAGGCTGACGATAGTTTGCCAGATGACAAGCTAAATGGTTTGCCTCATGACCAGCTACCCACCGATGATAGTTTGCCAGATGACAAACGACCGGCCGAAATAGTTTGCCCTCCTCCAGAAAAATCGCTGCAATTTCAAAGCGATGCTGAGGGTAATATATTCCGTGAAACGGTAGGAAGATATTCTGCTGAAGCAGTGAAAGAAATTCCGCATAAGCGGCGCGTCGCTGTCGCAACGCGCATTGCTTCCAGTGCGCCCAGATTTGTTGACGGTGAGCCGATCCACGAGAGCCTCGCCAAGTTCGAACGGTGGTTCAAGGCGGACGCTGCATCCATTTCCAATCTCTCCGATTGGGAGACGTGGCTGCAAACGCAGAGCGAAGATCTCCTCGATGAGGACGAAGCCGCGGCCTACCGGGCGCAGCGGTTGGCTGAGGACGTTTCGGCATGGCGCTGGGAACACGGACAAGGAGCAGAGCTATGAACACACCCAAAAACGGAAGTCAGCGTTACCAGCTGACCTTTCACGACAAAGCGTTCCTCACTTGCATCCGGCATCCCGCTTCGGAGCAACCGCGGGAGGGGATCATCGCATTCATCGACTGGGGGAGCGCCGATCGAGCCACGCCATATCAGGTCGGCATTTTCCGCGACGGCGCCTGGCACACCAAAAGCGGCAAGGAGCACCCCACTCCTCCGACTTACTGGACGGAGGTCGAACCGACCCGTGGCTAATCAGCGCAAAAGGAAACTAGGCGGGCAGAAACCACCCTGCCCGGAAGTGTACAAGCCGAGCGTTGCTCGGGCTCGCGCTCGATCGATGAAGCGCGGGCATGGACCCGTGCTGGAGATCACTCCCGGCGGCGAACTGGAATACCCCTTCGCCGATGGGGAGGGCGACTGGTATTGGATAGTGCGCGACGCCTTCGGAACGCGCATGGACGCTATCGCAGCGGTATTCATCAATCAGTTGCTAAACCTGTGCTCGTCATCCTGGGACGAGGAGACCCAGGAATGGGTACCCGATCAGGACGAGATCACCACGATCCTCAACATCATCTCGGCAACGAAGCCGAAGAACGAGGCAGAAGCCGTGCTGGCCGCACAATTCGCGGCCACGCACATGATCACCATGAAAGTGGCGGAGCGCGCGTACAAATATCCATACGACACCAAGACGCTCTCAGCCTACGCCAAGCTCGTCCGCGCTTCCGCCGCCCAGGCTGAGGCGATGACGTCCATGAAGGGCAAGCGTCGCACCACACGCCAATCGATCGCAGTGCGCCACGAGAAGCACATCCACCATCACCAGCATGTCCACCTTGAAGGGGGAGGCCCCAAAAATGAACGCCAACCCGACGCAGCCAATATCGAGCCCGGCGTCGCAAATCCCGGAGCCGCCACAGTTGAAGGCGTCTCCGCGCTGCCAAGCCCGCAAGCGTCGGGGCGGGTCGTGCGGATCCCCAGCCGTGAGGGGCAAGAAAGTCTGCCGCATGCACGGCGGGGCTAAGGGATCCGGCGCACCGAAGGGCGAGCGTAACGGTGCATATAAACATGGCACCCGCACCCAGGAGGCGCAGGCGCTTCGTATCCGAGTGCGCCGGCTGCTTCGCACCTTGGCCGATGGAGCCGGCGAATGAGTGCGCTACCAGATCGCCCGTCCGGCCCGCGCGCCATTGCCGAAGAACTCGCCGGCAAGATTGTCGAGTTGCAGGCGAAATCGCTGCCATCGATTGCCTGGAAGAAAAGAAGAAACTTCGACAGCGAATTGCCCTCAGTCGCGACACACTGGCGTGGTGCAAGACGCGCGCTGGGCACTAAGCGAATAAATGCGAATTACCGCGAATAAACACGGAATAGTATTGTAATAATAAGTATTTGCGTGCGTTAGCGCTCTTATTGTGGTATTGGTGTCACCACAATACCGGAGGCCGCGATGAGCACGTCAGTACATGACCACGTCGTAAGATTTCGAGTGAATCGCGCACTCGTTGCACGGGCTGAGCAGAGCGCTCGTGCAGAGGGCATGACCTTGTCCGAGTTCATCCGCCTTGCTCTCCGCCGAGAGCTGAAGGACGCAGCCTGATGGATGCGGGCGGCGACCTGATCCAACAGGCAGCTTCCGGCTCCACGGTGGCTCAACTCGTGCTTGCGGACCTCGCCATCGCGGCGGGGATGTCGGGCACTCTCCGCCGAATCGAATCGTTGATCGCCGCTGAGACTTGGGCGCGCCTCGCTGCTGCCCGAGGCGGGATCGAGGAGAGCCGCGCGCTCGTCAGCGTCCTGCTCACCCGCATCGAGTTCGAGATCCGCCGCGGCGCATCCTACAGTGCGCGATGGTATGAAAACGAAGTTCGTCGCGTTCTGAAGCTGCTTATCAACCTTGGCGATGAGAGCGCCCAGGGATGGCTGGATGAGCTGGGCGATGCCGTCAACGATGGACACCGCGAACCGGACATCCAAGTCCAAGCGAACCTGGCCGCCGCCGCGCGCGGGGATCTCGTCGCGCTCGACTCCCTTGTCGATGAAGCCTGGCGCCTATTTTCAATGGGCCAGGGCGATCCGGTCGAGGCACTTGCTGTGGCCGAGCTATATGCCCGTCTTGGCTCCGCGTCGGGAAATGCAGATCATATGCGGAGACTGGCCGGCATCCTGCTGAAGCGCTCCGAATATGAATACCACGACGGTCAGCTGGCGCTTTCCGACAGAGCACTCACCGAGGCCACGGTTCTGCTCTCCATCCTTGTCGACTCCGGCGACCATTCCATGGCGACCTGGCTGAGCTCGCTGGTGAACGAGTCCTTCTCGACCGCGCAGGTGGCTATGGCCCGGGCGATCCAGCGCTGTCCTACCATTCTCAAGTTTGTCGAATCCAAGGGAGTCTGCTGATGGCGATGTTCGGCGGAAAACGCCCTCTCATCAATCCGGATCAGCGGTTTGGCGGTGGGTTCGATCCGGTCACGGGTACTATGTCGCTCAGTGGCTCGGTCATCACGGATCCGATTACCCCGCCGCCGGCCGCTTCGACCGCTTCCACCACAAAGCCGGGCTTTTTCGCGCCCGGCGGCACGGGGCGCACCCTCGTGGGCTATCTCGGCGATGCGTTTCAGCAGCTCGCTGGGATGCAGCCGACGTTCGCGCCTATCATGCAGCATCAGCGCGCACTGGAGGCGGCCGAGCAGCAGCGTCAGCGCCAGTTGCAGGACCAGCGCGATACCTGGGTGATGCAGCAGGACTACAAGCGCGCGCACCCAGACGATCAGTTCACCCAGTATATGCGGGCGGCCGGGATCGACCCCGCGTCACCGCAGGGTCAGGCACTCTATCGCCAGCGTGCCGAGAGCATGGCGACGCCGCCGCTGGTGGCGGTGGACGGATTTGACGCGCAGGGTAATCCGACCAAGACATTCATGCCGCGCACCGGGTTTGGCGCGGGCGGTCAGTCTGCCCCTGCCGGCCCGGCGGTAGGCACCATAAAGAACGGCTACCGCTTCCAAGGCGGCAATCCCAACGATCGGAACAGCTGGGTTCCGGTGGGAGGTGCATCGCCTGCCGGCGGTGCCACCTTTCGTTGATCCGATGCGGGCCCCCGGCACCATGACCAGCGGTCGACGCACGGTAGAAGGTAACCGCGTGGTCGGCGGCGTGCCCAACAGTGCGCATCTTCGTGGTGACGCATCTGACTATGTCGACACCACCGCGGAAGCACTGCGGGCATATTTCGGCCCCGGCGCCAGGATCCTGAACGAGGGCGACCACCTTCACGTCGAGCAACGCGGCTACGGCCGCACCCCCTATTTCGGCCGTCGCGGCACGATTGGAGCGCGTTGATGATGCAGCAGAAGATGCCGTGGGAAGAGGATTGGTCGCAGCCCCAAGACGCCAGCCCGGGCGGCTATCAGACCATCACAATCCCCCGCGATCCGCGTCAGGTGAGACGCGAGGACGAAATTGATCGGCGCGCGACTGACGCTGCAGCCCGTGATGCGACTCGATTTAACGAGCGCAACCAGCCCACCCTGCCGGCAGGCTATGCATGGAGCCCGGATCACAAGACGGCGGTGCGTATCCCCGGCCTTCCCCTCGAAAATGGCGCACAAGGCCAGCCGAGCGACGCAGACCGAGCCGCGGTCCGTGCAGAGGCGCTCGACAAGATCAGGCTTGCTCGGTCACTTCAGCAGCGCTCGCGTGACGGCTGGTTCACGACGGGCTTTGGCGCAGGTATCGCTGGCTCGATCGGCGGTACGCCTGCCTATGACGTGAGGCAGGACACCGAGACGCTGAAGAACGCGGGCGCGCTAACCCGCATCATGGAAATGGCACGGACGAACGGCGGCAAGAATCCGCTGACGCCGCTGTCCAACAGCGATTTCCAGGCGCTCGCCAGCAGCCTCTCCAATCTCGACACGGGTCAGAGCGACGCACAGTACCAGGCCAACGTCCAGCGCGTGATCGACCTCTATTCGCGCGCTTATCAGACCGCGGGCGGTACCGACCTGGAAGGAGACCTCGATCCTTCGAAGCGGCGCCGGAAAGACGCGGCGCCTGTTGTTGGACTGGCCGGCCAACCGCCTTCTTCGGGCGGCCCGACCATCTCCGCACCTGTCTACGGGGACGGCAGTGGTGGCAGCACGCCAACGCTGGCAACCGGCGCGTACAAGACTGAGCGCGATCCCGCCCGGGCTGGCGTGAATGCGCGTGTCGCCGGCATGCTGCGCAGCGGTGCACCGGACCAGGCAATCCGCGATTACCTTGCCAAGTCGGGCGCGAATGCCGATCCCGCCAGCGTCGACGCTGTCCTGGAGTTCAGGCGCCGAAACCCCACCTATAGGGGCGGCTATTCGGTCGACCTAGAGAGCCGGCAGGTGCCCACGACGGCATGGAACCGCTTCGCGGCCTCCCCGACTGGCACGGGCATATATGCCGCAGTGGATGCGGGCCTTGGTGGGCTTTCCGATGAGATCGCGAGCGGCCTCGGTGGCGGTGATCTCGCGGACCTGAATGCCCGCAAGCAGGCGGCATTCGCCACGAATCCAAATGCAGCATTCACGGGCCAGGTGCTCGGTACCATCGGCTCCATGGCGGGGCTTGGCGCGCTAAGCCGTACTACCGGCCTGGCTTCGCGCTTCACGAACCCGCAGCTCTGGAGCGATGTGGGCTTTGGCGCCGTCTCGGGCGCTGGTCAGAGCAACGACAACCGGCTTCTCGGCGGGACGTTCGGAGCAGCCGGCGGTTTCGGCGGTAATATTCTCGGCAACGCAGCAGCTAGCGGCATAGGAATGCTGGCGCGGACACAGCCCGGCATGGCCGTGACCAACGCCACCCGGGGTATGTTCGGCAGACCACTCGTCGTCGACGCACGCCCCCTCACCGGGGCCGATCGAACCGCGTACAATGCGATCAACAGAGCGGGTATCGACAATATTACCTCCTCGCTGACAGACGCGCAGCAGCTGGGCGTTCCCATGTCGCTCGCGGATACGAGCCCGAATCTATCGAACTTGGCTGGGGCTGCGGTCAGGCGCTCCCCCACAGCGGCATCCTATGCCGAAGATACACTGCTGCCCCGCTCTATGGGCCAGATCGACCGTCTTACCACCGCCATGGATCGGAACTTCGGCCCAGTAGCGAATATTCCGCAGCGCAGCGCCGACCTGATCGCACAGGCCCGTGCGGCGGCGGACGGCCTCTACGACCGTGCCTACAGCAATCCAGTTCCCAGCACACCGGAGCTGGAGGCGCTTCTCAATACCCCGTTCGGCCGACAGGCATTGGCGCGCGCTCGCACCATCGCGGCGAACGAGCGTCGACCCCCGGAAGAGCTTGGCTTCGCCCTCAACGAGGACGGCAGTGTGGTGCTGAACCCCCAGCCGAACGACCTCATCGCTCAGCATATCGGGGCCCGCGCGGAACTGGACGCCGCCCAGAAAGCATACAAGGCCGAGCCGAGCGCTGCGGCCCGCGATCGTGTCATGGCGGCGCGCGAAAACCTGCGGCAGGCCCGACGCGCACTCGATGCCGCTCCCGATCCAAGCGTTGCCGCCAGCGTCCCCGCGTATACGGCGCAGACGTTGGACTATGTGAAGCGCGGCATGGATGATGTGCTTGAGCAGTATCGGAATCCAATCACCGGCAAGCTGGCCCTAGATGAAGCCGGGCGCGCACAGAACCAGGTACGCGGAAAGCTGCTCGATGAGGTGGATCTGCTCAATCCCGATTATGCTGCAGCCCGCGCCGCCTATGCGGGACCAGCTGGTGAGCGTGAGGCCTTTCAGCAGGGCACGCAGGCGCTCTCGCTGTCACCCGATCAGATGCGCTTCAACATCGCGGGCCTTACGCCAGAGCGGCTGGATCAATATCGTCTCGGCTATCGCTCTGGATTGCAGGACCGCGCGGAAAATGTGCGCTTCTCGTCCAATCCTTTCGAGCCCATCGCTGGCTCGCCCGCTGCCCAGGAGCGGCTCAGCATCCTTTGGCCCGAGGGAACGCCGGATTTCGTGAAGCAGTATGGGATGGAGCGCCAGCTCGCCCGGACGACCAACGACATCCTCGGCAACTCGAAAACTGCTCAGCGCACAATCGCGGACCAAGATTTCGCCGGCAGCAATCTCGCTCCGTTGGCGATTGATGCAGGGCTTGCCGCAGCCGGACAAATCCCGCTCGCGACCGTTGCGCGCAACATCGGCACGCGCAGCCTTGGCGACTATGTGAAGTTCGGCGTCGGCAAGCGCGCGGAGGAGAAGGCAGGCCTTCTTACCCCGATATTGCTCAACACGAATCCTAGCGAGGCGCTGGCGAAGGCGCTCGATCTGATCGCGCGGCAACGTGCCTGGGACGACTTGGTGACCCGGACGACACCGAGGCTCGGAATGTTCGGGCGTAGCGTGGGCAGCCAGGCCGCAGTGGTACCGTTCAACCGGTGAAGGTCCTCGCTCCGCATCACGGTGGCGCCGATATTGCTTTTCGGCCGCAAATCTGCGATAAGAATACAACAGTTCTGGGCAGCAGTCGGTTCAATTCCGTTGTTCGTATGCTCCTTGGGTCTGTTGCTGTTGTTCCTTCTTCTCAACCTTGGGCTCGATTGTGAGCCAGATGCAGAAGGAACAGGCAACATGACTAAGAGCAACAACAAGCATACGCACCTCGGGCTTCACATTTTCAATAATGTAAGCCTTGGTTTCATTGGTAGCGCTGCCTGTTCCATTGGCCCCCGAGCGCAGAAATGCCGGGGGCCCTTTCATTTCTGCTTCCAGCAAATTCGAGTAAAGGCATATGACGGGCGCTAAGCGGGGACCATAATCGTCCAGCCAATCGCGAGGCCGAGGATGACGAAAGCGAGGTACGCGAGCCAGAATAATTGCTCGCCTCGCTTCACCGCGAGGTCAGGCACGTAAATGCCGCGCCAATTCCGCCGCGCTACCTTGATGCGCGAGCCGTTTCGCCAAGTCAGGTAGCGTTCGATCAAGGGCGAGATCACGCCGCGGAAAATCGCGACACCAACCGTGACGGCGATGATAGGCTTGAGGTCCACAAGCAGTTTGTAACCCACCAAGCGCTACAGGGAAATAAGGGCCGCACAGAGCGGCCCATATTTACTTAATTGCTCGATGCCGTAGGCGCGGCTGCGGTCGAAACGGGCTCCGGAACGACAGCTGGGGTTGGAGCGGCCGGCGATGCGTTCATTGCCTGACGCACGAAAAGCTCCTTTTCCACCTTCTCAAAAGCGTCCTTGTAGACAGCCGGATCAGTAATCGGCTCCTCATCCGCGCCAGAGCCGAACGAGTTTGCAGTGGACTTGGTCATCACGAAATTGAAGCGGACGCGCGACATATTGGGCCCGCGCTCTTCGATATAGGCTGACACGACGGGGGTTTTCTTCTTCTTGCCGAATCCCACGAACGGGACCCAAGTCGTGTTCGTCTTGGTCGACGCGGCGCCAGTGATAAGCCCGGTATCCTTGTCCGCCGATCCGATCCGATAGCCCGAATCCTGCAACACGGTCATCACGGACGCGAAGGCCACTTCCTTCTTGGCTTCAAATTCGCGAGACTGAATCTGCTGCAGTTCCAGCGAACTGATTTCCTTTTTGTCCTTGGCGATTGCTGTATTCGTTCCGAAGGCCAGCGAGACTACGCCTGCGGCCAAAACGATCTTTTTCATATGCCCCCCAATGATGAATTAGAATGAACTGCTACGGCTCTTGAAATCCGAAACTACCTTGTGTGCATCGAACTTGATGATGAGCGTCATGGTTCGGCTGGTGGATTCAGACTTCGACTTCCGCTTACCGAAGCCCAACCCACCGCCACCGGCAATCCCATCACCTCCAGCGCCCAACAGCATGCCTATCGAGAAGCCGGAGGAACTGTTGGATGTTACGGTCGCCTGGCGATCGTAGACCCACATCTCCTGGCCGGAACCATCGATAGTTGTGATATTAGGCGCGCCGAAATTTTCGAGAATCTCGGCCTGCGTAGTCTGCCCAACATGCAGGGTCATCTGCACCATGCCATGGGTCAGTGTATTTGGCGCTTCTTGAGCAAGCGCGCTACCGCTTGTGACGGCCAGCAAAGCCGCCGCAATAATGGGACGAATCATGCCCTCCCCCTTTCATCGATCGAGTAGCGCTGCTGAATTCAGTTTTCCAGTGGTCTCGATTACGGCACAGTCGGTCGCGGGAGTGCTGTCCCTTGCGGGGGTGACTACTGCTTCGTTACTGGAGCTTACAATTTTGAGCGATCCGCTCTCCGTTGTCCCAATCCCGTCGATAGATCGCGAAACCGCCACCGAGTTGCGCGCACGAGAGATTCACGCCTCCCGCTCGCGCGACTGCTAGCGTGCGACCATAGCGGTCCTGGCCGACGCGCTCGACCTCGATACGGTCGCCAGCGATTAGGCGGCGGAGGTTATCGCGCGATGCGATTGGATCGCCAGGCGCACAGTGCCGACCCGCTGGATGACAAGGCCCCATCTCCGGCGCGTCGATCGCGAGCAGGCGAATACGCTCTTTACCGCAACGGATACTGTCTCCGTCGGTCGCAGCGCATCCGGTGAGCGAAACCGCAACGATTGCGGCTAGGACGCTCACTGCTGATCCTCCCCATCCCAGTCGAATATTGATCGGCGCGTCGGACTATCCGGCACCGTGATCCTCCATTTTCGAAAGCCGACGTAATTCGCCCAGTCGGGAGAGAGACGAGCGCCTTCAAGCGAAACGTGGAACGTCGAATGATTATGGGTCCCAACGATCCCGGTCGTTTCGCCATTGAAGAAAGCGTCCCCCGTGCGAGCTCGATCTGCGGTCGGAAGGCTCGCGCGTTCAGGATCAACTTCCAGGCGCCAATCGGAGATCTTAAGTTGCGGGCTATGGTCTAGCGCGGCTGGCTGTAGCGGGAATCGTACCTCGTGGAACGATTGGAATCTTCCGAGCTTCAATAGCCAATTCTGCTGCTCCAGCGCGATCACCAGCGAGAGATCACGCTGATAGGGATCAAATAGAAGCTCGCCCGGTCGCGCTTCGGTTGATGTGACGATCGACATCAGCCGCGCTTCGATAAGCCCAATGGACATCATCCCTCCCGAAACCTTTGGTGCCCAGCAAAAGCTGCTGACATGTGCGTCCAAGCGTTATCCGGGAGCAGTATGTCGCGACAGCCTTGGCTTGAGAACACCCCAGTGCGCACGTTTCTTTGGTAATCGGCGCTAAAGATTTGAACCTAGGCGAACCAGCCGCGCACTAGGCCCATGACTGACCAGACCGTCGCAGCTGCACTGACGAACACAAGCACAGCGGTAATCACCGCGCAGCCGCGCTCAAGGCGCAGCTCGCGGTCGAGCGGATGTGGCCAATCTTTCACTGAGGTGCGCCTCGCATGAGCTGGTCCATACGAACTGCGATCTCCCTCCATCGCTCCACGCTGGCAACATCGCCTTGCAATGTCAGTATGCCAATCCGCTCAGCAACAAAGACTGGAGCGCGGTCGCCATGCATCCGCATTACGGCAAGGGCTTCGGCCAGGCGTTCTTTCGAGGACACGCCCATCAGCGTGCCGAAATGCAAAATGCGTCGCAAGATCGAGGAACGAAATCCGCTTTCGTTTATTTCGTCCGTTGCGTTTATTGCGATTATCGCATAGAGGCTCTGCCGGAGGGACGAACCATGACCATGCCAGCCTTCGCCGAGGAACTCGGCGCCCGTCTGCCTTCCGCGAGCGAGAAGGCAGCGGCCAATCAGCTTCGCCAGATAATCGCTGCGCATGCCGCTGGCGATGCAAAGTTGCGCGTGCTCGACGATGACAAGCAGGCAGCGGAAGTCACCCTGACTCCTGGCCTGTCGAGCCTTCTCATGGAGGTTTTGCGCCACGTCGGCCGCGGGGATGCAGTGACGCTCGTGCCGGTGAGCCAGATGCTCACCACGCAACAGGCAGCCGACATTCTCAACGTGTCGCGTCCCTACCTGATCTCGCTCGTAGAAAAGGGAGAGATCGAACATACGCTCGTGGGGCGTCATCGCCGGATCAAGGCGGAGGATTTGTTTGCCTACAAGCGCGCGCGCGACGAGAAGCGACGGAAAGCGCTGGCCGAAATGGCCGAGACGGACGCGGAGTTGCTCTGAGCCTTGTTCGCCAATCGCTATACGGCGTTCTTGGACGCCTGCTCCATCGTTGGCGTCCTTAAACGCAACCTTCTCTTAACGCTGGCGGAGGCGGAGTTTTTCCGCCTTCGCTGGTCTAAGGAGGTCCTAGACGAAACCGAGCGGGCAATCGCCGGCATCTTCGCAGAAAGAGGGGCTGTCGATCCCGAAGGCCAAGCGGCGCGTCAACGAGCGCGCATGGAAGAGGCTTTCGAAGATGCGCTGGTCAGCGATTTCGATGAGCTTCTGAGCGTGTGCGGCACCTTGCCCGATCCCAAAGATGCGCATGTGCTCGCCGCGGCCCTAAAGACTCAGGCGGCGACAATCGTCACGGATAACCTAAAGGATTTTCCGCCCGCAGTGCTAAGCCCGCTCAACATCGAAGCACGATCGACCGACTCATTCATTGCGGACACCATCGCACTCGATCCAGGACGAGCGGTGGCGGCCATCCGTCGGATGCGCGAGAGCTTCAAGAAGCCCGAAATGACACCCGAACACCTTCTGATCACGATGGAGGCGGCTGGACTGACGGAAACGGTGGACACTCTCCGCGGCTACGTTCTGTCGCTCTGACGAAGAGGCCCGCGCGAAGTCGATCTTAACTCTCGCGTTGTAGCTCGTGCCTATGACCGACCTCTCTGGCCTGGCGCAGATCGAGCGAGATGGTGAATCGACCGAGACGCTGACGCTGATCGAGATTCCCACCCGGCTCGACTTCATCGAGGTGCCACGCTGCCCGAATTGCAGCCGCGACATGATCCGCAACGGACACGAACGAATCCGCGTCTTTGATGCGCCCTCGCGCGGCAAGCCTGTCGTCTTGGACCTGAAGAAAGAGCGGCGGCGCTGCCGGCCCTGCAAGCACCAGACAACCGCGGATAGCCACGACTTGGTTAGTGGCAATAAGGTGCTGACGCGACGATTGGTCCGTTACGTTGAGAACGCTGTCTCAAGATCACCGGCAAGCGCCGTTGCAGTCGAAACAGGGCTGAGCCGTGACCACATCGAGCAAATCGCGCTAGAACTCATCGCTCGACTCCGTCTTCCGCCCCGGCATTGGAAGACGCCCGAGATCGTCGCGCTCGATAACTGGCAGCCCGCCCGAGGCCATCAATATCAGGTGCTCTTCGATCAACGCGCCGGACGACCGATCTCGCTCATTCGCACATGGGAGTTTGAGCCGGCACGGGACGAAATAACGGCGCTGCTCAACGTCGAGGGGGTCCGCGTTTTCGTGTCCGACATGCACTCGACGAATCTCCTCGTGGCGGAGATGTTCACCAAGGCAGTGCACGTCGCGGACAAGTTCCATGTCGTGCAGCAATGCAACGATGCGGTGCTGGCAGTGATCAAGGCGCGCGCCGCGGCACTGGTTGAAGCTGGCCATTCGGGCGCGGCCGAAGCTCTGCGAGCCGAAGCCTCGTTCATTCTCAGGCAGCAGATGCAGCCGGCCCCCTCAGCTCAAGGCACTCTCGATCTTGGCCCGCTGCCGCCAGAACTCGCCCGATATAATGATGTCGCCGCAGCCTATCAGGTGAAAGCGCAGCTCGCGCATTTCTACAGCAGCATTGATCGCGTTGAAGCTGAAAAGGCGCTTGCAGACTTCTTCGATTCCATCCGCGACCCGCTCGTTGCAAGGACGATGCGGCGCGCCCGCGATTATATACGAAAGCACGAGCGTCGGATCCTCGCCTACTTCGACGCACTGGACCTGATCGGTGCGAGCCTGTGGTCTCCAACGACCAATTCGCTTGAGCGGAGAAATGGTGATCTTCAGGCGATCTGGAATAGCGCGCGAGGCTTTCGCAAGGACGAGTTGCTCTGGCTTCGCGCTCTCTATGGCTCCTATACCTTCGGCCTTCACATCGTCGAATGCGCTCAGTGCGGTCGGTTCGAGGGACCGCTGCCGAAAGATAGAGTGCTTGCCATCAGCCAGCGCGAGATCACCTCGCATGATGGGGAGTTATGCACCGGCTGTCGTCAATCCAGAGCGCGAACCACATCGCCGTCGCAAGAATCTGCCGAACGCGCTTCCGACTACGGTGTGGTTGCCTAGGGTTCACCGCTCCAGGTCATGCCCAGAGCGGTGTTGCGCTTATTCGTTGGGCATTCCCCATTTCCCGCAACCAGCCGGGTAAACCGAGTGGAGGATCTCACGGAGTTTCTGGCGCTGTCCGAGAGTGGGATAGGCGCGTCGCATAAGGTTCGTCACGAACCGGAACTCCCAGTCGGTCAGCGGTTGGTAAAGCAGGAACCGGCACCAGGAGAGCCAGTTCATCTGTCCCATCGGGCTCCGGGGTAGCGAGGGGGGATTCCCTTTCGGTCGCTGCGCGCGATGAGAGGGCTTGGGCCCGTCTTGCGACGAGCCCGTGCTGACTAGGTGGAGCTGCATCAGGCCGCCTCCGCCATGATGTTGTCGATGCTGTCGACCACGATCAGCGTGCGGCGACCGATCTTCACCGTAAGCAGCTTTCCCTCGTTGATCAGCTTGTAGGTGGTGGTCTTCCCGATCGCCAGGATGCGACAGGTATCGTTGATGGAGACAAGACGTTTCATAATTTGACCTTTCGACTTGCGCCGGCACCATGCCGGTCAGCATGTCTCAGGTCTCATTTGATCGTGGCCGACGCAGTCTGCCGAAAGAATGCGGATACCGATGCAATACCCCGCGGAACTAGGACTTCTGCGGGGTTGATGATGCTCTTACGGCTTTGATGATGCCAACAGCGATGCTGGCCAGATTGGTGTCCGAAGGAATGCCATATCCCAGCCGGCGATATTCCTCACGCAAATCCTCCGCCAATGCCGTGCCGGTAAGACGGTTGAGTTCGGCTTCAGCCAATAATGTGAGCCTAAGCGCGATAGTCGCAATGGGTTCGCCGTGCTTACCACTGATGCGTCCGCCTTTGTCCTTCCTCAGATCGGGAGCTGAGGGCGCCCCACCAAATTCGTCCGCAACGCGATCGATGTCTTCTTGCGCGAACGTGATCCCAATGAAATCGCACAGCGAAGTTGTCAGGGTGGATTGGGTCCACAGCGTTGAAGGAGCCTTGCTCTTCAATTTGGCCCAGGCTTCACGATCCACCCGCTTGCCACGCACGGGAGCGGCGCCTTTCGGTATGGTCATGTCAGCTTGCGCATAGATGTGCCCGGCTGCGGCATACCTGAGCAGAAATGCTTCGGCAGCTGTGGGTGACGAAAGACGCTCCGCGAGGCGAGAGCGAGCTATGCCCGGTGAGATAAGCGTTCGCTGATAGGCCGACATGCCAGCATGTTGCACCGGAACCAGTGAAGAAAGGCTTGCCGATTGCGTCCGGCGCGCGCCCTATCTCTTCAGCAGCACATTGAGCTGTTCAAGCGCTTGCTTGGTCTCTGGATCGTTAAGACCGCTACCCTCAAGATATTTCGCCAGGCTCACCAAGATCGGCTCCGCCCCGATGCCCATGGCCACCAGCCGTCTGATCGATTCCGCGCGCCCTGGAATGTCAGGCTGCTTGCGCCGCCAATCGTCCAGCTCTCGAAGCCAGGCTTCAGAGGCCCGCATTTCAAACCGCGTAGAGTTCGCCTCTCCAGTCATACGCTGTACGTACATTCCATTGACAGTGTAGTCAAATGTACGTACATACCGGACGGCAGAGACGAAGGATTAGGCCCCTCCGCCCCTGCCTGACCAAAACGTCTGAATAGGAGACGAAAATGGCTGATACCCCCGTACAGCCCGGCGATGGCCGGGCCAATCCCGCTCACGTTGGAGCGGCTAGTGCTGTCGTTCCTGCCGGCATCGGCGCGGGCGACCTTTTCGCCCAGCGGCTTGCTGCGTTCAATCGCGACAACGGTGAATTTGAGCGGCTTGTTAATGGGCCGGGCCATTTGCCGGACGAGATCGCGAATAAGCTCTGTGACATCGCATCTCGCTCTTATCACGCCTTGATCGAGACACCATGTCCTGACGTGAAGTCGGTAGCGGCCAAGCTAGATGCAATCGCCCGCTGGGCAAAGGACTGCCGCCTCCCGTGGGAAGAAATTGTCGCAGTGGCCGCCGAAGCCCGTGTCTTTCTGGACGGGGAGGCCTGACATGGAAAACCTCCGTGGAGCCTGGAAGGCCGCTTTCGCCGAATATCGCGCTAAGCGCGCCTATTCCGATGCTCTTCCGAGTGGCGCTGATGATGAGGACGAAGCGCTCGACGCCTACTGCGAGGCGATGGACAAGCTTATCGAAACGCCCGCGCCTGATCTCGATGCAGTAAGCGTCAAATTCGAGATGGCAATCGATCGCTGCCAGGACTTCAGCTTCTTCGACTGCTACGCGAAAGCCATCGCAGCCGACCTTCGCCGCCTGGCCGGGCACGACGACACCGAATTCGATCCCCTCGCATGGATCGAGCGGGCCAAAGAAGCGGGCGCCACCATGTTTGTTCGCGGCGAGCAACTCTGGATTGGCGCGCTACTCGACGCAGAAAACGCCGACGTTGTGAATCGGCTCACGGCAGAACTCGACGATGCAAAGCGGGATGCCGTGCGGGACGCGCTCGCTGCTCGTGGCCTCATCTGTGAGGAGGAATAACATGGCGCAGATTATCCAATTCCCGGGCACTACAGCGGTTGCAACGCCCGTCGCCGCGCCCGCGCCTAAGCCCAAGGAAACCGCTGCTTTCCCCGTCGTTCGTCATATTCGGGGCTGGCGGCGCATCCCCAAGAAAAACCGGCCCGAGGACGAGCAGACGATCATTATCGCCCGGTTGGCCAGGAGCTATTCCGACAAGGCTTGGGCACTCGCCCAGACCGAGCCCAACAGCGACAGCCATCGCATGGCGCTGCACATGGCCGGCATCGCCGAGGAGCTGCCGCGCAATAATCTTCGATGCATTTCGTCCACTCTGGACGAAGAGCGCGACTTCGATTTGCGGTGCGCCGAGGTCGCTCTTTTGCGCGCCGAACACGACCTCGGAAATTGCCGCGTTGATCGGCTCGCCGTGATCGAGAACGTGCCATGGTGGGAGTCCGCCACACTCAAACCGCTGGTGGAGGAGAACAACCAGCGATGGGATGTCTATCGCGCGCGGATACTCGAATTGGCAAACACGCCAGCCCGGAGCCACGCCCACTTGAACCGAAAGCGATGCTTGATTGGCCACGTATGGCTGAAGGCTGAAGGAGAGTGGTACGACCAGGTGCGCGCAGGATTGGCGGCGGACGAAAGCTGGCTAGCCGAACATCGTCCGAAGCGCTCTCGCCGAGCAGCCGTTGTCTCGTGACAATCTGAACTTCAACCCTTCGGCGCTCCGGTCTCGTGATCGGGGCGCCGCTTCGCGTCGACCGAAGATCCACCGCTTTCGCGATAGTCTCGCCCTTTCGGAGAGCTATGTGGATGCCGACTGGTGGATTCCTCTTTACCGTCGCATGTTTCCCCGGCTGCGTTCAGCGGTATCCGTCCGCGACGACGGCTGGGCCCAACGCGGCGGGGTCGATCGCGTGCTCACCCTGAGCTGCGGCCGCACCTATACCGTCGATGAAAAGGTCCGCACAGCAGACTGGCCAGACATTCTGCTGGAGCAATGGAGCGACGAAGGCCGGCGCGTGCCGGGTTGGGTGCAGAAGCCGCTGGCGTGCGATTTCATCGCCTATGCCTATGCTCCCTCGGGCGTATGCTTCCTGCTGCCTGTCGTGCCGCTACAGCGTGCTTGGCGCCAGCATGGGCGAGAATGGATCAAACGATATGGGACACGGCGGGCGCTAAATCCGGGGTACGTAAGCGTAAGTGTACCGGTGCCGCGGCCGGTACTGATCGGGGCGATCGCGGAGGCGATGATACTTCAGTAGAGCGCCGCGATATTGGCGGTGCGTCTAGCTAGGCGTGCTGGGGCTGTTCTTGCGCCTGCTTTTGCTGGGCGACGATAGCCCGAATGGCAGCGGCCAACCCGTCGAACGCCTCGTCCGCTGCTTTGCGGCCGGCTTTACGAGGATCGTCTTCGTGTTGCAGATAAAGTGTGAAAACGCGATCGGTCGACTTCTCGTCGTTATTCGCGGCATGCACACGCACACGCTTGCTCATTGTGCACCTCCTCGCTGATCGCTGGCATAGTGCCGGCTGGTGAACCTCAGGTTAAGCTCGGGCGGGAAATAGTGCTTCCTCTTCACCCACACGAACCCTTCTGATTTCGAAATCACCGCGACATCCACCTCGCCACCGACGGTTTCGCGCGCCGCGCTTACACGGCGCTTCAGAGAGGTCAAGTCGACGAGCGCAGCCGCCAAATTCGCGAGCTCCTGCTTCGGCATGTGTTGTATCATACTCACAACACTCTGACGAGCGATACGCTCCTTACGGTCGGCTATCTGCTGATCAACACGCTCTGCCAGATTCGGGATCACGGCCTGAGTGATCTGCTGACGTACTGCCGCTTGGACGGCGGGCTGAGGAATAGAGGCGACAACTACGCTCTCCGCCAGTTGCTCAAGTGTCTGCAACCAGAGCGTTCGCGAGAACGTCTCGAAGTCCCGGCTCACGCCATTCATAAATTGATCGATCATATCGTCCTGAGCGAAACCGATGGCTTCCACCTCGGTCTGCCCGCGAGTGATGTCGACATCGCGCGTTTCAACAAACTTCAAGCGCCCTCCGACAATCCCGTCCATCTCATGGGAGATCAAACTCGGACAAATCTCGTCAGTCCCGTAGCCGGCTACAACCACACCTGAACGATGGCTCGATAGCTCGTTCCGATGCAGAATGAGACGCGCCAATCGATGCAACGAAGCGCGCGTTGTTGCCGACGGACGAAACTGTGCAAGGTTCTCGTCAATCAACCTATCGATGACATCGTCGAACCCCGCGAGGATACCACGATCGGATCGTCGTTGGAGCGACGCGCAAGCAGGCAACGAACTTACGCGGTCGATCTCACTTTGAACGACCAAGGCTAAAGTCGCATTGAACTTACTTCTCAGCACACGGCCTCTCGGCGCGTTGAGCAGGATCGATTCCTGCGTCTTGCGGCTAAGATCCTCAAATCGCCGGGCTAGGATAAGAATCAGGTTGAGTACCGCGTCATCGCGGGAAAACGGAACCGTTTCTAAGTGATCTCTGAAAGCGTCGGCGGCAGCGCGCACTGTTGGAAAGGATGGGCGACCACGAAGCGTTCGCCGGTACTCCTTGATGATGACTTCGAGCGGCAGTCCCATAAAATTCAGGCCACCATAGATCATGATTCCGAGCGCCTGGCTCTCGCTCAGCTCGAAAATCTTATTAACGGTGTTGTAGATCTTGGCCTGGGTCCCGTTACCGATGGTAACGGCACTATCCGCGGCAAGTGCCAATGCACCCTTGTTCATCACAGCGACTTCTGCGGTCACGCTGCTCCTCCCCCAAGCGGAGAAGATCACACTGGCCCGCTACTAGCAAGACCTAATCCGGATCAGTAATAGCCCCAATGGCTCAATCCATGCCGGATACTGGTGCGATGTAGAAGCATAGCTGCAAGCCAAGCATCGTCTTGCGCCGCTTCACTGATTCGACTGCCGCCGTTGGCTAGCTTGCCGCTTGTGTGGGGGCAAGTGTGGGAACGCTCGAACGCTTTTGCCGAAAATTACCGGCAAAATCAGCCTATTAGCTGACCAAAATTGGATGCCCCGTGAGGATTCGAACCTCAATTGACGGAGTCAGAGTCCGTAGTCTTACCTTTAGACGACGGGGCAATGGGCGGCTCACCTAGGTGAGGGATTTCTACGGGTCAAGGCCCA
>Ga0164243_10004446_pt1 | contig 21966 bp, 15 predicted proteins | sample OricompcompostOP_FD_108781 | JGI IMG/M metagenome (GOLD analysis project Ga0164243, IMG submission 108781) | Organic Plus compost microbial communities from Emeryville, California, USA - Original compost - Organic plus compost (OP) | ecosystem: Engineered > Solid waste > Mixed feedstock >...
CACCGCCTCGATCAGGTCGTCGGGCGTGCCGACCCCCATCAGGTAGCGCGGCCGGTCGGTGGGCAAAGCCGGTGCGACAATATCGATCATCGCCAGCATGACCTCCTGCGGCTCGCCGACCGCAAGGCCGCCGATGGCGTAGCCCTGGAAATCCATATCGACCAGCGCTTTGGCGCTGGCGAGACGCAAGGCCGGATCGTCGCCGCCCTGCACGATCGCGAACAACGCATGGCCGGGCCTGGCGCCCTCGAAGGCGCGCTTGCTGCGCTCGGCCCAGCGCAAGGACAATTGCATCGCCCGGTCGATCTCATCGCGGCTGGCAGGCAGCCGGATACATTCATCGAGCTGCATAGAGATGTCGGCGCCGAGCAGACGCTGGATCTCGATCGAGCGCTCCGGCGACAATTCATACATGCTGCCGTCGAGATGCGATTTGAAGGTGACGGCCTTCTCGTCGATCTTGCGCAATTGCGACAGCGACATGACCTGGAAGCCGCCGGAATCGGTGAGGATCGGCTTTGGCCAGTTCATGAAGCGATGCAGGCCGCCGAGCGCTGCCACCCGCTCCGGCCCCGGCCGCAGCATCAGGTGATAGGTGTTACCAAGCAAAATGTCTGCGCCAGTGCGCGCGACGTCTTCCGGCGCTACGGCTTTGACCGTCGCCTGCGTGCCGACCGGCATGAAAGCCGGCGTGGCGATGCGGCCATGCGCGGTGTCGATCTCGCCGGTGCGCGCTGCGCCGTCGGTGGCGATCAGGCGGAAGGAAAACGGATTGCTCATTGTCGCCCGTCAGGATTCAGCAGACACGCATCGCCGTATGAATAAAACCGGTAGCCGGTCGCGATCGCATGCGCATAGGCTCGCTGCATCGTCTCAAGGCCGGCAAAGGCCGAGACCAGCATGAATAGCGTCGATCGCGGCAGGTGGAAATTCGTCATCATCAGATCGGTGGCGCGGAAGCGATAGCCCGGCGTGATGAAGATGTCAGTATCGCCGCGAAACGGACGGATGACGCGGCTTTCGTCGGCGGCGCTTTCCAGCAAGCGCAGCACTGTTGTGCCGACCGGCACGATGCGGCCGCCCCTTGCGCGCACATCGTTCAGTGCGGCGGCGGTGGCGTCATCGACCTCGCCCCATTCGGAATGCATCTTGTGGTCGGCGGTGTCCTCACCCTTCACCGGCAGGAAAGTGCCGGCGCCGACATGCAAGGTGACGCGATGCAACGCAATGCCGTTCGTCTGCAGCCGCGCGATCAGCTCCGGGGTGAAATGCAGCGCCGCCGTCGGTGCCGCGACCGAACCATCCTCCTGCGCGAACATGGTCTGGTAATCGGCAAGGTCGCGTTCGTCGGCGGGCCGCTTGGAGGCGATATAAGGCGGCAACGGCATGGCGCCGCGCTCGGCAATCGCCTGATCCAGCACCGCGCCGTGAAAGGCGAATGACAATGTCACTTCGCCGCCCTCGCCCTTGTCTTCGACGCTGGCATCGAGCTGGCCGAGCAAGCAGACCTTGCCCTCATCGCCGAAACGCACGATGTCGCCCGCCTGTAGCCGCTTGGCCGGCTTGACGAAAGCGCGCCAGCGCGAGCCGTCGATGCGCTTGTGCAACGTCGCCTCGATCTTGGGTTCTTCGCCGCGGCCGATGCGCCGCCCGAACAGGCGGGCCGGAATGACTTTGGTGTCGTTGACCACCAGCGCATCGCCGGCCCGCAGCAGGTCCGGCAGATCGCGCACAACCTTGTCTTCGGTTTCGGGAGTAGCACCCGGCCGCACCACCATCAGCCGCGCGGAATCACGCGGCGATGCAGGCCGCAGCGCGATGCACTCCGGCGGCAGATCGAAATCGAAGAGTGAGGTTTGCATCTTTGTTCTCCCTCTCCCCGCCTGCGGGGAGAGGGTCGGGGTGAGGGGCATGTCAGATACGAAGCAAGCCCCCTCACCCGGCTCGTTATCGCTCGCCACCCTCTCCCCGTAAACGGGGCGAGGGTTTACGCGTCCGCCAGCATCGTCGCCTTGATGATCTTGTCGGGATTCTGCACGGGCTCTCCGCGCTTGATCTTGTCGACATTCTCCATGCCTTCGACCACCTTGCCCCACACCGTATATTGACGGTTCAGGAACGGCGCGTCGTCGAAGCAGATGAAGAACTGGCTGTCGCCGGAGTCTGGGTTCTGCGCCCGCGCCATCGAGGCGGTGCCGCGCACATGCGGCTCGGCGTTGAACTCAGCCTTCAGCTTCTTGCCCGAACCGCCGGTGCCGGTGCCCTGCGGGCAGCCGGTCTGCGCCATGAAGCCATCGATCACGCGATGGAAGACGATGCCGTCATAGAACCCTTCCCGCACCAGTTCCTTGATGCGCGCGACATGGTTCGGCGCCAGATCAGGCCGCATGGCAATGACGACATCGCCCTGGGTGGTTTCGAGCTTCAAGGTGTTCTCAGGATCCGTCGCCATCGTCTGTCTTCTCCAGTTGTTATGTGTCGTTTCGTTTGCTGTCTTACTTCTTGCCGTCGGCCTGGACGAATGCGCGGGTGATCCGGTCGGGATCGGCGACCGGCTCGCCCTTCTTCAGCTTGTCGACATTGTCCATGCCCGACACCACCTCGCCGACCACGGTGTACTGGCCGTTGAGATGCGGCGCATCGGCATAGGTGATGAAGAACTGGCAATTGGCGGAATTGGGATCGCTGGCTCTGGCCATGCCGACAATGCCACGGCGGAACGGCACCTGCGAGAATTCCTGCTTCAGGTTCGGATATTTCGACTTGCCGCGGCCATCGCCGCGATCGCCATCGCCGGTCTGCGCCATGAAGCCCGGAATGACCCGGTGAAACGGCGCATTGTTATAGAAGCCATCGCGCGCCAGCTGCTTGAGCCTTGCTGCGTGTTCGGGCGCGAGATCAGCGCGCAGGCGAATCACCACCGGACCCTTGGTGGTTTCCAGCACCAGCGTGTTGTCTTTATCCGGCGCATTCTGGGCGTGAGCCGGGGTCATGGCGGCCATCACCAGACCAGCCAGCAAGGCGAGGATGCGGATCATGCAAGCTCCGTCGTGTTAAGAAAATTTGGCCTTCAGCCGCGCGGCAATGCTGGCCGGCACGAAGGGCGAAATATCGCCACCCATTTTGGCGATCTGCCGCACGAGTGTGGCAGTGATCGGGCGAACGGCGGTTGATGCCGGCAGGAAGATTGTCCGCACCTTCGGCGCCATCACGCCATTCATGCCGGCCATCTGCATCTCGTAGTCGAAATCGGTGCTGTCCCGCAGGCCCCGTATCAGCAGGGTTGCCCCTTCCCGCTCGGCGGTCTGGACCACGAGGCCGTCAAAGGTCATGGAAGTAATGTCGCAGCCGCTCGCCTTGGCGACCGGCTGGCAGATTTCCGCCAGCATCTCCATCCGCTCCTGGGCGGAGAAGATTGGGGTCTTCCCCGGATGCACGCCGACAGCCAGGATCAGCCGATCGGCAAGATCGGCGGCCTGACGGATGATATCGAGGTGACCATTGGTGGCGGGATCGAACGACCCCGCATAAAGGGCGATGCGCGGCATGTCAGCCCTGTAGCCTGCCCCTTATCGGCCTGCAAGGGCCGCAGGAGCCGGCAGGAACCCGGATTAAGCGTTGTGGTGTCGCAAGTCTTGCAAACGCGCGCAGCGAGGCTGGCGTTCCCGTCAAGCGATTTATTTATCGTTAACGAACTGAATGCGATTTCACGCGTCAAGGAAGGGAAACACGAACGAAGATCGAGATCAACCCAAGGATCACGGCCATGGCGGTCAAATTTCACAGCTTCCTGTCGGCACGCGGTGTCTCGGCGATCACCGCAGGCGCAACGCTCCTTGCAGCAGCTGTCTTCATGGCCCCGTCCGCGCTCGTGAATGCCAGCGTGTTCACGTCTTCGGCCAAGAGCGACCTTGCCGACACCGTCCCCTGCGAGATGCAGAACTGGCCCTATTACAGCCGCTCATGCCTGCGCAATGCCAGCGAGAATGCCGGCGGCCGCGCGATCAAGCCGCGCATCGTCAGCACTGACCGGCTGGACCTGTCGCACAATGCCGCTGCCGAGGCAGACGAGGTCGCGTCCGAAACATCTCTTCAGGCGCCTGCCAGCTGGATGATGTCCGAACGCGACGTCTCGACCTATGTGGCGGCCGGCGATTTCATCCGCCGCACCGTGCGCTAACTTATCCAGCTTACGCGTAGCGGATCAGCACGCTCTTGGTTTCAAGATAGCCGTCGAGCGCAGCGCGACCATGTTCACGGCCGATGCCCGACTGCTTCATGCCGCCAAATGGCAGGTTTGGATCGAGCGTGTTGTGGCTGTTGACCCAGACCGTGCCGGCCTTGACCGCTTTCACCACCCTGAACGCCTTTGACAGATCGCGCGTCCACACCGATGCGGCGAGGCCGTAGCGCGAATTGTTGGCGATCGACACAGCTTCATCGAGGCCATCGAACGGCATCGCCGCAATCACCGGTCCGAAAATCTCGTCGCGCACCGCTTCGTCGGTCGGCTTCAAGCCATCGAGAATGGTCGGCGCAACGAAATAGCCGCGATCCGGCACCGAACGGCTGCCGGCAACGACGCGCGCACCGGCTTTGGTCGCGCGTTCGACAAAGCCGGCAACTCTGTCCTGCTGCGCCTTCGACACCAGCGGATTGATCGCCGCCTTCGGATCGAGACCTGAGCCAAGCGACATGCTGTCGGCGACCGCGCCCAGCTTCTCCAGCGTCTTGTCGTAGATGCTGCGCTCGATCAGCACGCGGGTGGCGGCGGTGCAGACCTGCCCCTGATTGAAGAACATGCCGAGCCCGGCCAAGAGGCCTTCCATGCCCTCCTCCATGTCGGAGAACAGGATCATCGGCGACTTGCCGCCCAGCTCGAGCGTAAAGCGCGCCAGATTATCGACAGCCGCATGGCCGATCAGCTTGCCGACTTCGGTCGAGCCGGTGAAGGTCAGCTTGTCGACACCCGGATGCGAGGCGAGCGCCGCGCCCGTGGTCGGGCCATCGCCGGTGATGACGTTGACGACGCCATTCGGGAAACCGGCTTCGGCGATCAGCTTCGCCACATAAAGCGCGGTCAGCGGCGTTTCTTCCGCCGGCTTCAGCACCACGGTGCAGCCGCAGGTCAGCGCCGGCGCGATCTTCCAGATCGCCATCAGCAGCGGGAAATTCCACGGCACGATGGCGCCGACCACGCCGACCGGCTCTTTCACCGTGCAAGCGAAATGCTGCGCGCCGGGCGGCACCGGGATCGAGGCGTCCAGTGTCGAGCCTTCGATCTTGGTCGCCCAACCGGCCATATAACGAAGCCATTGGGCTGAGCCGCCCACATCGACGGCCTTGGCGCTGCCGATGCTCTTGCCGTTCTCCAGCGTCTCAAGCTGGGCCAGCGGTTCGGCATGTTTCTCGATCAGGTCGGCAAGCTTCAGCAGCAGGCTTTCGCGCATCACCGGCTGCATGCTGGACCACGGCCCTTCCAGCGCGGCGCGCGCGGCTTTCACAGCCTGATCGACGCCCTCCTTCGTGACATTGGGAATTTCTGCGATCGACGTGCCGGTCGCCGGATCATAAACGGCAATGCCGCCGGCATTGGGCAGATCGCGGCTTTCACCATCGACGAAGGAGCGGATGGGACCGGCGAGAAAAGCGCGCGCCTGTTCGTTCAGGCCGGGCGTGGTGGCGACGTTCATGCATTCCTCCAAGAGAGATTGTTGTTGCTGTCGTGACGGGCGTGCGAGCACAGATGTCAGACAACCATGTTGCCATCATGTTGCAGCAGCAATGCGGTGCTGTCGACCGCGATTTTCTCGGCTGGACGACTGGCCGCGCAAACGCAAAAACGGCCGGGATGTCCCGGCCGTTTTGTCTTTGAAGCTTTATAAACAGCGTTGACGCGCTGCGTCAGCTTTCGGTCTCGGTCGCAACCTCTTCGCTGTCGTCGGTCAGGCGATCCACCGACACCACGCGCTCATCATCGGCGGTGTCGAAGATGATGACGCCCTGCGTCGAACGACCGGCGATGCGGATGCCGCTGACGCTGGTGCGGATCAGTTTGCCGGCATCGGTCACCAGCATGATCTGATCGGTCTCCTCGACCGGGAACGAGCCGACAATCTTGCCGTTCTTCGGCGTGATCGCCATCGCGGTGATGCCTTTGCCGCCACGTCCGGTGATCCGATATTCGAACGACGACGTGCGCTTGCCATAGCCGCGTTCGGACAGAGTCAGCACGAACTGCTCGGCCGCCGACATCTCGACATAGCGGGTCTCGCCAAGCTCGATGCCGCCATTGGCCTCTTCGGAATCCGCCGGCGCGATCTCTTCCGGCTCGCCACCGCGCCGCACCGCACTCGCCCGACGCAGATAGGCCAGACGCTCTTCCGAGGTCGCCTCGACATGGCGCAGGATCGTCATCGAGATCACCTGATCGCCATCGGCCAGCGCAATGCCGCGCACGCCGCGCGAGGTGCGGCCCTGGAACACGCGCACTTCCGGCACCGCGAAGCGGATGCATTGGCCGCCGGCAGCCGTCAGCAACACGTCATCGGCCTCGGTGCAGATCTGCACATCGACGATCGACTCTTCATCCTCCAGCTTCATGGCGATGATGCCGGACGGGCGCACGTCGGCGAAGTCCGACAATTTGTTACGCCGCACCGTGCCGCTGGTGGTCGCGAACATTACGTCGAGTTCGGACCATGTCTCTTCGTCCTCCGGCAGCGGCATGATGGTGGTGATGCGCTCGCCCTGCGCCAGTGGCAGGATATTGATCAGCGCCTTGCCGCGCGCCTGCGGCGCCGCCACCGGCAGCTTCCACACCTTCAGTTTGTAGACACGGCCGAGCGAGGAGAAATACAGCATCGGCGCATGGGTCGAAGCCACGAACAGCCGCGCGACGAAATCTTCGTCGCGGGTCTGCATGCCCGCCCTGCCCTTGCCGCCACGGCGCTGCGCCCGATAGGTCGAGAGCGGCACGCGCTTGACGTAGCCCTGATGCGAGACCGTCACCACCATGTCTTCGCGCTGGATGAGGTCTTCCTCTTCCAGCTCGTTCATCTGCTCGACGATCTCGGTGCGGCGCGGCGTCGCGAAGGCTTCGCGCACTTCGGCGAGCTCGTCCTTGACGATCTGCTGGATGCGCGCGCGTGAGCGCAGGATGTCGAGATAGTCGCTGATCGCGGCCGCCAGCTTGTCGAGTTCGTCCTGGATTTCCTCGACGCCGAGCGCGGTCAGCCGCTGCAGCCGCAGATCGAGAATAGCGCGGGCCTGTGTCTCCGACAGCTTGTAGGTGCCGTCGTCGTTGATGCGGTGACGCGGATCGTCGATCAGCAAAATCATCGACGCCACATCGCGGGCCGGCCAGTCACGCGAGACCAGAGCTTCGCGCGCTTCGTTGGCATCCTTCGAGGCGCGGATCAGCCGGATGATCTCGTCGATATTGGCAACAGCGATGGCAAGGCCGACCAACACATGGGCGCGGTCGCGCGCCTTGTTGAGCAGGAATTTCGTGCGCCGCGACACCACCTCTTCGCGGAAGGCGACGAAGGACGTCAGCAGGTCCTTCAGATTCATCACCAGCGGCCGGCCGCCATCCAGCGCCACCATATTGGCGCCGAACGAGGTCTGCAGCGGCGTGTAGCGATAGAGCTGGTTCAGCACCACGTCGGGAATGGCGTCGCGCTTGAGTTCGACCACGACGCGATAGCCCTCGCGGCTCGACTCGTCGCGCAGATCGGACACGCCTTCGATCTTCTTCTCGCGCACCAGTTCGGCGATGCGCTCGACCATCGTCGCCTTGTTCACCTGATACGGGATCTCGGTGATGACGATCGCTTCCCGCTCCTTGCGGATGGTCTCGATCTCGACCTTGCCGCGCATCATGATCGAGCCGCGGCCGGTGTGATAGGCGTTGCGAATGCCGCCGCGGCCGAGAATGACGCCGCCGGTCGGGAAATCCGGTCCCGGCACGATCACGTTGAGGTCGTCGATGGAGATGGCGGGATCGTCGATCAGCGCCACGCAGGCATCGATCACTTCGCCAAGATTATGCGGCGGGATATTGGTCGCCATGCCGACGGCGATGCCGCCGGCGCCATTGACCAGAAGATTGGGAAAGCGCGCCGGCAGCACCACCGGCTCGCGTTCGTTGCCGTCATAGTTCGGCTGGAAATCAACGGTGTCGCTGTCGATATCGGCCAGGAGCGACATCGCCGGACGCGCCAGCCGCGATTCCGTGTAACGCATGGCCGCCGGCGGATCGCCGTCGACCGAACCGAAATTGCCCTGCCCATCCACCAGCATGACGCGCATGGAAAAGTCCTGCGCCATGCGCACCAGCGCGTCGTAAATCGACTGGTCGCCATGCGGGTGATATTTACCCATCACGTCGCCGACGATGCGGGCGGATTTCACATACTTCTTGTCCGGCGTATGGCCCTGCTCGTTCATCGAATAGAGGATGCGACGATGCACGGGTTTGAGGCCGTCGCGCGCGTCTGGCAGCGCACGCGACACGATCACGCTCATCGCGTAATCGAGATACGAACGCTTCATCTCCTCCGTGATGGACACGGGACGGATATCCGGCGGCAAAGCCCCTCCGGATGAGGGATTGTCGGGTTCAGACAAGGAGGTTTTCCAGCAGAATTCGGCTGGTGATCCCTTAGCCGATTCATGGTGCCAAAGGCAAATGATTCACGCCAAAATCAGGCGGATTTTATCTTATATTTCAAATCCTTAGCGGAGGCCTTTCGGCGACGCGGAAACGCCGCCCTGCCATTGCCATTTTTGGCCCAAGGCCTCACCTTGGAAGGATGACGGCCGACTTCTTCATTTCAGCTCTGGTCACGATGCTGGTCATTGTCGACCCGCTCGGCATCGTGCCGATCTTCGTCTCGCTCACCGCCGGACTGCCGATTGCCGCGCGGCGGCAAGTGGCGGTGCGGGCGTCGGTAATCGCCTTCGCCATCCTGTGCGGGGCGACGCTGATCGGTAGCTGGCTGCTCGATAAGCTCGGCATCGGCATGCCGGCTTTCCGCATTGCCGGCGGCCTCCTGCTATTCTCCATCGCCTCGGAAATGGTGTTCGGCGTGCGCATCGTGCGCAAATCCCATGAGGTGGAGGCGGCGCTCGATGAGCATGTGCGCAATATCGCCGCCTTTCCCTTGGCAATCCCATTGATGGCCGGCCCCGGCGCCATCACCGCCGCCATTCTTCTCGCCGGCCGGGCCGGCGACGACGCCATCCGGCTGGGCAGCCTGATCGGCGTGATCGCCATCGTTGTCGTGTCCTGTCTGCTCGCCTTTCTGGTCGGCGCGCGGCTCGCCAAGCTCCTTGGCGTCACCGGCAACGTCGTGCTTGAGCGCCTGCTCGGCGTCATCCTCGCGGCGCTGGCGGTGCAATTCGTCATCGACGGCGTGCGGGCCGCATGGACCTAAAAGCCTGGATCTAAAGGCTGGACCTGGAAACACTCGCCCGATTTATTAACGCGGTGGCAATGGCTGTCGCGCTCTGCTGTGCCCGGGATCAGGGCTGGAGCGAGCGACGCTATGTGCACGGCATGTGAATGGGCGCCCTATTTCCACGCATTCGGCAAGAAAGACAAACCAACCGGAACACCCCGTCGCACCGTGCTGAAAGGCGGCGCGGCAATGACCATGGCGATGGCGGCGCCGCCCCTTTTCACCGCCACTGCCATCTCCGCGCAGGAAACAAAGCCAGCGGCAACCACAACCGCCGCTGATTACGTCTTCCATAATGGCCCGATCTACACTGTCGCCGAAGCGACGCCCTGGGCCAAGGCCGTCGCCGTCAAGGGCAACCGCATTGTCCATGTTGGCGACGAGGCCCAAGCCATGGCAATGGCCGGCCCCGGCACCAAGGTCATCGACCTCAACGGCAAGCTGCTGCTGCCCGGCTTCGTCGAAGGCCATATCCACCCGTTTCTCGGCGCTTTCCTGACCTCCGGCGTTGATCTGCAGGTGCCGACGCTGCCCGACGCGCTGGCGCGGGTCGAACAATACGCCAAGCAGAACCCGACAGGACCCATCCGCGGCTTTGGCTGGCGCGTCGATATGTTTCCGCCCGAAGGCCCGACGCGCGCCGACCTCGACAAGATCCTGCCCGATCGGCCGGCTTTCTTCTTCGCCATCGACGGCCATAGCCTCTGGGCCAACAGCAAGGCGCTGCAGATGGCCGGCGTCGATCGCAACACGCCAGACCCGATTCCGCGTTTCAGCTATTACGCCCGCGACAAGGACGGCGAGCCAACCGGCTATGTCCTCGAAGTCAATGCGGTGCTGTCGCTCGTCAATGCCGTCGAGCCGATCTCGCCGGAGGCGATGGGAAAACTGATGCAAGGCTGGCTGCCCAAGGCAGCGGCGGCCGGCATCACCACGGTGTTCGATGCCGGCGTGCCGCCGATCGGCAGCGATCAGGCGGCTGTGATCGCGCTCTATACCGACGTGGAAAAGCGCGGCGAACTGCCGTTCCGCGTCGTCGCCTCCTACACCGTGAAAGCGCCGCCCTTTGACGATGCGGTGACGCAGCTCGCCGATATTCGCAAGCGCGTGGCAACCGAGCTCGTGCAGGTCAATGTCGTCAAGATCATCGGCGACGGCTCGCAGGAAGGCTACACCGCCTGGCTGCTCGAACCTTATGCGGACAAGCCGGACTCGATCGGTGCATCGCCCTTCACTGTCGAGCAATGGCATACGCTGATCGGCCAGGTCGATGCCGCCGGATTTGACGTGCATGTGCATGCCTGCGGCGAGCGCACGGCGCGAACCGCGCTCGATGCGATCGAGAAAGCGATCGCCGCCAACAAGCCGCGCGAGCGCCGCCACGCCATCGCGCATCTTGTCTATGTCGATAACGCCGACAATCCGCGCTTCGGCAAGCTTGGCGTCACCGCGCAATTCTCCGCCAACTGGATGTCGGCCGATCCGGACACCATGCAGAACATGCTCGAACGCTATGGGCCGGCGCGGCAAAGCAACCTCTATCGGCCGAACAGCGTGCTGAAATCCGGCGGCCGCATTTCATTCGGCACCGACTGGCCGGCGGCGGGATATTTCTCGACCTACAAGCCGCTCGATTCCATTCAGGTGGCGGTCACCCGCCAGCTGATCGGCAAGCCTGACGCCCCTGTGTTGCAGCCGGCCGATGAGCGTTTGCCGGTGGCTGCCGCCATCCGCGCCAACACGCTTGGCGCTGCGCACCAGATCAGGATGGACGACAAAGTGGGATCGCTGGAGGTCGGCAAGCTCGCCGACCTGATCGTTCTCGATCGCAACATCCTCGAAGGCGATCCGCACGACATTCACAGCGCCAAGGTGACGATGACGATGATGAATGGAGCGATCCGCCATCAGGCGTGATCGCTCCATGTTCGAAGTGCATATCAGCAGGCGCTGACGCCGTTATGCCGGCGTTGCCGCTGCTTTCTCCCGCACCGCCTTGAAGCCGGTGACGAAGCGCTCCAGCGTCTTTGATGTCTCGCCCCGCTGCAGCATCACCTCGATTAGCGTAAATGCACCGCGACGCGCTACCGCGCCTTCCAATGCATCGGCGAGTTCCTTTCGCGTCGTCACCCGTTCGCCATGGCCGCCGAGCGATGGCGCGATGGCCGCGAAATTCCAGTCCGACAGATTGTTGAACTTGGATTCCGGCTGGAACACGCGCAGCATTTCCCACGAGCAATTGTTGAACAGCACGACGATCGGATCGAGACCGTAGCGGCGGCAATTGCCAAGCTCCCAGCCGGTCATCTGGAACGCACCGTCACCGACAAGGATCAGCGGCCGCTGCTGCATCGCCGCCGCAACGCCGATGCCGGCCGGCACGCCAAAGCCCATGCCGGCATAATAACCGGGCGCCGCCAGATGCGTGTTGTCGATCTCCATCGCCGTGAACAGGCAATCGCCCATATCGGCGGTCATCGGCATGATGCCGTGGCGGTCGAACATGTCGTTGATCGCGCAGGCGATGTCGGATGGCGTCACGCGATGACCATCGGCTTTGAGGCCGCGCGGATAGCTGACATCGGGCGCCGGCAGAACCAGCTTTTTGGCAGTCTTCGGCGCTTTTGAAATCAGGCCATCAACCAGCATGTCGAGCGGCATGTCGGCATAATAATGATGCCCCACCCGTACCTCGCGATCGATCGCCAGGATCGTACGGCGTGGATCGAGCTTGCGGCTCGACAGCGCGAAATTGGTGTCGGACAGGATGACGCCAAGCAGCAGCAGCGTGTCGGCTTCCTCCACCAACTTGGTGATTGCCTTGTCGCCCGCCGCGCCAAGATAGGTACCGGCGACGACATCGGGTGCATCGGCAAGAAGGCCGCGGCCCATGAAGGTGGTGACGACCGGAATGCCGAGCTTGCGCGCCAGCGTCGCCACATGCATCTCGGCGCCGTAGCGGCGGATCTCGACGTCAACGACGATGACCGCATTTTTCGCCTCCTGCAGCCGCGACAGGATTTCCTCGGCGCATTCGGCGAGCGCCTCCTGATCAGCGGGCCTGCGCTTCAGTACTGGAACAGGTTCACTTGGCGCATCGACCATGTCGCGCGGAAACTCGATATAGACCGGCAGCGAACGCTCCTTGGCGCTGCGCAGGACGCGCGCGATCTCAGCTGGCGCAGTCGCCGCATCCGTCAGCACCGCCTGATCGCAGGTGATCTCCTTGAACACCGCCAGCTGGGTGTCGACCGATCGCGCCTGATGATGCAGCAGCAATCCGCTTTCGCGTTCGCGCGCGCCCGGTGCGCCGGCGATCACGACGACCGGCGAGCGTTCGGCATAGGCGCCGGCGATCGGATTGACGAGATTGAAGGCGCCCGCGCCATAGGTGACGACGGCGACGCCGATGCCGCCATGAAAGCGCGCCGCAGCGTCAGCGGCAAAGCCGACCGCCGGTTCATGGCTCAATTCGTAATGCGGCAGGATGCCGGAATTTTCGATCGCCTTATAGAACGGCAGAACGAAATCGCCGGGAATGCCGAAGATCTCACGGGCCCCGTGATCCTTCAGTGCGTTCAAAAGGGTGATGGCAAGACTGTTCATAGCAAGACTGTTCATGGAATGACTGTTCATGACGCAAAGTCTTGCAGAGGAACGCCGTCACCACAATTGCTGTTGCGACGATGGAGGAAAAAGATCGCCTGCATGCTCACGCAGCGGTCAACACTGCCGTAACAAAAAATCGCCCCCGGTCTAACCGGAGGCGATTTAATCACAAACGATCGCTGTACCTTATTGTCGCGTTGTCTTCACGCGAACCGGTACCCGGTCGAAAACGCTTTAGAACGGGATCTCGTCATCCATGTCGCCGCGGCCGCCGCCGCTGGCCATCGCCGGGCGACGCGAGGCGGTGGGTCCGGGCGAGCCGAAATCATCGCCGCCACTGGAATAATCGGACATGCGGTCGCCGCCACCGGCGCCGCCGCCACTGCGGCCATCCAGCATGGTCAGGGTCGAGTTGAAGCCCTGCAGCACGACTTCGGTGGAGTACTTTTCGACACCATCCTTGTCGGTCCATTTGCGGGTCTGCAGCGCGCCCTCGATATAAACCTTGGCGCCCTTCTTCAGATATTGCTCGGCGACCTTGCACAGGCCTTCATTGAAGATCACCACCCGGTGCCACTCGGTCTTTTCCTTGCGCTCGCCGCTCATCTTGTCGCGCCAGGTTTCCGAAGTGGCGATCGAGAGATTGGCGATCGGCCGCCCGTCCTGCGTGCGACGGATTTCCGGGTCCTTCCCGAGATTTCCCACCAGGATCACTTTATTCACCGAACCCGCCATAACACTCTCCCGTTCAACCGGCGTAATCGCGCACCCTAGTGGGTCTCGCCTGTCGCCGCGCGGCCAGCTAAGCCTTTTCCACAAGGACAAGTCAGCCGCGATTTTAAGTTCCTGATTTGTTCTAGCATGGCCGTCAGAGGCTCGCAACAGGCGCTCCGCCACGCCGGCAAAGCCCCTAGCGCAGCTTCGGCAGCTTCTGTTTCAGCTTGAAATAATCCGGCCACGGATCGGTCCGGCCCAAAAACTTCGCCGCCTCACCAACCTTCACAGGATGGGCATTGTCGAGCCGCGCCAGCTTCGCCCAGGACACCGGCATCGCCACATGGGCGCCGGGCCGCGCCCGCGTCGAGAACGGGCTGATCGCGGTGGCGCCGCGCTGATTGCGCAGATAATCGACAAAGATCTTCCCCTTGCGCTTGGCCTTCGACATGTTGGCGACGAAGCGGTCGGGCTCCTCCTCCGCCATCACCCGCGCCATCGCTTCGGCGAATTCGCGGTGCTCGTCCCAGCTATGGCCGGGCTTCAGCGGCACGATCACATGCACGCCCTTGCCGCCCGTCACCATCGGATAGGATTCCAGCCCAACGTCGCGCAGGCGCGTGCGCATATCCTTGGCGGCGGATTTCACATGCGAGAAGTCGAGGCCTTCGTCCGGATCGAAATCGAAGATCATGCGGTCGGGCTTTTCGACATCATCCACGTGACAGCCCCACAGATGCAGTTCCAGCACGCCGACCTGCACCGCCGCGATCAGCCCGCGCTCGTCCTCGATATAGAGATAGCGGTCCGAGCCCGATTTCTCCCTGATGCTGATCGGCTTGAACTGCTCAGGAAAACCGTCAGAGGCATGTTTCTGGAAGAAGCATGAGCCGCCCTCGCCTTGCGGACAGCGCACGAGGCTGATCGGCCGACCCGCGATATGCGGCAGCATGGCATCGGCGATCGACAGATAATGATCGATCAATTCGCGCTTGGTGACGCCCTGATCGGCGAACAGCACCTTGTCGGGATGAGAGACCCTGACGCCATCGACTTCGATCGCGCCGTCATGCGCGGTGCTTCTCGCGATCTTTGGTGCAGCCTTTGACGCCGCCGACTTTTTCGCGGTCTTTGCTGTCGCCGTTTTGGCCTTGCTCTTGCTCGCAGCCTTGCTCTTCTTCACTGCACCCTCAGCAGCTTGCGCAACCTGTTGCGTCGGCATCGGCGTTTCCTTCACGATCTCTTTGGCAGGCTTGTCGCTCCGCAATCCCTTGAACGACCCTTGGCGAACGAGGCCATCGCGTGTCCAGCCGCGAAAGGCGATTTCGGCGACGAGCTTGGGCTCGACGAATTTGGCCCGCCGCGCAATGTCGGATGGTACGCCGGCGACCGCCGAGGTCTTGCGGGCGAGGCTTTTGAACTGCTTCGACAATTGCTCGAGGCCGGCGCCGGAATAGCCACTGCCGACCCGCCCGGCATAACGATAGTGATCGCCCTCGCGCACCGCCAGCAACAGCGATGAAAACGGCCGCCCCGCCTTATCGGATGGCCGCCAGCCGATGATGACGAATTCCTGCTCGAAGCCGCATTTGCTTTTCAGCCAGCTCTTGCTGCGGCCCGAGCGATAAGGCGCATCGGCTTCCTTGGAGATCAGGCCTTCGAGGTTCATCGAACAAGCCTTCGCGAACACATCATGGGCATGACCCGTGACGTGATCGGAAAAGATCAACGGCCCGTCTTTCGGCACCGACGCCATCAGCTTGCGCAGCTTCTCCTTGCGCTCCACCAGCGGCAGTTGCCGCAAATCCTTGCCGTCGAGATGCAGGAGATCGAACACATAATAAGCCATGCGGCCCGTGCCCTCGCTCAGCGCATTCTGCAAGGCGCCAAAGTCGGTGCGGCCATTGGCATCCGACACCGCGATCTCGCCATCGAGCAAGGCGCTGTCGCAGGGCAGCGCCTGCAAGGCCGGAACGAGTGATCGGAATTTATCAGTCCAGTCCAGCGCATTGCGCGTGCGGATGACGGCCTTGTCGCCAGCCAGCGACGTCACCGCGCGATAGCCGTCATATTTGATTTCGTGCAGCCACTCACTTCCGCTTGGCGGCTCGTCGACCAGCGTTGCCAGTTGCGGCGCGACGAAGGCCGGCAGCTTTGCCGCGCTTGTCTTGCGTTGCTGTTTGCCGTTTAGCGCTGGAGAGTTTTTTTTTGAGCCGGCGCTCTTGGTCTTTTTTGCTTTGGTCTTGCCGGCCGCGGCAACGACCTCCTCGGCGCCATTGCTGCCGCCGTTGCCGCGATTGGACTGCCAGACCGACGATCCGGCGGCGATCTCATCCATCGCCCGACCGGATGTGACGCTCGACGTTTCGCGCTCGACCATCAGCTTGCCGGTCTTGCGCTCGTACTCGTCATGCTCCTTGATCAGCAGCCAGTTATCCTTGTCCTTTGGGCTGCGGGCGCGCAGCTTCACCAGCGCCCAGTTGCCCTGCAGCCGCTCGCCATGCAGCGTGAAGGCCAGCTTGCCCTTCTTCATTGCCGCATCGACATCGTCCTCGTGCGGCTCCCAGGTGCCGGTGTCCCACAGCATGACGGTGCCACCGCCATATTGCCCTTTCGGAATGGTCCCTTCGAAATCGCCATAGGCGATCGGATGATCCTCGACATGGACGGCGAGGCGCTTGTCGTCGGGATTTTCGCTCGGCCCTTTCGGCACCGCCCAGCTCAGCAGCGTGCCGTTCCATTCCAGCCGGAAATCGTAATGCAGACGCGACGCGTCGTGCTTCTGGATGAGATAACGCAGGCCTTTGACCTTGCGCTTGCCGACGCTGCCGCGCGGCTCGGCGGTGAGCTTGAAATTGCGCTTGGCGTGATAGTCGCGAAGGCTGCCGGCCGGCATGATCCTTTATTCCTATGCTGCGGCCCTTGCGACACCTCAGGCCGCGTGAACCGAGGGCCGATCTGCCGGTTCGAAACATGAACAGAGTCCCGCCGCTCTAGTTCCATCGGCCAGGACACAACCGATGCGCGACCTTGTCCGCGGCTCGACGCGTGCCATTTCGTCGCAGCTGTGCCGGAAATACCACAGACTCCCGATGCTGAAATAGGTATCTAGCGACCGTTTTTAATCGTCAGTATTTTCCGAGGAATAGGAATGAAAGGGATACTTGCCGCTACCATCGTAGCATCTTTTTTTGCGGTTGGCTCTTCCCATGCTGCGGACATGACCAGGCCGGTTTACAAAGCCCCTGTCGCGGTCGCGGCTCCGGTCTCGAGCTGGACCGGCTTCTATATCGGCGGCAACGCCGGTTATTCCTGGTCCAACAGCAACGCGATCAACAGCCGATCGGTCGCCGGCGACTGCGACCCGTTGGTCGGTGGCTGCGGTGTTGGTGTTGGTTTCGATCCCAACTTCAGCGAACTGTCAGCCCTTGCCGCGACCGGCAATGTCGGTGGCAAGCTCGATGGTTTCATCGGCGGCGGTCAGCTTGGTTATAATTGGCAGGTGCAGAACGTTGTGTGGGGTCTTGAAGCCGACATCATGTGGATGAACGGCAAGGGCAGCGGCGCTTATTTCAAAAGCGTCACGACAGCGGGTGCACCTGCTAACCCGATCGAGACGGACTTCGCCGCGTCCCGCTCGCTCGACTGGCTCGGCACGGCCCGCGCTCGTGCAGGCTTCCTCGCCACGCCGAACGCCCTCGTTTTCGTCACCGGCGGTCTCGCCTATGGCGGCGCCAAGCTGAACGCGAGCTACATTCAGAGCTGCGTCGGTTGCGTCGGCACTGGCGGCGATGCGAGCGCAGCCGTGTCTGCATCGGACACGCTTGTCGGCTGGACGATCGGTGGTGGTGCGGAATGGTTGATCGCCCCGAACTGGACGGTGAAGGCTGAATATCTCTACTACGACCTCGGCGATCTGTCGGTGACCACAACGATCCCGGGACGGGACGCCGCCGGTATCCGGCCGTTCGCCGAGAGCAGCCCGACGGCAAGTGCGCGCTTTGATGGACACATTGTGCGCGCCGGCCTGAACTACAAATTCAACTAAGCCACGTCGACTGCGATGCCTCGAAAGGGTCAGCCATGCGCCGACCCTTTCGCTTTTAAATGACTGCTAGGCGGCCTTGCGACGGCCCGCAGCCTTCTTCGCCGACTTGGACTTGGATGCAGACTTTGGCGCCGACTTTGTTTTGCGTGCAGTTTTGCGCGCACCGCCGGAGGCCTTCTTCGGCTTGGCCGGCTCCTCGTCATCGGGGCTGCCGCCCTTCACGCTGCGTTTCAAAGCATCCATGAGGTTGATGACATTGGACGCCGGCGGCGCTTCCTCGATTTCCTTCGGCGGGCGGTTTTCCTGCTTGGCCTTGATCAGCTCACGCAGCGCAACCGTGTACGTGTCCTTGAATTTTTCCGGCGCGAACGTGCCGGACTTTTTGTCGATCAGTTCCTCCGCCAGTTCCACCAGATCGGCATCGACTTTTTTACTGGGCACATCGTCGAAGACAGTATCGGGCTTCTTGACCTCGTCGGCGTAACGCAAGGTCTCCAGTAGCAGCCCCTTGTCGAAAGGCTTGATCGCAACGATCGAACCCTGCCCGCGCACGACGATCTGACCAAGGCCGATCTTGTTCGTCTTCTTCAAGGCATCGCGCAACACGATATACGCCTCAGCCGCGTCTTCATCTTCTTCTGACGGCAGAATGTAAAACGGCTTTTCGAAATAGATCGGGTCGATGGTATCGGCATCGACAAACTGTACAAGGTCGATCGACTTCTTCGCTTCAAGCTTAACGTCGTTGATCTCTTCATCGGACAGAAGAACATATTTGTTCTTCTCGACTTCATAGCCTTTGACGATTTCGCTGGTATCGATCGCGCCGACACCCGGCACGACTTTCTCGTAACGAATGCGCTTGCCAGTCGGCTCGTGGATTTGATGGAAGGCGATGCGATTGGCGGTCTTGGTGGCGCTCACCACTTCGACGGGAATGGAAACCAAAGCCAAACGAATACGGCCGGACCAATACGCACGCGTGGCCATGCAGCGGCTTTCCTTATGATTCTGACGACGCCATTGTGCGAAACGCGCTGAAACACATTAGGTTCCGGCTAGCTGACAGCGTCTGCATTTATCTTCGATTAAAAACAGCCGTCAGTTTTATCGACCATGATACCGCACGAACTTATACGCATCGTTGCTTTACAATTTAGAGATGTATGTTGCGCGAAAGCTATAGTCTTCTGCAGATGCACTGATATGGTTCGCGTTAGAGGCGCACTTCATGAAAAACTCGCGCATCGTTGAAACCAAAATGATGCGTCGTCGTTAAAGGCTCGTTTTTACTGTCGCCATGTCGACAATCCTTGGGGGGTAATCATGCGGCTTCTCCTTTCAACAACGATCATGACGGCTGCCCTGGGGCTGGGCGCCGCACATGCTGCCGACCTGGCACGACCTGTCTACAAGGCTCCGCCCGCGCCGCCGCCGGTCACCATCTATAACTGGTCGGGCTTCTACGTCGGCGGTCAGGCCGGTGGCGCATTCTCGCGTCAGGATTGGGCAACTGACTCGCTGCTTCCGGGGCTGTTCTTCAATAACACGCAGGATCACGACACCTGGGTCGCGGGTGGTCAGGTTGGTTTGCGTGGCCAATGGGGCAATTGGGTTCTCGGCGTGGAAGGCACCTGGTCCGCGACGGACCTGCAGACAACGACGCTGACGTCTTTTGGCCCCTTTGATCTGACTCGTACCGCGAAGATCGACCAGATCTACTCGGTAACCGGTCAGATCGGTTACGCTTGGGATCGCTGGCTGGCTTATGCCAAGGGCGGCTGGGCCGGTGCCAATGTGGAGCTTTCCACCCGAGACGCACTTGTTGGCAGTGCTACGTCATCGATATCGGGTAATGCCAATGGCTGGACCGTGGGCGGCGGCGTCGAATATGCCTTCGCGCCGAACTGGAGCTTCGCGGTCGAATACAATTACTACGACCTGACGATGGGCAATAAGTCCACGACCCGGAGCGACGGCTTCCCCGTCAGCTACATCGATTACGACACCCAGATTCATACGGTGATGGCGCGCCTGAATTACACCTTCAATTGGGGTAATACCGGACGCGGCTACTGAAAACGACGGAAGTCCCCCTCCTCGTTTGCGCAAAGGGCCGGCCTCGTGCCGGCCCTTTTGTTTGGTTCGCTGACCGTCCCCACGCTCGCCAAAAACGATAGTTCATGGCGATGCCACAATCTCCGCTGGTGCCGACCCGGCCGGGGGCGGAAAACTTGCGGCTTTGCAGGCTGTTGACACATTCCAGCCTTGCGGGTGGCCCACTGGAAATATGCCGACGTTCACATTACGTTCGCTGGCACCTGTTCGCGTCCTAGACCGCGCGCCGCCCTTCCCCCTCCGCCGACCGCCAAGGCAAAGACCGCCTGATGAACGACGACCTGTTTCAATCCATTGGCAAATCCCGTCGCGGCGACAGCCGGATCATCGCGATCCGTGGCGCCCGCGAGCACAATCTCAAGAATGTCGATGTCGACCTGCCCAGAGACTCGCTGGTGGTATTCACCGGCCTGTCCGGCTCCGGCAAATCCTCGCTCGCCTTCGACACCATCTATGCCGAGGGCCAGCGCCGCTATGTCGAGAGCCTGTCGGCCTATGCCCGCCAGTTCCTGGAGATGATGCAAAAGCCCGATGTCGACCAGATCGACGGGCTGTCGCCGGCCATCTCCATCGAACAGAAGACCACCTCGAAAAACCCGCGCTCGACCGTCGGCACCGTCACCGAGATCTACGACTATATGCGTCTGCTCTGGGCGCGGGTCGGCGTGCCCTATTCGCCGGCCACCGGCCTGCCGATCGAGAGCCAGACCGTCTCGCAGATGGTCGACCTCATCCTCGATCTGCCGGAAGGCACCCGCCTCTACATCCTGGCGCCGGTCGTCCGCGACCGGAAGGGCGAATACAAGAAAGAGATCGCCGACTGGATGAAGCGCGGCTTCCAGCGGCTGAAGATCGACGGGCAATATTACGAGATCGCCAACGCGCCGGTGCTGGACAAGAAGTTCAAGCACAATATCGACGTGGTGGTCGATCGCATCGTCGTCCGCTCCGACATCAAGCAGCGGCTGGCGGAAAGCTTCGAGACCGCGCTGGCGCTGGCTGATGGCATGGCGGTCGCCGAATTTGCCGATGGCGGCGCGGCTGCTGAAGGCAAGCGGTTGAAAGGCGCGCATGCCGAGGAGCGCATGCTGTTCTCGGAGAAATTCGCCTGCCCGGTTTCCGGCTTCACCATTCCGGAGATCGAGCCGCGCCTGTTCTCCTTCAACAATCCGTTCGGCGCCTGCCCGAAATGCGGTGGCCTCGGCGTCGAGCAGCATATCGATGCCGACCTCGTCATTCCCGACAAGGATGTCACCCTGCGCAAGGGCGCGATCGCGCCCTGGGCCAAGTCCTCGTCGCCGTATTATCTGCAGACGCTGGAAGGCCTCGCCAAGCATTTCAAATTCACGCTCGATACCAAGTGGAAGGCGCTCGGCAAGAAGACGCAGGACGCGATCCTGTACGGCACCGACGACGACATCAAATTCACCTATGACGACGGCCTGCGCTCCTACACCACCAAAAAGCCGTTCGAGGGTGTGATCACCAATCTTGAACGCCGCTTCCGCGAAACTGAAAGCGAATGGGCGCGCGAAGAACTCGGCAAGTATTTCACCGACGTGCCCTGCGACGCCTGCCACGGCTATCGCCTGAAGCCGGAAGCACGCTGCGTGAAGATCGGCGGCCTGCATATCGGCGAAGTCTCCGAGATGAGCATCAAGCGCGCCGCCGAATGGTTCAACGAGATCCCCAAGCAGCTGAACAAGCAGCAGACCGAGATCGCCGTCCGCATCCTCAAAGAAATCCGCGACCGGCTGCGCTTCCTCGTCGATGTCGGCCTCGAATATCTGACGCTGGCGCGCGCCTCCGGCACGCTCTCGGGCGGCGAAAGCCAGCGTATTCGTCTGGCCTCGCAGATCGGCTCGGGCCTGACCGGCGTTCTCTATGTGCTGGACGAGCCGTCGATCGGCCTGCATCAGCGTGACAACGCGCGCCTGCTCGAAACGCTGAAGCGCCTGCGCGATCTCGGCAACACCGTGATCGTGGTCGAGCATGACGAGGACGCCATCCGCC
>Ga0164243_10004447_pt1 | contig 21966 bp, 15 predicted proteins | sample OricompcompostOP_FD_108781 | JGI IMG/M metagenome (GOLD analysis project Ga0164243, IMG submission 108781) | Organic Plus compost microbial communities from Emeryville, California, USA - Original compost - Organic plus compost (OP) | ecosystem: Engineered > Solid waste > Mixed feedstock >...
GCACGCTGCGCGAAGCTCCTCCTCTCCCGAAAGCCGCGGAAGGCAAGATCGATGCGCAGTTTCAGATCAAGCTGCCTCTCTATCCCGGCGTGACGGGGGACGACATGGCGGTTACGGGCAAGGCCCGCGTTACCAACGGCCGCTTCGGCAAGGTCGCCGGACGTTTCGACATCCAGAATTTTTCGCTCGATCTCAATCTCACCGCGACGTCGCTTGAGGCGAAAGGTGATCTGCTCATCAATGGCGTTCCGGCGAAAGTCGTCGGTCAGCGTCTCCTCGGGCCACAAGCAGGGCAGCAGCCGCCGGTCAAGATCGTGGCGAAGCTCGACGAAGCGGATCGCAGCCAGCTAGGACTCGATATCAACGACATGGTGCACGGTGTCGTGCCGGTGGAAATTTCCTATCAGAAGGGCGACAACCCGGAGCCCGCGATCAAGGTACACGCCGACCTGACGGATGCCGAGATCACGATCGACAAGTTGCAATGGCGAAAAGCTCCCGGGCGGGCGGCCTCCCTTGATACCGACGTTGTCTCGACCCCGTCGCGCGAGACGGAACTGCAGAATTTCAAGGTCATCAGCGACAACATCGTGGCTGAGGGGAAGATCGTTTTCGGGGCGGACAACAAGATCAAGGCATTCGAATTTCCCGACCTCAACCTCAACGTCATTTCGAAACTCGACGTCGACGGGACGCGGAGCAAGGATGACTTTTGGACGATCCACATCAATGGATCGAACTACGATGGACGGAACTTCTTTCGTTCGCTGTTCAACGTCGGCAATGGTCCGGATCGCAATGGCAAGTCTGCCGCGAAGGGCTCGCACGTTTCGATCGACCTTGCCAATGTCATCGGTAGTTCCGATGTCTCGCTGCGCAATCTGAAAATGGAGGCCGAGACACGGAACGGAAATCTGTCGAGCCTCGACGCCCGAGGAACGCTCGATGGCGGCGCGCCGCTCGTCGCAACGCTCGATCAGAGCTCGGGATCGCGGCGGCTCGTGGTGACGTCGAGCAATGCGGGTCAAGTCATGAAGCTCGTCAATTTCTATCCCAACATGAGAGGTGGGCAGATGCGCCTCGATGTCGGGCTCGACGGCTCGGGACCAGCAGAAAAGACCGGTGTCCTGGTGGTCGACAATTTCCAAATTCTCGGCGACCCGATCGTGTCCGAAGTCGTGAGCAGCGCCGACAGCGGGCGGCCGGCTATCAGCGGCAATCGGACCGTCACGCGGGAAACGTTCGATTTCACCCGGCTTAGAGCGCCCTTTTCGGTCGGATATGGGCAGTTCGTGCTGCAGGAATCCTATCTGAAGGGGCCGCTGCTCGGTGCGACGCTTCGCGGCAAAGTCGATTTTCGGACCAAGCGCGTCAACATCGGAGGCACCTACATTCCGCTGCAGGGCCTCAACGGAGCGCTCGGGGACATTCCGGTGCTTGGGCAGATTCTTTCCGGGACGCAGGGCGAAGGCATTCTGGGCATGACGTTCGCGGTGCAGGGGCCGACGTCGTCGCCGCAGGTTATCGTCAATCCGTTTTCGCTCGTGGCACCAGGAATCTTCCGCGACATCTTTCAGATGACGTCGATGGATCCCACGATCCAGGTTCGAGATGACGGACGTCAGACGCCGGGCGCGAATGCGGTTCGAGCCGCGCCGCCCGATTCCGCCGCTTCTACAGCCAAGTCGAAGAAGAAATCGAAGTCGGCATCGAAGACGAAGAAGAGCGGTTCGAAAGCGGCGGCACAGGTCGACGGCTGGTCGTCAACGACGACGAGCCCATGACAGCGCGGCCTAGACGGGCTTCAAAAGCACGTGCTTCTTCTTACCGAGAGAAAGCTTGATGACGCCGCTTTTGAGCACGTCGGCTGCCGTCAAGTTCGCCTTGTCGCTCGTAACCGTCTGATCATTGACCTTGAGGCCGCCGCCCTGGATCTGCCGGCGTGCCTCGCTGTTCGAGGTGACGAGGCCAGCTTTAACGAAGGCGGTTAGAACGCCAAGGCCGGAATCGAGTTCGGCGCTCGGGATTTCCACGGTCGGAAGATCTGCGGCGAGCGCACCTTGCTCGAACGTTTTTCGCGCTGTTTCGGCGGCGGCGTCGGCTTTCTCGCGGCCGTGGAGAAGTGCAGTCGCCTCGGTCGCCAGCACCTTTTTGGCTTCATTGATCTCGGAGCCCGAAAGCTTTTCGAGTTTTGCGATCTCGCCGAGCGGAAGAAAAGTGAAAAGCTTCAGGAAGCGCGAGACATCGGCGTCTTCCGTGTTCCGCCAGAACTGCCAGTAGTCGTAAGCGGAGAGCTGCGCTTCGTTGAGCCAGATCGCGCCGGCTGCGGTCTTGCCCATCTTGGCGCCCGACGCGGTCGTCAGCAGCGGGCAGGTCAGCGCATAGAGCTGATCCTTTACGCCCATGCGGCGGCCGAGATCGATGCCGGTGACGATGTTGCCCCATTGGTCGGAGCCGCCCATCTGCAGATTGCAGCCGTAGCGGCGGTTCAGCTCGACGAAATCGTAGGCCTGAAGCAGCATGTAGTTGAACTCGATGAACGACAGCTCCTGCTCGCGTTCGAGGCGAAGTTTGGCTGAGTCCATCGTGAGCATGCGGTTGACGGAGAAATGGCGGCCTACATCGCGCAGGAAGTCAATGTAGTTCAAGGGCGCGAGCCATTCGGCGTTGTCGACCATCATGGCATCCGACGCGGCGTCGCCAAACGTCAGGAATTTCGAGAAGACCTGCCTGATGCCCTCCTTATTGGCCTCGATCTCCTCGATCGAGCGCATCTGGCGCGTCTCGTCCTTTCCCGACGGATCGCCAACACGCGTCGTGCCGCCGCCCATCAGTGCAATCGGCTTGCCGCCGAGCTTCTGCAGCCAAGTCAGCATCATGATCGAGATCAGCGAACCAACATGCAATGACGGCGCGGTGCAATCATAGCCGACATAGGCGGTGATGCGGCCCTCGCTCGCGAGCTTGTCCAAACCTTCGACATCCGAGCACTGGTGGAAAAAGCCACGCTCCATCATCGTCTTGAGAAATTCGGATTTCGGTGTCGTCATCGCAATTCGGGCTTTCGCTTCGGTCTTCACGGGTTATGTTTCTTGGACAGTGGCGCTTGATGGTTTGCGGCTGCGCCGCAGGGCGGCCGGCACCATGCACGGGAAGGTCGTGATGAGCAAGTTGATGAAGGCAATCGGGCTGATGAGCGGAACGTCGCTCGACGGCATCGATGTCGCCATGATCGAGACGGACGGCGAGGACCATGTGGTCCGCGGACCGGCAATGACATTTCCCTACGACGATACGATGCGTCGCATGCTTATCAACGCCCTTGCGGACGCCAGAGATCTTCGGTCTCGGGACGAGCGTCCAGGCTCTCTGGCCGAGGCCGAGCGCGCCCTGACCGAACAGCATGCGGTGGCGGTCGCGCAATTTCTCAAAGATACGGGCGTCGAGCGTTCGTCGATCGAGGTCATCGGTTTTCACGGTCAAACCGTGCTCCACAAGCCGGAGCGCGGGTTGACCGTCCAACTCGGCCTTGGCGATCTGCTCGCGAATTTTACACGTCGTCCGGTCGTCTATGATCTTCGCGCCGCCGACGTCGAAGCGGGCGGAGAGGGCGCACCGCTCGTCCCGGCCTATCACAGGGCGCTCGCGGCAAAGCTGCCGCAACGTCCGATAGCGGTCGTCAACGTCGGAGGCGTCGCCAATCTCACATGGATCGGCCGGGACAGGACACTCATTGCGTTCGACACCGGACCGGGCAATGCGCTGATCAACGACTGGATGCTGAAGAAGGCCGGCGCCTTTCTCGATTCCGCAGGTGCCACAGCGGCGCAGGGCACGGTCGATGAAGAGATCCTCCGCACGCTGCTGAGCCATGACTATTTTGCGGAAATGCCGCCGAAATCACTCGACCGCAACACGTTCCCAACCGATGTCGCCGACGGGCTCAGCATCGAAGACGGCGCTGCGACGCTGACTGCGTTCACCGCGCGATCCATCGCAAAGGCGCGAGAGCATCTGCCGATCGAACCGGAGCTCTGGGTGATTGCCGGGGGCGGGCGGCGCAACCGGACGATCATGCGGATGATCGCGGAGCAGGTTCTCCATGCCGTCGTTCCCGCCGAAGCGGTCGGGCTTGATGGAGACAGCATGGAAGCAGAGGCGTGGGCTTATCTTGCCGTCCGTTCCATCCGCGGCCTACCGATTACGTTTCCGGGAACGACCGGCGTGTCGGAGCCCATGAGCGGTGGCCTCAGAGTCGATCCCACCGCTCACGTCATTCACTGAAACGCCAAAGCGGCGGCGTTATTCGTCTTCACCCTCGTCTTCGCCTCCGCCAGCAGCAGGGGCCGGAGCGCTTTGCGCCTCGAGACGCTCAAGCTCACGCTGACGCTGGCGTTCGCGCTCACGCTCACGCTCGCGTTCCTTGTTACGCTCTCGATCAAGCTCGAACTGCATCATGCGTTCGTCGAGGTAGGCGCCGACGATGTTGCCGAGTTCTTCGGTCTTGTTCTCGAAGAAGTGGTTGGCGCCGGGAACGATCTCGTGGGTGATCTTGATCCCCTTCTGGACTTTCACCTTGGCCGCCATTTCCGCGACTGAGGCCGTCGGGACCACCCGGTCCATGTCGCCATTGATGATCAACCCGGAAGCCGGGCATGGCGCCAGGAACGAAAAATCATAGAGGTTCGACGGCGGCGCAACGCAGATGAAGCCGTCGACCTCGGGCCGGCGCATCAGGAGCTGCATCGCAATCCAGGTGCCGAACGATACACCGGCGATCCAGCAGGTCTTGGCGTCGGGCTTGACGAGCTGCAGCCAGTCGAGCGCGGAAGCCGCATCGGCAAGTTCGCCCGGGCCGCCGTCCCAGACGCCCTGGCTGCGGCCAACGCCCCGGAAATTGAAGCGAAGCACCGAAAATCCCCGGGCCGCAAAGGTGTGGTACAGATTGTAGACCACCTGGTTGTTCATCGTGCCGCCGAACTGCGGGTGCGGGTGCAGGATGAGCGCGATCGGGCTGTCGCTGTTGCTTTCGTGGTGATAGCGAGCCTCAAGGCGTCCGCCTGGGCCATTTATTATGAGTTCGGGCATCAGAAGATCTCGGTTTTTGTTCGTGTGGGTGTGGCTCTAGGCACTTTCATGCGGCCGGGCTGCGACGTTTCGGCCTTCAAATCCTTGTGGGTCGAATTCTCAATCCTTGACTCCGGCACTCAGGATTTCCATAACTTTAGAACCGTTCGAAATGTAGGGGCTGTCTTCGGTTAACGAAGAGCCCTGCTGGCAGGGCGGCTCTCTTAGCACAGTCCGGGGTGCCGGATGCAAGCTAAGGATGCATGTGTTTGGATTCCGCCGCCATTTGGGGCGACGACAGTCCGGGGATTGAAACGTGGAACTGACGACCAAAGGCCGATACGCGGTCATGGCCATGGCGGATCTTGCCGGTCATGCCGACGAAAGCGCGATACCTTTGTCCGTCGTGGCTGAACGGCAGAGCCTGCCGCTCGCCTATCTCGAACAGATTTTCGTTCCCTTGCGGCGCGCCGGTCTCGTGGAGAGCGCTCGCGGGCGTTCGGGCGGATACCGCCTCGCGAAACCGGCCAGCGAAATTTCCGTAGCCGACGTGATGGACGCAGTCGAAGAGGACACACGGTTCACTCGGTGCTCTCACAACGATCCGCGCTGTTCGGCGGCGACACCATGCGTGACGCATGGGCTCTGGAATGCGCTGAGCGAGGCGACTTGCAAGTTTTTATCGTCGATCAGCCTTGCCGATGTCGTTGCGGGGGGCCGGTATTCGGCGCGTCCCGTACGGCAGGCATCTTTCGCTTCTACCGGGTCGACGCTTCGCCGCACGTACCTCGATTACAACGCCACGGCGCCAATTAGGCCGGAAGCCAAGGCTGCCATGATCGCGGCGTTGGATGTCGTCGGTAATCCGTCATCGGTGCATGCCGAGGGCCGGCGTGCCCGTGCGATCATCGAAAGCGCGCGCGAAAGCGTAGCGCGTCTGGTCGGCGCCAAGCCGTCGGAGATCGTTTTCACCAGCGGCGCGAGCGAGGCCAACACCTGGGCGCTGTCGCAGCCGTGGGCGACCATCCTGACGAGCGGAATCGAGCATGAGTCCGTTCTGGCGCCGGCGCGGGCGTCACAGGGCGAGATGGTCTTGCTGCCGGTCGGCTCCGACGGCCGCGTCAACGTCGAGGATGTTGCGGCGTTATTGGAGTCGCGTACCTTTGCTGCTCCAGCGGTTATCGCAGTGCAGATGGCCAACAACGAAACGGGTGTTATCCAGCCCGTTGCCGAGATCGCGGCGCTTGCGCGAACGCACGGCATCAAAATGCATGTCGACGCCGTGCAGGCGGCGGGTCGAATGCGGGTCGATTTCGCAGCGCTCGGTGCCGATACGCTTGCGATTTCGGCGCACAAATTCGGCGGCCCGAAAGGGGTTGGCGCGCTCGTCAATCGTGACCATTTTGACCTTGTGCCGCTGATCAAAGGCGGCGGCCAGGAACGTCGGCGGCGCGCCGGAACAGAGAATATTCCCGCGATCGCGGGTTTCGGAGCGGCCGCCGAAGCGGCGCTTAACGACGTGTCCGCGGTCGATGCTGTCGGTTCCCTGCGGGATGAACTCGAGACGGAACTCAAGCGGATCAGCCCGAACGCAGTGATCGTCGGCAAAGCTGCACTGCGTCTTGCGAACACGACGGCCGTGGCGCTTCCCGGCAAGCTTGCGGAGACTCTCGTCATCCGGCTGGATCTTGCAGGCATCGCAGTCAGCGCGGGTTCGGCCTGTTCGTCGGGCAAAGTCGGTGCGAGCCATGTTCTGGAGGCGATGGGCTTCGGTCCCGATATCGCAGCGGGCACGATCCGCATCAGTCTCGGACCGACCACGACCAAGGACGATATCGCGGCGTTTCTCGCTGTGTGGAAGACGATTGCGGGTGCTCCGGCGCTCGCGGCTTAAAAGATCAGGTTCAAAGGTGCGGCCGAGAGGCAGCGCGTAAGAAAGAGAGACGAGGAAATGGCTGCTGTTCAGGAGACGATCGATCAGGTTCGGAAGATCGATGTCGACCAGTACAAATACGGTTTCGAGACGCTGATCGATAGCGTTCGGGCGCCGAAGGGCCTCGATGAGACGACGGTGCGCTTCATCTCGGCCAAGAAGGGTGAGCCCGAGTGGCTGCTCAACTGGCGGCTTGAAGCGTTCATCCGCTGGAAGGCGATGACGGAGCCGACTTGGGCCAAGGTCCACTATCCGAAGATCGATTTTCAGGACCTTTATTACTATTCAGCGCCGAAATCGACGGAGGGACCAAAGAGCCTAGCCGAGGTCGATCCGGAGCTACTCGAGACTTACAATAAGCTCGGCATTCCGCTCAAAGAGCAGGAAGTGCTGGCGGGCGTACAGGGTTCGCGCGTTGCCGTCGATGCCGTGTTCGACAGCGTATCGGTCGTGACGACGTTCAAGGACGAGCTGGCCAAGGCGGGCGTAATCTTCTGCTCGATCTCGGAAGCTGTCCGCGAGCATCCGGAGCTGGTGAAGAAGTATCTCGGCTCCGTTGTGCCGCAGTCCGACAACTTCTATGCGGCGCTGAACTCGGCGGTGTTCTCCGACGGGTCGTTCGTCTACGTGCCTCCGGGCGTGCGCTGCCCCATGGAGCTATCGACGTATTTCCGCATCAATGCGAAGCAGACAGGCCAGTTCGAGCGTACGCTGATCATCGCCGACAAGGGCGCGTATGTTTCCTACCTCGAAGGCTGCACGGCGCCGATGCGCGACGAGCATCAGCTGCACGCGGCCGTGGTCGAGTTGGTTGCGCTCGATAACGCCGAGATCAAGTATTCGACCGTCCAGAACTGGTATCCGGGTGACGCGCAGGGTAAGGGCGGCGTCTACAACTTCGTGACGAAGCGCGGCGATTGCCGCGGGCATCACTCGAAGATCTCGTGGACGCAGGTCGAGACGGGGTCGGCGATCACGTGGAAGTATCCGAGCTGCATCCTGCGCGGGGACTACTCGCGCGGCGAGTTCTATTCGATCGCGGTTTCGAACGGCTATCAACAGGTCGACAGCGGGACGAAGATGATCCACCTCGGCAAGAACTCGTCGAGCCGGATCATCTCGAAGGGCATCGCGGCCGGTTTCTCGCAGAATACCTATCGGGGTCTTGTCTCCGCGCATCGCAAGGCGACGAACGTCAGGAACTTCACGAACTGTGACTCGCTGCTGATCGGCGACAAGTGCGGCGCGCATACGGTGCCTTACATCGAGGCGAAGAATTCGAGCGCGCACTTCGAGCACGAGGCGACGACGTCGAAGATTTCCGACGACATGCTGTTCTATTGCCGCCAGCGCGGGCTTTCCTCGGAAGAAGCGGTGGCGCTGGTCGTCAACGGATTCGTACGCGATGTGCTGCAGCAGTTGCCGATGGAGTTCATGGCGGAAAGCCAGAAGCTGATCGGCATCTCGCTCGAAGGATCGGTCGGTTGAGGCTTGTCGTGGATGGCCGCCTGCGCGGCCATGACGGATTGAAAAATCGAAGTTTGTGGGAACGGTGCTAATGCTCGAGATTAAAAATCTGCACGTGAAGCTCGCGGACGAGGATCGCATGATCCTCAAAGGGCTGTCGCTCACCGTGCCGAAGGGCGAAGTGCACGCGATCATGGGTCCGAACGGCTCGGGGAAGTCGACGCTTGCGTATGTGCTTGCGGGGCGTGACGGCTACGAGGTGACGGACGGCGACATCCTTTGGAACGGTGAATCTCTTATCGACATGGAGCCGGACGAACGCGCTGCGAAAGGTGTGTTCCTCGCGTTTCAATATCCGATGGAGATTCCGGGTGTCGCTGGGCTGACGTTCCTGCGCACCGCGCTCAATTCCGTGCGCAAGAAGCGCGGCGAAGCGGAACTCACGACGCCTGCCTTCCTCAAGCTCGCCAAGGAGAAGGGCGAAAAACTCAACATCGACATCGAGATGCTGAAGCGCCCGGTGAACGTCGGCTTCTCGGGCGGCGAGAAGAAGCGCTCGGAAATTCTGCAAATGGCGCTGCTGGAGCCGACGCTCTGCGTGCTCGACGAAACGGACTCCGGTCTCGACATCGATGCTCTGCGCATCGTCTCGGAAGGCGTAAACGCTTTGCGCGACAAGGATCGCGCGTTCGTCGTCATCACGCACTATCAGCGGCTGTTGAATTACATCGTGCCGGACAAGGTGCACGTGCTGGCCGACGGCCGGATCCAGAAGACAGGCGGCAAGGACTTGGCGCTCGAACTCGAGAAATCAGGCTACGCTGAATATACCCATAAGGCGGCGTAATATGAATGTAGCAGTGATGAAGACGAAGGCCGAGCAGGCCATTTCGGAAAGCTTCGAGGCCGTCGCTGAGAAACTTCCGGGAAGCGCTGCCGTCAAGGCGCGCCGCGCGCAGGCGATCGGCGCGTTCAGCGGGCTCGGGCTGCCGCACCGGCGCATCGAGGAATGGAAATACACCGACCTTCGCGTCAACGTGAAAGAGGTGCTAGCGCCGGCCGTCGAAGACAAGACGCCGGTGACGATCGCTGAGCTGCTGGTCGCGCTCGGGCCGCTGGCGCACGTCGATGCGCATCGGTTCGTGTTCGTCAACGGGCATCATCGCGCCGAACTCGACGATGTCGCCGACGTGCGCGGGCTCAAGATTGCGGCGGTGGGCGATCTGCTGGTCTCGGCGACCGAGGATATGAGCGCAATGCTCGCATCGACTCCGGAGGGTGGCGATGCGGTCGAAGCACTCAATACAGCCTTCATGACGGACGGCGCCGCCGTTCGTGTCGCTGAGGGCGCATCGGTTGCGAAACCGCTGATGATCGTTTTCGTTCGTGCGGGCTCTCAGGCCTCATCGGTGGCCGTCCGCAACTTCGTGACAGCTGAGGCGGGTGCGAACGCGACCGTCATCGAAGCGCACGTTGTTTTGCCGGGCGCGTCGCCTGACGTTCAGCTCAACGCTTTGACGGAAGTGACGGTCGGCAAGGGCGCGACGCTGCATCATGCCAAGGTGGCGGTCGACGAGGGTAAGGCGCTGCATCTTTCCAACTGCGACGTGACGCTCGACGCTGATGCAACCTATCGCAATTTCCAATTCTCCGCAGGCCTCGGTCTCGCGAGGAACGGCCTCAACATCATTTTCGAAGGCGAGGGCAGCAAGCTCGATCTTTCGGGGGCCTATCTCGCTCGCCATTCCGAGCATATCGACACGACCCTCGTCGTCGATCATGCCGTGCCACGCTGTGAGAGCCGGGAACTGTTCAAGGGTGTGATTGACGGCCACGGCCGTGGGGTGTTCCAAGGCAAGATCATCGTGCGGCCCGATGCGCAGAAGACCGACGGCAAGCAGATGTCGCAGGCTCTGATGCTTTCGGAGGATGCCGAATTCGATTCGAAGCCGGAACTCGAGATTTTTGCCGATGACGTCGTCTGCGGTCACGGTACGACGGCTGCCGAACTCGATGCCGACCTGCTTTTCTATTGCCGGTCGCGGGGCATTCCCGAGAAGGAAGCCCGCGCGCTAATGATCGAATCCTTTATTGGTGAAGCCATCGAGAAAGTGGAAAACGAGTCGCTTCGGGACGCGCTGGCTGCTTACGCCATGCAGTGGCTCGGGCGCTCCCCGCGCGGATAGATATCATATGGGACGTGAAGCAAACATCGCCGTCGCACGGAGCACCGCATCGCAGGCCGGCCTGACGGGCGCGCCCTATGATGTCGAGCGCATTCGGGCGGATTTCCCGATTCTGTTTCGCGAGGTGAATGATAAGCCGCTCGTCTATCTCGACAACGGGGCTTCGGCGCAGAAGCCGCTGCCCGTCATCGAGGCGATGGATCACGCGTATCGGTTCGAATACGCGAACGTCCACCGCGGGCTTCACTATCTGTCGAACACCGCGACCGATCATTATGAGGCGGCGCGCGAGACGGTGCGGCGGTTCATCAACGCCGAATATGCGGACGAGATCATTTTTACCCGGAACGCGACGAGCGCGATCAATCTCGTTTCGAGGTCATTTGGAGAGCCGAGGATCGGCGCGGGCGACGAGATCCTCATCACGATCATGGAACACCACGCCAACATCGTGCCGTGGCATTTTCTGAGATCGCGGAACGGCGCGGTTCTGAAGTGGGTGCCGATGACGGACCGCGGCGAACTCATGCTTGACAAGCTCGACAGTCTGATCACGAAGCGGACCAAGCTGGTCGCTGTGACGCACATGTCGAATGTGCTCGGTACGATCAATCCGGTGAAGGACATCATCCGGATGGCACACGCGAAAGGCGTGCCGGTGCTCGTCGACGGCAGCCAGGCCGCCGTGCATATGGGCGTCGATGTCCGCGATCTCGATGCCGATTTCTACGTCTTCACCGGCCATAAAACCTACGGGCCGACAGGCATCGGCGTGCTCTATGCCAAGCGCCAGTGGCTGCAATCCATGCCGCCTTACGAGGGCGGCGGGGACATGATCGAAAGCGTCACGCTCGAGAACGTTACCTACAACGAGCCTCCGCACCGGTTCGAGGCCGGAACGCCGATGATCGTCGAGGCGGTAGGTTTGGGCGCGGCGCTCAATTACATGATGCAGATCGGGCGCGAAAAGATTACGCGCTATGAAGCGGAACTTGGTTCCTATGCGGCGGAGCGGCTTGGGGAGCTTCCCTGGCTCAAGCTTTATGGAACAGCGCCAGGCAAGGGCGCGATATTCTCGTTCACCGTCGATGGGCTCCATCCTCACGACGTTTCAACGATCATCGACCGCTCGGGTGTGGCGATCCGCGCAGGGCACCATTGCGCGCAGCCCCTGATGGAACGCCTGGGCGTAACTGCAACCTGCCGTGCGTCCTTCGCGTTGTACAACACGAAAGCTGAGGTGGATGCGCTCGTCGGCGCGCTTACCAAAGCCCATGATCTGTTCGCGTAAGGAGCTTCCGCATGGATGACAGGAAGCAAGTCGAGGACCGCGAGGAGTTGAAGACGGCGGTGGAAGCGCTTGACGCTCCGGCGCCGGTTCCACCTGACGGCGGGATTGCTCCGGACCCGGCGCCCAACATCGCCACGTCCGATGAGCAGCCGAAGCCTGACGGCAACGCCTCATCATTGCCGCCGGAAGAAATCGAACGGCTGACGACCGATATCATCGCGGCGCTGAAAACGGTTTACGATCCGGAAATCCCTGCCGACATCTACGAGCTCGGGTTGATCTACAAGGTCGAAGTCGATGACGACCGCAACGTCGCCATCAACATGACACTCACGGCACCGGGTTGTCCTGTCGCGGGCGAGATGCCGGTCTGGGTGGAGAACGCGGTCAATACCGTGCCGGGCGTCGCGGGAACAAAGGTCAACATCGTGTTCGATCCCCCCTGGGATCAAAGCCGCATGTCGGATGAAGCGCGCCTCGCCGTAGGCATGTTTTAAGGGACCCTCGCTTTTGGGCGTCGAATTCCCATATAGTTTCTGCCAAGTCACGATTCAAAGATACGGAGGCCAGCGTGCCCTCGCTTAGAATGATGCCAAAAGTCATGACCCTTACCGACGCTGCGGCGGCGCGGGTTTCTGCTCTTCTCGCGCAGAAGCCTGGCGTGAAGGCGCTCAAAATCGGCATCAAGAAGGGCGGCTGCGCGGGCATGGAATACACCATGACCTGGGCGGAAGAGATCGGCAAATTCGACGAAGTCATCGAGGACAAGGGTGCGGTCGTGCTGATCGACCCGGCAGCGATCATGTATCTGATCGGCACGGAGATGGACTACAAGACCGATAAGCTGTCGTCGCAGTTCGTCTTCAACAACCCGAACCAGAAGAGCGCGTGCGGGTGCGGCGAGAGCGTCAACCTCGAACCGGCGACGCCGGAAGGCTTTGCGCCCGCCGAGTGACACGGTGCGCGGGGCCATCCGGCAATGTCCGCGAACGACGATCTTCTCGAAATCCTGAAAGAATCTCTGGATCGTGTCGGCGCCGTTAGCGCGCGGCGAATGTTCGGCGCCGTGGGGGTCTATTTCGACGGCACCTTCTTCGCCATCATCGACGACGGAGCGATTTTTCTCAAAACATCGGATGAGACGCGAATGGCGTTCGAGGCCGAGGGATCACAGCCGTTTTCCTATCAGACAAAGTCTGGCGAGACGCATCTCACCTCTTACTGGCGGCTGCCAGAACGTCTGCTCGATGAAGTCGATGAATTGCGCGAGTGGTCGCACGCCTCAATCGCTGCTGCACGCGACGCGGCGGCCAAGCGGCGAAAACCACTAATCACAAAGTCCAAATCGGCGCGAAAGACGAAATCGGCGCGACGTTCGTCCCGGTGAGTGTCATCACCGGGCGTATCCCGGTGATCCATTTGGAAGCGTTTTCGATTGGAAAAGCCGATCCCCGGCATAAAGCCGAGGATGGAAGATCGATCAGCCTCGGCCGGGGACTTTCATGGGGCGTGAGGGTCTGCGCATGAACGCCGGAACGTTTTCCGCAAATCCCAACCGTTCTTCGCCCTTCTGCTGTGCGGGCGGCGGAGATTTGCGCGCCTGTTGGGGAGCCGCCTGGCGCTTTTCCGGTGTGCGCTCGGGGCGGCGGACTGGCTTCGGCTCGTCCGTCCAGGCGTCGACCGTTGGCTGCTCGTTGGAGGGCTTTGCCCGCTGCGCCTGCGGGCGCTGGGGCTGTGTCGACGGGCGACCACTCTGCTGCGTGCGCGTCTGTTCGCTGCGGCCCGAGGCCGGCCGAGCTTCTGCGTCCCGTGGGGCGGGACCTCGCCTGTCGGCGGATGGTTTCTGCTCGCGACGGCCGGCTTGAGATCCGCGCTCCGGTCTGGCTGATTTTTCGCGTCCACCCGTGGCGTGTCCATGGCTGCGTCCGCCGCGGCCCCGGCGGCGTTTGCCGGCTCCGGCAATGTCTTCCTCCGATGGCGGTTCGCCAAGCCAGACAGCCGTTTCGGCCGTGACCTTTTCGATGTCTTTGACGAACTTCAGGTCATCGGGGCTGACGAGGGACACCGAGTGGCCTTCGTGACCGGCGCGTCCCGTACGGCCGATGCGATGGACGTAATCGTCGGCCGCCCAGGGAAGGTCGAAGTTGAAGACGTGGGACACTTCAGGGATATCGAGGCCTCGGGCCGCGACGTCGGAGGCCGCCAGCAACATGATCTCGCCGTTGCGGAACTTGTCGAGCGTCTCCATCCGGCTCGACTGGTCCATGTCGCCATGGAGCGCGCCGGCGTTGAACCCATGCTTCGTGAGTGATTTGAAGAGGACGGCGACGTCGCGCTTGCGGTTGCAGAAGATGATCGCGTTTTTGACGTTGCCGTTGCGGATCAGATCGCGGAGGACTTCGCGCTTGGCCCAATCCTCGCCGTTCGGACAGTAGACGAAGCGCTGCGTAATGGTTTTCGCGGTCGTCGCCGGTTTGGCGACCTCGATGCGCTCGGGATTGTTAAGGAACTGATTGACGAGGCGCGTGATCTCCGGCGGCATCGTTGCCGAGAAAAACAGCGTCTGGCGGCGCGGGGGCAGCAGCTTGCAGATTTTCTCGATGTCCGGGATGAAGCCCATGTCGAGCATGCGGTCGGCTTCGTCGATCACAAGAATTTCGACGCCCATCAGCATGACGCGGCCGCGGCCGAAATGGTCCAGCAGGCGGCCGGGCGTTGCGATCAGAACGTCGACGCCGCGGTCGAGCTTCTTCACCTGATCGTCCATCGAGACGCCGCCGATGAGCAGCGCCAGCGATAGCTTGTGATTGACCCCGTATTTTTCGAAGCTTTGTGCCACTTGGGCGGCAAGTTCGCGAGTCGGCGCGAGGATCAGGGATCGGGGCATTCGCGCTCGCGCCCGACCGGTTTCGAGGCGCGTGATCATCGGAAGGACGAACGATGCGGTTTTGCCGGTGCCCGTCTGGGCAATGCCGAGGACGTCTCGGCCGGTGACGGCGACAGGTATCGCGGCGGCTTGAATTGGGGTTGGCGCGACGTAACCCGCAGCCGTAATGGCTGCCTGGACCTTGGGCGAAAGCCCGAGGTCAGCGAACGTCTTGGTTTCCAAAAGCAGGTATCTCCATCTGCACACAGGCTCGGGTGTCCGGCGCAGGGGCGTCAGACAGTCTTGTAAGAGCGCAGGGGGACGGGTGCCGAAAAAGGACCTAAGCCAAATAGGAGTGCGGATCAAAAAGCATCAAAAAATGCGTAAATCGATCCCCTGCGCTCCGGCACGCTCGCGTGCTCGCATACATCCTGAAGAATCGCAAGGAAAACCGACCGGTTTTTACCCCTTAATCCGCGAGGTTCTGTCACAGGGCGGCCGGCCGCGCCGCAAATTCCGGGGCGCGTCCCGGTGCAGCGCCGGATGACGAAAGATTCATGATGGCAGCATTCGGCAGAGCCAGCGAAAGAGAGCGATCCCGCAACGCGGACCGTGGCGGGGAATGTATGGACTACGGTATCCTGTGGCGGATCAGGGAAATTGCAATTCGATCAACGCGAAATAGCGAAAGAATGCAGCGTCAATTCTGGTATTATACGGCGAAGCAGGGCTTATTTGTCGTATCAAAGAAATTGTCTTTCTGAACGATACTCCCTGCCGTAGATTCTGGCGCGTCGTCGTCGGCTTCAGTCCGGAAATTCGGGCCAACCGACTGATGGCGCTGCATCTGCTTCGCGTTGGCGCGGTCACGTGATGCCGGACGATGGACATTCGCAAGGACTTCAAGCGATGACAGTGAATGCTGGTTCCGCGGCGGACGGTTTGACCGCGCGCGAGGTTAAGGCTCCTCTATCGGGGTCGCGTCCGAGAGGCGTGCGACGCGGCGAAGTCATTCGGGAACTCAAGAAGCGCGACAATTACACGAACTTCGCGCACATCGCGTTCATCTACCTCGTCATTGTCGCATCGATCGGCCTCACGATCTGGAGCTACGGCGCCGTCGCGGCGGCCGGACTCGGATGGTGGTGGAATATTCCAATGACGCTGCTGTGCATCGCCACGGTCGGTGCTTCGCAGCACCAGTTCGGTGGGGTCATCCATGAGGGAACCCATTTCACGCTGTTCGAAAACAAGATCATGAACGAGCTGGTATCCGATTGGCTCGGCGGGTTTCCGATCTATACGTCGACGTTCCAATACCGGCTGCACCATCTGGCGCACCATCAGTTCATCAACGATCCGCTGCGCGATCCGGACTGGGCTCAGCTCAACGAAAGCGGCCACGATCTCGATTTTCCGATCACGCATATCGACATGCTGAAAGAACTCGGCAAGCAGCTCTGGCTGCCGAATTTATTCCGCTACATGATCGTCCGCGCGCGCTACAGCGCACTTGGAACGGACAATAACCCGTACATGGATCGCGAGCGCAAAGGCGAACGTCTGCCAACGACTGCGGGCGTGATCTACGCCATCCTGGCACCGGCTGCGGCCATCACTTTGATCAAGACGGGACATGGCGTGTGGGCGTTCGCGGCCATCGCCGCACTCACGGGCATCGTTGTCGCGTATTTCTATTTTCTCGACGAAAACAAGCTGCCGCACGCGCACGTCGAAACGGTCATTTCGCATCGTGCGACCAACATCAGCCGCATCGTTTACATGGCGATCATGTATTCGGCGTTGACCGCCGTCGAAGTCGCGGGATGGGGACCGGCGTGGACTTATTTTGGCCTGCTCTGGATTCTGCCACTGTTTACGGCATTTCCGCTCTTCATGATCATGCGCCAGTGGGTACAGCACGGAAACGCCGATCGCGGGCGCTATACGAACACGCGCGTGTTTCTGGTCAATCCGTTCATTCGCTATGCGGTTTTTCCTTTCGGCATGGACTATCACCTGCCGCATCATATCTACGCATCAGTGCCGCACTACAAACTGAAGGCTTTGCATGAGCTGCTTCTGCAGGATCCAGAGTACCAGGAAAAGGGGATCGTCGTAGAGGGCTATTTCAACTCGCCGCATGGCAAGGTCGAAGATCGCAATCCGACTGTTATCGAAGTGCTCGGCGAAAAATATGCGCCGAAGGCGGATGGTGAGGTCTACGTCGATACCGATACACTCGAATATGCGAAGGTCAGCGACGCGGCTGCTATCCAGCGCGAGAACGAAGCTTCTTCGCGCGGGGAGTAGGCGCCATTTTGCGAATAGAGACTTGACTTAGATATCCAGGTCCTTGGCGAATGCGGCGTTCTCCTGGATGAAGCGGAAACGCGCTTCCGGTTTGGAGCCCATCAACGCATTCACGACTTCCGATAGGCCTTCTCGTGCGCCTTCGGCGATGGCGACGCGCAGAAGCGTGCGCCGTTTCTTGTCCATCGTCGTTTCCTTGAGGTCCTTGAAATCCATTTCGCCCAAGCCTTTGAAGCGGGTGACTTTGGGCTTCTTGTTCTTGAAATGCGTCTCGAGAAGCTGATCGCGGTGGGCTTCGTTGCGGGCATAGGCCACGTCGGCCTTATCTGAGATTTTGTAGAGCGGCGGCACGGCCAGGAAGAGGTGGCCGTTTTCGATGAGCTCCGGCATCTCCTGATAGAAGAACGTGATCAGCAATGACGCGATATGCGCGCCGTCGACGTCGGCGTCGGTCATGACGATGACGCGCTCGTAGCGCAGGTCTTCGTCGCGATATTTCGTTCCGGTGCCGGCGCCGAGCGCCTGGATCAAGTCGGCCAGAAGCTGGTTCTGCGACAGCTTTGCCGACGACGCATTGGCGACGTTCAGGATCTTGCCGCGCAAGGGGAGCACGGCCTGGGTCTCGCGATCGCGGGCGCTCTTGGCGCTGCCGCCCGCGGAGTCGCCTTCGACGATGAAGATTTCGGTCCCGGCGGCCTGTTGGATCGAGCAGTCGGCGAGCTTGCCCGGAAGGCGCAATTTGCGCGTCGCCGATTGGCGGCCGACTTCTTTTTCGCGGCGGCGCTTTAGGCGTTCTTCGGACTGGTCGATTGTCCATTCGAGAAGCTTTGTCGCCTGTTGGGGCGAATCCGCTAGCCAATGATCGAAGGCATCACGCACGGCCGTTTCGACGATTTTCGTCGCCTCGACGGTCGCGAGCTTGTCTTTCGTCTGGCCCTGGAATTCGGGTTCGCGGATGAAGACCGACAGCATCGAGGCTGCGGTTCCCATTACGTCCTCGGACGTGATCTGCTGGGCTTTCTTGGCGCCGACGAGTTCGCCGTAAGCGCGCAGCCCCTTGTAAAGCGCCTGGCGCAAGCCGTTTTCGTGCGTGCCGCCTTCGGGCGTCGGGATGGTGTTGCAATAGGAGGACGAGAAGCCGTCCTCGTCGGCGATCCATGCGACCGCCCATTCGACGGAGCCGTGCCCGGCGTCCTTTTCGACGCGGCCTGAAAAGATATCTTTGGTGACGCGCGTTTGACCTTCGATCGAGGATGTCAGGTAATCGCTAAGGCCGTCGGGGAAATGAAACACGGCTTCGGCGGGCGTGTCATCTTTGATCAGCTCCGGCGCGCACTTCCAGCGGATCTCGACGCCACCGAAAAGATAAGCCTTCGAGCGCGCCATCTTCATCAGACGTGCGGGCTTGAATGCAGCGCCTTTGCCGAAGATTTTCTCGTCCGGCTTGAACCGCGTTTTCGTGCCGCGCCGGTTCATGATGCTCCCAAGCTTTTCGAGCTTGGTCTGCGGCTCGCCGCGAGAGAACACCATGCGATAAAGCTGCTGGTCGCGGGCGACCTGGACTTCGAGCGTTTCCGACAGCGCGTTGACGACCGAAACGCCGACGCCGTGCAGACCGCCCGAGGTATTGTAGGCCTTCGAATCGAACTTTCCGCCTGCGTGCAGGACCGTCATGACGACTTCCAACGCGCTTTTGTTCTTGTATTTCGGGTGCGGTCCCACGGGAATGCCGCGGCCGTTGTCCGTGACGGTCAGAAAGCCGTCCGCCGACAGCTCGACCTCGATCCACGTCGCGTGGCCAGCCACGGCTTCGTCCATCGAGTTGTCGATCACCTCGGCGAAAAGGTGATGCATGGCCTTTTCATCGGTGCCGCCGATGTACATGCCGGGGCGACGGCGTACCGGCTCCAGGCCTTCGAGCACCTCGATATCGTGCTCGCTGTAGGCGGCGTCGACAGATTTGCGGGCACGCGACGATTTTTCAGCCATTTCGAATTCGAATTCCGGAAAGAGGTCAGTTTGCGATCGGCTCATCGGCAAGCCCTCAAGTCGTACACTGGCGTGACCACGCGTTCGGAGCGAAGCGGCGGGGAGGACGCATGAACGGCTCAAGCCGCTGAGGCGAATCTTTGCAGGCTTCTTATAGCCCGAGGCGGGCGGGTGCTACCATGGCGTTTCGAGCTTGTTGCGGCCCGGCAACGCGGCGTCCCGGATCAGACTGCGACGTTATCGATCAACCGCGTCTTGCCGAGCCAACATGCCGCGAGGACGCGTAACGGGCGGCCACCTGCAGTTGCTGCGGGCTCGAGTGTTTCGGCGTCGCGAATCTCTATGTAGTCGACTTTCGCGAAGCCAGCGGACGCAAGCTTTCTCTTGGCATTGGCGACGCCGGATGGAATGTCGGCTCCTGCCGCGACGTCTCCCGCGAGGGCTGAGATGACGGCATAGAGTTCCGGTGCAATCTTGCGTTCGGCCTCCGACAGATAGGCGTTGCGTGAGGAAAGCGCCAGCCCATCAACATCGCGTTTCGTCGGCACGCCGACCAATTTCAGCGGCATATCGAGGTCGCGGACCATCTGGCGAAGCACGGTGAGCTGCTGAAAATCCTTTTCGCCGAAAAATGCGACATCGGGTGTTACCTGATTGAAAAGCTTGGCGCAGACGGTCGCAACGCCGTCGAAATGATGCGGGCGGAACGTGCCTTCGAGGTCTTTCGCGGTGCTGCCTGCACGCACTCCGGTCGAAAAGCCTTCCGGGTACATCTCCGCGACGCTCGGTGCCCAGACGAGATCGGCGTTGGCATCGTGGAGCTTTTTGAGGTCGCCCGCTTCGTCGCGGGGGTAGCGCGAAAGATCCTCGTTCGGGGCGAACTGGGTCGGATTGACAAAGATCGACACGACGGCTCGATCGGTCTTTTTCTTCGCCAGCTTGACGAGTGAGATATGGCCGGCGTGGAGGGCTCCCATCGTCGGGACAAGCCCGATCGTGTGGCCGCGCTCGCGCCATTTGGCTGTGACCTTTCTCAGGTCATGAAGGGTACGGACAATTTTGGCGGTATCGGACAAAGTTCGCCTCGGCGCGGTTTTTCGGGCAGAGGTGCCGGGATTAGGAGCGAGCCGTCAAGGGGATAAGGGGACGCCTGCCCTTAGGGAGGGAGGCGCGGGCGAGGCCAATCTGCTAATATCTGTTAATGGGCGAATCGCATCGGGCGCCCACTATCAGCGGGAACGGTATGGTCGCGACATTGCGGCGTGAGGATAGCGTGACACAGCGGGGTCTCCCGTTCCGGGACGAGTTCGCGGCCCAATATCTGATGGACGAGCAGCGGCTCGTTGGAGCGCTGATTGAACGCGCGTTTTTCACCGAAGACGAGCGCCGCCGCACCGCCGACATCGCGCGGCGACTTGTTCACACCGCGCGCAGCGACAAGGCGAGCCACGCTGGTGTCGACGCCTTCATGCACGAATACGGCTTGGCGACGGATGAGGGCGTGATCCTCATGTGCCTCGCCGAAGCGCTTCTACGGATTCCGGATGCCGAGACGGCGAATGCTTTCATCGCCGACAAGATTTCGGGCGGCGCCTGGGAAAAACATCGTGGGCATTCCGACAGTCTGTTCGTCAATGCGTCGACATGGGGCTTGATGCTGACGGGCCGCATCATGCGGCTCAAGGAGGCGAAAGGCGCCAATCCGCTGCAGGCGATGAAGCGGCTCGTGGCGCGTTCGGGCGAAGGCACGATCCGGCTTGCGGTTCGCCACGCTGTGAGGCTGCTTGGCGAACAATTCGTGCTCGGCTCCACGATCGAAAGCGCATTGGCGCGTGCGCGATCTTACGAGGAGAAGGGCTATCGCTTTTCCTACGATATGTTGGGCGAGACGGCGCGATCGGAGCAGGACGCCGAACGCTATTTCCAGCGCTACATGGCGGCGATCGACGTGGTCGGAAATGATGGGGGTCCGTTCACGACGCAACATGCGGATGCGATCTTCGCGCGACCTTCCATCTCGGTGAAGCTTTCGGCGCTGCATCCCCGCTTCGAACCGGGCAAGGAAAAGCGCCTTCGGGCGGAACTTGGGCCACGTCTCCTGACGCTTGCCCGGGCGGCGCGCGCGAAAGGCCTTGGGTTGACGATCGACGCCGAAGAACAGGATCGGCTCGATATTACGGCCGACCTTTTCGGTGAAACGCTGGTCAACCCCCAACTCGATGGATGGAACGGGCTTGGCATTGCGGTTCAAGCCTATGGCAAACGCGCCATCCCGCTGCTGCGCTGGCTCCGGCGTTTGAGCGAGCGGACGGGGAAGCGCATCCCGGTGCGGCTCGTCAAAGGCGCCTATTGGGACAGCGAGATCAAATGGGCGCAGGAACGCGGGCTCGAAGATTACCCGGTGTTCTCGCGCAAGCTGCACACCGATGTTTCCTATCTCGCAGCGATGCGGCTTTTGATTGCCGATCCGGTCGCCTTCTATCCGCAGTTCGCCACGCATAACGCGCATACCATCGCGGCGGCGGCGGTCGCGGGCGGGGCGGTCGAATTCGAATATCAGCGCCTGCATGGCATGGGCGAAGCGCTTTATGAGCAGATCGTCGGCGAAGGCAAGTCGGGGCGGACATGCCGGATCTATGCGCCGGTCGGCGGACACGAAGATTTGCTCGGCTATCTGGTCAGGCGACTGCTCGAAAACGGTGCGAACACCTCGTTCGTCAACCGGTTGGGGGACGAGGAAACGCCGATCTCCGAGATCATTGCCGATCCCGTCGAGATTGCTGATCGCGAATTCAGCTCAGGCGAGCGGCCGAACCTGATCGCACGGCCGCGCGACATCTTTTTGCCGGAGCGC
>Ga0164243_10004449_pt1 | contig 21965 bp, 23 predicted proteins | sample OricompcompostOP_FD_108781 | JGI IMG/M metagenome (GOLD analysis project Ga0164243, IMG submission 108781) | Organic Plus compost microbial communities from Emeryville, California, USA - Original compost - Organic plus compost (OP) | ecosystem: Engineered > Solid waste > Mixed feedstock >...
ATACGTCCTCGCCCACACAATTCGGGTTGGCTGGATTCTTGCCAGCGTATTTCGCCGCCATGATGCCATTGTCAGCGAAAGCCGGCGACGTAAGTTGAAAATAGCGTTCTTGGGCAGCCGCAATATCACCAAATGCCCAAACCGCGGCGAGACATGCCAGCAGCCCCGCCGACAGAGATAAACGCCGTCCGGAAACCGATGAGACAAAACGCATGGTCCTTCCTCCCTCTATTGCTGCTTCGACAGCATTGACACACCGATGTCGCGCGCGCCGTTTCCGGTCGAGCGCGCGTCGCTGAGTTGTCGGATGCTTCCGGCCGAACCGCCGGCCCGCCGCAAACCGCGGGGCATTTCCACTGCGGGCCGATAACCGCTTCGGCCATAAGGCTTGCGAACAGGCCCGGAGGCTGCAATCAATTGCATGAACGGCGTTGACGCTGAGATGATCCCAAGCCTCGCTCGCATCCCGCGCGAGGTTCTTCGCCCGTGATCGGCGCCGGCACCGCGATTAAACCGAGGACTTCGACTTTGGTGCGAACCAAACGTTTCAGAACCAGCGCTACCGACCAGGACAAGAGCGCTCGTACCAAGGCGCTTTTGATGGATGCCGCGGTGACGGCGTTCGCCAAGTATGGTATCGAGGGTGCCGCAGTAAGCCAGATAACCTCGATTGCCCAGGTCGCCAATGGCACGTTCTATTATCACTTTCGGGACAAGGCCGAACTGGTCGACGCCGTGGCCCACGGCGTAGCCGCTTCTCTTGTCGACCAAGTGGACAATGTCATCAGCGGCGTCACCAACGGCGCGGAACGGGTCGCATTGGCAACGCAGTATTTTATCCGCCTCGCCGCCGCCGATCCCGAATGGGGGAGTCTCGTCGCCGAGGCGATGACCAATACCGGCGATTTCAGAACACAGATCTCGCGCGGCATTCGAAAGGACGTCGCCATCGGCATCGAGCAAGGCCATTTTGATGTCGAGCTCACGGATCTGCTGCTGACGAGTTTGTTGGCGATCGTCGGTACCGCTATCAGGGAACGATTGGACAATCCTAAGGCCGCCCCATTTGAGGGCGCCGCCGCCGAAATGATCTTGCGGGTGCTTGGCGTGCCGCCCCGGGCCGCTCGCGCTCTGCCGGCTCGTGTAATGGAAAAATTTGGCGACGTCACCCAGACTCAATCGAGCCGGGTTGCCAGCAGGGGGTAGCTTTCGCAACGCGACCATGTTGGGCTCCGTGACGAGCAGAACCTGCTATGCGAACAAACTCGCTTCATTGAACCAACGATCCGGTGGCGTTTGCCAGCCCCCGATCAGAAAATCGGGCGCTTGCCACCTGATCGGCTCGTCTTCGATATCGATCGTCTGATAGTGAGTTGGAAACAACTCGATGCGGTGACCATCGGGGTCCCGCAGGTAAAGAAAGCGTGCCAAGCCCGGGCTGAAATGTCGCGCGGGACCGAACTCGACCTGGCTTGCCATGCCCGCTCTCACCAGGAGATCGGCGGCAAGCATGAGGTTGGATGTCTCCGGCACCGTGAATGCAAAATGATGGAGGCGCGTGTTCGCCGATTGTGCGAAGACGATGTCGTGCGGATTCCCCTTGCGCTGCAAGAACGCAAAGACCACCTCCTCCGCCTCGGACACGACGTACTCGGACAGTCTGAAGCCCATCTCGATATAAAACTGGAGGGCACTGCCGACATGCGGTGTCAGCACCTGCGCGTGGTCCATTCGCTGAACGCCAGCGCCCCGATATGCCTCCATGTGATGGAACAACCGCGGCCGCGTCTCCATCGACACGCAGAACTCCAGTCTCGTCCCCGCGGGATCAGTCGTACGGAAGGTTCTGTTCTGATGCTCGACTTCGATCCACTGTGTGGGGAATCCTTTGTCCGCAAAATAGCGCTCCGCCCGCTCGAGGTCCTCCTCGGTCAGGACGCGCATGCCAAAAACCTCGCAGGCCGGGGCCGAGGCTCCCGCCTTCAGAACCAGGCTGTGATGACAGCCCTCCTCCAGGCCGCGCAGCCACAGCGTATTCGCGCTCTGATCGCTGACGGCAAATCCAAGAAGATCAACGTAGAACGCCTTGCTCGCGCCGATATCTCTGACATTCAGGACGACGTGGCTCGCGCGCGTAATCGCGAAGGGCGGTTTGTAAACCGGCTCAGGCAGTCGCATATGATCACTCTTCCCCACGGAGATACAACGCTGACGAGCCGACACCAACCGCGCTCGAAAGATCCAGGTCGCCATCGATTTCAGCAGGGGCAGCAATTCCCCTGAAGATGCGCTCGCGCTCGTTCCTTAGTCGCCGCCCGGCTTACTTGAGCCGCTTTAGCGCTTCGTCGATGAGTGTGAGATCGGAGTACTTGCGGACGTCGAAAGCGGACTTGATAAACCCGAGTTCCGCGGTCGTATTCACGTTCCTTTGGAGCGCGTCCAGATCCGGTCGCGCGTCGGGATCACGATAACTATCCTGCTTGGTGAACAGCCAGCCAAGACGCTCCGGCGGCACCTTCAGCATTTGCGAGGCAATCTTGGCGACCTCGTCATGGTTCTTCGGATCGAGATACCAGCGTTCGATACGAATGACATCTTCCATGAAGCCGACGAGCGCGGCACGATTTTTTTCGATGAACGCCTTGCGCGCCGTAAGGTTCGAAAACTGCGACCTACCAAGACCTGCCGTTTGATCGAACAGCACTTTGCCTTCTTGCTTAAACACCGGGCTAAGAGCGAAGGGCATGACAGCGGCGACCATATCCGCCTTCTTCTCATGCAGGAGAGCGGCCATAGCTGGAAAGGGAGCCTCAATGACAGTGTAGTCGCGCTTATCCTCGAGACCGTGCTTCTTCAGAGCGGCCCGCATGGCGATATCCAGACCGCTGCCGATCGCGTTGACTGCGAGCACTTTGCCCTTGAGATCTTCGATCTTCTCGACGCCGCCATCCTTGCGGACGATGAACTGATTGCTGAAATATCCTGGCGCACCGTCCTGAAACTCGTCGGCAATGACGCGAAGGTCGTCGATGCCGGCATTTTGTATGGCCAATCCGATTGTCGCATAGGCGAGATCGGCGATTTCGAGCTCATTGCTCGCCAATGCGGTGATCATCGGTGGCGTGCCCTGAAAACGTATGGCTTCGAGCACGTATGACTTTCCCCAATGCTTGGCGAGGTCCTGTTTTGCGACGATCATAGGCGCCCAGTTGACCACCGGGACGACATACGACATGCGAATTTTGACGGGTTCAGCGCCTCGGGCTGCCGTGCAGAACGCGGCCGCTAAAATCGTCGTCAGGATCGGCATTGCCTTCAAAATGCGCAAGCTATCCTCCCTTGGGCTGTCGCGACCGCTTACCGGCGGCTTCTTTTAGCTCAAAATAGCCCGTGGCCGTCGGCCGCTCCCCCCGACAATATCGGCCCAAAAAATTGGACGGACCAGTCAGTCCAGTAACAGAAGCTAAAACTGAGACCGTTGTCAATATTTCGTCTGAGTCATTGGCATCATGCGGCGCGATCTTGCCCAATAGTTTGAGCGCTTATGAAACGTTCGCGGATGAGAGCCTCTTCACCGCACTCGCAAGGGCAGCGTAACGATCGTCACGCGATCCGTCGCACAGCGTGTTTGGATCGTTCGCCATCCGAGCTTGCTCGGACCACTTGCTTGCGTGTGGAATGCTGCTCGAGAACCGTTACGTGGGCGTCGTCTAATTTGAAGTAAGCGACCTGCTCGTCCATCACCTTGGCCTGCTGCTCGAGCGTCTGCGCCGTAGCGGCGTTTTCTTCGACCAGAGCCGTGTTGCGCTGCGTCACCTCGTCCATCTGCGCGAGCGCCTTGCCGACCTCTTCCAGGCCCAGCGCCTGCTCAGCGCTCGCCGTGGCGATGTCGGAAACGAGTGCCGCCACTTCGCGGATCGAATCGACGATCTCGTTGAGCGCTGTGCCGGCTTGGTTGACCAGTTCCACGCCCTCCTTCACCTGGCTGCCGCTGTTGGTGATCAGCTCGGCAATGTCCTTGGCCGCCTGTGACGACCGCTGCGCCAGGCTGCGCACTTCGGTCGCGACCACCGCGAAGCCACGGCCGGCTTCACCGGCACGCGCCGCCTCGACAGCCGCGTTGAGCGCCAGCAGATTGGTCTGGCGCGCGATCTCGTCGATCACGCCGATGATGTCGGCGATCTTGCCCGACGACTCCTCGATCCGCGCCATGGCCTCGACCGCCTTGCCGGCGACCTCACCGCCGCGGTCGGCGACCTTCTGCGTGCCAAGCGCCGACTGCTGCGCGCGCTGCGCATTCTCGGCGTTCTTGCGCACGGTGGACGACATTTCCTCCATTGAGGCCGAGGTCTCTTCCAGACTGGCCGCCTGCTCCTCCGTCCGCTGCGACAGGTCGGTCGTCGCCAAAGCAATCTCGCTGGAGGCGTTGGTGACCTCGCGAGCCGATTCCTTGATGTTGGCAATGGTCGCGCGCACCTGCTCCACCATGGTGTTCACCGCGGTGACGATCTGACCGATCTCGTCCTTACGATCTGCCTTCGGCAGCGAAGCGTTGAAATTGCCGTCGGCGATATCGACCATCACCTTCTGCATCGCGATCAACGGATTGACGATACGGCGGGTGATCATCAGCATCATGCCGATGCTGATCGCGATCGCGACTGCCAATAGACCGAGTTGCAGATAGAAGCTCGCCTTCGCCGAGCCACGCATTGCCTCGGCGCGATCCTTGATGGCTTTCAATGCACCTTCAGCAACATCGACCGAGACGTTGACGCGCTCGGTCGCCATTTTGTCCCAACTCGCCCGGTCCATGCTGGGGGGGTCGCCAGCAATTAGTACCTTTAACATAAGCTGTTGCTGCTTATTATAGTCGCCGAAGTATCCAGTCCGGAGCTTCTCGAGAGATTCGGTTACGCTCGTCGGCAGCGGGAGCCGTTTAATCGTTTCTTCGATTGCGGCCATAGCAGCGGTCGCGCGGCCAAGCGCCTCCGAATAGGTCTGCATTATTTCCGGGTTAGGCTTACGCACGAAGCCGGTGGTGACGTACATCGCCGTGTCGCCGCTCGCGACACGCAGCATCCAGGCAAGATTCTTCAACTGTGCCAGTTGATCGACGTAGGCGTCCTCGAACTTGATCATTTCGGCCAGTTGCGAAGACACTTTCTCGATCGTGCCAACAAACTCAGTCGTAATGTCAAAGCCCTCTTTGGCCAGTTCGGCAGGGCGTTGCGCCTTGGGCAGCATGATCGCGGCGTTCGCTTTCTTGTGGAAGGCGAGAAGGCGATCGAGCCCCGCTCGCAGATCAGCCACATTCGTACTGCCCGCCGGGAACGAGACCTGCTCCAGGGCCGACAAGCCCTTCTTCAGGGCCTCAATTCCAGCCGGCCGCACCTTGTTTACAACCACACCGAATTCGCCGGTCTTTTCGCTGAGCAAGTCATTAGACGTAAACGCGCGGTCCATGCGCAGATTATGCAATGCGGTAAAAAGATAAGCCGACGCTTCGGCATTGGCGACAATGTCGCTGGCAATGCGCAGTCGCTTCGATGCGTCCCAAGCACCCGTTGCAAGCACGACAACAACGGCCGCCGCCATCAGACCGAAGGCCGACTTCAAGAGTGCGCTGACGGTAATGCGATTGAACATGCTCTGTTCCGTTTATCCGCGCCCTCAGCAGCCGCTGTCGCTGAGGGCAAATTCCGTTGCAGACTTGGAACGAAGAATGACTCAACACCTCTGAATGCGGATTTAATGGAAGAGCATCTCCAAGGCCGAATATGCTATCAGCCTCCTGCGCTGCAACGAGGCTACATTCGTCGCAACGTGTTCTACGCAGTGCTTTTTGCCGGAGAAGCCCACGATGCGGGACGTCTGATGCCCGCGGGACCACGCTCCTCGCCAACGTGATCCGCCACAAAGGCCCCTCTTCGGTCCGGAAATAGGCGACCTGCTCGTCCATGGACTTGGCCTGCTGCTTGAGCGTCCGCACGATAGCGGCGTTTTCTTCGACCGGGATCGCATTGCGCTGCGTCACCTCGCCCATCTGCGCCACCGCCTTGCCACCCTCTTCCAAGGCGCAGCGCCTGCTCAGCGCTCGCCGTGGTGACGTCTGACACAAACCGCCCGACCTTCGGGCGTCTCCGCGCGTGTGCCGGATGAGCAGGCCCCGATCTGATGGTCTCGCAGATCCCGCCGATCTGGATGCCGCAATCATCGCAAAATCTCAGCTCGGTAGCTGAGGCTGCGTGGCATGTTCAACTCAGCGGCAAGTCGTCATTCGAGAGTGCGATCACGGAGGTCGCGCGGTCAATGTGCTCAGGTCCGCCCCGTGGCGGCGGAGTGCCGGTGGCGTAGTGGCGCTCGCGCGGCCGCTTCTCTCTGCTGAAGACTCGCGAGGCCCCGAATGTGGAGGATAAGAGGGCGGCCATCGAGTGCGAATTTATCTTATTTCCTTCGGCGTTCGCTCGATTTGGACCGCATTCAACACTCTTCGTTGACTTCGTTTCTGGTGCGATACTGGTGCCGGTTAAGCGACTTCAAAGCTGCCGGTGCCGCCAGGCTATCAACGCGAGCCGATCGGGGGCTCGCATTAAATAAGTGCGCCCACATAATCAAAGAAGCACGGCAGCGCGCTTTCGGGCGTCGACGTGCCGATTATTGACGCGTCAATTGTAAGTGCTTGGAAATCGGCCGTTCGAAATCTGAGCACGCTTACGGGGCGCGAATTCCACCGCCCGCGTCGTCGGCTTTATGCTGGAGACTGCGAGTTCCAAGGCTCTTCGTAGATGCTGAAGTCCACTCTTCAAATCGGCATCGTCGGCAAGCCATCGGTGCAATTGACCTTGGTAGACGCAAAAAAAGGAACCCAAGCGATCGTACGTTCGTCGAGAAAGCGTAAGGACAAAGGCTGACGATATCTGTTTGTTGTAGTAATCGCACAACGGGATAGACTCCCTACGCAAAGACGAGGAGGCATGTTAATCCGTGGATCTACGGCAAATCAGATACTTCATGTTGATTTACGAGCACCGGAGTTTTACGGCTGCCGCGCGCAAAGCCAATGTCGCTCAACCGGCCCTGAGTACCCAGATTCGGCATTTGGAGGAGGAGCTTGGCGTCGCTCTATTCGAGCGCTCGTCCGGAGGCGTTATACCGACCGAACAAGGCCGCAAATTCTACGAACTGTGCACACCGATCCGCGATGGTGTGGATTTTGCCAAGCAGCAGATGCTCAATCTAGCCTCGGCCGATGAGGTCTTTGGCGGCGTAAGATGTGGCTTTCCGCCGAGCTTTTTCAGACGGTTCCTAGGCCGCACGATCTCCGAATTTTCCACCCTCTATCCTAACGTTGAGCTGTCCGTATCGGAGGGCTACGGCGGCACTCTGAAAGAGTGGGTAAGGGACGGTATCCTCGACTTTGCGGTCGGCGGTTGGCATGAAAGCGACACCTCGCTCCAAGCCGCGCAGATTCTCGAAGAGGAACTGGTTCTCGTGAGCGGTGCGCCGGTCTTCGGTCCGCGCTTCGGACGCATCGACCTCCGCGAGTTCGATGGTTTCAAGCTGATGCTGCCGATGGGTCACCAAGTGCTTGGGCCGATTCTGCATCAATACATCAGCAACGGTATCATCCGGCCCAGCCGCACCATGATCGTCGACAGCTATCTCGGCGTACTTGAGACAGCGCGTGCTTCGGATTGGGTCGCGCTCATTCCGGTCACCGGCATCCTCGACGAAATCGAGAATCCGAACCTCTATATCTACCGACTGATTGAGCCTTCACTCAGCTTTCGCTGGTTCCTCATTCATGAACGCGGGCGTGTCTTGAGCCGAGCGGCTCGCCTTTTGGTCGATTGCGTTTGCGACGAAATGGCGCTGACGCGCGAGGCGTGGAGTGACATCTGCAAGAACGTATGACGCACAAGCGCCTCATGCCGCGGCACCACCATCGATCGAATAGACGCCGCCGGTCTGGAAGCCCGCTTCCTCGCTGAGGAGATAAGCCACGAGATCGGCGATTTCATCCGGCGTTGCCTTGCGCGGGATTGGTCGGTCGGCAATATTCATCCCGCCCCCGGCGGCCGTCCGGGCTTGGTCGACCAGATCGGACATCGGCGTATCCACTGCGCTCGGACAGACCGCGTTCACACGGATATTGTCGCGACCGGTCTCCACCGCCGCCGACTTGGTGAGCGCGATAATCGCCGCCTTCGATGCTGCATAAGCGCACCGGTTCTTTCCCGCCCGCAAGGCGGCCACCGAGGACATGTTGACGATAGCGCCGCCTCCACCGCGTTCACGCATGTGGCGAATGGCACCGCGCAAACCGAGGAATACACTGTTCACATTAATGGCTATGACACGTTGAAAATCATCGAATGACATTGTCGCCATGTCGGACGATGCGCCCAAAATGCCAGCGTTGTTCACGAATAGATCGATGCGGCCAAATTCCGCAAGAGCCCGGGCCAGATAGGCCTCGCAACCATCCTCACTCGACACGTCGGCCGCGACCGGCAGGACTACGCCCGCCCCGGCCGTTGCGCCAACCGCCTCTGACGCGATTGGCTGCAGATCCACAGCAACGACCTTAACCCCCTCGCCAATAAGACGTCGGACAACACCGGCACCAATGCCTTGCGCGGCACCAGTGACGACAGCGACTTTTCCCTTCAGCCCACGCGGCATGCTTGTCTCCTCACGACCGCTTTAACTCGACCAGCTTGGCGGCCGTCGTCAGGTCTTCATTTTCTTCGGTGCGGCTCTTGCTCTCGATCACCGCAAATTGCCGACCAACCGTCTCCGGCAGCAGAAGCGCGGTGACGATCGAGACGACGACACCGATCATTCCGAATGTGATCGCCTGAAGAAGGCTGCCGAAACTCGCGGCAAGGATCGGTACCACATAGGGAGCCGTCGACCCGATCAGCCGGCCTGCCGTGAAAATGGTGGACGTGGCCGTCGCACGCAATTCCACCGGATACAGCTCCGCGTACCAAGGGCCAAACTGTCCGCCAGCGCCCTGGGCAAAGCCCCAGAGCAAATAGAACCAGAACAATGGCCAGACGAAGAGATTGCCCGGATAGGGCGTGCTGCCGGTGACGTAGATGCCGATGAAGCCGACGATCACCAACACATTCGCTGCGATGACCGAGACGCGTCGGCCATAGGTATCGCTGAGATAGCCAGTGAGCAGCATGCCGACCGCAAGCGGAATGCTCCACAGCAGCACGACGTCACGAATGACGGTCGGACCGGCATGCAGGTCGCGTCCCATTAGCAGCGGCATGAACACCGTGCCACTTTGATAGGCGAACACGTATCCGCCCGCCATCAGGCCACCCAGGACGAAGTAGCGCAGCGATGCGCCGAGCATGATCTCAAGCACGGGGCTCCGTTCGTTCGCCTTGGCCGGAGGCAATTTGCCCTGCTCCCTCATCTGCTCGAACGCCGACCACAGGCGAGATTCCGGCATACTGCGGCGGACGAACAGCATGAGAACCAAGGGCAGACCGCCGACTGCGACGGCGACGCGCCACGCCATGTCGGCGTCCAGATGGGTGAGCGTCCAGGCTGCGACGATGGCGGCGAGCGCAGTGCCGCCGGCGGCGCTAGCTTGCACGATGGCGCTACCGAATCCGCGTCGCCGGCTGTCCCAAACCTCGTTAAACAGAACCATGCCAGCGCCCCACTCACCACCCACGCCGATGCCGGCGATGATCCGAAAGATAAGCAGCGACGCAAAATTCCAGGCGATGGCGGAAAGGATCGCGCCGATGGCGAGCAGCAGGAGCGAGGCCATCAGCGCGGCTTTTCGACCGAATTTGTCACCGACATAGCCGATCAGGATGCCGCCAACGACCGAGGAAGCCAGCGTCGCCGACACGATGATGCCCGCCTGAGTCAGCGAGATAGACAACGAACTTTGAATCTGGCGCAACAGGAACGCCATGATGATCAGATTATAGAAGTCCAATCCAAATCCAAAGACAGCCGATGTGGCCACCAGGAAGCGTTCTTTCCTCGAATAGCTGTTCAATTCTGCATCGGACATTGTTGCGTCCTCCCCTTCGTTTTTGGTCGATCCTCTTCTTTTTGAGCGTGTTGCAGCGGCTTCACTAGATCGCTGTCGGGCCTCCATCACGTGCGAACACCTGGCCGGCAACACAAGTCGTGGCATCAGCCGCTGGCACGCCGGCGAAGCCATAAAGCCACGCGTCCAATTCCCGCTTCACCGATCCCAGACGGTAGGCGATCAGATCGGCGATGCTGCCGATCTTCAGGCCGTGGCGCGCGGCGAAACGAATCAGATCCGGCAGGCGAGCCATGGTGCCGTCGTCGTTCATGATCTCGCAGATCACCCCGGCCGGCGTAAGCCCCGCGAGCCTCGCGAGATCGACCGCAGCCTCGGTATGTCCGGGACGCTCGAGGGCGCCGCCATCGCGCGCGATCAGCGGGAAAACGTGGCCCGGCGTGGCAATCGCGCGATGATCAAGGAGGGGATCGACCGCCGTCGTGATCGTGTGGGAGCGATCAGCCGCGGAGATGCCGGTCGTTACGCCGTCGCGCGCTTCGATCGATACGGTGAAGGCGGTCTGGTGACGGGAGCTGTCCGTGCGCGGCATCAGGCGCAAGCGAAGCTCGTCAGCGCGCGCACGCGTGAGCGCCAGACAGATCAAGCCGCGGCCGTAGCGCGCCATGAAATTGATGGCCTGGGGCGTAACGTATTGCGCCGGCAGGACGAGATCGCCTTCGTTTTCACGATCTTCGTCGTCGACCAGCACGACCATGCGGCCGGCCTGCATTTCGGCCAGCAGCTCTTGGGTCGAACTCAATGCCTGGCGCGACTGGCGTCTCGGCACATGTGCCAGTCCCGGGCCACAAACGCCCTCTTGCCTTCCCATGTCGTTCTTCCCCTGGCCGTTGGACCTTATGGTCCTTGTCTCGTTTCGACCGCACGTCTCGGTCAGCAACCGGCCGTGTCGCCAAAAGTGTGACAGACCATAGAATTGGCGGTTCGCCGCGCCAAATAGCGTTTGCTTAAGGGGTACATTTCCGCGCGATATGACCTCTCAGCCGCTGGCCCAAAGCAGGCGAAGTTCCTCCGCCAGCCGTCCGGGAAGCTCCAAAGGCGTCAGATGCCGTGCGCCTTTGAAGATGGTGAGAGCCGATTCCGGAATCGCTTGGTGTAGCGCTTCAGCCATGGCCGGTGGTGTCGCATAGTCCTCATCGCCGACCGCGATCCGCACCGGCATCGTCAGTGACGGCAACGCGGCGCGCAAATCCGCCTCCCCGAGCATACGGCAGGCTGCGGCATAGGCTGCGACGTCGTTACGCAGGAACGTCGAGACACACGCATCTACAACCGCCGGATGCTGCGTGCGAAACGCATCGCCGAACCATCGCGTTTTCTGGAAGGCGACCAGAGCTTGCAGGCCACCCGCCAGCGCTTTGTCGGCGCGCTCCTGCCAACGCAGCGGCGCGTCTTCGCCGTACCAGGCTGTGGTGTCGAACAGCCCCAATCCAGCGGTGCGGTCGGGGTAAGCGGCGGCGAAAGCCAGCGCGACCGTGCCGCCCATCGAGGCGCCAGCAACGACAGCACGCGCCCACCCGAGATGATCCAGCAGGTCGGCGAGATCGTCGGCGAACTGACGAACCGTATAAGGCCCAGGCGGGCAGCTGGACTCGCCGTGGCCGCGGCAATCGTAAGTGAGCACCTGCGCGTCGGCGCCAATCTCCTCGACGATCGGAGCCCAGAATCCCCGGCCCATCGCCAAGGAATGGACGAGCGCGACCCGATGCGGCGATGTCGCATTTCCGGACAGTGACGCGACCAGTGTTTGGCCGTCGCGGGTCTTGATTTTCATGTCTCTCCGTTCCGCGTGGGGCGCCTACTGTCGGCCTGAAGACAAGACGGGGCGGCATGCCTCATGCCGCCCCGTCCCAAACAGCTTCTAGCCACGCAGGCGCGGCATGACCTCGCTGGCAAACATCTCCATGTTGCGCTGGGCGAGCGCATCCGTCATCACGCCGAACTGCAGCATGGCGACAAGATTATGGAAACCAGTCAGATCGCGCATCTTCTCGATCTTCTCGCGCACCGTTTGCGGACTACCGATGAGCGCCGTGCCGGATTCGATCAGCGCGTCGACGCTTTGATGTTTCGGACGCGTACCGAGCGCAGCGCGTGCCTTCATCATCCGCTTGGTAGAGCCAAGCGAGGTGTAGCCCGGCGGCAGCAGCATCTCCCACGGGTTGTTCAGGTACTCATTAAACAACGACTCGATCGGCGCCTTGGCCTCCTCGCGCGCACGCTCATCAGTATCGGCCACGTAGATCGGTACGGCCCAGCCCAACTGGTCGCCGCTCGGCTCATAACCAAATTCGCGGGCCCTGTCGCGATATGCGTTGAGATAGCGGGCGACAAGGTCGTGCGCGCTGAACGTGACCAGGAATGGATATCGGCGCGACGGATCGGCCGCCCAGTCAATGGTCTCGGCCGAGCCCTGCGACGGAATCCAGACCGGCGGATGGGGGCGCTGGTAAGGCCGCGGCCAGAGATTGACGTAGCGGTAATTGTAGTTCTCGCTCTCGAACTCGAATGGCCCCGGGCGCGTCCAGGCCTGCACAATGAGGTCGTGCGCCTCATGGAAGCGTTCGTGCGAGAATACCGGGTTTAACCCCGTCGCATGATACTCCGTACCGATGCCGCGCACGAAACCAGCGATCAAGCGTCCGCGCGACAGGTTGTCGAGCATGGCGAACTCTTCGGCGATGGTGATCGGATTATTGACCAAGGGAAGAGCGCGCCCGAGCACCGCGATTTTCACACGTTTGGTCCGCTGGATGAGTGCGCTGGCGATGATGTTCGGCGCGGGCATCAAACCGTATGCGGTCTGGTGATGCTCGTTCACCGCGACGACATCGAAGCCCAGGCCTTCGGCCGCAACCAAATGGTTGATGTAGGAATCGTACTCGGCTGCACCTTTTTCGGGATCGTAAAGCTCGTTAGGCAGGACGACCCATGCAGAGCGATGTTTGTGTCGCTCCGCCATGTCGAGCGGGCGATATGGCATCAACGTGAAGCAGACAAACTGCATTGTTCACTTCCTCCCGAGGAACGCGACGATACGAGACGCCGTCTCCGCGGACTTCTCAACATGGGGCAGATGACCGCAAGCCTGGATGATCTCGGCGCGGCTCTCCGCGATGTCATCCGTCCACGCCGACGCATAGGCAGGCGGAAAGAGCTTGTCGTCGTCGCCCCACAGAACAAGCGTCGGCACGTCAATGCGATGCAGCCACCGTTTGAGAGCCGGATTGACCCAGCGCGGCTCCCACCCCAGGCGAGCCGCCATGAAACGACTGTTCAAAGCAAGGTCCGCCTCTTCGTCGCTGAGCGTGCGCGCCAGCATCTGCTCGGCGAAGCTCTGATCATGGAACAGGTTCCTGACCGATTCTTCACGTCCCCAGATGAAATTGTCACCGAAGGGAACGCCATGTAGGCGAACGCCCGCGGGCGCCATCAATGTCAGGCTGGCGATGCGGTTGGTATTGCGGATCGCGATCTCGGCGGCGATCCACCCGCCAAGAGAGTGGCCCACAAGATGGATGCCCTTGAGATCAAGTGCATCGAGAACATCGAGATAGTGCATCGCCATGTCGGGGACATCGCGAATCCAATCGGGCGCCGCGGATGCCCCGAAACCCGGATGCTCGGGGACATGCACATCGAATTTAGCGGCCAGCGTATCGAAGAACGGCCCCCAGACAGGAAGACCGGCGGAGCCATGCAGAAACAGCAGCGGATCGCCCTCCCCTGCGTGGAGAGAGCGTGCCTCCAGATCGCGGAAACGATGTTGCTCCATCGTTGGCATATTGAAATTTCTCCCTTGGACGTTTCGTCCATGGGTAGCCAGCTGCGGCGCAACCGACAAATAGGGGTTTCTTATGGTGGCCATAACGACGTTGCAGTGCACACACGGCACCTTGCGACAAATTAAATCCATGGCCGTCGTTATGGCCGGCATAACGCAAAACAATTTGCGTGTGCCATTGGCTCGTGGGACCCATCCCGAATCGAAATGCAAGGCAATTAAAGTACGGATTCAACCGATGAACGAGCGCCGCCCCTTCATTGTTGGTCTTGGTGGGACAACGCGGGCCGGCTCGACGACCGAGCAGGCCCTTCAATTGGCGCTGGCCTGCGTGCGCCGAGCCGGCGCCGATACTGAGATGTTCTCAGGTCCAGATCTGCTGCTGCCGATGTATCAAGCCGAGCCGAATGCAGGCGGCAAGGCCGGCGCGCACATGATAGCAAGCCTGAGGCGAGCTGACGGCGTCATCATCGCTTCGCCGGTGTATCATGGCGGTGTATCCGGGCTTATCAAGAACGCCCTCGACTACATCGAAGAAATGCGCGCGGACGCTCGGGTCTACCTCGATCAACGCGCGGTCGGCGCCATCGCCTGCGGCTTTGGCAATCAGGGGCCGGCCATGGTCCTCGCCCACTTGCGGGACATGACCCATGCGCTGCGGGGTTGGCCGACGCCGCTCGGCATCGCCATCAATTGGACCTGCAACGATGCTGCGTGAAAGATTTCTCGAAGGCATGAGCCGGGCGGCTGCGACCGTATCGGTCGTGACGACCGATGGACCGGGCGGACGTAAGGGCGTGACGGTGAGCGCGATGACGGCCGTGTCGGCGGATTCGGCATCGCCCTCGCTCCTTGTCTGCATCAATGAAAAGAGCGCCACTGCCGCCGCGATTCGCACGAACAAGGTTTTTTGCGTCAACGTTCTTTGCGATGAGCAAATTGAAGTATCGAACATGTTTTCCGGACGCGATAAACCATCGTCAGGCGACAAATTCGAATGCGGGCAATGGTCCACGCTAAAAAGCGATGCGCCAGCTCTGAAAGGCGCCCTGGTTTCGTTCGATTGCACCGTGAAGAAGTCCTTCCTGCACGGCACACATTGGGTTTTCGTTGGCGAGTTAAACGACATCGCTGTGAATGATGGACGATCGTCGCTAATCTATGCCAATCGCGCTTATGGCAGGCTGGCGCTTATGTAATTATTGCCACGAGAACGTCAGGGCTTCATCGATCAGCCCGCCAATGAAACCAAGACGCGGCGGTGCTATTGGCAGACGCCAACGAGAAGCTCAAACGGCTGTACCGACTGGTGGAGAATGGCCTGACGGATCTCGATGAGGTGCTGCAGGATCGCCTCAATTCGCTCAAAGCCGACCGGGACTGGGCCAAGGCCGTGCTGGAGCGTGCTAAGGAGCAGCCCGGCACTCAGATCGAGATAGACCCCGCTTTGATCGGTCGTTTCGGCAATGCCATGCGCGAGAACTTCACCACCGGTTCGATCCCGTCAAAGAAGGCCTACCTGCAATCCCTGATCGACGTGATCTAGGTCGTTGACGACCAGATCCGCATCAAAGCCAACTTGCTCGAAAAGGTCCTCCTAGCGAGCCAGGACGACCGGTCTTGGTGTTCGCAAATGAGTACTAAGTGGCGCGCCCGAAAGGATTCGAACCCCTGCGCCCCCACATTCGAGGACTGAGCGTCCAAGCGAATTTGGGGCGGTTGTTGGGGCGGTGACCTGCTGATCACTACACGATCAGTAGCTAAGTCGTTCAAAACGCTGGTGGGCCCGGCAGGACTCGAACCTGCAACCAGACCGTTATGAGCGGTCGGCTCTAACCATTGAGCTACAGGCCCAGCCGGAGCCTTTTATCAAGCCGGCGGGGTATCGGGCAAATCGAACCGCCGCGGATCACAGTCGCAGCAGCCGCTGGGCGTTGCCGCTCAGGATCTTGGCCTTGTCCGCGTCCGAGAGCGGCACGGTCTGCATCCAGTCGACCCCCAGCGGATTCATCACGAAAGGCCAATCGACCGCGAACAGGATGTGGTCGACCCCCATCTCCATCACGCAGCACAGCAACGCCGGGTTGGAGAAGAAGCCGCTGGTCGTGACATAAAAATTCTTACAGAAAATGTCGCGGAAATTCAGCGGCTTCTGGCCCGGGCGCTTGAGCGAGTGATCGATGCGCCAGAGCAGGAAAGGCAGCGTCTCGCCGAAGTGGCCGAGGATGATCTTCAAATTGGGGTGCGCGTCGAACACGCCCGAGAGAACGAGGCGAATGGCCTGCGTCGCCGTTTCCACCGTGAAGCCCCAGGCCGGGCGCACCACCAACGGGAAATCCTTGGCGTAGTCTTGATAATACGCCTCGCTCACGCGGGGATCCGGCAAGGAAGGATGGAAGTAGATCGGCACGTCGAGCTTCTCGGCGCGCGCGAAGATCGGCCAGAACTTCTTGTTGTCGAGGAATTCGCCGTTGGCGAGCCCGTGGATCATGGCTCCCTTGAAGCCGTGGGTCGTGACCGTGCGCTCGAGTTCGTCCGCCGCCGCCTGCGGATCGGCGGTCGGGAGAGCGGCAAACGCCGCGAAGCGCTTCGGATTTGCCGCGCAGACCTTTGCCAGCCGATCATTGACGTGCGCGGTGAGCTCGGCGGCGATATCGAGCGGCAGCTTCTGCGCCGCGGGCGCGCCGTGCGACAGCACCTGCATATCGACGCCGGCCTCGTCCATTTCCTTCAGGCGCAGCGCGCCAAGGTCGTAAAGCCGTTCGTCCGTCTCGTTGCCGCGGGCCGCTTCGATCCCCAGAAAATGCTTCGCCAGCTCCGGGTCCCAATAATGCTCCTCGATGGCAATGATCGGACAATTAGGCTTCTTGTTCACAAGGCACCCCCGCTTACGCCACACGATTCCTAGCAAGCATGACACCGGCTGTCATCGGTTCGGCCGCGTGGCGCCGCGCCGCCCTGGTATGACACCCACCGGATCGGCCAAACGATGACTGTTGCGTCTGTTGAACAAACGCCGACTCAGTTATGCACAGGCGGATGCTGCCATTTTTTCGGATCCTGCCTGTTGGCGGCGTATTTCTCGCCATTCTTGTTCTGGTCCTGGCGCTCAAGGCGCCGGGCGATCGTACTTTGCCGCCCGTGTCCCTGACCGCAAGCGGCGCGCAAGCCACCAGCAACGACGATCCGCAGTGGCGACAGGTTGCGATCAAGGCGGCGCTGCAACGTGCGAACGAGCTTCTGCGGTTGCGCGACTTGCCGGACACGCCGCCGCGAAGCGAGCCGCCTGTAATCGAGCCCGAACCTCAGGTCCAGGAGACGGCACCCGCGGGCGAGGAGCCCAAAGTCGCGGCCCTGCCGACGGCCCGGCCCGACGCCGATCCGGACCCGGACAGCGTCACCAATTCGATCGACGACACACCGGCTGCGACGATCCCCGTCGAGATCGGCGCCGCGTCATCATTCGAACTGCCCGTGGTCCTGCCGGAGGAGCGGCCGGCGATCATCCGCACGCCGGAGCGGAGCAAGCCCGCCAATGAAAGCCGCCGTAAGAAGAGATCGCGGGTGGCGCGGCCGAAGGCACCTAAGACACCTCCGCAACCGGTCCCGGTGCAACGGGCGCCACAGGTCGGCCTGTTCGAAGAATTGTTCAACACCCCCCGCCCCACCACGGGCGTGCCGCAGAACATGATCCTTAATCAGAAACCTGCGCATCGCGCCGACGCCGCCCACTAGGACGGCGAGCGATCACTCAGCTCAATAGTGGTCGAGCCGGCCGCTATAGAGGCTGGACGACGAGGCGACGCTTTCGCCGTGCATCTTGGCCTCCCGTAACCTCTTGACCGCGCTGGCGGCCTTGCCGCGCGCCGCCTTGGGTGGAGCGCTTTCGGGATCGGCCATGGCCATGGACCCGTTGCCGTCGAAAACGGCCTTGAAGTCATCGGCGGATTTCGCGGTCTGCCGTGGGGCACCACCCTGACGCTTTGCCGCGTAGTAGTACCCCGCCGCATAATAATGCACGGCGCGACCATGATTGCCGCCGGCGACACGATAGGCGCCGGCGAGATACTTCACGGCGTAAGTCATGTTGGTGTCGGCGTCGAGCAGACCGGCGGCGGTACCGCGGTAACCAAGGCCACGCGCGGTGGCGAGCTTGATCTGCATGAGACCGAAATTGCCTCTGCTGACCACGCGCGGATTGCCGCCGCTTTCGCGCTTGATCACGCGGCGCACGAGCTCCTCGGGCACATTATTGGCAGCGGCATGCTTCGCGATGAGAGCATCGAGACTGCTGCCGTTCGAATTGCCATTAGCGTCCAAAACAGCGGCGCGGCGGTCCTGTGCCGAAGCGGACGACACGGCGGCGACGGCGAGCAAGGACGTGGCAATGCAAAGGCTGCGAATCATGTCGTCTCCAGAATTGTTGGGGGATGGCGGTTTTTCGCGTCCAACCCTGGCAACTTTGTGACGCAACCGCGGCGGTAGCCTGCGGTTCCATCACGAATTGAAACAGTGCAGAAAGGGAACTTTTGCGCGCGAAGCGGGCGCAAAGGCAAGGCCGGCCGCCTGGATATCGAAAATAACCTTGATGCAGGTCAAGTTTTCAGAGCCGAACGGCCCCTACACAGGCAGCGACACAAAAAGGGGGAGTCGCGATGCCAACCGATGTCGCCATCGTCGTCGCTGCAATCGTGGTTGCGTTTGGGGTTTTCGCTGTCGCCCTGGCCTGGGCGGATTATTACACGCGGGGCGCTCGCCACCCCCAGGCCGGCGAATAGAAATAGCTGAGGAATACGAAGCGCTTAAGCGCCTCAAGGAGGGTCGAAGTGGCCGGGTCAACACCCCGGCCATTTCACTTCGCGGGTGCGGTCGGATTAACCGCTCACCAGTCGGCGAACGGATACTGCTGATGCGCGATACGCGCGCGGGCCTGCGCTTCGTTGAACACGTCCAACAGGGTCGAAACGAAAGCAATCACACGCCCAAAGCCGGGCAGCGGCACCGACATAGGTTCTGCGTGGATCGGGAGCGACGACATCTCTTCTTCTCCAGTGCGGGCGCGAAGCCCGCGATCAAAGCCTTACCAGCGCGGCGAATTCGCGAGGAACCGGCGCTCGATTTCACGCTCCGATTCGTCGGTGAACTTGCCGCCGGTATCGGCGAGGTAGGTCGCAATCTCACGCTCAGCCTGACGCATACGGGCAGCCATCAGAGCGTCGAGAACGCGGGCGAGGAAACCACGACGCGGCGCCGAAGGAGCAATTCCCTCGGGGAAAGCCAGGTCGCGCGGGGCAACGGATGTGTAGGCCATCGTTCTGATCCTTTCGTGGAGCCGGCGGGTTCCCCGCCGACGCCTTCTGTTGCACTGCAATATACGCGGTTTTTCGCAGTGCAGTAGCTGCGGCGCAGCATATGCGATATGCGCATATCTCATGGGGCGCCCAAACCCCGCCACCATCGAGAAATTCCCCTTTTTTCGGCTCCATTCGGCGCCGATTCAGGCCAGCCGCGACCTAAGTGTTAAGATTTGATGACCTTTCGGCCGAAATTATCCCTGCTATGGCCGGGCCGGATCCGCCTAAACGCATAGCTCGATGCGCGGATTTCGCTGCTTTTCGATGCATAATTTATTGGCGCTTCTATCAAAGGCACCCAAATCTGGGTGTGAGGTGACCCATGGATCGACGGACATCGGAGCGCTCTCCCCTTCAACAGCCGCTGCTGCGGCTGTTGGCGGTAAATCTGTCTATTGGCGTTTGCATCGCCTCCCTGATGCTGGGCGGCCTGCTGGCGCTGAATCCGGCTGGCTTACGTGACCTGATCCTCGCCGATAGCGCCCCGGGGGCTGCCTTCGGTCTCCTCTTGTTTGGATTCCTGATTACGTTTGGAAGCGCTGCGATGGGCACCGCGATCATGGCGCTCGGGCACAAACCGTCCGATGAGCCGCGCGGCGGCAAACCACGACCGATACCTGCGCCGGCGCGCGTGCGCTGACCCGGACGCGGTTGGCAAAAGCGGCCGTTCTTCCTATATACGGACGAGACAAACCCCCGCGCCGGCGCGGGGGTTTTCACTTTTGTACGAGGACGCCAATGGCCAAAAAGCCGGGGACCAACCCTAAAAACGAATTCGTGTTCTTCGACGTGGTGTACGAGGACGGCTCGCAGCGCTCGAACCGGCGCGTGCCGGCCGAGCTGCTCGAAGGGCTGGAGAAGGATGAGCCCGCGCGCGGCTTCATCATCGAACAGGACCGCGAGATCGCCGAGAAATCCGGCCGCCCGCCGCTGGCCATCAAGAGCCTCAGCCGCAGCGGCGCCAAGAAGAAGTAACGCCTAACCCGCCACCCGCGCATCTCGGTATCGTTGCGCGCGGCCAGTTGGCACGACGGCGAATGCCGTCCATAATGATGCATGAGATGGGGCTTTCGGAGGACCGTGGGGATGGTCCGCCAAGCGAAAGGCCATACCCATGCGGTGCCTGCTCGTCATCTCGTTAGCCCTTCTGCCCGTTCTCCTGCCGCCGGCTGCACGCGCGCAGCAGCGCGACATTGCCGGTAGCCGCGATTACCCCGGCATCGGCCGCTTCGCCGGCAGCGTCATCACCGGTTATCAGACCAAGGACTTCGACGCGACGCGCCTGCAAGCCGCACCGTTCAAGGACGGCAAAGCGAGCGATCAACGCCGGCCCGAAGGCCAGGTGACGCGCATCGCCTATCGCACGCCGCCGGGCCGCTCGATCATCGAAGTCGCCCGCAACTTCGAGAGCCAATTGGCGAAGGCCGGCTTCGAAACGCTGGTCGCCTGCAACACCGATGACTGCGGCGGCATTCCCTTTACCGAAGCGCTCGATGCCCTGCCTTTGCCGGCGATGTGGATCGACGGCTTCGATTATCGTTACTACGCCGGACGCAAGTCCGACGGCGCGCAAGAAACCTACGCCACCGTCCTGGTGAGCAAGAACAACGACGAGATCTACACGCAGCTCGTGATCACGCGCGTCGGCGACATGGCGAACAAGATGGTCGACGCCGCCGCCATGGCCAAAGGGCTGGGCGAGAAGGGCCATATCGCAATCTACGGCATCCACTTCGACACCGACAAAGCCATCATCAAGCCGGAGAGCGCGCCGACGCTCGCCGAGATGGCCAAACTCCTGAACGGTCAGCCGGAGCTGAAGGTCTTCATCGTCGGACACACCGATAGCCAAGGCGCGTTCGATCACAACATGACGCTGTCGCGCTTGCGCGCCGAAGCGGTGGCGGCCGCGCTGGCGACGTCGCACAAGATCGCGCGCAGCCGGCTTTATACAGCCGGCGTCGGCTATCTCGCGCCAGTCGGCTCCAATGCGACGGACGACGGCCGCGCGCTCAACAGGCGCGTCGAGCTGGTGGTGCCATAAAGCGTCGCGCACCGCCCTTGCCCGAAGCGCACGAGCGCGTATCGTGCGCTTCGCATGGACACACTCGCCGCTCTCTTCCGCGCCGTCGGTGCGCCGCTCTCGATCGAAACCATCACGCTCGATGCGCCGAAGCCGACGGAGCTTCGGGTTCGCATCGCCGCCGTCGGCCTCTGCCGCACCGATCTGCATGTCATGCGCGGCGAACGACGTGTCGCGATGAGCCCGATGGTGCTCGGGCACGAGGCGGCGGGTGTTGTCGAAGCCATCGGCGATGACGTCACCGGCATCGCCGTCGGCGATCATGTCGTGCTCACCTTCATCCCCGCGTGCGGCCGCTGCCGCTGGTGCAGCCAAGGCCTGCATCACCTCTGCGCCGAGGGCCCGCGCATCACGCAAGGGGGGCAGCTGGACGGCAGGTATTGTCGGCACGATCGGCTCGGTCGGGACGTCGGGGCGTTCTGCATGATCGGCGGCTTCGCCGAGCGCACCGTCGTCGACCAGGCCTCGGCCATCGTCATCGACAAGGACATCCCGCTCGACCTCGCCGCGCTCGTCGCCTGCGGCGTACCGGCCGGCGTCGGCGCCGCGCGCATGCGCGCCAAGGTCAAGCCGGGCGACAGCGTGCTCGTCGTCGGCTGCGGCGGCGACGGCATGAACGTCGTGCAAGGCGCCCGCCTCTGCGGCGCCGCC
>Ga0164243_10004452_pt1 | contig 21960 bp, 22 predicted proteins | sample OricompcompostOP_FD_108781 | JGI IMG/M metagenome (GOLD analysis project Ga0164243, IMG submission 108781) | Organic Plus compost microbial communities from Emeryville, California, USA - Original compost - Organic plus compost (OP) | ecosystem: Engineered > Solid waste > Mixed feedstock >...
ATCGCCGTGGAACTCGGCGCCGCCGGAGCCACCGTCTACGTGACCGGACGCAGCACCCGCGCCCGGCGCTCCGAGTACGACCGCCCCGAGACCATCGAGGACACCGCCGACCTCGTCACCGAGGCCGGCGGCCACGGCGTCGCCGTCCCCACCGACCACCTCGACCCCGCACAGGTCCGCGCCCTCGTGGACCGCGTCGCCGCCGAGCAGGGCCGGCTCGACGTCCTCGTCAACGACATCTGGGGCGGCGAGAACCTCTTCGCCTGGGACAGCCCCGTCTGGGAGCACGACCTCGACGACGGCCTGCGGCTGCTCCGCCTCGCCGTCGACACCCACGCGATCACCAGCCACCACGCGCTGCCGCTGCTCCTGCGCCGGAGCGGCGGACTGGTCGTCGAGATGACCGACGGCACCGCCGACTACAACCGCGACCACTACCGCAACTCGTTCTTCTACGACCTCGCGAAGACGGCCGTGCTGCGCATGGCCTTCTCCCTCGGCCACGAACTCGGCCCGCGCGGCGCCACCGCCGTCGCCCTCACCCCCGGCTGGCTGCGCTCGGAGATGATGCTGGACGCGTTCGGGGTGCGCGAGGACAACTGGCGCGACGCCCTCGACCGCGAACCGCACTTCGCCATCTCCGAGACCCCGCGCTACGTCGGCCGGGCCGTCGCCGCCCTCGCCGCCGACCCGGACGCCGCCCGCTTCAACGGCCGATCCCTGTCCAGCGGGCAGCTCGCCCGGATCTACGGCTTCACCGACCTCGACGGCAGCCGCCCCGACGCCTGGCGCTACGTGCCCGAGGTCCAGGACGCCGGCAAACCGGCGGACACCACGGGCTACCGCTGACCCGGCACCGGGCCGGGCGCCGCGAGCGGCCGACGGGCGGAGTGCCCCGGCGGCAGCCCCAAGGCCGTCGTCCCGCGCCGCGACCCGGTATGCCACGGCGACCGTGTTCTTCACCGACCGCGCGTACTCGGCGTACATGGCCGGTCGGCGCTCCTCCCAGCGAGCCGCCCGCTCCCGGCGGAACCTCGTCCGGTCGCCCCGGACGACGGCCACATAGGAGCCGAGCGCGCCGATCACGACGCCCGGGAGGGCGGGGAGTCGCTGAGGGAACGCGGACAGGTGCGTACGCTGTCTGCCGCATTGATCGTCGCGGCGCTACCGTGTGCGTCCATGACGGACACCACGCGTTTCGCCGGGCACGCGGTCCTGGTCACCGGGGCCGCCCGCGGGATCGGGGCCGCGGTCGCGCGCCGGCTCGCCGAGGAGGGCGCCCGCGTCCTGCTGACCGACCGCGACGGACCCGAGGTCGAGGAGACCGCGGCACGGCTGCGCGGCCTCGGCCACACCGTCCGGTCGCTGGCCTGCGACGTAGCCGACCGCTCCGCCGTCGAGGCGGCCGTCGCCGAGGCCGTGGCCGCCTTCGGCGCGCTCGACGTCCTCGTGAACTGCGCCGCCTCCTGCACCCCGGACCCCCCGCTGTTCGAGGACGACCCGGACGACGCGTGGGCGCGCGACCTCGACATCACCCTCACCGGCGCCTACCGCTGCTGCCGCGCCGCCCTGCCGCACCTGGCCGCCTCCGGCCGGGGCGCCATCGTGAGCATCGGCTCCGTCAACGGACTCCAGGACTTCGGCAACCACTCCTACAGCGCCGCCAAGGCGGGACTCGGCTCGCTCACCCGTACCCTCGCCGGCCACGCCGCCGCCCGCGGCGTGCGGGTCAACCTGGTGACGCCGGGCACGGTGCGCACCTCGGCCTGGGAGGGACGGGACGCCGACCTGGAGGCGGTCCGCCCGCTGTATCCGCTGGGCCGGGTCGGGGAGCCCGAGGACATCGCCGCGGCCGTCGCCTTCCTCGCGTCCCGCGACGCCGCCTGGATCACCGGCACCACCCTCGTCGTGGACGGCGGCCTGACCGCGGTGAACGCCGGGTTCCGGGCGGCGGCGGAGCGCGGGGACGACGCCTGAGACCGGCCGGGCACCGACCGTAACCTCACCGTTCGGTCACAGCCCGGCCCGCGCCACAACCGAATCCGCCCCCGGTGTGTCTATGCAGCAGAAGTCCACGCACACACACGTCAGGGAAGGGCCCGGCCATGGGGGACACACGCAGACGGCGCGCCGTCGCACTCGGCATCACCGGCGGACTGGTCGCACCGCTCTCGCTCGCGCTGGGCGCCGCCCCGGCGCAGGCCGCGACCGCCTGCAACGCCTCGAAGGGGCCGTACCAGAAGCAGGTCGAGAAGTTCCTCGGCCGCCCGGTCGACGGCAAGCAGTCCTCCGCCGACTGCAAGGCCATCAAGGCCTTCCAGACCAAGCACGGCATCAGCCCCAACGCCGGCTACGCCGGTCCCGTCACCTGGGGCGTGATGGACCTGATGAACAAGCAGAAGGCCGTCGGGAAGAACCCGAACAAGGCCGGCAAGTGCCCCGTCAACAAGGGCCGTATCGCCTGCGTGAACCTCACGCTCCAGCTCAGCTGGATCCAGGACGGCAAGAAGCTCGTGTACGGCCCGGTCCCGGTCCGCACCGGCCGTGACGGCTACGAGACCCGCACCGGTCTGAAGAAGATCTACTGGCGGCACATCGACCACGTGTCGAGCATCTACAACGTGCCGATGCCGTACTCCCAGTTCTTCGACGGCGGCCAGGCCTTCCACTCGGTCGGCGTCAGCATGTGGAACCCGCCGGGCTCGCACGGCTGCGTCAACATGACGAAGACCGACGCGAAGAAGTACTGGTCGCTGCTGAGGAACGGCGACGACGTCTACGTGTACGGCCGCAAGCCGGGCACCTGAGTCAGGACAGGCACCCGGCTCGCCGAACGCCCGAGGTGTCACGCCTCGGGCGCGTCCCCGAAGTCCGGGATGTCCAGCCGGACCCCGCCCTGCCGCGCCGACTCGTGGGCGACGATGCCCGGCAGGGTGTAGCGGGCGGCCACCCACGCGTTCACCGACGGCAGGGCGCGCGCGTTCACCGCGGTCACGAAGTCGTCGACGAGGAAGTGGTGGCTGCCCTCGTGCCCGTTGTGCAGGTGGTCGAACTCCCTCGGCAGCCGCGACCGGTCGTGCACCGGCGCCGACCCCGAGGTGAAGGCGGCCCGCAGCTCCGGCGCGATGTGCTGGAGCGAGGGGTCGTCCGGCGCCAGCGTCTGCTTGGGCTCCAGGAGTTCGCTGATGTCCTTGACGCCCTTCTTGTCCTGCCACAGGGCGACCGTGGCCAGCTGCTCCATGCTCGCCTCGGTCCCGAAGAACCGGAAGCGGGACTCCCTGATGTGCGACGGGTAGCCGACCCGACGGAACTCGTTCGTACGGAACGAACCGCCGCCCGCGACCTCGAACAGCGCGGTCGCGTTCGAGAAGTCGTTGTCGAACTGGCTGACCGACCGGTCGAAGACGCCGTCGCCCCGGTCGTCCAGCACCCCGATCGCCGACACGCTCACGGCGTGCGTCCGCCAGGCGCCCAGCACCCCGCCGACCGAGTGCGTCGGGTACAGCAGCGGGGGATAGGAGGCGGTCGCCTTCCAGTTCTCGCCGCCGCTGTACTGGTACGCCTCGTAGAAGCCGAGGTCCATGTCGTGGACGTAGTCGCCCTCGGCGTAGAACAGCCGCCCGAAGGCGCCCTCGGCGATCCGGTCGCGGGCGTGCACGGTCGCCGGGTTGTACTCGCTGGTCTCGCCCATCATGTACGTCAGCCCGGTCGCCTTGACCGCGTCGATGATCGCCGCGATCTCCTCCGTGGTGATCGCCATGGGGACGGCCGAGTAGACGTGCTTCCCGGCGTTCAGGCCCTTCAGGACCAGCGGGCCGTGGGTCCAGCGCTGGGTGAAGATCGCGACCGCGTCCACGGCCTTCGACTCCAGCATCGCCTCGTACGAGGGGAAGGTCCCGGCCAGTCCCTGCGCGTCGGCGAGCCGCTCGGCCCGCTCGGGCAGCAGATCGGTGACGTACACGTCGCTGACACCGGGGTGGGCCTGGAACAGCGTGGCGAACTGGCCGGAGAACTGGCCGGCGCCGACGATGCCGAGGGAGAACGTCATGGAGTGTGTGCCTTTCACTGGCCGAGGATGAGGTTGATCTGGTCGTTGGTCCTGCTCAGACCGCTCACCGGGGCGCCGTTCGCGTAGACGTCCTGCATGGCGGGACGGATCAGGGCGTACACGTCCGCCGCGCAGTCGGTGATCGGGAAGGAGAAGGTCGTGGAGTCCTTCTTGTCGGTGACCGGTTCGGTGAAGGCGGACACGTCGATGCCCTTCTTCCGGTACGCGGCCACCGCCGCGGCCGTGCCGTCCGGGGTGGCGGGGAAGACGATGCCGTAGCGGCCGACGGTCCGCTGGCACTCGTCGGAGGCCAGGTACCGCACCCACTTCCTGGCGCCCTGCTTGTTGCGGGCGTTCTTCGTGATGGAGTCGGCGAGGCCGTTCATCATGGTGGCGCGCTTGCCGGTCGGGCCGGTCGGCGTGGGCGCGGTGCCCACGTCCAGGCCCTCGGCGCCGTAGTAGCTGGAGATCATCCAGGCGCCGTCGAACGCGGTCGCCGCCTTGCCGGAGGCGACCTGGGCGGTGGCCGGGTTGGCGCCGTCGGTGTAGTCGGTGAAGGGCGCGAGGTACCCCTTCTCCGCGAGCCCGAAGTACCAGTCGATCACCGACTGGAACGTCTTGTCGCCGTACCGGTACTCGGTGCCCCAGCGGGCCTTGTCCGTGTAGTGCCAGCCCGCGGAGGCGGTGAACGGGCTCCAGGTGGTCTGCCCGTCGGCGTCACCGGCGCCGCCGGTCGCCATGCCGTACACCTTGACGTGGTGCCTGTCGAAGCCCTTCTCGTCGCCGCGCACGCCGTTGCGGTCGACGGTCAGGTGGGCGATGGCCTTCTCGAAGCTGCCGCCGTCCCTAGGGTTCCAGTCCAGGCTGTTGAGCTGATCCGCGGAGAGCCCGGCCTCCTTTGCCATCTTCCGGTTGTAGAAGAGGGCGACGGTGTCCCAGTCCTTGGGCGCGCCGTAGCGACGGCCGTCCTGGCCGCGCCAGTTGGCGGCGAGACCCGGCTGGTAGGCCGTGTCGTCCAGGCCCAGGTCGTCCAGCGGTTCGAGGACCTTCAGGTCGGCGAACTGGCCGAACTTCTGGATGTGGTCGGTGAAGACGTCCGGTTCGGTACCGGCGATGAAGCTCGCGGTGAGCTTGGTCCAGTAGTCGCCCCAGCCCATCTGGGTGATCTTCACCTTCAGGCCCGGGTTCTGCTTCTCGAAGTCCTTCGCGCACGCCTGGTAGGCGGGCAGCTGGTTGGCGTCCCAGAGCCAGTACGTCACCGTGTTCCCGCCCGCCCCGGCCGTGTCGCCCCGGCCGCAGCCGGTGGCGAGGGACAGCAGGAGCGCCCCGGTCAGCGCCGCGGCCGTCCGCATTCGAACTCGCATGCCCGTCCCCTTACTTGATGCCGGTGAAGCTGATGGAACCGACGATGCGGCGTGCGAAGCAGCCGAACAGCACGAGCATCGGGAGGGCGGCGATCAGGGTGGCCGCCATCAGGCCGGACCAGTCGTAGCCGGTCTGCGGGGTCTGCGCCCGGAAGATGGCCAGTGCCACGGTCAGCACGCGCGAACTGTCGCTGTAGGACACCATCAGCGGCCAGAAGTAGTCGTTCCAGGCGGTGATGTACGTCAGCAGGCCCAGGGTGAGCAGTGGGGTGGACGCCATCGGCAGCATCAGCCGGAAGAAGATCCGTACCTTGCCGGCGCCGTCCAGCAGGGCCGCCTCCTCGACCTCCCGGGGCACGTTCATGAAGAACTGGCGCAGGAAGAACACCGCGAACGGCGTCATGAACATCGTCGGCAGGGCCACGCCCAGCAGGCTGTCCACCAGCCCCAGTTGCTTGACGAGGACGAAGTTGGGCAGCAGCGTGAAGATCGCCGGCACCATCAGCCCGGCCAGGAACAGCCCGAACACCGCTTCCCGGCCGCGCCAGCGCAGCCGGGCGAAGGCGTAGGCGGCCATGGCGGAGAAGAAGATCTGGCAGACGGTGATCAGGGTCGAGACGACCACCGAGTTCACCAGGTAGCGCCAGAACCTGAGGCCCCCGCCCGAGCCGCCCTGGGCGATCGCCTCCTCGGCGGACTGCAGGCCGAGGGCCCGCTCGAAGCCGCCCGTCGTCGTGCCGACCGGGAGGAGATCGCCGGGGTGGGCGGCGAGCGCGTCGTTCGAGGACAGCGCGGTGCGCAGGATCCAGTAGAACGGCACCAGGGTGATGAGCACGATCGCGGCCATCACCGCCCAGGCGAGGGCCCGTCCGGGAGTGATCCGGCGCCGCACGCGCCGTACGGTCGTGGTGTCTGCCACGGCAGCCATGTCGGTGTCTCCCTTCCCTCAGCCGAGGTCGCTCTGGCCGGCCCGGGTGAGCCGGTACTGGAGGACCGTGATGGCGCTGAGCACGACCAGCAGGGCCACCGACATCGCCGAGGCGTACCCGAACTGGAAGCGGCCGAAGGCGGCGCCGTAGATGTAGTACTGGAGGACGTTGGTGGCGTTGGCGGGTCCGCCCGCGGTGGTCACCGCGACGGTGTCGAACACCTGGAAGGAGCCGATCACCGTCATGATCAGGACGACCGCGAGGACCGGGCGCAGCAGCGGCATCGTGATCCGCCGGAACATCCGCCACTCGCTCGCGCCGTCCACCTTCGCGGCCTCGTACATGTCGTTCGGGATGGCCATGAGGCCGGCGAACAGCAGCAGCGCGGTGTAGCCGACGTGCCGCCACACGTTGATCAGGGCGATCGTGGGGACCGCCCAGGTCTCGTCGGCGAGGAACGGGATCCGGTCGAAGCCGAGGCCCGCGATGATCTCGTTGCCGATGCCGAGCTGGGTGTCGAGGATCCAGAGCCAGACGATGCCCGCGACGACGTTGGACATCAGATACGGAGTGAGCACGATCCCGCGCAGCACCGCCGACTGCGTCAGCCGCTGGAGCAGGACGGCGATGGCGAGCGCGGAGACCGTCTGCACGCCGATGTTGACGAGCACGTACTCGACGGTCACTCCCATCGAGTCCCAGAAGATGGGGTCGTGGACCATCCGCACGTAGTTGTCGAGGCCGACCCACTCCGCCGGGGTGAGCAGGTTGAAGCGGGTGAAGCTCAGATAGACGCCCCGCAGCGTGGGCCAGAGCAGGAAGACCGTGAAGCCCAGCAGTGCCGGGGCGATGAAGACGGCGGCGAGCCACCCGTCCCCGCGCTCCTCGCGGGTCGCCGCCCGCCGTGCCGTTCTCCGGTCCGTCCCGGCCCCCGCCGCGTCGCCCAGGGGCAGACGCGACGGGGGACTGCTGGAGGCGATGGTCATCGGGAGACTCCCTCGTCTTCGCGGCTCGTCCTCGGGCACTTACTTTTGTGGCGGAAGAATCAGGGCGTCAAGAGGTCGGTCACCATCTTCTTTCCGCCAGGGAGATGGCCATAGACTGACCTCGTTGGTTTTGTGGAGAAAAAAATTACGGATGTGGGAGTCTGACGACCATGACCGCAGCAGTCGACAGCTGGCGTCCGCTCAGCCCCGGTGAACGGGCGGTGGCGATCGAGGTGCTCCTCGCCGGGCCCCTGTCCCGCACCGAACTGGCCCGCCGGCTCGACCTGTCCGCGGGCAGCGTCACCCGCCTCACCAAGCCGCTGATCGAGACCGGCCTGCTCGTCGAGGTGCCCGAGGCCGGCGAGGTGCTGGAGACCCGTCAGGGCCGCCCCTCCCAGCCGCTCGACGTCGTCGCCGAGTCCCGCTCCTTCCTCGGGTTCAAGATCACCGAGGACATGGTCTACGGCGTCGTCACCAGTCTGCGCAGCGACATCGTCGCCCGCCACGACCGCCCCCTCACCACCCACGACCCCGCCGAGGTGGTCGAACTCCTCGGCGAGATGACCGAGCAGCTCGCCGCCCGGCATCCCCGGCTCGCCGGGGTCGGCATCGGCGTGGGCGGCCTGGTGGAGGACCGCTCCGTCGTCGGCGAGTCACCGTTCCTGGGCTGGCGGGACGTACCGCTCGCCGAACTCGTCGGCCGGCGCACCGGGTTGCCGGTCGTCGTGGAGAACGACGTCGCCGCCCTGGTCGAGGCCGAGACCTGGTTCGGCGCGGGGCGCGGACTCGACCGGTTCGTGGTCCTGACCATCGGCGCCGGGATCGGGTACGGGCTGGTGCTGGGCGGCCGGCGCGTCCCGTACGCCGAGGAGGACCGCGGCTTCGGACGGCACTGGATCCTCGACCCGTACGGCCCGCTCACCCCCGACGGGGAGCGCGGCAGCGCGGTCTCCCTGCTGACCATCCCGAACATCCGCTACCAGGTGCGGGCGGCCACCGGCCGGGACCACACCTGGGAGGAGATCCTGGACGCCGCCGCCGCGGGCGAGCCGATGCCCGCCCGGGTGATCGAGGAGGCGGCCCGCGCCCTGGGCACCCTCGTCGCGCAGATCGCCAACTTCGTCCTGCCGCAGAAGATCCTGCTCGCCGGCGAGGGCGTGGGCCTCATGGAGGTGGCCGGCGACACTGTGACGAGGACCATGCGTGGCCGACGCCACCCGCTGGCGGCCCCGGTCGCGCTGGAGACCAAGGTGTCCGACTTCCACGACTGGGCCCGTGGCGCGGCCGTACTCGCCATCCAGGTACTGGTGTTGGGCACCGCCGACCGCTGACCCGCCGCCGAGGGGCGGAACGTGACGTGATCAGCGCCACGGTCCGATATGCCCGCCTTGGGTGCGCTTACTCACAGCGCCTTCACCTGCGGGATCGTATGCTTCACAACATGTCCACCACTGTTGTAATCGCCAGATCGGCTGACGAGGTCAACGAGGAGATCCGGGGGCTGTGGCGCCGGGCGGGCGGGACACTGAGCGTCGAGCAGCGCGAGGAGTACCAGCGCCTCGTCATGGAGTGGGCCACCGTGGCCCCCCAGCCGGCCAAGGCGGCCTGACCGCCGGCCCCGGCGGGCCCCGCGCCTCCTCGCGACCCGCCCCGCCCCCGCGGCAGCCCTGCCCCTCCTCGTCAGCCCCAGGTCGCCGAGTAGTGACGCCGGTACTCCCGGCGGTCCTGCTCGGCCCGGATGAACCGGGTCGCCACCAGCGCGACGACGCTCCCCGCGACCACCAGCAGACCCGGACCCACATTGTTCGGGTCCGCCAGCCGTGCCAGCAGCGTGACGGCCTGCTCACCGCTCACCGCGACCGACGACCCCGGCGACGCGTCGCCGGGCGCACCCGCGCCCTGCGACGGTGCCGGCGCGGGCGCCGCGCCCTTCTTCCCGCCCTGGTCCGACACCAGCAACTGCACGTCCAGCGCGGCCAGCGCCTTCGTCACCGGCTGGAAGTACGTCGTCCCGCCGGCCCGGCAGTCGCCGCTGCCGCCCGACGTCACCCCGAGCGCCACCCCCTCGGAGAACATCGGCCCGCCGCTGTCCCCGGGCTCCGCGCACACGTTCGTCTCGATGAGCCCGGTCACCGTCCCCTCCGGGTAGTTGACGGTGGCGTTGAGCGCGGTCACCTCGCCCTCCCGCAGCCCGCTCGTGCTGCCGCTGCGGAACACGCGCTGCCCGACGGCCGGATCGGCGGCGCCCGTGATGCGCACGCCCTTGCCGCCGCCGATCGACACCACGTCGGGTGTGGGCCCGGGGTCGCCCGCCGAGTACTGCACCAGCGAGTAGTCGGCGCCGGGGAAGTTCTGCCGCTCGGTCCGCCCGATCTGGTCGGTGCCCGAACTGTCGGCGAACCACACCGAGCCGTCCGGCCCGCAGTGCCCGGCGGTCAGGATGAAGAAGCGCCGCCCGTCCGTGACGTTGAACCCGGCCGAGCAGCGCCCGGCCGTCGACAGCAGCGGCTGGGCGCCGTTGATCCGGGTGGTGAACGTCCCCTCGGTGCGCTCCATGCGGACGAAGCCGCCGATGTCCTCGGCGACGTCCGTCATCCGCGACCAGTCGCCGGCGGAGACGGTGCTGTCGCCGCGTACGACGACCTGGTTGGTGCGGTAGTCCACCACCCAGGCCGTGCCGGGCACGCGGGGCGCCGAACGCAGCCTCGCCGTCGCCGACTTCAGCTCGTCCATGCTGTGCTCGACCATCTTGGGCTTCATGCCCGCCCCGGTGACCGCGGCGGCCGCCTCCTGGTCGGTGACCGCGACGACCGGCTTGCCGTCGGCGCCGATCCAGCTGCCCGCCGTACGGGACGTGCCCAGGCGGGCGACCAGCTCACCGCCGGGGCCCGGGGTCGCGGACTCGGCGAAGGTCCGCGGGACGGCGGAGGGGGCGGGGGGCTCGCTCGCCACGGCGCGTGTGACCATCGTCCCCCCGAGGAGGAGTCCGCCGACGGCCGCCAGCCGTGTCACCCGCCGGACGAGACGTCGTCGTGCGTGCCTCATGCATGGCTCCCGAACCAGGTACAGCGCGGCGACAACGCCGCGGGGCCCTCCCGGAGTTGAGCACCCGCCGGTTCATACGCACCCGGACACCGGCGCGTTCACCGCGCCGGTGATCTCGTCACGGAGCACCGCTGCCTACACTGCGGCCATGGACGACACGTCGCTCGACCGGCTCGGAGCGGGCAAGTACCTGCTCATCACCAGCTACCGCGGGAACGGCACCGGGGTGCCCACCCCGGTCTGGGTGGTCCGGGACGGCGACGCCCTCGGCGTGTGGACGGCCGCCGACTCCTGGAAGGTCAAGCGTATCCGGGCCCGTGCCGACGTCCTCGTCGGGCCCTGCGACCTGCGCGGGCGGCCGACCGGCGACCAGGTCCCGGCGACCGCCGAGATCGCCGACGAGGAGACCAGCGCCCGCTACCGGCGGCTCATCGCCCGCAAGTACGGGGTCATGGGCCGCCTCACCCTGCTCGGCAGCCGGCTCCGCAGGGGTGTGAAGGGCACCGTCGGCGTGCGGATCACGCTGGGCCCGGCGCCGGAAGCCGATCAGGTCCAGGCGCGGTAGGGCTCGTCGACCAGCTGGAACACCGGCTCGCCGCGCACCGGGTCCTTCGCGGTGGACAGCCGGACCCGGTCCCCGCTGTGGATGCCGATCGGCGGGCCCATGACCCGGCCGCGCACGACGAACCCCTCGGCCATCTCGACGAGGGAGACGTTGCGGGCGGCGGGCGTGTTGCGGTGCACCACGGTGGAGTGGCGGACCGTGCCCACGCCCTCGCTGCGCTCGGTGCGCAACTCGCTGCCCTGGCACACCGGGCACAGCAGCCGGTGGTACATCGCGGTGCCGCACCAGGTGCAGCGCTGGTAGCGGAGGGCGTCCCCGTCCGTCTCCCTCACGTCGAGCACGCCGGTCCCGGAGCCGGTGATCCGGCCTGCCACGCTGCCTGAGTGGTGGTACACGCTGCTCAACTCCCTGCGCTCGACCGGAATCCCGCGTGCGCGGAGACCCGAGCACGCCCGTGCGCGGTTCGCGGTGCGTCCGTGCACGGCATCAATGTATGGCACTGAGTGCCACGCGTAAAGGCACTGCGTTCCCTGGATTTCGGGAAGGTTGCGGGGATCGTGTGGACGGGGCGGCGTCAGCCGCGCCCGAGCACGCCCTCCAGCTCCTGGACGACCCGCCACAGGGGCGCGTCACGGCGGGAGACCACCACGACGACGTCGCCGTCCGCCTCCGCCGACACCTCCGCCTGTCCGGGGGCGCCCGCGTACGTCGACAGGACGTACCCGAGGGCCCGGTCCACCTCGGCGCCCGCGTCGCCCTCGCCGTCCGACCGCAGCCAGGAGCGGAGCGCGTTGTTGTGCGCGGCGACCACGGCCGCGGCGATCACGTCCGCCCGCAGCGTGCCCTCGCGCCGGCCGGCGAACCGTGCCCGCAGATACTCGGCCAGCGCCCGCTCGTACCGCCACACCACCGACAACTCGTAGGCCCGCAGCCCCGGCACCCGTTTGGTGAGCCGGTAGCGCTGCACGGAGAAGGTGGGGTTCTCCGCGTACATGCCGAGCACCAGGCGGGCCGCGTCGCACACCCGGCGCACCGGCTCGTGGCCGTCGTCGCTCGCGGCGAGGAACGCCTCCATGTCGGCCAGGCACCGCTCGTGGTCCGGGAAGACCACGTCCTCCTTGGACGGGAAGTACCGGAAGAACGACCGCCGTCCGACGCCGGCCAGCGCCACGATGTCGTCGACCGTCGTCTGCTCGTAGCCCCGCTCCAGGAACAGCCGGAAGGCCGCCGCGACCAGGGCGTCCCGCATCGGGGGCTTCTCGCCGCGGCCGGGCGCGGCGCTCGTGGAGCTCATGGACGCGAACGTAGCACCCGCACCCGCCTCACATGGCACTCAGTGCACAGCTCGGAGGGAACTGAGTGCTGTCCAGAGTGTTCCGCGGGGCCGTCCGGAGGAACCACGCGGGCCAGCGATGAGTTTCGCGCCCGCCCGCGGTCGACACTCCTGACAGCGGACCACTCCGGGAGGTACCCCATGGCAGGCGACGGCTTCACCACATGTCTCTGGTTCGACGGGCAGGCCGAGGAGGCGGCCCGGTTCTACACCTCCGTCTTCGAGAACTCCAGCGTCGGCCGTGTCACGCCCTACCCGGAGGGGGCCATGCAGCCCGCCGGGAGCGTGATGACGGTCGAGTTCACCCTCGACGGCCAGAAGTTCGTCGGCCTCAACGGCGGACCGCAGTTCACCTTCACGGAGGCGACCTCCTTCATGATCCCCTGCGAGACGCAGGAGGAGATCGACTACTACTGGGACCGGCTCACCGGCGACGGCGGCGAGCCCGGTCCGTGCGGCTGGCTCAAGGACCGGTTCGGGGTGTCCTGGCAGGTCGTCCCGGCACGGCTGGACGACATGGTCTCCGACCCGGACCCCGAGAAGGCCGCCCGGGTCACCAAGGCGTTCATGGCGATGGGCAAGTTCGACCTCGCCGCCCTGGAGCGTGCCCACGCCGGCGAGTGACCCCGGCGGTACGGGTCAGCAGTACTGGTCAGAAGTCGTTCACCAGCACCGCCGCCCCGTCGAACCGCCCCGCCCTCAGATCCCGCAGCGCCTCGTCCGCCCGGGACATCGGGTACGGGTGGGTGGTGGCGCGCACCCCGTGCTCCGCGGCCAGCGCCAGGAACTCACGGGCGTCCTCGCGGGTGTTGGCGGTGACACTGCGCACCTGACGTTCGTAGAACAGGTCCCGCTCGTAGGTGAGCGCCGGGATGCCGGTGAGGTGGATGCCCGCGATCGCCAGCGTGCCGCCCCGGTCCAGGGCCCGCAGCGCCACCGGGACGAGGTCGCCGACCGGCGCGAAGAGGATCGCGCTGTCCAGCGGCTCGGGCGGCATCGCGTACGCGTCCCCGGCCGAGGCGGCCCCCAGCTCCAGGGCCAGCCGCCGCGCCGCCGCCCCGCGCGTGAGGACGTGCACGGTGGCGCCCTCCGCCAGCGCCAGCTGCGCGCACAGATGGGCGCTGCCCCCGAAGCCGTACAGCCCGAGCCGCCCGCCCGGCGGCAGCGCCGACCGCCGCAGCGCGCGGTACCCGATGATCCCGGCGCACAGGAGCGGGGCGAGTCCCACGTCGTCCAGGCCCTCCGGGAGCCGGTGGGCGAACGCCGCCGGCACGGTCGTGTACGCCGCGTACCCGCCGTCCGCGTCCCAGCCCGTGTAGGAGGAGGCCGGGCACAGGTTCTCCGCACCGCGCAGGCAGTACGGGCACGTCCCGTCGGTCCGCCGCAGCCAGGCCACCCCGACCCGCTCGCCGGGCTCGAAGCCGCGCACGGCCGCGCCGGCCCCCGCGACCTCGCCGACGACCTCGTGCCCGGGAGTGACACCGGGCCGGTGCACCGGCAGGTCGCCCTCGGCGACATGCAGGTCGGTGCGGCACACCCCGCACGTGCGGACCCGTACCAGCAGCTCGTCGTCGGCCGGTGCCGGCACCGGTCCGCGCACCTCCCGCAGCGGGCCGCCGTCGAGCGGCCCCGGCCGCGTCACCGACCACGCGCGCATCGTCCCGTCCGTCATCGTGGACCCCGTCCTCCGGCCCGTCGCCGCTCCCCTTCCAGTCTGGAACGGAACGGCGCGTTCGGCGCGCGGCCCGACGGCACCGTGGCTAGCGTGAGAAGCCTGACCACCCACCCGGCGGGAGCGCAGTCATGGCCGTGAAACCTGAGGGAACCCCCATCTGGGCCGACGCGATGTTCACCGACCTCGAAGGGGCCAAGAACTTCTACGGCGACGTCCTCGGCTGGACGTTCGGCGAGTCGTCGTCCGAGTACGGCAACTACACCCAGGCGTACGCCCAGGACAAGGCCGCCGCCGCGGTGGTGCCGCCGATGCCCGGCCAGGAGGGCCAGTCGCAGTGGTGCCTGTACCTCGCCACGTCCGACGCCGCCGCGACCGCGGGCCGGATCCGGGAGAACGGCGGGGAGATCCTGATGGAGCCGATGACGGTCGGCGACTTCGGCACCATGTGCCTGGCCCGTGAACCCGGCGGGGCCGTCTTCGGCCTGTGGCAGCCCGGCACCCACGTGGGCTTCGAGGCGTCCGTGGAGGAGCCGGGCGCGTACTGCTGGGCCGAGGTCTTCACCCGCGAACCGGAGAAGACCGACGCGTTCTTCCCGGCCGTGTTCGGCTACGGCGCCCGGCAGATGAAGGACGACGCGATGGACTTCCGCGTCTTCTCCATCGGCGACGACCCGGTGCTCGGCCGGATGCGGATGACCGAGGAGTTCCCGCCGGAGATCCCCTCCTACGTCAACGTCTACTTCACGGTCGACGACTGCGACGACGCGGTCGCCCGCGCCACCAAGCAGGGTGCCGTGCTGCGGTTCGGCCCGATGACGTCGCCGTTCGGCCGGCTCGCGGCGCTGACCGACCCGCAGGGCGCCAACTTCACGGTGATGGACGTCACCACGACCGAGGGGGAGATGCCGGAGACGACCGAGGTGTCCTGAACACCTGGTGCGCGCGGCCGGCGGTCCGTACCGGCACCCGGACCGGACGGGCCGCCGGCCCATGGCATGATCGGACGCATGCGTGAACGTGTGGTGGCCGCGTGCGACGGGGCTTCGAAGGGCAACCCCGGGCCGGCGGCCTGGGCGTGGGTCGTCGCCGGCCCCGCGCAGGCACCGGAGCGCTGGGAGGCGGGCCCGCTGGGCCGCGCCACGAACAACGTCGCGGAACTCACCGCTCTGGAGCGGCTGCTCAGCGCGACCGACGCGGACGTGCCGCTGGAGATTCGCATGGACTCGCAGTACGCCATGAAGGCCGTCACCACCTGGCTGCCCGGCTGGAAGCGCAACGGCTGGAAGACGTCCGCGGGCAAGCCGGTCGCCAACCAGGACCTCGTGGTCCGCATCGACGACCTGCTCACCGGCCGCGACGTCGAGTTCCGTTACGTGCCCGCCCACCAGGTCGACGGCGACCCGCTCAACGACTTCGCCGACCGCGCGGCCAGCCAGGCCGCCACCGCGCAGGAGCCCGCGGGCAGCGCGCTCGGCTCGCCCGAGCCGCCGCCCTCCCCGGACGTCCCGCAGAAGGCGCCGCGCCGCAAGGCCGCCGCGCCCGCCCGGAGGAACGGCTCGGCGGCGCGCACCATCAAGGCCAAGTTCCCCGGCCGCTGCGTCTGCGGGCGCGGCTACGCGGCGGGCGAGCAGATCGCCAAGAACGCGCAGGGCTGGGGTCACCCGGAGTGCCGTACCGCCGACGCCTGACCGGCCGGGCTCGGGCCGCTCAGTCCGTGTCGAAGGTGTAGTGCGGGGTGTGGTCGAGCAGATCGGCCGGACGCGTGTCGTTCCAGGGCTTCATCGTCTCGTCGAGGTCGACCACGTCCGGTGTCCCGGCCACCGGGAGGTAGCCGGAGCCGGGGTGCCTCCGCTGCCACTGCGCCCACAGCTTGTCGACGTAGGCGTGGTGCAGCCAGAACACCGGGTCGTTGGGGGACGCCCCGGTCGCCATGTGCCCGCCGACCCAGACGTGGACCCGGTTGTGCAGGTTGGGGCCGCGCCAGCCCTCCAGGTGGTTGCGGAACCCGTCGGACGCGCTGTTCCAGGGCGCCATGTCGTACGTCGGCATGGCCAGCACCGACTCGACCTCGGCCCGGGTGGGCAGCTCCCGCACGGCGGTCCCCAGCGAGCGGCGCAGGAACGTACGGCCGTCCACGCGGACGTTGATCTGCCACTTTCCGGCTCCGGTGGCGAACGGCCCGTCCATGACCCGGCCGTCGAGGGCGCGTCCGGTGCCGCCGAGGAAGTCGGGCGCCCACAGCGAGGAACGCGGGGAGCGGTCGGCGGTCCAGTCCCAGTAGGGCAGCGCGACCGAGGCGTCCACCTCCTGGAGGGCGCGTTCGAACTCGAGCAGGAATCTGCGGTGCCAGGGCAGGAACGACGGTGAGCGGTGCCCGGTGCGCTCGCCGTGGTCGGTGTCGCCGAGGATGAAGGCGTTGTGGGTGGTGACGAACGCGTCGTAGCGTCCGGTGCGCTTCAGCTCCAGGAGGGCGTCGGTGAAGCGGCGCTTCTCGTCGGAGGTCAGGGCGGCCTGGTTCTTGCGGACGGTCATGTCGGCTGGTGCTCCACGGTGCGGGTGCGGCGGGTCAGTTGGCGGGGAGGGGCAGCAGGGCCGCGCCCTGGAGCTCGTCCACGGCGGCGCGGGCGGCGGCGCGCGGGGTGGGCACCGGGTCGTAGTGGCTGACGACGCTGATCCAGGTGCCGTCGGCGTTGCGCATCAGGTGCAGTTCCACGCCGTCGACGAGCACGGTGTAGCCGGTGCCGTGCTGGGCGTGGGCGCCCGTCGCCGGGCGGCCCTGTATCCGGCGGCCCCGGTAGACCTCGTCGAAGGGGGCGGGGGAGTGCGGGTCGTGGTGGCCGCCCGCCGTCGCGGCTCCGGCGGGGACGGCGGCGATGCCGGCCGCCGCGGTGGCGAGGGCGGCGGCGGTGGTGAGCGCCTGCCGTCTGCTGAGTGCGGGCATACGGATCTCCCGGGTGCGTTCGATGGTGCGTTCGGGTGGTGACTCCGTATGCCTATCGGGCCGGACGGGAGGGGGAGAAACCGCGCGCCGGCGGTTGGGTCCGATCAGGACAAGTGCATACATGTCGTGCAGAGTTGAACCAAGATGATCTTGCCCGCGGGGGCGGCTCCCTCTGAGCGGAACGAGCAATTCCTTCTCCGTGGGCGCGCCTTGGCGGTGATCCTTCGCGTGCCGCCCCGTTATCGGTGGGCTGTCTCACGCCGGGAAGCTGGCGCGATCCGCGGGCAGCGCGGAATCGGGGGCGCCGCCTGCTACTCTGCGGTCCGAAATGACCGATTAGTGGACTTTTAGGGGTGCGTGTGAAGGTCGCGTGCGTCGGCGGCGGACCCGCCGGGCTGTACCTGTCGATCCTGCTCAAGCTGCGGGACCCGTCCCACGACGTCACCGTCCACGAACGCAACCCGGAGGGCACCACCTACGGGTGGGGCGTCACCTACTGGCGCGCCCTGCTCGACCGGCTCCACGCGCACGACCCCGTGACCGCCCGCGCCATCGAGGCGAGCTCGGTCCGCTGGAACCAGGGCGTCGCCCACGTACGGGACCTGACGGCCCGCCAGCCCGGCGACGAGGGCCACGGCATCGGCCGCCACCGCCTCCTCGAGATCCTGGCCGACCGGGCCCGCTCGCTCGGCGTCCACCTGGACTTCGAGCACGAGATCACCCCGGACGCCCTGCCCGCCGCCGATCTGGTCGTGGCGGGCGACGGTGTCCGCAGCACTCTGCGCGCCCACCACTCCGGCCACTTCGGCACGCAGATCACCATGGGCCGCAACCGCTACGTCTGGCTCGGCACCAGCAAGGTCTTCGACGCCTTCACCTTCGCCTTCGTGGAGACGGACCACGGCTGGATCTGGTGCTACGGCTACGGCTTCGGCCCCGAGGCCAGCACCTGCGTCGTCGAGTGCTCCCCCGAGACCTTCACCGGCCTCGGCCTGCACCGCGCGAACGAGGCCGACGGCCTCGCCCTGCTGGAGAAGCTCTTCGCCGACGTCCTCGACGGGCACCCCCTGTACAGCCGTCCGTCCGGCGCCGGCGGCGGCGCCCAGTGGCTGCACTTCCGCACCCTCACCAACCGCACCTGGCACCGCGGCAACCTCGTCCTGATCGGCGACGCCGCCCACACCACCCACTACTCCATCGGCGCGGGCACCACCCTCGCCCTGGAGGACGCCATGACGCTGGCCGCCGCCCTGCACGAGGAGCCCTCGCTCCCGCGCGCCCTCGCCCGCTACGAGGACGAGCGCCGGCGGGCACTGCTGTCGGTGCAGAGCGCCGCCCGCTACAGCGCCCTGTGGTACGAGAACCTCCCCCGGTACATGCAGCTGCCCCCGCAGCAGATGTTCGCCCTGCTGGGCCAGCGCCACTCACCCCTGCTGCCGCACGTCCCGCCGCAGCTGTACTACCGGATCGACCGGGCCGCCGGGCAGGTGGAGACGCTGCGGCGGCTCAAGCGCTGGCTCGGCCCGAGGGTCGCGCGCACCGTCCAGGCGAGGGCCGTCCGGCCGTATTCGGAGGGGTCCGTTCCGCGTACTTGAATCCTGAATGACACACTGGCGCCATGGAACAGCGTGCATTCGACAGGGCGGGCCTGCGGGCTTCCGTCATCGGCCTCGGGACCTGGCAGCTCGGCGCGGACTGGGGTGACGTCGACGACCGGCAGGCCGAGGGAGTGCTGGAGGCGGCGGCCGAGTCCGGAGTGACCTTCTTCGACACGGCCGACGTCTACGGCGACGGACGCAGCGAGCAGACCATCGCCCGGTTCCTGCGCGACCGGCCCGGCCTGGACATCCTCGTCGCGACCAAGATGGGCCGCCGCGTCGACCAGATCCCCGAGAACTACGTCCTGGACAACTTCCGCGCCTGGAACGACCGGTCCCGGCGCAACCTCGGCACGGACCGCATCGACCTGGTCCAGCTGCACTGCCCGCCGACCCCCGTCTACTCCACCGACGAGGTGTTCGACGCCCTCGACACCCTCGTGGCGGAGGAGCGCATCGCCCACTACGGCGTCAGCGTCGAGACCTGCGCCGAAGCCCTCACCGCGATCGCCCGCCCCAACGTGGCCAGCGTGCAGATCATCCTCAACGCCTTCCGCATGAAGCCCCTCCTGGAGGTGCTCCCGGCCGCCCGCGAGGCCGGCGTCGGCATCATCGTCCGCGTGCCCCTGGCCTCCGGCCTGCTCTCCGGCCGGTACACCAAGGACACCGTCTTCCCCGAGAACGACCACCGCACCTACAACCGGCACGGCGAGGCCTTCGACCAGGGCGAGACCTTCTCGGGCGTCGACTACGCCACCGGTGTGGAGGCCGCGGCCGAGTTCTCCGCGCTCGCCCCGGAGGGCTGGACCCCGGCCCAGCTGGCGCTGCGCTGGATCGTCCAGCAGCCCGGTGTGACCACCGTCATCCCCGGCGCCCGCTCGCCCGAGCAGGCCCGCGCCAACGCGGCCGCCGCCGCGCTCCCGGACCTCTCCGAGGACACCCTCGCCGCGATCCGGGACCTCTACGACCGCCGGATCAAGGACCAGGTCGAGAGCCGCTGGTGAACCGCCGGGCGGGGTGACGGGGACAGGACCCCGCCCAGCGGGTACCCGCACTGCTGAGGGCGCGTCCGCCCAGGACGCGCTCCTTCGGCACGCGGGAGGTCACGGTGACGGACACCGAGGACGGCACGAAGCGGCGCAGAGGACGCAACGAGACCGAGGAGGAGCGGGCCGACCGCATGTGGGTCGAGCTCCTCCAAGAGGTGCGCGTGGCCCAGATGGGCGTGCAGATCCTCTTCGGTTTCCTGCTGACCGTCGTGTTCACGCCGAAGTACGACGACCTGCGGTCCACCGACCAGTCGATCTACATCTTCACCGTGGTCGTGGGCGCAGCCGCCACCGGCGCCCTGATCGGCCCGGTGTCGCTGCACCGGCTCGTGTCCGGCCGCCGCATCAAACCCCAGGCGGTCGAGTGGGCCTCCCGGCTCACCCTGGTCGGCCTGGTGCTGCTCCTCGTCACCATGGCGTCCTCGCTGCTGCTGATCCTGCGGGTCGCCACGCACGACGACTACGTCCCCTGGCTGGTGACCGGCATCGTCGTCTGGTACGTCGTGTGCTGGTTCGTCCTGCCGCTGTGGACCCGCCGCCGCTACACCGACACCGAGTGAGCGGCGGCGGACGGGGGGCGGCCGGTCAGCCGAAGGCGTTCCGCAGCGCCGGCAGCAGCGTCTCGCGGGCCCAGTCCAGGTAGGGCAGCTGCGCGTCGCCGCCGATCTGGATCAGGGCGATCTCGGTGAACCCGGCCTCGGCGTACGGGCGGACCGCCTCGACGAAGGCGTCCGGGTCGTCGCCGCACGGAATCGACTCGGCCACGTCCTGCGGGGTGACGAATTGGGTGGCCCCTTCGAAGGAGTCCGGGTGCGGCAGCTCGGAGTTGACCTTCCAGCCGCTGCCGAACCAGCGGAACTGGTCGTGGGCGCGCTTGACCGCGGCGTCCCGGTCACGGTCGTAGCAGACCGGGAGCTGGCCCACCCGGGGCTTGCCCGAGCCGCCGTGCCGGTCGAACGCCGACAGCAGGTCCGGCTTGGGCTCGGTGGCGATCATCAGATCGGCGAGCCGGCCCGCGAGCCGGCAGGACCGCTCCCCGGAGACCGCGATGCCGATGGGCACGGGCTGGTCGGGCAAGTCCCACAGCTTGGCCGACTCCACGTCGAAGTGCGTGCCCCGGTGGTTGACGTGCCCGCCCTCGAAGAGCGCGCGGATGATCTCCACGGCCTCCTCGAGCATCTCGTGCCGCACGTCCACCGACGGCCAGCCGCCGCCCACGACATGCTCGTTCAGGTTCTCGCCCGAGCCGAGTCCCAGCCGGAACCGGCCCTCCGACAGCAGCCCGAGGGTCGCGGCCTTCTGCGCCACGACGGCCGGGTGGTAGCGGGTCGTCGGGCAGGTCACGAACGTCATCAGCGGGATCCGGGACGTGGCCTGGGCGGCGGCGCCCAGCACGCTCCACGCGTACGGGGAGTGCCCCTGCGAGCGCAGCCAGGGGAAGTAGTGGTCCGAGGTGACGGAGAAGTCGAAGCCCGCCTCCTCGGCGCGGACCACGTGGTCGACCAGCTCACGCGGGCCGGCCTGCTCGGTCATCATCGTGTATCCGATCTGCACCATGAGCCCCGAGTCCCCGGACACCGCGGCCGAAAACGGACAACGGGCCACGGGGACACGGACGAGGGAGCGCGAACCCCTCGCTCCCGCCGGAGTGCCGGTGCAGGATGCACGTATGTCTGTTCGCCCACTGCCCTCGAGCCCGCCCTCCGCCCAGGGCGTCGACGCCTCCGGTGTCCTCGCCTTCCTCGACGCCGTCGACGCCGCCCCCGGCATCGAACCGCACAGCCTGATGATCCTGCGGCACGACCACGTCGTCGCCGCCGGATGGTGGGCGCCGTACACCGCCGGGCGCCGGCACCTGCTCTACTCGATCAGCAAGAGCTTCACGGCGACGGCGGCCGCGATCGCCGCCGGAGAGGGACTGATCCGGCTCGACGACCCGGTGATCTCGTACTTCCCCGAGCTCGACGCCGAGATCACCGACCCCCGCAGCCGGGCCCTCCTGGTGCGGCACCTGGCCTCCATGGCCACCGGGCACGACGGCGACATGATCTTCGCCGCCCGGGAGCGCGACCGCGACGACCTGGTCCGCGGCTTCCTGCTCGAGCCCCCGCCGCACGACCCGGGGACCGTGTTCGCGTACAACCAGCCCGCCACCTTCACCCTCTCCGCCCTCGTCCAGCGGGCGAGCGGCATGTCGCTGACCGACTACCTCCGGCCCCGGCTGCTGGACCCGCTCGGCATCGGTGACGTGGCGTGGCTGCGCCACCGCGACGGTCGCGAACTCGGCTTCAGCGGACTGCACGCCACCACCGACGCCGTCGCCAGGCTCGGCCAGCTGTATCTGCGCGGCGGTGTCTGGCAGGGCGAGCGGCTGCTGCCCGAGGACTGGGTCGCCGAGGCCACGCGCGCGCAGATCCCGTCGTCCGG
>Ga0164243_10004453_pt1 | contig 21959 bp, 23 predicted proteins | sample OricompcompostOP_FD_108781 | JGI IMG/M metagenome (GOLD analysis project Ga0164243, IMG submission 108781) | Organic Plus compost microbial communities from Emeryville, California, USA - Original compost - Organic plus compost (OP) | ecosystem: Engineered > Solid waste > Mixed feedstock >...
CACCAACACCCCCTACCACCCCGACCGCCACAACGCCCTGCAAAACCTCCTCGACCACACCCCACCCCACGCCGCTTGACACACAGGGCACTCCCGCCGGACACCGCTCCGCTGACGCGTTCGCTGCCAGGTCCGAGGGTGGTCGCGGTCCTGCGCAGGTCGGTTCTGCGCGCGCGAGGAGGGGTCGGCCTGGCGGCCGGCCCCTCCTCGGGTGGTACGCGTTACTTGCCGGTGGTGGTGTTGGGGGTCGTCTTCTTCGCGGGGGCGGCGGTGGTCTTCTTGGCCATCGTCTTGTGGTCGACGGAGGCGTGGCCGTTGCTGGACGCCTGGCCGTTGGACTCCGGCTTGGCCGTCACCGCGGCCGGCTTGTTGGTCTCGTTGATGTCGGCGTTGACGGTGTCGGCGGCCTGGACCACCCCGGTGCCGACCACCTTCTCGCCGTGGGCGACGAGCTGGCCGTAGAACGCCACCGCGCGCTCCTGGGCGGCCTGCGCGCTGACGATGAACTGACCGGCGTTGCGCATCGCGATCTCGCGCAGGCGGTCGAGGTCGAAATCCGACCGGCGGAACTTCAGCGCGCGCTGGTTGGCCTGCCGGTACGCCTGGGTGGCCCGCTCACGGAGCTCGGCCGTCGTGGTGATCACCTGCTTGCGCAGCTCCGCGCCGTTGCTCGCGGCCTTGTCCCCGAGGTCGTTGGCGTACGACGGCAGCTTCAGCAGCTGGCGGTACGCCATCTCCCCGGCACCAGCGGCCGCGTACAACGGGGCTGGAATGCGGGTCGTCTTCGGCTGGGACATCAGTTCTCCTCCTCGGCGGCTTTCGGCGCCGCCTTCTTCACGGCCTTCTTGACCGTCTTCTTGGCCACCGGTCGGGCGGCGTTCGCCGCCGGTGGTGGGGTGGCTTCGGTGTCGTCCGGCCAGCCGGTGCCGGCATCGGCGCCGGCCGCACTGTCGCCGGCGGTGGACGACGGCGTGCCGGCCGGACCGGCCGCGCGGCCCGCTGCCGCGGCGGCGGCGTCCGCGGCCCGGGCCGCCTCGGCGGCGGCCTCGCTCGCGGCTTCGGCCTGGGCGGCGGCGGCCGCGGCCGACTCGGCCTCGGCCTGCGCGTGCCGCGCGTTCTCGCGGCGGAACGTCTCGTAGATCTGGCTCAGCGACTGCTTCTGCGCGATCGTCAGCTCGGGGTCGGCGGCGATCGCCGTGAGCACCCCGTGCCCTTCCTTCTCCTCGAGCAGCCCGGCGCGCAGGTACATCACCGGGGTGGAGACGCGCAGGGCGCTCGCCAACTGCTGCAGCACCTCGGCGCTCGGCTTGCGCAGCCCGCGCTCGATCTGGCTCAGGTACGGGTTGCTGACACCCGCCTGCTCGGCCAGCTGCCGCAGCGAGATCTGCGCGTTGCGCCGCAGATCACGGATGAACGTCCCGACATCTCGGGGCAGATCCTTCGAGGGCATGCGAACGACGGTACGCCCGCGCGCTAACTGCTGCAAGCGAAACGCTAGCGACAGTTAGCACAGTCACGAAACCGACAGATCACCACACACATCGGACGGCGCCGACCGGCTGGCCGCCGCCGAGCAGCGGGAACTCCGCGAGTGCGGCCAGCGCCGGCGACGAGACTCCCAGCCGCCGCAGCGCCGAGACCAGGACCGGCATCCTCGCGCGCTCGGCCCCGTCGTCGATCTTCACCGCCACCGCCCCGGTGCCCGGCACGGCCGCCGCGAGCACGCCCTCGGCCCCGCCCTTGATCAGCAGGCCGGGCACGCCGCCGCCGCTGCCCATCAGGCGGGCCTCCGGGCTCGCGGTGCCGGACACCAGCTCCGGATGCGCGCGCATCGCCGACGCCACCCGCTCCTCCGCCGACCCCGGCTCCGCCGCGACCAGCCCGAGGTACGCGCGGGCCAGCCCGCCCAGCGACAGCGCGAGCACCGGCGCGCCACACCCGTCGACGCCGCTCGCCACGATCTTCTCGCCCGCGCACGACTCCACCGCGCGCGTGATCGCCACCTGCAGCGGATGCTCCGCCGTGAGGTAACCCTCCAGCGGCCACCCGGCGGCCCGGCACGTCAGCAGCATGCCGGCGTGCTTGCCGGAGCAGTTCATCAGGATCCGCGACGGCCCGCCGCCGCCGCGCGCGACGCCGGCGGCGGCGTCCGGGTCGAGGGGCAGGGAGGGTGGGCAGTCCAGCGCCGACTCGTCCAGCCCGCCGGCGCGCAACAGCGCCGCGACACGGGCCACGTGGAAGCTCTCGCCCCAGTGGCTGGCGCTGACCAGCGCCAGGTCGGCGGGATCGGCCAGCCGCAGCCCGGCGCCGAGCATGCCGACCGCCTGCATCGGCTTGTTGGCCGAGCGCGGGAACATCGGCGCCGTCACGTCACCGGCCGCGGCCACCACCGTGCCGGCGGCGTCGAGCACCACGACGGAGCCCCGGTGGTAGCCCTCCGCGAAGCCGGAGCGGACGACTTCGGCGAGCGGCACCCCGCCGGCGTAGAACGTACCCATGGCTGTGACCGTAGCCGCTGGTCAGGAGAGCGGAGGCAGACCCAGCAACTCCCGCGCGTCGAGCGGGGTCATCGGCGGACGCTGCGCGAGCTGCGCGAAGCCGACCGCGCGGGCGACCAGCTGCATGTTGGACTCCACGGGACGGCCCTTGGCGTACGTGATGGTGTCTTCCATCCCGACCCGCAGGTGGCCGCCGGCCGACAGCGACGCCAGCATCACCGGGATCGTCGTGCGGCCGATGCCGGTGGCCGAGAACGTCGTGCCGGGCGGCAGGTCGCGCAGCGCCGCGGTGCACGCCACCAGGGCCGCGGTGGTGCCCGGCATGCCGCCCGGCACCCCCATCACGAAGTCGACGTGGACGTGGCCGCCGGCGGGCAGCCCGTAGCGGTCGAGCAGCCGCTCCAGCGCCGCCAGGTGGCCCAGGTCGAAGATCTCGTACTCGGGGACGATGCCCCGCTCCTGCATCCGCGTGTGCAGCTCGACGATGAACTCCCACCGGTTGAGGAACACGTCGTCGCCGAAGTTGACGGTGCCCATCGTGCAGGAGGCCATGTCCGGTGCGGCGTCGAGCACCCGCAGCCGGTCGGCCTCCGGGTCGGTGACGGCGCCGCCGCTGGAGAGCTGGACGACGAGGTCGGTGGAGTCGCGCAGCGCGCGCACCGTCTCCCGGAGCAGCCCGAGGTCCAGCGTGGGCCGGGTCAGGGCGTCGCGGATGTGGACGTGGATCACCGACGCGCCGAGCGCCGCGCACTCCTTGGCGGTCGTCACCAGCTCGTCGAGCGTGACCGGCAGGGCGGGAACGTCGGCCTTGGCCGACTCGGCACCGGTCGGAGCCACCGTGATCAACGTCGGCGTTGTCATGCCAAGCAATCCTAGGGGGTGCCTCGTGGATCAGGGTGACGCCGCGGCGACGTCCAGGCGGCGTCCGGGCCCGGCGCCGGGCCGCCATGATCCCGCGTCACACCGGGTCGATCGCCGCCGTCGACTCGCCGACGCGGAGCGCCGCGTCGTCCGGGACGTTGCGCTTGAGCACGGCCAACGCGACCGGGCCCAGCTCGTAGTGGCGGACGGCTGTGCCGACGAACCCGACCGGCCGGCCGTCGAGCGTGACCGCGGTGCCGCGCGCCGGCGGCTGGTCGGTGGTCACGCCGTCGAGGTGCAGGAGGGCCAGCCGCCGCGGTGCGCGGCCCAGGTGGTGCACGCGCGCGACGGTCTCCTGGCCGCGGTAACAACCCTTGTCGAGGTGCACGGCCGGCGCCAGGAGGTCGATCTCCGCGGGAATCGTGCGGTGGTCGGTTTCCCAACCGAGCCGGGGAGTACGCGCGGCGACGCGCACCGCCTCGTACGCCCACTGCCCCGCCGGGGCGACGCCCTGGTCGAGCAGGCGGCGGACCGTGCCGTCGAATTCCTCCCGGGGCACGAGGACGTCGACGCCCAGGTGGCCGCGGCGGGCCCAGCCACCGTTGTCGAGGCCGCGGACGTCGTACAGCGTGGTGGGGCGGGGCGGCACCTCGCCGGCGGCGAACTTCGCAGCGGGCACCGGCACCGCGTCCGGGGCCGCCAGGTCGCGCAGCCGCTCGTCGAGAAGCGCGGCGGCGGCGACGGCGCGCGGCCCGACCAGCGCGAACAGGGCCCACTCGCCGCTGGCGTCGCGCGGATCGACCTTGGTGAAGAAGCGCATCATCTCGAGGTATTTCAGGAGCCCCTCGGTGGCCCCGGGCTCGGTGTCGAGCCAGGTGGTGGTGCCGTCCTCGGCGACGAGGGCGTGCTGCTCGACGTGCCCGTGCGGGGAGAGGACGAGCAGCTCGGAGCCCTGGCCGGCGCGCAGGTCGGCGAGGTGCTGGGTGGTCAGCGTGTGCAGCCAGGACGCGCGCTCCTCCCCCGGCACGGCGACGACGCCGCGGTGGGAGCGGTCGACAAGCCCCACCTCGGAGGCGAGGAGCCGCTGCTCGCGCATCGGATCGCCGTAGTGCGCGGCGACCCCCCGGTCCTGCGCGTCCGGGTCGAGCGCCTCGACCGCGACTGCGCCGGCGATCTCGATCATTCCTGCTCCCGTTCTCCGCAGGCGCCGCAGACGCCGAACAGGGCCACGTGCCCGACGTCGACCGCGAACCCGCGCTCGTCGGCCAGCCGCGACACCAGTGGCTGCAGCACGGCCGGATCCATCTCCGTCACCTCGCCGCAGGTGCGGCACACCAGATGGACGTGCTGGTGCCCGCCCGCCGCGTGGTACGTCGGCGACCCGTGCGAGAGGTGCGTATGGGTAACCAGCCCGAGCTCCTCGAGCAGTTCCAGGGTGCGGTAGATCGTGGTGATGTTCACACCGGCGGCGACCTCCCGCACGGCGGTGTGCACCTGCTCAGGCGTCGCGTGGCCGAGGTCGTAGACGGCTTCCAGCACCAGCTGCCGCTGGGCGGTCAGCCGCAGCCCCCGAGCCCGGAGAACTTCGGCAAGGGAGGAATCCGACACCATCGAATAATAGTGCCCTGCCGGCTCACGGCCCGGGTTCGAGACCCCGACCGGCCGCGCGTCAGGCGGTGGCGCGGGGGTTCCAGCGGTCCGCGAAATCTCCCGGGTACGGAGGTGGGCCCGGCAGCGGGTCGGCGTCGAGGCGCAGGACGGCGTCGAGGAGGAGCGCCAGGTAGCGGCGGCGCAGCTGGGTGCGGCGGTCGTCATCGCCGAAGCGGATGGCGGCGAGCATCTCGAAGACCTGGCCGAGGTCGGCGACCGCGAAGTCGGGCCGGATCGCCTTCGCCGCGTGCAGCCGGTCGACCAGCCGCTGGTTCAGCTCGGCAGCCCGCGCGGCGCCGGCGCCGTGCTCCGGGGTCGGCTGGAAGGTGCCGGCCAGGCGTTGGGTGAGCGAGTGGGTGTCGGCGTCGACGACCCGGCGCATGAAGGTGGCGAAGACCTCGCTTGGCGGGGTGCCCGCGTCGAGGTCGTCGTGCGCCGCCTGCGCGATGTCGACGTAGCGCAGCAGCCCGTCGAGGCAGAGCCTGCCGAGCAGCTCCTCCTTGCTCGGGTAACGCCGGTAGAGCGCGCTGATCCCGACGCCGGCCTTCTGCGCGACGGCGGCGATCGGCGCGCCGGGATCGTCGACGAACACCTCGCGGGCGGCGCGCAGGATCACCTCGTCGTTGCGGGCCGCCTGGGCACGGCGGCCACTCATCGGGGCGGTGGTCACGCGACCGAGCGTACCATCGGAACGAAGTATTCCGTTCTAGCCGCCGACGCGGATCAGGCGGGCGGACAGGTGCGGCGACATCGGCTGGCCGACCGCCGACATGTCCTGCGCGTACAGGAGCGCGCCTTCGACGATGCCGTAGAGCCGGTGGCCGGCGGTGACCTCCTTGGCCGTCGGCGTGCGCAGCACGAGGTCGGTCGCCATCTCCACCCGCGTGCCGTCGATCTTGCCGATGTGCATCTCCATGATGCCGGTGGGCGTCGTGAGCAGCGCCTCGATCTCGCCGTTGGGCCGGCCGTCGACGATCACCGGACGCCACCAGCCGACCTCGCGGCCCGCGGGCCGCACCGGCTTGTCGTCCTCGCCGATCACCCAGGCCCGCGACTCGTAGTACAGGAACGGCCGCCCGTCATGCGTGATCTTGATTTCCTGCCCGTAGTCGAAGTCCTCGATCGTCGGGTAGCCGCCGCGGCCACGACCCCGCCACAGCCCGATGTAGGGCAGCAGCGGTTGCAGCGCGGGATGCAGGGAGGGCCCCTCGCGCAGGTCGTACGTCTCGACGAACGGGTACGGCTCCACCGGCGGCGCGTTCAGCCACGGCGGCGGCGCGATCGGGTTCTCGTCGGTCACCATCTTCCCCTTGCTACACGTGCGGCCAGGTAGACCAGGCCACCGGCCAACGCACCGAACCCCGCGACGAGCAGGCTCACGAACCCGATCTCGGTCACCACGCCGACGATCCTATGCTGAGGCGATGGCCCGCACGCTCATCGTCAAGGTCACCGCCGGGGCGGACGCCCCCGAGCGGTGTGCCCAAGCGTTCACCGTCGCCGCCACGGCCGCGGCCTCCGGCGCCGACGTCTCATTGTGGCTGACCGGTGAGTCGTCGTGGTTCGCCCTCCCCGGACGGGCCGAGACGTTCGACCTTCCGCACTCGGCTCCCCTCCAGGATCTCCTCTCCGCGGTCCTCGCCGCCGGCCGGGTCACCCTCTGCACGCAGTGCGCGGCCCGCCGCGACATCAAGCAGGACGACGTCATCCAAGGCGTCCGCATCGCCGGCGCCGCCGCCTTCGTCGAGGAGACCCTGACCGACGGCGCGCAAGCCCTCGTCTACTGACGCGCAGGGCCCCGCCGTGCGCCGGCGGGGCCCTGTCCGTAACGGAACCGTCAGCCGAAGCGGCCCGTGATGTAGTCCTCGGTCTTCTTCTCGCTGGGGTTGCTGAAGATCTTCTGCGTCGAGTCGTACTCGATCAGCCGGCCGGGGTCGCCCGTACGCTCGATCGAGAAGAAGGCCGTGCGGTCCGAGACGCGGGCGGCCTGCTGCATGTTGTGGGTGACGATGATGATCGTGTACCGGTCCTTCAGCTTGAACATCAGGTCCTCGATCGCCAGCGTGGAGATCGGGTCCAGCGCCGAGCACGGCTCGTCCATCAGCACCACCTGCGGCTCCACCGCGATCGTCCGCGCGATGCACAGCCGCTGCTGCTGACCACCGGACAGGCCCGCGCCGGGCTTGTTGAGCCGGTCCTTCACCTCGTCCCACAGGTTCGCCGACCGCAGCGCCTTCTCGGCGGCCTCCTGGAGCACGTTCTTGCGCCGCACGCCGTTGAGGCGCAGGCCCGCCACCACGTTCTCGAAGATGGACATCGTCGGGAACGGGTTCGGACGCTGGAAGACCATGCCGATCATCCGGCGTACGGCGGTGACGTCGACGTCCTTGTCGTAGATGTTCTCGTCGTCGACGGTGAGCCGGCCCTCGACCCGGGCCCCCGGCAGCACCTCGTGCATGCGGTTGATCGACCGCAGGAACGTCGACTTGCCGCAGCCGGACGGGCCGATCAGCGCGGTGACCGTCTTCGGCTCGACCGTCAGGTTGATGTTGTCGATCGCCTTGAACGAACCGTAGTACGCGGTGACCCCGGTCGCTTCGACGCGCTTGGCCATGGTTGATCAGTCCTTCGGGAGGGGCTAGCGAGGGATACGGTTGCGCCGGGCGAGCAGCTTGGCCGCGATGGTCAGGATCAGCACGAGCGCCACCAGGGTGAGCGCCGCCGTCCACGCGCGGGCCGGCGCGAAGCGCGACGCGTCACCGGCCTGCTGGAAGACGAAGAGCGACAGCGACGCCTGGTTGTTGGCGAACGGGTTGAAGTTGATCGCCGCGCTGCCGCCCGCCACCAGGAGCACCGGCGCGGTCTCGCCGGCCGCGCGCGCGATCGAGAGCATGATGCCGGTGACGATGCCCGGCAGGGCCGTCGGGATGACGACCTTGAGGATCGTCTTCCACTTCGGCACCCCGAGGGCGTAGGCACCCTCCCGCAACGGGGCCGGCACCAGCCGCAGCATCTCCTCCGTCGATCGGACGATCGTCGGCAGCATCAGCACCGAGAGCGCCAGCGCCGCGGCGAAGCCGGAGTACGCCGGCTGGCCGTCGTTGAACCAGCGGGACACGATCAGGACCCAGAACGCCAGCACGAACAGGCCCGCCACGATGGACGGGATGCCGGTCATGACGTCGACGAAGAACCGGATCGCGAGCGTGAACCGGCCCCGCCCGTACTCGACGATGTAGATGGCGCCGAGGACGCCGAGCGGGATCGTGATCAGCGCGGCGATGCCGACCTGCTCCAGGGTTCCGATGATCGCGTGGTACGCGCCGCCGTTCGGGTCCCGAGCGCCGATGTTGTTCATCGACGTCCAGAAGAAGTCGCTGTCGAGGCGCTCGACGCCGTTGGAGACCAGCGTCCACACGACCGAGGCGAGCGGCAGCACCGCGAGCACGAACGCCGAGTGGATCAGCGCGCTCCACGTGCGGTTGCGCGCCGCCCGCCGGCCCTCGACCGCGTTCACCGCCAGGAAGACGCCGACGAGGTAGAGGACGAGGCCGAGCACCAGGGTGAGGACCCAGCCGCCGATCCCGGTGCCGTAGCAGACGGCGGCCGAGACGCCGAGGGCGGCGACCGCGATGCCGAACAGGGCGGCCACCGGCAGGCGCCGGCCCCGCAGCTGCGGGTTCTGCCCGGGAGCCGGGGCGGGGACGTGGGTGTGGACGGTGGCGGTCATGCCAGCGCTCCTCTTCGCTCCGCGCCGTCATGAGGCACCATGGGGCTGGGCTGTCTGATTCGCGCGCTTCGCTTGCTCATGCGGCGGACTCCGTGAACTCGCGGCGCCGGTAGATGATCGCCCGGGCCACCATGTTGACGACGAGCGTGATCGCGAAGAGCACGAGGCCGGACGCGATCAGCGCGCCGACTCCGATTTGGCCCGCCTCGCCGAAGCCGTTGGCGATGTTGGCGGCGATCGAGTTGCCGCCGTTCTTGATCACGTTGAGCGAGATCTCGTTGATGAAGCCGAGCGTCATCGCGAGCGCGATGGTCTCGCCGAGGGCCCGGCCGAGGCCGAGCATCACGGCGGCGATCACGCCGGGCCGGCCGTACGGGAGCACCGCGGTGCGGATCATCTCCCACTTGGTGGCGCCGAGGGCGAGGGCCGCCTCCTCGTTGGCGGTCGGCGTCTGGCTGAACACCTCGCGGGAGAGCGAGGTGACGATCGGCAGCACCATGATCGCCAGGACGAGGCCGCCGAGCAGCAGCGACCGCCCGAACGGGCCCTCACCGCCGAAGAACGGCAGCCAGCCGAAGTACGTGTTGAGCCAGACCGAGAAGTCGCGCACCGGATTGATGAAGACGCTGAGCCCCCACAGTCCGAACACGACGCTGGGCACCGCCGCCAGCAGGTCGATGAGGAACCCGAGGGTGGTGGCGATGCGCCGGTTGGCGTAGTGGGAGAGGTAGAGCGCGATCCCGAGGGCGATCGGCACCGCGACGATCAGCGCGATCACCGCCGTCACGACCGTGCCCCAGGCGAGGGCCGCGATGCCGAACCTGGGCGGGTTCTCGTTGGCGAGCCACACCTTCTCGGTGAGGAAGTTCGCCTCGTCGGCGCGGAGCGCGGGGATCGCCCTGGCGATCAGGAAGACCGTGATCGCGACGATGATCACCAGCACCATCGTGCCGGCCGCGAGGGTCAGCCCGCGGAACGCGGACTCGGCACCGAACCCCTTGCGGCGGGGCAGCGCGCCGCTACCGGCCCACGGGGCCGGCTCGGCATCCGTCAGAACGTCGGTCGACGCCGGCGCGCCGGCGGGCCGGGCGTGACTGGAAGTCACACCCGGCCCCCCGGTGCCGACGTCGGCCGAGCGGTTGTGGCTGTCGCCCATCTGCTCGCTCGATTCGTCATTATGTGTGCGTGCGATCCGGCCTCACTCAGGAAAGGTTCTCGACCGCGGCCTGGACCTTGGTCTGGACCTCGGCCGGCAGCGGCGCGTAGCCCAGGTCGGTCAGCGAGCCCTGACCCTCGGCGCTGGCCGCGTAGCCCAGGAAGCCCTTGATCAGCTCCAGCTTGTCGGCCGGGTTGCCCTTGCTGCAGACGATCTCGTAGGTCACGAGGACGATCGGGTACGCGCCGGGCGTCGTGGTGGCGTAGTCGATGGTCATCTTCAGGTCGTCGCCGGTGCCCTCGACCTTGGCACCCGCGATCGTCTTGCCCGCGGACTCGGCGGTCAGCTCGGTGAACTCGCCGGCGCCGTTCTGGATCTTGGCCATCGAGAGGCCGCCGTTCTCGGCGTACGACCACTCCATGTAGCCGATCGAGCCCTCGGTGCTCTTCACCGAGGTGGCGACGCCGTCAGAGCCCCGGGAGCCGGTGCCGCCGGGAGCCTTCCACGCCTTGCCCTTGCCGAAGGTCCAGTCCGCCTCGGCCACCTTGCTCAGGTAGCTGGTGAAGTTGTCCGTCGTGCCCGACTCCTCGGACCGGTGCACGGTCTGGATCGTCGAGGACGGCAGCGTGGCGCTCGGGTTGTCGGCCTTGATGGCCGGGTCGTCCCACTTCGTGATCTTGCCGGCGAAGATCTTGGCGAGCGTGCCCGGCTTGAGCTGGAGGCCGTCGACACCCGGCAGGTTGTACGCGACGGCGATCGGCCCGATGACCATCGGCAGGTGGATCGCCGGACCGGTCGCGCAGCGCGCGTCGGCCTTGGGCTGCTCGTCCTCCTTGAGCGCCGAGTCGGAGCCCGCGAAGTCGGCGGTGCCGGAGATGAACGCCTGCACACCCGCACCGGAGCCGGAGCCTTCGTAGTTGATCGTCGTGCCCGAGCACCGCTGCTGGTAGGCCTTGCGCCACTCGTCAACGGCGTTCTTCTGCGCGGAGGAGCCCTGCGCGTTGAGCGTGCCCGAAGCGCACTCGGACGCCGCCGTGGAGCCGCTCGCCGAGGGCGAGGTCGGCTCCTGGTTGTCCGAGCCGCACGCGCTGAGCGCGAGTGCCGCCGTCAGAGCGAGGCAGGCGATGGTGCCGTGCCGCTGGAGCTTCACCTGAGGGATATCCCTTCGAAACGGGTTCTCGGTAGGGACCCCGGAGCAGGCCCCGGGGATACCGGCGCGTAGCCGGCTACCAGGCAAGCTAAGAGCGCCAGGTAGCCGCCTTCCCGGCCCCGAGTGAACGCGCGGTGAACAACTTCGACCGTGAAGGTGGCTATGTGCTGAGCCCGGGATGTCCGTTCCGTGAACCGCCGTCCCGCGGTGCGGCGGACGTTCGGGTCACACCGGCCGGCGGTAGCTCACGTCGGTGGACCAGCGGGCGAAGCCGAGTCGGGTGTAGAGCCGGACGGCGGCCACGTTGGACTCGTCGACGTAGAGCATCGCCTGGTCGAGGCCCGCGGCGCGCAGGTGGCGCAGGCCGGCCACGGTGAGGGCGGCGCCGAGCCCGCGGCCGTGCGCGTCCGGGTCGACGCCGACCACGTACACCTCGCCGATCGGGTCGTGCTGGTGGTCCTGCTGGCCGTGCACCTTCGTCCAGTGGAAGCCCAGCATGGCGCCGGTCCGGTCGTCGACGGCGAGCAGGAAGCCGGCCGGGTCGAACCACGGCTCCGCCATCCTGATCCGCAGGTCGTCGAGGGTCCAGCGGCCCTGCTCGGGGTGGTCGGCGAAGGCGCGGGCGTTGACCCGTACCCACTCCTCGTCGTCGCGGCCCGGCTGGAAGGCCCGGAGCGTGACGCCCGCGGGCAGCTCGCGGTCCGGAAGCGGGGCGAACAGCGGGCGTCGCATCTGGAGCAGCACGCGGGCCCGGGTGAAACCCAGCTCCAGCGCGAGCGCGCCGGCCGACGGGTGGTCGCCGTGTGCCCAGAGCCGCAGCGCGCGGGTCCCGGCCGCCGCGTCGATGGCGGCGCTGACCAGCGCACGGCCGTAGCCGCGCCGGCGGCGCAGCGGATGGACGACGAGCTCGGCCGACGCCCCCTCCACCTCGTCGGTGGTGTCGACGTGCGCGTAGCCGGCGAGCCCTCCGTCGGCGTCACGGATCATCAGGTGTACGGCCGCCAGCTCGCCACCCTGCCGGATGTGCAGCACCACGTGCTCCGAGAGGGGGTACGCGCCGTCGGTGTCGCTCGCCACGGAGGCCAGCTCCAGCACCGCCGCCACGTCGTCGGCGGACAGTCGCGGCACACGGACGACGTTGGGCTCCTTCGTCACGTGATCACGGTAACCGCCCGGCCGGTCAGATCTGGCCGGGGTGCAGCGGCAGTTCCCGGCCGTGCAGCCGCGGCGGGTCGATTCCCGGCGGCAGGGCGGCCAGCGCGAACCGCTCGTCGAGGTCGGGCAGGATCGTCTTCAGCGCGGCCACGGTGCCCTTGCGGTCGCCGCCGGCGTCGTGCATGAGGACGATCGCGCCGCGCACGGTGCCGGACTCGACCGTCTTGACGATGCTCGACTCCCCGGGCTGCGTCCAGTCCTGCGGGTCCACCGTCCAGTGCAGCGACGACATGCCCAGCTCCTTGGCCACGTCGACCGCGGCCTGCGTCCAGGCGCCACCGGGATGCCGGAAGTACGAGATCTTCGCGTCGGGCACGGCCTTGTGGATGGCGGCGTTGGTACGCAGGAGGTCCGCCTTGATCTCCGACTTCGACCGGGTGCCGAGCGAGGTGTCGTGGTCCCAGGTGTGGTTGCAGAGCGTGTGGCCCTGCGCGACGATCTCACGGACCAGGTCCGGGAACGCCTCGGCCATCTCGCCGACGAGACAGAACGTCGCCTTGACCTCGTACTGCTTGAGCAGGGCGAGCACCTGCGGCGTGAACCTCGGGTCGGGCCCGTCGTCGAAGGTCAGCGCGACCTGGAGCGTCCCGGTGGTCAACCGGCTGCCGAACGGACCGTTCTTCTCGGGCAGCAGCGGCGGCCGCCCGGGGCCGACGATCGGGTTGCTGAAGACCTCCGGGATCGGAGCGGCCGCGGGCACGCCCTGCCGGGCCGGCGCGGCGCCACCCTTGGCGGCCGGGCTGGGACTCGGCGGTGTGTCGGCCTTCGGCGGCGGCGCCGGCGTCTCCTTCTCGCTGGGCGACGGCTCCGGGTCCGGCGCTACGTGGTCGTCCGAGGCACCACGGTGCCGGTCGCCCCGGACCGCGTCGGCGTCGTACGTCGCCTGCCCGGCCCGCCCCTCCAGGAACTCGGTGCGGCTGGCGTTGCCGATGAGGTATGAGCTGCCGATGATCGCGGAGATGATGACCGTCGCGATGCCGACCGTGCGTGTCGTGGGCCCGATCTTCATCAACAGGTCACCCCGTCCACCGTCGCCTCCTCCGTCACGGATACGGCGTCAGCGTATGGAGTTTTCGCGTTCTAAGTGGGCAAAACCGCTGCTAACGCCCCCAACATGGACGAAATAGGTTAACGACCAACGCCACCCCATGGTTACGGGCTGGCGTGAAAGGAAGGGCCCCTTCCTAACGCTGAGGCGTTAGGAAGGGGCCCTTCCTTTCACGAACGCGGGAACCGGTCAGACCGGGACGAGCTCGTTGTCCGGCAGCGACCGCGTCGGCGGGACGACGAACTTGTAGCCCACCTGGCGGACGGTGCCGATCATCGACTCGTACTCGGAGCCGAGCTTGGCGCGCAGCCGCCGGACGTGCACGTCGACGGTGCGGGTGCCGCCGAAGTAGTCGTAGCCCCACACCTCCCGCAGCAGCTGGTCGCGGGTGAACACCCGGCCGGGGTGCTGCGCCAGGAACTTGAGCAGCTCGAACTCCTTGTACGTCAGGTCGAGCGGGCGGCCCTTGAGCTTGGCCGCGTAGGTGTCGGGGTCGATGGCCAGCTCGCCCGCGCGGATCAGCCCGTTGGCACCCGCGGACGCGTTGGTGAGCCGGCCGACGGCCAGCCGCAGCCGCGCCTCGACCTCGGCGGGGCCGGCGCTGGCGAGGATCACGTCGTCGACGCCCCAGTCGGCGTTGAGCGCGATCAGACCCGCCTCGGTGACCACGGCGAGCAGGGGCACGCCCAGGCCGGTCGCGTGCAGCATCCGGCAGGTGGCCCGGGCCTCGGAGAGCTCGGAACGCGCGTCGACGATGACCGCGTCGGGGCTCGGGCCGCTGACCAGCGTGCGAACGTCGCGTGGTGCGGTGCGGACCGAGTGGGGCAGCAGGTCGAGGGCGGGCAGCACGCCCGGCGTCTCGGCCGCGCGCGCCGACACCAGAAGCAGAATCTCCACGCGTCACCTCCGTCTTCGCGCAAGCCCACCGGGCCGCGGTTGTCGAATGAGGGATGACCCGGCGTCGCTGACGGGGCGGTGCCAGCCTCGCTCAGCCGTGTTACGCCTGCGTAAACGCCTCTCGCGAGCCAAAAGGAGCGTAACCGATCCCCTACCCGAAACCGGTCGGTGTTTATCCGTTCATCTGTGTGATCGGCCATAACGGTCGACGCCAGCCTACGGCCGAACTGCCCCGTCTTCGCCTTGTTCTGGCACGATCGGAGCGTGTTCCCCGCAGGCTCCCCCGAGGCCGAGGCCGCCCCCGCCGCCCCCGACGACGACGACCGCGACGAGATAGAGATCACTCCCGTCCGGCCGGCGCTTTCCGCGGCCATTGCCGCCTTCGCCGGAGTTCTCGGCGTGGGGCTGATCTTCGGCGCGCAGTCCACCAGCCCGGGGGCCCGGCTCTCGTTCGCGCTCGTGGTCTTCGGCGTGCAGGTGCTCTTCCTGCTCGCCTGGACGATGGCGACCCGGCCGCCGGCGCTGATCGCGGTCGGCGCCGTCGGCCTCGCCGCCGCCGCCGTGGCCGACCGCGTCGCGGTCACCTCAGCGCAGGCGGGGATCATGCCGCTGGTGCTGGTCGCGCTCGCCGGGCTCGCGGTGGCCGTCGGGAGCCAGCTCGTCCGCCCGGGCGACCGGCGCCGGGTCACGGAATCCCTGCGCGCCACCGCCCTGCTCGTCCTCGGCGTGGTGGCGCTGGCCACCCTGATCGTGCTGAGCCGCATCCCGCTCGGCACGCAGGTGATCTTCATCTGCCTCGCCGCCGCCGCGTTCGCCCTGGTCGTCGCCCGCCTGACCGACGCGCTGCACCCGAAGCCGCGGCTGGCGCCGCAGGTGCCGCGCGGCGCGGCCGGCGTCATCTTCGGCGCGATGGCCGGCACGCTGGCGAGCGCCGTGATCGGGTCCTTTCTGTACACGTTCAGCCCCACGAGCGGCGCGGTCATCGGGCTGGTGGCGGCCGTCGCCGCGGTGCTCGCCGATCTCGCGGCGGACTTCGCGGAGGCCGGGCGGCAGATGGCCGGCGATCCGCCGACCCTCTGGGTGGCCCGGCACATGCAGGGTCCGCTCGGCGGGTTCGCGCTCGCGGCACCGGCGGCCTACGCGATGACCGTACTGTTCCTCACTTGACCTGTTTGGGTAAGGAGGAGCGAACCGACGATGGAGGCCCGACGTGACCACGACCTACTACCCCGAGCAGACCCGGCCCCGGCGGCGCCGGCGCGGCCGCGGCCTCCTGATCGGTCTGCTCGTGTTCGTCATCGTCCTCGGCGGGCTCCTCGTGGCCGGCGACCGGGTCGCCGCCAACTTCGCGGAGAAGAAGATCGCCGAGCAGGTGAGCAAGGAAGTGGCCGCGCAGAACGCGCAGTCGTCGCCGCCGGAGGTCACCGTCGGCGGTTTCCCGTTCCTGACGCAGGTGCTCGCCGGCCGGTACGAGAAGATCTCCATCGTCATGCGCGACGTCCGCGGCGACGTCAACGGCAACGCGATCACCCTGCCGGTCCTCGACGTGGCGGCACACGACGTCACCGCGTCCCTCGACACGCTCCGGACCGGGCAGGGCGACGTGGTGGCCAGGAGCGTCGACGGCACCGCGACGATCAGCTACGACAGCGTCGCGGCCCTCATCGACCAGCCCGGCCTGAAGCTGGCCGAGCGCGACGGCAAGGTCGTCGCCACCGCGCCGGTCGAGGTGCTCGGGCAGCGGTTCACCGTCACCGGGGTCGCCGACCTGTCGGTTCGCGGCAAGCAGATCCAGATCCGGTTCTCCGACGCGACCGCCGAGGGACTGCCGGCCGTGCCGATCGCCCAGCAGGTCGTCAACGGGTTCATCCGCCAGATCTCCATCAACGTGGATGTCCCGGCGCTACCCTTCCAGCTGTCCCTGAAGGAGGTTCGGGCGACGCCCGACGGGCTGGCCGTGACCGCCTCCGCGAACGATGTGCCCATCACGTCGTGACCCGACTCACCCGTCCGGTCCGGTCCCGGATGGTGGTCAGGTCTGTTTGCCAGCGTTAACAGACTGGTAGCCTTCACCGCATGGGGATGCTCCTCACCAAACGGCGCGCGGTCGACCTGTGCCGTGTGGCCACGTGCCTGTGTCGCCCCGCTCTCTGACGGCGGCGTCCACCTGAGGTTGCCCTAACTCTCTGTCCGGCAGTGCCGCCGTCGCTCGTACCCGTGATCCCTTGCCAATGGGTCGCGCGCGTGGAGCGACGACTCCCTCCTCATCCCGCGCGCTGACTCACCACCTCCGTCACCACACAGGAGTGATCTGATGAGTCGCGACACCGCACTCGTTTCGGCCGACTGGGCCGAGAAGAACCTCGGCGCCCCGGGCGTCGTCTTCGTCGAGGTCGACGAGGACACCACCGCCTACGACGGGGGGCACCTGCCCGGCGCCATCAAGCTCGACTGGAAGACCGACCTCCAGGACCCGGTACGCCGGGACTTCGTCAACAAGAGCCAGTTCGAGGCGCTCCTCTCCGAGCGCGGCATCAGCAACGACGACACGGTGATCCTCTACGGCGGCAACAACAACTGGTTCGCGGCGTACGCGTACTGGTACTTCAAGCTCTACGGCCACCGCGACGTCAAGCTGCTCGACGGCGGTCGCAAGAAGTGGGAGCTGGACGCCCGTCCGCTGGTCAAGGACGTGCCGTCGCGCCAGCGCACCTCCTACGTCGCGCAGGAGCCCGACACGTCGATCCGCGCGTTCCGCGACGAGGTCGTCGACGCGATCGGCACGAAGAACCTGGTCGACGTCCGCTCCCCCGACGAGTACGCGGGCCGCCTGCTCGCGCCGGCCCACCTGCCGCAGGAGCAGGCCCAGCGCGCCGGCCACATCCCGACCGCCCTCTCGGTGCCGTGGTCCAAGGCCGCCAACGAGGACGGCACCTTCAAGTCCGACGACGAGCTGCGCAGCATCTACGCGGAGGCGGGGCTCGACGACAGCAAGGACACGATCGCGTACTGCCGCATCGGCGAGCGCTCCTCGCACACGTGGTTCGTCCTCAAGGAGCTGCTCGGCCACCAGAACGTGAAGAACTACGACGGTTCGTGGACCGAGTACGGCTCGCTCGTGGGCGTGCCGGTCGTGCTCGGCGACGAGCCGGGGAAGGCGTGACCACGATGACGGCTCCCGTCAACTCGACGGCCGCGGGCTGCGCGGCTCCCGACCAGGCGGCACCGTTGCCGGCGAGCGTCGACCTCGAAAAGGAGACGGTGATAACCGGCCTGGTCACCGCCTCCGACGGCTCCGCCGTGGGCGGCGCGTACGTGCGGCTGCTCGACTCGACCGGCGAGTTCGCCGCCGAGGTGGTCACCTCGCCGGCCGGCCAGTTCCGGTTCTTCGCGGCCCCCGGCACGTGGACGCTGCGCGCGCTGTCCCGCCACGGCAACGGCGACACCACCGTGACCGCCGAGCGCGGCATCACCGAGGTCGGCGTCCAGGTCGGCTGAGTCCTCTCGCGGTAGGAAGGGCCCCTTGTTAACGCCGAGGCGTTAACAAGGGGCCCTTCCTTCTCCGTCCGCGAGCCGCCCCGGCCGATGGCCGGGGCGGCTTCGTGTCACCATGGCCCGGTGAAGGACTTCTGGCGCCGCCGCTGGTGGCTGCCGGTCGGGCTGGCGGCGTGGGCGGTGCTGCTGGCGGCGCTCGGTGTCGCCTCCCACCGCGACGACGAGCCGACCGTGCGCGAGCAGCGCAGCCTCGCACAGGCACTGCCGGTCGTCGACGAGGCGGTCGGCCGCCTCGTGGCCGGCGCGGGTGACAGCGCGGTCCCGGTGATCCTGCCGCGGCGGATCGAGCACGGCTGCCGCATCACGCCCATGCGCGACGGCGCCGCCGCCACCGTCACGGTCAACTTCTACACCGACGACGGTGCGGGGCTGCTGCGCCGGATCGGCGCGAGCCTGCCGCCGGCGTACCGGGTCGACGCGATGACCGGCGCGGTGGACGCCGACGCCGGCGAGTTCGTCGCCGTGCGCGGCCGTCTCCCGGCCACGGGCGAGGTCCGGTTCACGGTGTCCACCGGCTGCCGCCCGGCGGACGTGGCGGCCGACGCCCCCACCTCCGCCTCCGCTCCCTGCCCCGGTGGTGGCTTCGCCCGCACCGAATCGGCGGCCCAGCGCGACTCCGCGGCGGCCCCACCCGGCGTCAAGGTGGTCCGGACCGACAACGCGGTCGCCTACCGGCGACCCGACGGGGTGGCGGTCGCCGTCGTCACGGCGAGTGACGGCAGCGCGCGGGTCTACGAGACCAGGTCCTGTTAACCGGTTGCGCAGTTCCGTACAGTGTACGGGTGCAGACCGACTTCATCGAGATCACCGGAGCCCGCGAAAACAACCTCAAGGACGTCTCCGTCCGCATCCCGAAGAGGAAGATCACCGTCTTCACCGGTGTGTCCGGCTCGGGCAAGTCATCCCTCGTCTTCGACACCATCGCCGCCGAGGCGCAGCGCCAGCTCAACGAGACCTTCACGGCGTTCGCGCGCAACTTCCTGCCCAGCTACGGGCATCCCGACGTCGAGTCCATCGAGAACCTCTCGGCCGCGATCATCGTGGACCAGAAACGGCTCGGTGGCAGCTCGCGGTCGACCGTCGGCACGATCACCGACATCAACCCGCTGATCCGGATGCTCTTCTCCCGGGTCGGCAAGCCGTACGTCGGCTACTCCAACGCGTTTTCGTTCAACGACCCGCAGGGCATGTGCCCGGAGTGCGAGGGCCTGGGCAGGGTCACGGCGCTCGACCTCGACGCGTTCCTCGACCGGTCGAAGTCGCTGAACGAAGGCGCCGTGCGCCACCCGGACTTCGCGGTCGGCGGCTGGCAGCTCGGCGCGTACATCGCCTCCGGCTACTTCGACCCGGACAAGCCGCTCGCGGACTACTCCGACGAGGAGTGGCGGCTGCTGCTGCACGGCACCGGCAAGGTGGCGCTGGAGTGGCAGGGCGGCAAGATGAACTCCACGTACGAGGGTCTGGTCGACAAGTTCACCCGGCTCTACATCAAAAAGGACATCGGCGCGATGTCCGAGCGCAACCGCGAGATCTTCCTGCGCTTCGTGACCTCGGCGACGTGCCCGCTCTGCAAGGGCGGCCGGCTCTCCCAGGCCGCGCTCGCGGCCGAGGTGGCCGGCTACCACATCACCGACCTGCTCGCGATGGAGGCGACCGAGCTGCTCGCCACCTGCCGGGAGCTGGCGACCACGGTGGAGGCGGCCGGACGGCCGGTGGTGGAGAGCCTGACCGACCGCGTCCAGAACCTCGTGACCATCGGCCTCGGCTACATCCGGCTCGACCGGGAGACGACCACGCTCTCCGGCGGCGAATCCCAGCGGATCAAGATGGTGCGGCACCTGAGCAGCAGCCTCACCGACATGATGTACGTCTTCGACGAGCCCTCGATCGGCCTGCACGCCCACGACGTCCGCCGCCTCAACGAGCTGCTGGTCAAGCTGCGCGACAAGGGCAACACGGTGCTGGTGGTCGAGCACGACCGGGACGTGATCGCGATCGCCGATCACGTGGTCGACATGGGCCCGAAGGCGGGCACGCACGGCGGCGAGGTGGTCTTCACCGGGACGTTCGACGCGCTGACCGAGGCGCCGACGCTGACCGGCCGGTTCATGAAGCACGCGCTGCGCCTCAAGACCGACGCGCGGCCGCGCACCGGCGCGCTCACCATCAAGGGAGCGACGGCCAACAACCTCAAGAACGTCACCGTCGACATCCCGACCGGCGTGCTGACGGTCGTGACCGGCGTGGCGGGCTCCGGCAAGAGCACGCTGATCAACGAGGTCTTCCTGGGCCTGCATCCGGACGCCGTCAACATCGACCAGTCGGCGGTCGGCGCCTCGATCCGCTCGAACCCGGCGACGTACACCGGGATGATGGACGAGATCCGCAAGCTCTTCGCCAAGGCCAACGGGGTCAACGCGGGGCTGTTCAGCTTCAACTCGAAGGGTGCCTGCCCCAACTGCCAGGGCACCGGGGTGATCTACACCGACCTCGGGTTCATGGAGGGCTTCACCTCGCCGTGCGAGGTGTGCCGGGGCCGGCGGTTCTCGGACGAGGTGCTCGGCTACCACCTGCGCGGCAGGTCCATCGCCGACGTGCTGGAGATGACGGCGGCGGAGGCGGCGGAGTTCTTCACCGAGAAGAAGCTGCGGGCCATCCTCTCGGCGGTCAATGACGTCGGGCTCGACTACCTGCACCTCGGGCAGCCGCTGAGCACGCTGTCGGGCGGCGAGTGCCAGCGCATCAAGCTCGCGACGGAGCTGCACAAGAGCGGCACGGTGTACGTGATGGACGAGCCGACCACCGGCCTCCACATGTCCGACATCTCGCTCCTGCTGGCGATCATCGATCGGCTCGTCAACCAGGGGAACTCGGTGGTGGTGATCGAGCACAACCTCGACGTCATCAAGAACGCCGACTGGATCGTCGACCTCGGCCCCGAGGGCGGCACGAAGGGCGGTCAGGTGGTCTTCGAGGGGACGCCGGCACAGCTGCTGGACGCCGACACGTACACGGCCGAGGCCGTGCGCCAGGACCTGCGCTCGATCAGTCCACGGTGAACCGCGGGCGGTCGCCGGTGACGTCCAGCCGGACGTTCACCGGCGCCGCCGCGTCGCGCGACGCCGCCGCGGCGAACACCGCCTCGATGTTGGGGCACGCCGCGACCTGCTGGAGCGTGACGATCGTGGGCGGCAGCATCGCCACCTCGCCGCCCTCGGCCCGGGCCACCGCGTCCGCCGGCCGGGTCCACATCGTATGGTCGGCCTCGCCCGAGACGTCGCGGGTGACCTGGCCGAGCGGCAGCGCCGCGACGAAGAAGTACGTGTCGAACCGGCGCGGCTCGGACTCCGGGGTGATCCACCGGCTCCACGGAGCGAGCAGGTCCGAACGGAGCGTCAGGTCGTTGTCGCGCAGCAGGTCGGCGAAGCCCAGCTCCCGCTTGACGAGCGCCTGGCGCGCGGCCTCCCACCGGTCGCCGCTGACGTCACCGACGACCGTGCCGGCGGTGGGCCCGGCGAGCAGGACCCCGGCCTCCTCGAACACCTCGCGGGCGGCGGCGCAGACGATCGCCTGCGCGCGCTCCGGGGTCGTCGCCAGCCGGCTGGCGAGGTCGGCCTGCCCGACCCAGGCGAGGTCCGGGCGGGAGTCGCTCGGGTCGACGCTGCCGCCGGGGAACGCGTACATCCCGCCGAACGCCATCGCGGCGACCCGGCGGATGACGTACACCTCGAAGTCGCCGGTCGCCGGCGCGGGCCGCAACAGCAGGACGGTGGCCGCCAACCGCGCCGGCGCGGGTTGCCCGCCGGAGGCGTGGAAGCGGCGTGCGTGGTCGGCGATGCCGGGCGGGACCTCGAACTCGTTGACCACCGACCGAGCCTATCCGTTACCGTGCGCGGCATGACGCGATGGGGAATCCTGGCCACCGGCGGCATCGCCGCGCGCTTCGCCGACGACCTGCGGCTGGTGCCGGGGGCGAAGCTGGTCGCGGTGGGTTCCCGGGCGGAGGCGACGGCGCGCGCCTTCGCCGACCGCTACGGTGCCCCGCACGCCCACGGTTCGTGGGAGGCGCTCGCCGCCGACGACGAGGTCGATGTCGTGTACGTGGCGACGCCGCACGCCGCGCACCACGCGGCGGCGATGGCCTGCCTGCGGGCCGGCAAGGCGGTGCTCTGCGAGAAGCCGCTGACGCTGGATCTGCC
>Ga0164243_10004454_pt1 | contig 21954 bp, 17 predicted proteins | sample OricompcompostOP_FD_108781 | JGI IMG/M metagenome (GOLD analysis project Ga0164243, IMG submission 108781) | Organic Plus compost microbial communities from Emeryville, California, USA - Original compost - Organic plus compost (OP) | ecosystem: Engineered > Solid waste > Mixed feedstock >...
CGAGGTATCGCCATGCACGACGGCGAGCACGCGCGGGTGATGCTGCCTGATCGCGGCTTCGATTTCGTCCGGCGTGAACACCGTTCCCCATTCGCGATCGATGGTGACGACATCGCCGCCGCACCGCTTGCAGATTTCCGCCAGGAGATGGCCGAAGCGTCCGAAGACCGGTACCAGCACCTTGTCGCCCGGCGAGACGATCGAGACGAGAATCGCTTCGACGCCGGCGCGCGCCGTGCCGTCGACCAGGAACGACCATTTGTTTTTGGTCTGATAGAGCTGGCGCAGCAACTCCATCGTCTCGTTCATATAAGCGGTGAAGGCCGGATCGAACTGGCCAAGCATCGGCATCGACATGGCGCGCAACACGCGCGGATCGACGCCGACCGGGCCGGGGCCCATGAGAATGCGCGGTGGCGGGTTGAGGTCGGCAAAGAGGGTGGTCATGAGGCTTCCTGATCGAGTTCCGCCCTCATCCTGAGGAGCCCGCAAAGCGGGCGTGTCGAAGAACGAGGGCGGCCATTGAGGCGAACACGTCCTTCGAGACGCATTGCCGCACAATGCTCCTCAGGATGAGGTCGATAAAAGACGCCGCCCGTATCAACGCTTATGCACCACGCGGCTTCGCATAATCCGACTTCGCTCGCGGCACATATGCCCCTGCACCCAGCGTGCCGGTGAGTTCGCCGTCGCGCACCACGAACTTGCCGCGCACCATGGTCGAGACCGGCCAGCCTTTCACCGCGATGCCTTCATAGGGTGTGTAGTCGCTGCCGCCATGCATCAGCGACTGCGAGATCGTGACTTCGCGGTTCGGGTCCCAGATCGCGATATCGGCATCGGCGCCGACGGCGATTGTGCCCTTCTTCGGATAAAGGCCGTAGGTCTTGGCGTGATTGGTGGACGTCAGCGCCACGAATTCGTTGAGCGAGATGCGGCCTCTGCCGACGCCTTCGGAGAACAGGATCGGCAGTCGCGTCTCGACACCGGGAATGCCGTTCGGCACCCAGCGGAACGAGGTGCGCCCCTTGGGCGTCAGCTTGCCTTTCGGATCGTCGTAGCGGAACGGGCAATGGTCGGACGAAAACAGCGAGAAAATGCCCTGCTGCAAGCCTTGCCAGCATGCCTTTTGGCTCGCCTCATCGCGCGGCGGCGGCGAACACACATATTTAGTGCCTTCCATATTGAGGCCTTCGAGGTCCTTCTCGGTCAGCACGAGATATTGCGGACAGGTCTCGCCATAGACTTTCAGGCCGCGCTGCTGAGCTCTACGAATTTCCTCCATCGCCTCGCCATTCGAGACATGCACGATCATGATCGGCACATCGACCAGTTCGGCGAGCGCGATGGCGCGATAGGTCGCTTCGCGTTCAACCGGGATTGGCCGCGAGGTGGCGTGATGATGAGGCTCGGTCTTGCCAGCGCGTTCCAGCCGATCGGTCAGGAAGCGGATGGCGTCGTAATTTTCGGCATGGATCATCACCAGCGCGCCGGTTTCGCGCGCGACCGACATGACGTTGAGCATTTCCATGTCGGAGAGCGCGAGGCCCTCGTAAGTCATGAACACCTTGAACGAGGTGTAGCCGTCATGCACGAGCGCCGGCAATTCCTGGCCCAGCACGGCGTCGGTCGCGTCGGCAATGATCAGATGGAACGACACGTCGATGTAGCACTGGCCATCGGCCTTCTTGTGATACTCGGTGACCACCTCGCGCAGCGACTGGCCCTTCTGCTGCATGGCGAAGGGCAGCACCATCGTGTTGCCGCCAAAGGCGGCCGAGCGCGTGGCCGAGGCGAAATCGTCGGCCATGACAATATCGGGACCGGATGGCTGAGAAATATGCACATGGCTGTCGATGCCGCCGGGCAGGACGAGCTTGCCCGAGGCATCGACGATCTCAGCCGCAGTGCCGAGATTGTCGCCCAGCGCGGCGATGCGGCCGCTCCTGATTCCGATGTCGCAGGCAAACGTGTCGGCGGCCGTCACAATGGTGCCGCCGCGGATGATTGTGTCGAAGGTCATGGCTAAATCCTGTCCTCCTCGTTTCTACGAAGACGACAGGATTATGCAACTGCCACAAATGGCGAAGCGCCCCCGGTTGGGAGCGCTTGCCTGACCATCCGTTGTGTTTAGGCTTCGCGGATCAGCGTCGTGAGGCGCTGGTTTCCGCAAGCTTGTAGCGGCGTTTGCCAGGTTTGTTGGTGACGCGGTCGGCGATCTTGGCGATTTTCGCCGTTTTGCCGGTCTGGCCACGGACAATAACAACCTTCGTTTTGCCGCCCTTGCCCTTGGCCAGCAATTGCGCGCGCTTGGCCCGCTTGGAAGCCGCGGCCTCGGCAATCCGGCGCTTGGCCTCTTCGGCCGCTCTGGCGGCAGCAATGCGTGCGTCTTCGACCAGTTTGGCCATCGGTGGCTCGAGCTGTGCGTCAACCTTCGTCACGTCGGCATCGCGCGAGAGATCGGCGACACCGTCGCATGGCGCATTGCGCGGCAGCTTGACGGTCAGGTCGACCTCTTTGCTGTCGATCCACTTTTCGGGGTCGAGGCCGGTGATGCTCTTCACGTAGTTGCGGGTTTCATCCGGCAGCTTCCCGCGACGAGCCAGCCATTCGGTGACACGGCGCGCGCCGCCATTATAGGCGGCCGCTGCAAGACCGAGATTGCCGAAATAGTCGACATGTTCCTTCAAGAAGGCAGCCGATTGCGGCAGCGCTGCCAGCGGATCGAAGGGGTTGTGCAGACCACGCTCAACCGCGACCGCCGGCATGAACTGCGCGACGCCCTGCGCACCAGCCGGGCTGACGACACGCTGCTTGAACTTGCTTTCCTGCCAGATCAGCCGCGCGAAGAAGCCGGTCGGCAGGCCGTTCGCCTGTGCGGCGGCGGCGAGTGTGTCGCACACGGCGTCGATCGGGACATCCGCAGGCGGAGCCGGCGGACCTTCGGGCTCGCGCAAATCGGCGAGTTGTTCCTGGATCTCTTCTTCGGGAACAGGATCCACTTTAATTCCCAAAGTCTTCGCAGCCTGATCTTCTGCAAGGCTGGTGAAATGAATCTTGGCTGGGATTGAATCCCGGCGTTCTACCTTGACAGCCTCCGAGCCGAACTGCGTGGACGAGGCAATAAGCAAAACACCAATTGTTGAAACTGCCAGTCTCATGCCGACAACATCTCCCACCGCGGGCGGCGGGGGCTGCCAGCGGTCATCAGAGTGGTTCTTGCGAGGATCTCCCCCTCGGCGATGGTGCGCAGATGCTGACGAAACGGGACAACTTTATGAAAATCATGGGACCGTCGGAAGGTATTATCTTGGATGCGGGAACCAATCGCGTGCTGCGTTATCGCCAGACTTCATCCGGCAGCGACAATACGTGCGTTTTTCCCAGTAGAACGGCCCACAATCGCGGCATACTCCGCGATCGGCTGCGGGCGTCCGATCAGATAGCCCTGGATCTCGTCGCAGCGCTCATTTCGCAATATGGTTAACTGATCGGTTGTTTCGACCCCCTCTGCGACCGTTATCAAATCGAGATTGTGGCCCAAGGCGAGAACGGCACGCACAATCGCGGCGCTTTGCGCGTTCCTGTCGAGATTGGAGATGAAGGTCCGGTCGATCTTGATTTTGTCGAACGGGAACGATTGCAGATAGGACAGCGACGAATAACCGGTGCCGAAATCGTCCATGGCGATGCGAACGCCCAGCGCCTTGATTCGACGCAGAATGGAAACGGCGCGCGAATAGTCGTCCATCAGCGCGCTTTCGGTGATTTCGATCACCAGCCGGTCCGGTGACAGGCCGTTTTCGAGCAGCACCGAATGGACAAGCGACACGAAATCGCCCTGTCGCAACTGCAAGGGCGACAGATTGATCGCGATTTGCAGCGGTTCGCGCCAGGACGCGGCTTCGCGGCAGGCTTCGCGGAGAACCCATTCGCCGATCTGGTCGATAAGGCCGCTTTCTTCCGCCAGCGGAATGAACGTGTCAGGTGGCACGAAGCCGCGGCGCAGATGATCCCATCGCAGCAGTGCCTCAAATCCGATGATCTGGCCCGAGATGCGCGATTGCGGCTGATAGAACAGCTGCAGTTCGTTACGCGATACGGATAGCGCAAGGTCGGCCTGGAGTGCGCGGCGATCATGAAGCATGCGGTCCATGTCGGCTTCAAAGAAGCGGATTTCGCCGCGGCCTTCGGCCTTGGCGCGATAGAGGGCCGCGTCGGCGTTGCGGATCAGCGTCACGCTATCGGTGCCGTCCGATGGATACATGGCAATGCCGACGCTCATGCCGATACTGACCTTGCGGCCATCGCAATCGATGTCGCCGGATACTGACGCAATCAGAGACTGCGCGAGCGCTGTCGCCGCGGCCGGCAGAGCCGGGTCGGTGCAGATCGCCATGAATTCATCGCCACCAAGACGGGCGAGGAATACATCGCCTCGGGCCTTCTTCATGCGCCGCGTGATTTCGAGCAGTACATTGTCACCGGCGGCGTGACCGTAAAGATCATTCACTTCCTTGAACCGGTCGAGGTCGATACAGAGGACAGCGAATTTCCCGCCATCCGCAGCGGCGTCCTCGAGTGCTTCGGCGAGGCGCAATTTCAGCGCTGCACGGTTCGGCAAATCGGTGAGAGAATCGTGATGGGCGAGATGCTCGATCCGGGTTTCGTTGCGCCGCCGCTCCGTGACGTCTTCGATGACGTTCAGGAGGTATTCCTGCTGATCGTCGCTGCCGCGGATGGCGATGCGCTTTGAAATGACTTCGCAGATTTGTCCGTTGGCCAACTCGAACGAGATGTTATTATTTGTAAGAGCGCCTGTGCGCAGGGCCGCTTGATCCCGTTCGATGATGCTATCGGCTTTGTCTTTCGAGTAGACCTCCCGGGTGGTTTTGCCGATCACTTCTTCTTTGGGAACGCCGAAGAAGGATTCGCTCGCCCGGTTGATGAAAACATAGCGCCCGCTCTTTGCATCCTTGACGATCAGCATTTCGGGAATGTTCTCGACCACAGCCCCGAGCATGTTGCGTGCGCGAACCAGTTCCCGTTCGGCCCGGCGGCGTTCGGTAATGTCCTCATGGGTCGCCACCCAGGCGCCGCCGTCGCTTGGCCGGTTGGTGATACAGAATGTGCGCCCGTCCGGGAGATCGACAATCTTGGTGCGGGTCTCGCCCGCCATCATGGCGTTTCGGACGAGAGCAATATGAGTCTCGATATCGGCCGGCATCGTCGCCGTTTTCTGACGTAATTCCATGACCTCGCGGAGTGTCAGACCTGGCTTTACGCTGTCCGGCGGAAGATTGTAGAGCTCGGTAAAGCGCGTATTGCAGACGACAAGTTTGCCATCGGCATCGAACATGACGAGGCCCTGGTGCATATTGTCGATGGCGGTATCGAGCCGTGCATTGGCCAACTCGAGCTGCTTGGCATTTTCGCCGAGCCTCGATTCGCGTTCCAGCAAAGAGGCCTTTGAGGCGGCGAGTTGCGCAAACTGATGATTGAGCGCGTAAAGCAGCAGCAAAGAGCATAGCAATGCCAGCCCGGTGCCGATTGCGATCAAAATAGAGCGATGCCTCCAGCTTGCCAGGATCGCCTGTTCGGAAACAGCGACATTCACGACAAGAGGATAACCCTGCAGGGGACGCACCGCGACGAGAAGAGGGGTGTCGCCGCTGAAAAGGCCGGGGGAGCGAAAGTTGCCGCCGCCCTCGACGACGAGCGTGTGCCATTCCGAGGATTCCGGAATCTTTTGGCCGACGAGATTCCCGCTGTCCGGATGGCGCACCAGAACGGTTCCGTCTGTCCGCGTGAACAGGAAGGACTGATTGCGAAGCGATGTGATGGATGTGTAGATGTGCTGGAAATAGGACAGCTTGATCCCGGTTAGGACGATGCCAAGAAATTCTCCGTTCGGTCCGTTGATCCGTTTGGAGAAAAAGATGTTGCGCTCATTGCTAATCCGGTTACGGAGCAGGTCGCTGATGAAAAGCTGCCGGCCTGTGTTGTCTTTTGCATGAATGTAATAGTCGCGCTGCGATACGTCGTTGTAAGACGTCGGCCATGTCCGCGAGGTATTGGCGATACGGCCATCCCGGTCGATCAAGGCCATAAAGTCGGTTTGGGGAAGGTGGCCAAGGCGCTCGACCAGCAGCGCATGCGTTCCGCGATTGCGCAATAGATCGCGAAAAGCATCCGGCGATATCCCAGCGCCAAGGTTGCCGAACCGATCGGCGATGTCCGATGTGATGATGTCGATGGCCTGGACGGAGCGCTCGGTCTGTTCACCAAGAACTGTCGCGATATTGGCGGTGTCGCTGGTGGCTTCGCGCAACGTATCCTCGCGCAAGGCCATGATGGTTGCACCTATCGCGAGCACGGCGAGGCCGATCAGGGCCAGCGTAATGCTAATCAGTCCACGAAATGAGATCCGATGGAAAAAGGATAGCAAGGCGTGCTCGCTCCCGGCATTCTTCTTGACGCCTCGATAATGGAGGGAGATTTGGAAACGATAAAAGGGAAGTCGATTTCATCGTTGTTCTGAATGAACGATTACTTTTTCGTTTGTTCACTCAGGAAGATTGTCGCGAAGGATTCGATTAACCATCGCCGCGGTCTCGCGGAGTTCCGGAAATAAAGAAAATTGAAAACATCTACGCCGCGGTTTCTTAACGATAACCGCGCCGCGTTGCATGTCGGCAATGTCGGGAAGGAGCGCTGTTACGGCATCGGGATGTCGCCGACATCCTTGGGCTGCTTGTAGCCGCGCTGAACGGCAGGCCGGCTGGCGATTGTGGTGTACCAGCGCTTCACATTCGGAAACTTGGAGAGATCGATTTCCTGCCATTCGAAGCGGGAAATCCACGGCCATGTGGCGATGTCGGCGATGGAATATTCGTCGACCAGGAACTCGCGCCCTTCGAGACGGTGATCGAGAACGCCGTAAAGGCGCTGCGCTTCCTTGGAATAGCGCTCCTCGGCGTAGGGCGCCTTGCCCTTGTTATATTTGACGAAGTGATGCACCTGGCCGAGCATCGGGCCGATACCGCCCATCTGCCACATCAGCCATTCCATCACGCGATAGCGCTTCTCGCCGTCCTTCGGCATCAGCTTGCCGGTCTTGTCGGCGAGATAGATCAGGATCGCGCCGGATTCGAACAGCGACATCCCATTGTCGTTATCGACAATTGCCGGGATGCGATTGTTTGGTGAAATCTTCAAAAAGGCTGGCGCGAATTGTTCATCCTTTGAAATATCGATGGCGTGCGCCTTGTAGGGCAGGCCCAATTCTTCAAGCGCGATGGAAGCCTTGCGGCCGTTCGGCGTGGTCCAGGTGTAGAGATCGATCATGCATTCCCTCAGTTCTTTTTTTGCGCTTTCAGGCGGGCAATCGCCGCCTTGATCGGACCGAACGGTCCAAATTCATGCTGCCTCTGGCTAAAGCCATCGGCATAGGGGCCATACGGTGTATCGAAGGGCTTTAGCAAGAGATCGGGAAAGTCCTTGTCGAGACCGGCCTTTTTCGGGCGCGGCCGCGAGATCACGTAGGCGGCGACATCCCATGCATCCCGCTGCGACAGGCGCGGCTCGTCATAGCTCGTGCCATTCGGCATGTTGAAATGAATGAAGTTCGCCGCATTGGTCAGCCGCGCCATGCCCGCGCCGTCGTTGAAACTGTCCGGGCCCCAGAGCGGCGGGACGATATAACCGAGCGCAAGGTCTTTCTCGTCGCGTCGCAGGCCCTGGCCGTTTGGCATATGGCATTGCGCGCAAGCGCGTGCGTAAATGGTGGCTCCTCGTTTCGGATCAGCGGCCCGTTTCAATTCCGGCATTTTCCCGGCGCCGAGGCCGGACAGCTTTTCGCCGGGCTTTACGCCGGTGGAGAGGAATTTGATGTAGGCGACGAAGGCCTGCATCTCGGCGGAGTCATTGGGCAATGGCTTGCCGTTCATGCTCCGGGACATGCAGGAATTGACGCGATCCTCGATCGAAATATCGCGTCCTTGCCGCGCTGAATATTGCGGAAACTCATCCCACAATCCCCAGAGGGGTATGCCGAACTTCTTGGTTCCGGCTCTGAGGTGGCAATTGGTGCAGGCGAGATTGTTCCCGGCATAACGCTTGCTCTCGTCGGCGACCGCAGGCCCGATATGCGCATAGGTCGCGGTGATAAGATCGCGGCCGCGGCGGATCAGGCGGCTTTGCTCGTTGTCGGGCAGGGCGCCGATCTCCGGAACCGACCAGGTTGGATCGGCGGGGGCATCCAGATGCTGCGCAGAGGCCGGCGCGAGTGATGCCAGTGCCATCACGACAGCCAGGAACAGGAGGTGGACGAGGAGCCGGGTAGCGATCGTATGTTGCATTGCATTAGCTCGCGCGGCGGGGAATGGCATGTGCGCTCAAAGGGCCGGTTGCTCTGAGTGGGGGGGTGATGGTTGGAATCAGACCGTTTCTTCAATATTATTTTTAAAGGAACTGCCGATGGCCTTCAGGGGCCTTCGCGACGGCCATCGGTCGATGATGGAGGTCGCAATGGAATGGAAAACTGAACGGATTTGCGACGTTTTGAATCTCATTCTGGGGGCGTTCCTGCTGATTTCACCCTGGCTGCTGGGATTTGCTGTCGGGGCCGAAACCCAGAACGCCGTCATTTGCGGGATCATTATCGTCGCGCTTTCACTAGCCGCACTCGCCGCGTTTGCTGAGTGGGAGGAATGGCTCAATCTTATCGTCGGAATTTGGGTGTTCGTATCCCCTTGGGTTCTTGGTTTTACCGGGTCGAACACACGGGCGATGGGCGTTCATCTCGTGGTCGGTTTCCTGGTCGCGGTGATCGCAGCCATCGAGGTCTGGATGCTGCACCGCACGCCACCGCGTTTGACCGCCGGCGGCTAGTTGAGGCTGGGAGCCTCGCCGGGTCAGGTGCTCGGCGGGGCTTTTCGCGCTGACGATCAGCTCCCGCGATAGGTGGAGTAGCTCCAAGGCGTCACCAGGAGCGGGACGTGATAATGCCCTTCCGGTTCGGCGACGGAAAAACGGATCGGCACGATGTCAAGAAAGGACGGATCGGCCTGCGCTGTCTCGTTCGCAGCGAAGTAGGCTGCGACCTCGAAGTGTAATTCGTATGTGCCGATCCGTAACGGTCCGCCCGAGACGAATGGCCGATCGGTGCGGCCGTCGGAATTGGTGACGGCCTTGCCCAGCAGGCCGCGTGCACTCGCACCGACCTCATAAAGCGAGATCGTCACGCCCTCAGCCGGTTTGCCGCTGACATTGTCGAGCACATGCGTCGAGATGCGGCCGGTCGTCTTTGGCTTACCGGGGCCATCGACCTTGTCGACGAGCCGCAGCCGCGTGATCAGCGCGATCTCGTCCAGCGCCGTCTTGCGTTCGGTATCGACATCGTTCGACAGCCGACGCTCGAATTGGCGAAGGATCGAGTCCCGTGTGTGCCGCCGCACGCAGATGATGAAGGGGAAACCGAATTTCTCGCTATAAGCCTTGTTCAGCTCCGAAAACCTCGTGAACTCGGCATCGCTGAGCCGGTCAAGCCCGAGACTGCCCTGTTCGGATTGGGACTCGGCGGTGATGTCGAGCCGTTTCACCTTGGAGCCAAGCTCCGGATGCGCGCGGATGAAGGCAAGCTGACGTTCAGCCGGGCTCTCGCGTACCACCGCGACCATGGCGTCGTGCAGGGCCGTGACGGTGGGGAAGGGGCGCTGTCCGGCCGCGCCTTCGGCGACCCAGGGCGCGTGTTCGAAAATGTCCCCGACAGCGGCCGTAAAGGCGTCCACGGGCAGGGCGTTCAGCGAATCTAATGTGAATATCTGCGTCATGGGTCACGACCATATCCGATAGGTGATGAAAGGCCATTGATAACAATAATGAAATTGGCCCCTTGGGAATATTCGCCCGTTGCATTAGGAAGGGCCGGGGCGATTTTTCTCTCTTCCTGCCGCCCCGCCGAACTTTCGCTCACATCCAGTTGAACCGGTCCCGGTGTCCCCGCGACCAAACCATGAGCCGGCCGTCACGATGCAGCAGACATCAGACGAAGTCCTGATCCAGCGGATCGCGGGCGGTGACCGGCTCGCCATGCAAGTGCTGTTCGCGCGGCACCATGTACGGGTCTACCGGTTCGTCCTCCGCCTGGTGCGTAACGAAGCCACCGCGGAGGATCTGATCAGCGAGGTCTTCCTCGATGTCTGGCGTCAGGCCGGACGCTTCGAGGGACGGAGTGCCGTCTCGACCTGGCTGCTCGCGATCGCAAGGTTCAAGGCTCTTTCGGCCCTGCGCGGCCGCAAGGAGGCTGAACTGGACGACGATGTTGCAGAGGCGATCGAGGATGTCTCCGACACCCCCGAAGCCGCCATGCAAAAGAAGGATAAGGGCGAGATCTTGCGCAAGTGCATCGAAACACTTTCGCCGGATCATCGGGAGATTATCGATCTCGTCTACTACCACGAGAAGTCCGTGGAAGAGGTGGCCGAGATCGTTGGCATCCCGGAAAATACCGTCAAGACGCGCATGTTTTATGCGCGGAAAAAATTGGCGGAATCCTTGAAGGCGGCGGGGATCGAGAGAGGTTGGCCATGAATGCGACAATGAAACCAGAGCCAGAGAACGACGACATCGAGTTGTTGCTGCCATGGTATGCCGCGGGCACGTTGAGCCACCGCGATGCCGCGCGCGTGGAAAGCGCGCTGGCCAATGATGCTGAACTGGCTCGCCGCTTCGAACTGGTGCGCGACGAACTCGGCGAAACCATTCGCAGCAATGAATCGCTCGGCGCGCCGTCGGCGCGGGCGATGAAGCAGCTCTTCGAGAAGATCGATGCCGAACCCGTCCGGAGCGCGGCGCCGTCCGTCAGCTTCATGACTCGTGTGTCGGAATTCATGGCGAGCTTCTCGCCGCGAACCCTGGCTTATGCGGGTGGTGTTGCGGCTTTGGCGATCGTCCTGCAAGCCGGAGTCATCGGCAGCTTGATCGGTGAGCGCAGCAAAACCACGCCGCAGCTCGCTTCCGCCGAGAAGGTTGCTCCGGTCAGTCAGGGTGTCGAAGCGCTGGTGCAGTTCGCGCCGCAGGCCAGTGCTGCCGATATTGCGGCCTTCCTAGAAGCCAACAAGGCGACCATCGTTGGCGGTCCGGCGGCGGGTCATTTCCGCATCCGCGTGGCCGCTGCGACGAAAGAGCAGACTGCCGAAATCGTGAAAAAGCTGCAGGATAGCAAGGTGGTAAGCTTCGCCGCGCCTGCGAACTAGCAGGGACGAAAGGGGCGAAGCCGCGCGTCCTAAAGATGCGCCTTGCAGCGGGGTTATCCCTGAAGGCATCACATTATGCATTATCGCTCCGGACGTCCGATCGGATTTGCTGTTTCTGTTTTCGCCACGGCCGGCATGATTGTCGCCACAGCGCCTTCGGCTTCGGCGCAAGGCTATGGCGGTTACGGTGGTGGATATGGCGGCGGCTATCGCGTGCAGAGCGCGCCGAGCAATCCGACGCCGCCCCGCAAGCCTGTTCGCACTGTGAAGCCGATCGAGGATGCGCAGGCAAAGCCGGCCAGGCCAGAGCCTGTGACACGCAGCATTTCAAAATCGACGAAATCCGACGCGCCGCAGACCGCACGCCGCGAAAGCGGCGAAGCACCGGCGGGGGAACGCCGCTTCAATTCCAACGAAGTCATCATCGAAGTCGTCGGTACACCGACGCAGCAGCAGGTCGAAGCCCTGGCGCGCCGTCATGGTCTCAATCGCGAGGAGTCGCAGAGCTTCGAAATCAGCGGCACGACGATGTTCCGCTGGACCATTCCCGATGGCCGCAACGTCAATACCGTGATCCGCCGGCTCGAGACCGATTCCAGCATTCTCTCGGTGCAGCCGAATTATCGGTACACGCTGCAGCAATCGAGGACGGGTGAGGGCATTCAATATGCCGTCGAAAAGCTGAAGCTGCCGCGTGCGCATGAACTGGCGCAAGGCGAACGCGTGCTGGTGGCGGTGATCGATTCCGGCATCGATGCGAAACATCCCGAGATTGCCGGCATGGTCGCTGACAGTTTCGATCCGGCTGGTGGTAGCGGCAACGCGCATTCCCACGGCACCAGCATCGCGGGCGCGATCGTTGCGCATTCGCGCTTGACGGGCGTGGCGCCCCGCGCGCGCATTCTTGGGGTGCGGGCGTTCGATCCGGACAGTGCAAATGCGGAAGGCACCACGTTCAATATTTTGAAAGGGCTCGAATGGGCTGCGAAGAATGGCGCCCGCGTCATCAATATGAGCTTTGCCGGTCCGCGCGATCCGGTGATCGGCCGGGCGCTCGCAGCGGCGAACAAGAAAGGCATCGTGCTGATCGCGGCCGCCGGCAATGCCGGGCCGAAGTCGCCGCCGCTTTATCCGGCCGCCGATCTGAACGTGATCGCGGTCACCGCGATTGACACGCAAGACAACCTGTTCCCGATGTCGAACCGTGGCAATCATGTTGCGATTGCAGCGCCGGGTGTGGATGTCATTTTACCGACGCCGGGCGGCAGCTATCAGATGGCGACCGGGACGTCGTTCGCGGCGGCTTATATCAGCGGTATTGCAGCGCTGCTGCTCGAGCGCGAGCCGGGATTATCGCCGGATGCCGTCCGCGGCGTTCTTCTGCGGACGGCGCACGATCTCGGACCGAAGGGGCGGGACAAGGATTTCGGTGCGGGTCTTGCCGACGCGTTCGAGGCTGTGACATCTCTGGGCGGCAAGCCGGCCGACGGATTGTCGGCCAGCACCAATCAGCAATAAATGGATGATGTGCGCGCGACGATGCGTTGGTTGATCTTAGGTTTAATCGTTAGCGGCGCCTTGCTTCCCGTTCAGGCTCACGCGAATGGGGTGCATCTTGCCGATGGCGACTCGTTCCGGATCGGCGAACAACGCTATCGCCTCTACGGCATCGACGCACCGGAACTGCGTCAGGAATGCAAGGATGCCGACGGTCAGACGTGGCCCTGTGGTATCCGCGCCCGTACCGAGCTGCGGCGTATCATCGCGACCCATCCGGTCGAATGCCGCTCGATCGATACCGATCGTTTTGGGCGCATCGTCGCGACCTGCAAGGCCGGCGGCCGGGATATTGCCGAGGAAATGGTTCGCGCGGGTTACGCCACGGCATTGGGACGTCCCGGAACGCCCAGTCCCTATGAGAATGCACAGGCGCAAGCCCGTGCCGCCAAGCGCGGTCTGTGGATCGGGTCATTCGAGATGCCGCTCGAATGGCGGCGCGCCAACCCCAGAGACGATGAGCCTGCGGGATCGGTGATTACCGCACGCCAGTGGCTTGATCAGAAGATCGCTGAGATCCGCGACACCCTGGCCGAGTGGCTGCCGTCGATTTTTGGCCGCTGACATTTCGCGGTCTGTCGCGCTTCGCGAACTTCCGAAGCGGGCTTGAACCTTCAGCCCGGATCCTCCGACCAACATTTGCAGACTTGCGGCGTGTCTTTTCGCAAGGCCAAGCCTTCGCAAAGGCAAGCCTTCATGAAGCCGTGCCGCCTCGTGTGTGATCGGCGCCGCGCCCCTTCCACCCAGCGCCGGTCTCACTTGGCCCGTCCGGTGCGTCCCCGCCGGGCGGGTCTTTCTTTAAGGTCACGCTTCACTTGCCGGTCACGCGCAATTTCATCGACCTTTCACCGAAGTCACGATAACCGGTCGGCAGGCTTCCCTGCTTTTTCGCGTTCGGGGGATATCGGACTTACGGTATGCTGAGACGAGAGGGGCTGCTGACCGGCTCTCCGCCGGACCTTGAATCTGCCTTGCAACGATTGAACGCGACTCGCCTGCGCGCACACAAACAAGCGACACGGCGCACGCACGCCGCGCGTCGCAACGACTTGTCATGGGAGACCACAATGAGCGGTCGTCAACGAATGATTGGCCCGGTTCAGGGGGGGGCAGCGGCGGCCGTCTTCGGCGTCGCGCTGACGCTGGCAGGCTCTGTGTCTGCACAAAACGTCGCCGCGGCTCCGCCGGACGACCCGGTGGCCAAGGCGGCTTTCGAGGTCCTGGAAAAGCATTGCGCCCGCTGCCATCAGGAGGGCGCGCTGTCGGCACGTGAACGACCGGCCAAGAATTTCGGCAACGTCCTGAAACTGGATGAGATCGCGACCAACCCGCATTACGTCCTGCCGGGCAATCCGTTTGGCTCGAAGCTGTTCAAGCAGATCGTCGACAAGGAAATGCCTTACGACGTCGAATATGAGGGCGAGACCAAATATCCGAGCGTGACACCGGACGAGCTCAAGGCACTCGAGACCTGGATCACGCAGCTCGGTACCAAGTCGGCTGCAGCTTGCGATGCGCGCAAATTCGTCAGCAACGAAGACATGCTGAACCTCGTTGTGGGCGATCTGTCCAAGCTGCCGAATGCACGCAAGAAGGGCACACGCTATCTGACGCTGACGCATCTGAAGAACGCCTGCATGGACGACACTGCCATGAAGGTCTATCGCCAAGGGGCGGTGAAGCTGATCAACAGCCTGAGCCGGTCGTCCGATGTCGTGCGTCTTGAGACTGTCGATCCGGACGAGTCGATCATCCGCATCAATCTCGACGATATCGGCTGGGACGCGAAAGATTGGGACGCAGTCCTTGCCGTCTATCCCTATAATCTGCTGCCTGCGAGCGATCTCAAGGCGGTGCTGATGAATACGTCCGGCACATCGCTGCCGTATGTGCGCGCGGACTGGTTTGCCTTCACCGCATCGCAGCCTCCGCTCTATGACAAGCTGTTGAAGCTGCCGAACACCTTCCAGGGCGTTACCAGGCAGGAAGGCGTCGACATTGAAGGCAATATCCGCCGCTTCATCGCGCAGCGTTCGGGCTTCCAGCGTTCGGGCGTCAGCCAGAACAACCGCATGATCGAACGGCACCCGTCGCGCTCCGGGTACTTCTGGACGTCGTATGACTTCGCCGGCAATCGCGGCAAGCAGAGCTTCTTTGAACATCCGCTGGGCCCGAAGGGCGAGAATGGCTTCGAGCATGACGGCGGTGAGAGCATCTGGTCGCTGCCGAACGGCTTCCAGGCCTATTACCTGAATACGGCTGACGGTAAGCGCCTCGACAAGGGCCCGACCCAGATCGTGCGCGACCTGTCGCGCAAGGATCTGACCGTGACCAACGGCATCTCCTGTATGGGCTGCCACGATCAGGGCATCCGCAAGGCCAAGGACGAAGTGCGTCAGGTCGTGCTGTCGGGCAAGTCGTTCGATCGCAAGACCCGCGAGGCGGTCGAGGCGCTCTACATCCCGTCCGAGAAGATGGACGCGATCCTGGAGGCCGATACCAAGAAATTCCAGGATGCTATGTACCGTGCCGGCCTTGAGCCGAGCCTGAAACTCAATGGCGTCGAGATGATCAATGCGCTCGCCAAGCGCTATGAGGACGATCTCGATCTCACGTTGGCAGCGGCCGAGTTCGGCTTCAACAAGAAGGACTTCGAGGATGCGGCCGATGACGCCGACCGCAAGTTCCGTCCGCTGATTCGTCGCCTGCAGCAGGGCTCGATCCCGCGCGACCAGTTCGAGAATAATTACCGTGAACTGGCGATCGCCATTACCGATCAGGAGGCCGTGCCGGGAACTGGCGGGAATGCGCCATCAGCGGGCGGTGCTGTGGCTGTCGCAACGCCGGTCAGCAACGAAGCGTTGTCGCTAACCTCGGACAAGAACATCTATCAGGTCGGTGATACGCCGGTCTTCACGGTGCTGGCGAAGAAGTCCTGCTTCCTGACGCTGGTCAATCTGGACGACAAGGGCACGGCCACCGTGCTCCTGCCGAACAAATTCCAGCAAGACAACCGGGTGAAGGCTGGCCAGGAAATCCAGTTCCCCGGACCGAAGGCACCCTTCCAGTTCCGGATGCGGGACAAGGGCTTCGAACAGGTCATCGCGACCTGCAGCGAGGACGCCAATGTTGACGGCATCAAGAACGACTTCGCCAAGAACACGCTGACCACCGTTCCGAACTTCACACGGACCGTAGCCGGTGCGGTGCAGGCCGATGCGAAGAAGAAGGGCACCCGTGCCATCGCTGTCGAGGGTACCAAGGTGGCGGGAGCTCCCACGACGCCGCAGAACGCCAGGCCCGTCCCGGCCGACAAGCGCGACGTGGCCCGTGCCGCAATCAAGGTCGAGGTTAAATAAGGCAGCCTCGACCGCCTAAAGACTGACCGGCGCACGGTCAGCAAAAGTGGGTACCCGGTTTTGCGTCCGGCCGTGCGCCAAAATGATGAGAAAGTCCGCCCACGTTTTTGCGTGAGCGGGCTTTATTAATTCATGCGGTGCGTGCAGACTTTGCCGCAACAAAAGAGCGGACGCGGGGCAAGCGCGATCCGAAGGGAATAGAGACGCTTGGGAGGGCGTGCCAGCCGATGGCTGCCGAGATTATTCTCGAAACGCGGGATCTCACGAAAGAATTTGCCGGTTTTGTCGCGGTCAATGGCGTTAACCTTCAGGTTGAGCGCGGGACCATCCACGCGCTGATCGGTCCCAACGGAGCCGGGAAAACGACCTGCTTCAATCTCCTCACCAAGTTCCTGAATCCGACGCGGGGACAAATTTTCTACAAGGGAGAGGACATTACCGCGATGCAACCGGCCGATGTGGCGCGGCTGGGTGTGGTCCGATCATTCCAGATATCAGCGGTGTTTCCGCACCTTACCGTTCTGGAAAATGTGCGGGTCAGTTTGCAGCGCAAACGTGGCGGGTCGTTCGATTTCTGGCGATCGCGCGCGGTGCTCGATGAATTCAACGGCCGGGCGTTGTCGTTGATCGAGGATGTCGGCCTGTCCGGCTTTGCGAATATACCGGCGGTGGAATTGCCCTACGGCCGCAAGCGCGCATTGGAGATCGCGACGACGCTGGCGCTCGACCCGGACATGCTGCTGCTCGATGAGCCGACCGCCGGCATGGGCCATGAAGACATCGACCGCATTGCTGCGCTGATCAAAACTGTGTCGGCCGATCGCACGGTGCTGATGGTCGAGCATAATCTCTCGGTTGTCTCGAACCTGTCACACAAGATCACCGTGCTGACGCGCGGCCGTGTGCTGGCGGAAGGGGATTACGAGACCGTGTCGAACAATCCGCAGGTGCGCGAAGCCTATATGGGGACCGGCCATGCTTGATCTCCGCAGGGCATTGCTTGCCGTTGACGATCTGCAGGCCTGGTACGGTGAATCGCACATCCTGCATGGCGTGAATTTCGAGGTCTTTCCCGGCGAGGTGGTGACGCTGCTGGGACGTAATGGTGCCGGCAAGACGACGACGCTGAAATCGATCATGGGCATCGTCGGCAAACGCACGGGCTCGGTGCGGTTCGAACAGCAGGAATTGATCAAGTTTGCCTCGAACCAAATCGCCCGGGCCGGTATTGCCCTCTGTCCCGAAGAGCGCGGCATCTTCGCGAGCCTGAGTGTCGAGGAAAATCTGTTATTGCCGCCGGTGGTGAAGCCGGGTGGTTTGTCGCTCGATCAGATCTTTACGCTGTTCCCGAACCTGAAAGAGAGGCTTGGCTCCAGTCAGGGCACAAAACTGTCCGGCGGCGAACAGCAGATGCTGGCGATTGCCCGTATTTTACGCACCGGTGCGCGGCTGCTTCTGCTCGACGAACCGACCGAAGGGCTTGCGCCCGTTATCATTCAGCAGATCGGCAACACGATCCGGGCATTGAAGCAGCAAGGCTTCACCATTCTGCTGGTCGAGCAGAATTTCCGTTTCGCGGCGACCGTGGCGGATCGTTACTACGTGATGGAGCACGGCCGGATCATCGACCGGCTGCTCAGTTCGGAACTCGAACAGAATCTCGGGAAGCTTCACGACTATCTGGGTGTTTGAAGAATCGAAAAGCCAAAAAAAGCTTGCGCAAAGGAGGAATGCGAATGAAGCGTCTTATGATCACCACCGCGCTTGCGCTGATCGCCAGTGCCGGTGTGGCCGCAGCACAGACGAACGTGAAAATCGGCGTGCTGACCGACATGTCGAGCCTTTATGCCGATCTCGGCGGACCGGGCTCTGTTGCCGCAGCGCGCATGGCCGCGGCCGACTTCATGGCCAACAACAAGGATTTCAAGGTCGAGGTCATCAGTGGCGATCATCAGAACAAGCCGGATATCGGCTCCAACATCGCCAACCAGTGGTCGGATGTGGAGAAGGTCGATCTGATCGTCGACACACCGAATTCGGGTGTGGCGCTGGCGGTGAATGAAGTCGTTCGCAACAAGAACAAGGTGTTCATCAATTCCGGTGCGGCATCGTCCGATCTCACCGGCGCAAAATGCTCGCCCAATACGGTGCACTGGACCTATGACACCTGGATGCTGGCGAACGGTACCGGCAAGGCGATCGTGAAGACCGGCGGCGATAGCTGGTTCTTCCTCACCGCCGATTATGCTTTCGGTCATGCGCTGGAGCGTGATACCGCCGCAGTTGTCGAAGCCAATGGCGGCAAGGTGGTCGGCAAGGTGCGCCATCCGCTGAACGTGCAGGATTTCTCATCCTTCCTGCTGCAGGCGCAAAGCTCCAAGGCAAAGGTAATCGGCCTTGCCAATGCCGGCGGCGACACCATCAACTCGGTGAAGCAGGCGGCTGAATTCGGCATCACCAAGGGCGGGCAGAGCCTTGCCGGTCTTCTGGTGTTTGCCAGTGATGTGAACTCGCTCGGCCTGAAGACGGCACAGGGCCTGACGCTCACCGAGACGTGGTACTGGGATCAGACCGATGCCAATCGCGAATGGACCAAGCGCTGGCAGAAGGAACGCAATGCCAGCGGCAAGGTGCCGACCATGGTGCATGCCGGCGTCTATGCCGGTGTGATGCATTACCTGAAGGCTGTGGCCGCGCTGAAGAGTGCCGCGGATGGCAAGGCGGTGGTCGCGAAGATGAAGGAAATCCCGACCGACGATCCGCTGTTCGGCAAGGGCAGCGTGCGCGCCGACGGCCGCAAGATCCACGACGCCTATCTGTTCGAGGTGAAGACGGAGAAGGAGTCCAAGTATCCGGGCGACTATTACAAGCTGCGCGCCACCATTCCGGCCGCCGAAGCGTTCCGTCCGCTGAAGGATGGCGGCTGCCCGCTGGTGAGCGGGTAAAAATAGCGGCGCGAATTTCCGTCCCCTCATCCTGAGAAGGGTGCGTGAACACCCATCTCGAAGGAGAGGGGACGGGCATCGGCATCACCGCATCCTTCGAGATGCATTGCTTGCGCAATGCCCCTCAGGATGAGGTGATGAGGGAATGGGGCAGTCATGTTCGAAATCTTCGGCATTCCATCGCAAGCCTTGTTCGGCCAGCTCCTGATCGGGCTGATCAATGGCTCATTCTATGCCGTGCTCAGTCTCGGCCTTGCCGTGATCTTCGGCATGCTCAACATCATCAATTTCGCGCATGGCGCCCAATACATGATGGGCGCCTTCTGCGCGTTTTTCCTCCTGCAGTATGTCGGACTGAATTATTGGGCGGCTTTGGTCGTCGCACCGATTGTTGTCGGTCTCACCGGCATCGTCATCGAACGTGCGTTCCTGCAATGGCTGTACCGGCTCGATCATCTCTATGGGCTGCTGCTGACCTTCGGGCTCGCGCTGATCATCGAAGGGGTGTTCCGCAATTATTTCGGCGCGTCGGGCCTGCCTTACGCGGTGCCTGAATCGCTGCAGGGCGGCATCAATCTCGGCTTCATGTTCCTGCCGGTCTATCGCGCCTGGGTGGTTGGCTTCTCGCTCGTTATTTGTCTCGCGACCTGGTTCATGATCGAACGGACGCGGCTCGGCGCCTATCTCCGCGCGGCAACGGAAAATCCCGTCATCGTCCGCTCCTTCGGCATCAATGTGCCGCGCATGATCACGCTGACCTACGGTTTCGGGGTCGGCCTTGCCGCGCTGGCCGGGGTGATGGCTGCCCCCATCTATAATGTGTCGCCGCAGATGGGCGCGGACCTGATCATCGTCGTGTTCGCTGTGGTGGTGATCGGCGGCATGGGCTCGATCATGGGCGCGATCGTGACCGGCTTCGGCCTCGGCATCATCGAAGGCCTGACCAAGGTGTTCTTCCCGGAAGCCTCCAATACGGTGATCTTCGTCATCATGGCGATCGTTCTCTTGATCCGGCCCGCGGGCCTGTTTGGCCGGGGGGCGTGACATGGCCAGCGTCAATCTCGGCAGTGTCGAGCGAAAAAAGGTTGCGGCAACGGATGCGTCGCGCAGCTATGCGGTGCCGGTTGCTTTCGTGATCATGCTGGCGCTGCTGCTGATCGCGCCGTTCGTCACCTATCCGCTGATCGTCATGCAGGCTTTGTGCTTCGCGCTGTTCGCCTGCGCCTTCAATCTGCTGATTGGCTATGTCGGCCTGTTGTCGTTCGGCCACGCGCTCTATTTCGGCTGGGCCAGTTATGTCTGCGCGCATCTCGCCAAGGTCGGCACGATCAAGCTGCCATATTGGGTGGGAAGCTGGCAGTGGCTGACGATTCCGTTGCCGCCATTGCCGCCGGAGCTGGCGATCCTGGGCGGTACCGCTGTTGCCGCGCTGTTCGGGTTGATCGCCGGTTCGCTCGCCATTCGCCGGCAGGGCATCTATTTCGCCATGATCACGCTGGCGCTGGCGCAGATGATGTATTTCTTCGCGCTGCAGGCACCGTTTACCGGCGGCGAAGACGGAATCCAGGCGGTGCCGCGGGGGCGGCTGTTTGGGCTTTTCGAACTCTCGAACATCAATGTGCTGTACGCGATGGTGCTTGGCATCTTCCTGATCGGCTTTCTCCTGATCTACCGCATCATCCATTCGCCGTTCGGTGAAGTTCTCAAAGCGATCCGCGAGAACGAGGCGCGGGCGGTTTCGCTGGGCTACAAGACCGACCGCTACAAGCTCGTCGCCTTTGTGCTGTCGGCGGCGCTCGCGGGCCTTGCTGGCTCGACCAAGGCGATCGTGTTCCAGCTTGCGTCGCTCACCGACGTGAACTGGCACATGTCCGGCGAAGTGGTGCTGATGACGCTGGTTGGCGGGCTCGGCACGATCTTCGGTCCGGTCGCCGGCGCTTTCATCATCATCGCCATGCAGAATTATCTCAGCGCGCTCGATCAATGGGTGACGGTGATCCAGGGCGTGATCTTCGTCACCTGCGTGCTGCTGTTCCGCCGGGGCATCGTTGGCGAACTGGCTGCATTGCTGCGAATTCGTCTTTAGGATCACCCCGTCATGAGTTCTGCGCTATTCGAGCCGATCCGGCTCGCCGGCCTCGATCTGGCCAATCGCATCGTCGTGTCACCGATGTGCCAGTATTCCGCCGACGATGGTTGCGCCAGCGACTGGCACATGACGCATCTCGGCATGCTGGCGAATTCCGGCGCCGGTCTTGTCATCGTTGAGGCAACGGGTGTCGAGCGCCATGGCCGCATCACCCATGGCTGCACAGGCCTTTATTCCGATCATAACGAAGCGGCAATGAGCCGCGTGATCGACCATTGCCGCCGCATCGGCACGGCGAAATTCGGCATCCAAATTGCGCATGCGGGGCGCAAGGCCTCGGCACTGAGGCCATGGGAGGGCGGCGGACCGCTGCCGGCCGAGGGCGATCCCTGGCCAACGCTGGCACCGTCCGCGCTGCCATTCGGGCCGAACTGGCATGTGCCGCACGAAATCACGATCGACGAGATCGCGCGTGTGCGTGGGTCCTTCGTCAGCGCGGCGGAGCGTGCGGTGCGGATCGGTTTCGATGCCATCGAGATGCATTTCGCGCACGGCTATCTCCTGCACGAGTTCTTTTCGCCGGTCTCGAACAGGCGCAGCGATGCCTATGGCGGTTCGCTGGAGAACCGCATGCGTTTCCTGCGCGAGACGGCGCAGGCCGTGCGTGCGGCGGTGCCGCGTCATATCGCATTGGCGGCGCGGATCACCGCGAGCGACTGGCTCGATGGCGGCGTGACGATCGACGA
>Ga0164243_10004455_pt1 | contig 21954 bp, 18 predicted proteins | sample OricompcompostOP_FD_108781 | JGI IMG/M metagenome (GOLD analysis project Ga0164243, IMG submission 108781) | Organic Plus compost microbial communities from Emeryville, California, USA - Original compost - Organic plus compost (OP) | ecosystem: Engineered > Solid waste > Mixed feedstock >...
GCGAATCCAAGACTGCTTGAGTGCCTGGGCGTGCAGTCGAAGGCGATCGAGCCTGCCGATGGCGCGACCGAACACATTCCCGTTTGGTGTCATCGCGTGCTGCTATGCGCCTGGATCGATGTTGAGTCGCTGCATGAGAGCCGGCAGCGCAGTATCGATCGCGCCACGCTTATCGCGGCGAACGGTGCGTCCGGTCCAGTCGACCAGCTGTAAGTAATCGAGCGAGCGTGCGATGAAAGATGAGCCCGATCTCCGGCGTCATCTGCGAATGGAAGCAATGGCACGGTAGCGCGAGCGGCCTCGGTACACATCGTGGACTGATTAATGCCCTGGTTTGGCCAGAATCGATGGGTGTCCGGAGAGTCAGCACTTGGACGTCCTTCAACCTGCCGAGCCAGATCAATTCCGGCGCGAGCTACAGCCAGTTCACGTATGGTCCCGACAGGCAGCGCTGGAAGCATGTCGCGAATGCCGGCGGAAGTATCGAAACGACGATTTCGATCGGCGGCTTGTTCGACAAAGTTACGCGCGGAACGACCGTCGATTATCGTCACTACATTCCGGTGGCGGACGGAAATGTCATTCGCACGGTGCGTGTGGCTGGGGCCACGACGACTCTGCACACCTACTATTCATCGAGCGATCACCTAGGCAGTGCCGATGTGGTTACGGACGAGTCCGGAGCGGTCATCGTGCGCGAGAGCTTCGCGCCTTTCGGCGCGCGACGCGGGAGCAACTGGACGGGCGCGCCCACGACGACGGAAATGAACGCGATCGCTGCGATCAGTCGGGACGGGTTCACGGGCCACGAGATGCTGGACTCGGTGGGGCTCGTGCACATGAATGGACGCGTGTACGACCAGGCGACCGGGCGGTTCATCTCGGCGGATCCGTACGTGCAGGATCCGTTCGATTCGCAGAGCCTGAATCGTTACAGCTACGTGGGCAACAACCCGCTCTCGTATACGGACCCGAGCGGCTTTTTCAAGCTGAAGGATTTCTTCGATCCGTCCTCGAAGAAGAACCCGCATCGATACATCACAGGAACTCCGGATATAACGCGAGCAATCGATAGGTTCATGCTGAAGAATCCGAAATGGCAGCAAGTCGCGAGCGCGGCTTCCTCCGTTAATGCATGGTCATCGATGGGTGTAAACGCGCATCTGGCGCGGATCAGGGGCGCATCGAACCAAGAAGTCGTCCTCGCCGGTGCCCTCGGATATCTCGCGGGCTTTCTCAATAACACTTTCAAGGATCTCTTCGTTCCCGTCGGATTAGGACCGGGGTTCTACTCCCCCAGTGGAAAGTCCGGCGGAACCGGATGGGTCGCGAATCACGGAATCGGCGGCTCAATGGGGTTGAACAGCACAGTGGGTGCGGCGGTCGAGAATCTCGATCAGAAGGCACAGGCATTGCGGGCTTTGTCCGACCTGGAAGCTGTAATGCTGGCTCGTATCAAGCAGAATCCCAGTGCCGCAATTTCGATGTCAGCTCAGGAATTGGGCGTACTATTTGAAGGGACCTATTTTCAGACTCTAGATCAACCGCGGCACGCAAATTTCAGTGGTGGATGGAACGAACCTTCTGTCATGGCACAGTTCGCGGTTGCGGACACCTTCCTCTACTCTCCGGAGTTCACAAGCCGCCAGCTCAATGTGAACGGGCAACTCGTCTGGGGAGGCCACGTCAACTACATCGCTGTCGGCATGTTGGCCGCGCATTACGGTCCCAATATGTATCAATCCATCCCGGCTTTAGTTGCCGCCCATAATATTGGTCAAGTGGCCGGACGCCACGGGCAAGGAGTGAGGAATTTGAAAGATATCGCTCCTGGAACGCGGTGGGCGCTGATGGGCGCCGATTTTTACAACCGGCGGCGAAGAGTTGTCGTTAGATGAAAATCAGCAGATTAGTCTTGCTCGCCTCCGGCGTGGTGACCGCGTTAGCTGTGACCTTCTTTCTGTTCGTATTCGAATGGGGGGAACTGCACGACGATACTTGCGCTGGCGTCACACGCATTGCTGGCGATGCCCAAAAAATGAAGTATGTGAAATCGTGGATAGCTTCCCGAACAGCAGACCAGGAGTTCATAAACGAAATACGGGCTAGCAGATTCTTTCAACGAGGTGATCCAAGACTGCAGCAGATGGATTTGGATTGGGCCTATTTGGGGTTAACCCCAGAGTTCGTGTCTCTGGCGTTCAACGTGAAGAGTGCCAGTGATCCTGAATTCGAGGCGACTAAGATTGAGTCCGTGAGCATTGGCCAAGGCCGATCTACGATCATCATCCGGCTGAACGAAAGCGAAGACTTTGGACTGCTGTGGCCTGCGGAGGAGTTGTCGAAAATTAAGCCTGTCGCAGACGACGTCTTTGTTTACTGCGGCGCATAGCACAAAGCACAAAGCACAGTCAGTAGGAACGCGATGGGCGTTCTCTCCGGCGGTGTTGCTTACATCGTCTCTGACGAACTGGTAGGCGATTATGCGTGTGCGAAGACCGGCCAGTGCCAAACTCGACCGGTTGTGCGACCTGACTGCAATGTATTTCCAGCGTACAAACACAGCAGTTGCGAGGCTGTGTACCCGTCGGCTGCAATCGAAAATACGATTCTTGCGGGAGTAAGTGCGTTTTCGCTGGTACGTGCTGCGGTGGCAGCCAATGCACCAGAGGCCGTTATCGGTCGGCTAGCGCAAGCGCACGCTAATTCAGGTCGGCAGGCGCTTGCGGCCTACATGTCGGACCTTGAAGCTGCGGCGGTTCAAGCCGGCAGCAGAGCAACGCCCGCAATTCTGGGACAAGCGGTGCACACGGCCACGGCACGGTCGCTCGCTCAGATCTATCCCGGCAAGTACCTGTACTATCCCAGAGCACCTTTTGATTTCGTTTACGTGCCTACTGGACAGGTGTTTGAGCTGACAACGCTCGGCCAGGCCGGAAGTCACGCAGCTCGTGGCGCGGACCTAATTTTCTACACGCTGCCCAGATGAAAGCAGGAGTCCAGTTTTGAAGATTGAAGTGCACAAGAAGGGCAAGATCCCGCCCGCTGATCTCCGGTTGCTTGTGATTGACCGCGAAACTCGCGTCGCGGAAAACTTCAGCAACCTGAAGCTTGACGGATTCACCGTCATCGAGAGTTCACTGCGCCAGTGCACCTTCGAAGATGTTCGTGTGCGGAGCGCTTGCTTCGGCGGGGGCATGCGTCAGTCAGTGTTCGAGGACTGCACCTTCAGTCGATGCAAGTTCGCATTTGGTGCCGTTGGCAATGCTCGGTTGGTTCGATGCCGGTTCGAGTCCTGCCGACTCGAAAGCTTGATCGGTACGGATCTCGAACTGATCGAATGCGCCTTCCCAGGTACCACCATAAAGAAGGGTGTCTTTCATGGGGCGAGGCCCGACCGGTTCGCGGAGCGTAGCGTGAATGAGATCCGCGACAACGACTTCTCACAGGCCGATCTACAGGGCGTTGGCTTTCGCGGTGGGGTTGATCTGACGAAGCAGAAGCTGCCGACCAGTGACGAGTATCTCTTCATCAGGGATACGTGCAAGGCATCGGAGATCGTCAAAGAGTTGCAGTCATCGATTGTCGAGAAAGATGAGTTGAAACGCAGTCAGATGCTTGCAGGTCTGCTCGATTTTTATTGTTCGAGTGGACAGAAAATGCAATTGCTGCGCATCGCGTTCTGGGGGGCATTTGAGCGAGAGCTCATCTCTCGCCTCTCTTGATCCTGGAGCGTTCGCGCACTCTGACCGCCCGTCACGCTGCTTGCTGCGGCGTGGGGAAAGGGGACAGATTTATTTCTAAAAACGTGATTCGACCTGATCACAAGAAGAAGTGGCCGATCTATTTCTCTTCAAGTGTTATTCGGCGTGACAACGCGTTTCGATTCCAGCAACGCACCCGAAATCAGATGCCGGCGCAAGCAGGCGTTTCTAAACCACAAAGGAAGCTAAGCAATGAAGAGCTCACGACGTCTTATGCGTTATTTGGCCGCGGCGTCGGTCATGTTCGCGACATTGGCTGGGTAGCCCAAGCGCATGGTCATACGAGGCGAGGGCAACTAGGACACCCATCGATCTCGCATGAAGCCCGAGAACCGGAGTGCGCGTAGACATCGATATTGCCCATCGATCTCGGTGGTTTGGCGGACTGAGTGTGCCTCGGCTTGCGGCGCGCGCCGGCGCACGTCAGCCAGATCGTGGATGCTCGCCATCCTTTGGCCGGATACAGTCGCATCGAAGCACGGTAGCCGCGAATCCAAGACTGCTTGAGTGCCTGGGCGTGCAGTCGAAGGCGATCGAGCCTGCCGATGGCGCGACCGAACACATTCCCGTTTGGTGTCATCGCGTGCTGCCATGCGCCTGGATCGATGTTGAGTCGCTGCATGAGAGCCGGCAGCGCAGTGTCGATCGCGCCACGCTTATGGCGCCACGGCATTGCGCCGTTCAACGCACGTCGGGCCGCTCCCCTTCCAGCAAGTGATCGCACACACACGTAGCGGGCTGCAACTTGCCCCCAAGCCAGACCGTCGGTGCGACGCCGAGGAAATGTTTGAACTCTTTGTTGAAGTGCGACTGATCGTAGTAGCCGTCCATGTGCATCGAAGTGGCGCCAGGATGCGCTAGAAGTTGCTGATAGCTGTGCTTGAACCGGATCACTCGCGCATAACGCTTGGGGGTGATCCCAACAGCATCGCCGAAGCGCCGCTCCAGGCGCCGCGTATCGATGCGATGTTCGCACGACCAGTTCATGATCGAGAGCGAGCCACGCCGCGTCAGAATATCTCGCATCAGCCGATCGATGAGTGGATCGCGCATTTGCATGTTCGCGATCGCGCTCAGGAAAAAAGAGTCGAGCAGCAGCCGCACGGATGCCGCGGATCCGGCGCAGGCAACGGCATCTTCAAGGTCGAGTAGCGCGGTATCGTTTAGATCTCGAAGCGACAAGATGCCGTCGCTGAATTCGCGCAGCGAGGCTCGGATCAGTTGCCGTAGCAAACGTGGATCGAGCTTCACGCCCGCCAGACGCACGGGGCCGCGGTTGCGCGTGAATACAGACTCCGATCGTCCGCCGATCAGATAGCTGCTCCGCATGAGGTCACGTGTCCCGCTGCGTCCCATCTGCCACCGGTCATAGCCGCTGCCGAGATTGAAGACGATCTCTGCGTGACCATCCGGAAGCAACAATTGCTCCGTTTCGTCGCTGTCCTCGAGTGCCGACGCGTAGTTGGGCTCGACCAGGAAATAACAATGGATCCACGGCTGCAGCTGCGGATCGGGCTGCATCCGCCAGTAACGCATGTTTGGTCGAACGAGTGTTGGATTCACAACGGCGATAGTAGCAGCAACTGCATGTGCTCGATGGAAGCCGATTTTTTACAAGACACCATCGCCGGGATGCGCATCCTTAGCAGCTCTTCTCTCATCAGCGGGTGCACGCATGACGCAATACAGACTCCGGGTGAATTCAAAAGTGCATACCGTCGATGTCGATTCTTCGATGCCCCTGTTGTGGGTATTGCGCGACGTGCTGGAGCTGACCGGCACAAAGTACGGATGCGGCATGGCACAGTGCGGAGCTTGCACGGTGCATTTGGATGGCAAGGCAATCCGGTCCTGCGTGACCCCCGTGTCTGCGGTTGGCACACAGTCTGTGACCACCATCGAAGGGCTCTCGCCGGACGGCCGGCACGCGTTGCAGCTTGCCTGGCAAGAGCTTGATGTCCCGCAATGTGGCTACTGCCAGGCTGGCCAGATCATGACCGCGGCTGCATTGCTCGAGCAACAACCTGCACCGAGCGACGATGCCATCACGCAAGCCATGTCGGGCAATCTGTGTCGTTGCGGCACGTACCCGCGTATCCACCGCGCGATCAAGCGTGCAGCGGAGTTGTCACGGTCATGATCACAATGAATCGCAGAGACTTCGTGCGCGCAACAGCGCTTGCGACCGGCGGATTGACGTTGTGCCTCGACACGCTCGCCCGAGAGGTCACTTCGGCCACCAGAGCGGTGGCGGCACGCGAGCTGGGAGATTTTCTTCGAATCACGCCCACCGGCGACGTCCTGTTCCAGTTCGTGAAGCACGAGATGGGACAGGGCGTCGCGACGTCCTTGGCACAGATTCTGTGCGAGGAGTTGTGTGCCGATTGGGAGCGAGTGCGGATCGATTTCCCAATCGCAGACCTGCCTCGCTATCAGAACGAGCGCAACGGCGGTCTCGATACCGGCGGCAGCTGCACGATCATTTACCAATACGACTTGCTACGAAAGGCCGGCGCCACTGCACGGCAGATGCTGGTCGCGGCAGCGGCACAGCAGTGGCAAGTTCCCGCGCGAGATTGCGTCGCCGACAATCATTGGGTCATTCATCGCAGCAGCGGTCGTAAGCTCGCGTTCGGCGATCTCGCGACCGCAGCGGCAGCGCTCCCCGTGCCCACGAACGTGGAGTTGAAGGATCCGCAGCGGTTCGTGCTGATCGGCCGTGCCAAGGCCGCCAAGTTGATTCCAGAGATCGTGACTGGTCGCCTGCAATTCGGCATCGACGTGCGCGTGCCGGACATGCTGTACGCGGTGATCGCGCGATGCCCGGTGTTCAAAGGCAAGCTCAAACGATTCGATGCATCAGCTGCGCTGAAAGTGCCGGGCGTGCGCAAAATCTTCGATACCCGCGCGATCGCCGGCCCACAACACGTCTCCTTCGTTCCACACGATATTCGCGAAGGTGTGGCAGTGGTTGCGGACTCCTTCTGGGCGGCTCTTCAGGGGCGCAAAGCACTCGAAATCGAATGGAACGAAGGTGCGAATGCGGAGCGCAGTAGCGAAGATTTCGAGCGCTTCGCCGCTGAGCGAGCTCTGGTCCGCGACGATCCCACCGGTTACCTCGGCGACGAGAACGCGCTTGCGGACCTGAGTCGCGTCGGTAAGATTCTGCGCGCCTCCTATATATATCCTCAGCAAATGCATTCCTGCATGGAGCCGTTGAATTGTACGGCGCACGTGCGGCCCGATGGCTGCGAAGTCTGGCTTGGATCGCAGGCGCCGAACCTAGTCATCGAGGAACTGCAGAAGCTGCTGCGGATCGAGCAGAGCTCGATCAAGCTGCATTTGCTGCCCTCGGGCGGTGGTTACGGCCGCCGCTACTACACGGACATGGCGGTGGAGGCGGCTTACATCTCGCGAGAAGCTGGCAACGTTCCGGTGAAAATGCTTTGGACGCGAGAGGATGATCAGCAATGCAACCTGGCACACCATTTCCAGCACATGGAATATCAGGCGGCGCTCGACAAGCGTCGCAAGCTGTATGCGTGGTACGAGAAGGAGCTACGAACCTATACCTGGGCCGCGCGGTATCAGGATCCGACGTTGCCGTCGATGGCCTATGACATTCCGAACATTCGATATGATTTCGAAGACCTCGGCCCGTACGAGCTGATGCAGTCGTCGGCGTGGCGCGGCGTCGTGAACCATGGCAAGGCATTGAGCGAATGCTTCATCGATGAGATTGCCGCCGAGTTGAAGATCGATCCGTATCAGTTCCGCCTTTCGCTGCTTACGCCGGGAAGGATGGCCCCAGTCTCGAGCGACTACTCCATTTCCTCGGACCGCATGCGTGGGGTGCTCATGTTGGCGGCGGAGAAAGCGGGGTGGGGCAAGTCCATGGAGCGCGGTCGAGGCATGGGCATCGCGCTTGCGCCGTACGCCTCGACTTGCAGCTGCGCCATCGCAGAGGTGACCGTGCGTCAGCGCAAACTCGAGATCGATCGGATCACGTTGGCGGTGGATTGTGGCCGCGTGATCAATCCGTCGGGTGCGGATCAGCAGTTGGTCGGCGGCATCATCTGGAGCCTGACTGCGTTGCTGCATGGAGGTGCGCCGATCAAGAACGGCCGCGCAGTGCACACGAACTTTCACCAAAATCGCCTGTTGCGAATGAACGAGTGTCCGCCGATCGACGTGCATCTAGTTCGCAGTCGGGACGATCGGCCGCAAGGGCTCGGGGAAATGTCCGCACCGCTCGCAGTGCCGGCCGTACTCAATGCAATTTACGCGGCCACGGGAACGAGGATCCGGAGGATCCCATTGCCTGCGGAGATCCACGTTGTGTGAATCGTGAAGCATGGGCGCCATGACTGCTTTGGGGCGCCCATCACGGAGAACGGCTGCGCCGGCGACGAAGTGATCGCCGACGACGGCCACATCTACGACACCGACCGCATCATGTTCGTCCGCGCCCACCTGACGCAGCTCCAGCGGGCCGGCGCCGATGGCGTGCCCGTGAAGGGCTGCTTCTACTGGAGCGCGATGGACAACCTGGAGTGTCAGCACATCAGGGGCTCGACAAGCGTCGGGACGTTCTCACCAGATCCCGCAGAAGCCGCGAACGACTGTGCAGTCAGAATCATCGCATCCCTCACTCATCCGCATCCAACTTACGGCTCCTTCGCTGATACGTCTTCCCAGAACGTCATGAGCGCTCCTTTTACATCGTCCGATACTCGCAAGCCCGTGAGCTCGTGCGCCGCAACCCAGACATGCGCATCATGATCCGACGACAGTCGGATCGTGCACGCAGCATCGATCGTGACGACGAAGTTGAATTGGCGCGTGAGCGCGCCGCTCTTGGAGCGATAGTCGAAGCTCGTGCATGCCTTCACGATTGTTCGTGGCGCACACCCGATCTCCTCGGCGAGCTCTCTATGCAACGCGGCGAGGAGCGTCTCTCCAGCTTCCACCTTGCCGCCAGGCAGCTCGAACATCCCGCCCATGAAATCATCCGCTCTGCGTCGTATGAGAAGCGCCTGCCTGTTTCGGCCGACGACGGCGCCCACGACAAACCGCTGAACGCCGTCGGCTCGCGCCTGACTCATCAATGCGTCGTGTTCACTCTCGGTCATAGCAGCTCTCGATGGCAAGCACCGGCCTAGGAGGCAAGTAGGACACCCATCGATCTCACATTAGGCCCGAGAACCGGAGTGCGCGTCGAGGATCGATATTGCCCATCGATCTCGGTGGTTTGGCGGACTGGGTGTCCATTGGCGCCATCATCAGTTATGCGCCCGATGCATGGGGCGCCCGCGGCAGGTCGGAGCCGCGACCAAAGTTGCTAGCAATGCAGTAGAAGGTAAGCCGCGGGGTGAGGGGGTCGGTACCGCTGCGGCAGTCGCGGCGACGGTGGGTACGGAGAATGCAATCGGCTCATGCTTCGTCGAGCTGGAAGTATCGGAAGTCGCCGATCCGGGATTCAAGACGATCGGTATCACGAAGGTGCCCGTGACGATTTCGGGATACCTGAGTCAGCGAGCACCTCAATAGCGCAAGCGCCTCCTGGGCGCTCGCCTCAGCAGCCCGGCGCCGCATCGAATAAGAACGGCATGTGACGTTGCGAGACGCTTGATGATCCACAGCGCTTGCAAACCCACGCAGCGAAAATCCGGTTTTCTCCGCACTGCCCGGCCTCCTTGCGGCCAGCGGCTCATTGCATAATGGCGGCACCCTGGTGCAGAGCGTGGATCATGCGGATCACGCCTGGTTCTCGCAAAGATCAAGCCAATGCTGCCGTCTCCTCATCGAATTCGCGTGCTCGTCGTGGACGACCATCCGATGATGCGCGACGGCATCGCTTCGACCTTGCGCGCTCAACCCGACATGGAGTTCGCGGGTGAGGCAGCGAGCGGACGCGAAGCGATCGAGCAGTTCAGCAAGCTCCGTCCCGACGTTGTGCTGCTCGACCTCAACATGCCGGACATCCACGGCCTGGATGCCCTGAAGACGATCCGCAACTCGTTTCCCGATGCGAGGATCGTCGTGCTCACGACGTACAAGGGCGACGTGCTTGCGAACCGCGCCTTGAAGGCAGGCGCGCTCGGCTATCTGCTCAAGAGCTCGCTGCGCACCGATCTGATCGCGGCGATTCGCGCCGCTTACGAGGGCAAACGCTACGTTCCGCCCGAGGTCGCGGTGACGATTGCGGAGCACTTGGGCAGCGAGGAGCTGAGTCCGCGCGAAGTGGAGATCTTGCGCCACATCGCCGCCGGGCTCAGCAACAAGGAGATCGCGAACGAGCTCGGCGTCTCCGACGAAACCATCAAGACGCATCTGAAGAGCGCCTTCGCGAAGCTGAACGTGAGCGATCGATCGCACGCGATCGCGACCGCGCTGTCGCGCGGCATCTTTCATTTGTGAGCTCGCGGCCGGCAGTGCTGCGCAGCGCCTCGCTCGCGCTTTGGGTCTGGCTGCTTCCCATCCATGTTGCCTGCGCGCTCGCTCCGGAGCTGTCCATTCATCAGCTCGATCATCGGCGGTGGGGCGGCGAGGAATTCGTGCCGGATTCCACCGCGGCGTTCGCGCAGAGTGCCGATAGCGTCCTCTGGCTGGCCTCGCCGGCCGGTTTGTTCGCCTTCAACGGACTGGAGTTCCGGGGCTCGAACGCGGATGGAATCGCCACCGCGAACCTTTCGGCGCTGACGGCGGATCACGACGGTGCACTCTGGCTTGGGTATCGCCTCGGCGGCGTCGGTGTCGTGCGGCCCGAAGGCGAGCATGTACGGTACGAGCCCGATGGCGTGTTGCCGGACGGTCGCGTTCATGGGATTGCGCAGGAGCGCAACGGCGGGATCTGGGTTGCGACCGACGGCGGCCTTGCGCATTTCGCGAACGCCCGATGGTCGCGCATCAGTGCGGCGCAGGGGTTCGAGGGCGAACGTGCGCTCGCCGTGTTCATCGATCGGGACGATGTGGTCTGGGTCGCGAGCGCCGATGCGGTCTTTTCACTCGACAGCGCACGCCGGATGTTCCGGAAGGTCGCTTCGCTCCCGGTGAGAAGCGAGAGGACGAAAAGCCTGGCGCAGTCTCCGGACGGGGCGATCTGGCTGAGCGATGCGGCGTTCGGGCTGATTCGATTACCAACCGCCGGTCAGCCGCTCCGGCGCATGTTCGCCGACGGCGGGACCGGCGCACTGCTGTTCGATAGCGACGGCAACCTTTGGATCGCCGGTCAGCCGCTGCGACGGGCGCGCGCGCGGGATCTTCGTGCGGGCAATGCCGAGCTCGAGGCGAGCATCGAAGCGTTCACGCGCGGTGACGGACTGAGCGGTGATGTCGCATTGAGCGTGTTCGAGGATGGCGAGGGCGGCATCTGGGTCGGCACGAATCTGGGCGTCGACCGGTTTACCGCCGACGATATAACCCCGGTTCTGCCGCCTCCAGACGTGGAGTCCTGGCGCGATCCGGGGATCGTCGCGGACAACGCGGGCGGCGTATGGGTCGCAACGAAGACCGGCGCGTTGCTGCGTTATCGACAAGGCAGACTCACGACCCGCCTCGCTGCGCCCGTATTCACCGCTGCCGCACGCGCTGCCGACGGCGCGATCTGGTTCGGTGGACGTGACGGCATCGGCAGGCTCGAGGGCGAGCGGCTCGATCTTCAGCCGCTGCCTGCGGCAGCTGCCGGGCGCGACGTGCAAACCATCGCGCAGGATGGTCGTGGCGATGTGTGGGTGTCGATCGAAGGGGCCGGATTGTTCCGCCGCCGCGACGGCTCGTGGACGCCGTCGGGTGGACTACCCGCATTGCCGCGCGACATGGCGTTGTCTTCGCTCGTCGATGAGCGCGGCGATGTTTGGTTCGGCTACGTGCGCGATCAGTTGGCGAAAGTATCCGGATCCCAAGTGACGCTGTACACGCGCAAGGACGGGCTCAATGTCGGCGGCATCACGGCGCTGGGCGCGCGCGGCTCGCGCATCTGGATCGGGGGCGAGCGCGGCCTTGCGGTGCTCGACGGCGGCGTCATTCACATGACGGACCGGCGCAGCTGCGGCAACTTCGTTTCGATCTCGGGTGTGCTCGAGACTCGCGCGGGCGATCTGTGGCTGTATCGCCAGCAGGGCCTGTCGGTCGTGCGCGGCGTGGAGTCCTTCATCAGGGCCGGTGAATGGCTGCGGTTGGAGTGCGATCAGTACGCGCGGATGAGCGGCATCCACGCGCCGATCCAGCTGCGCCCGACGCCGACCTTGATCGAGAGCTCGGACGGGCGGCTCTGGCTCGCCTCTGTCGATCAGGTTCTGTGGACGGATCCGCAGCGGCTGCTGAATGCGCCCGTCCGGCGCACGCTCGGATCGAGGACCCCGCGCGCGATGATCAGATACGTGAGCGGAATGAGGCACGGGCCCGGTGCGCCCGACGAGCCTGCAGAAACGATATGCAGGAGAGTTCCTCAGGCGGACTGCCAGTTGCCCCAGCACACGAAGGATGTCGTTCTCACGTTTGCGACGGTGACGGCGCGCGAGGGCTTGCGCTTCAAGTTCAGGGTGATCGGCTACGACGAGAGCTGGCGCTACACGTTCACGACATTCAGCATGTTCAACAATCTGGATCCCGGTCGCTACCGCGCCGAAGTCAGCGCCTCGTTCGACGGCAATGTGTGGGATGAGCCCGATCGGTTCGAGTTTCAGATCCTTCCGGCGTTCTATCAGACCTCCTGGTTTCGCCTGATGACGGCCGTGGGTGCGCTGGTTGCGCTCGTGGCGCTGTTCCGGCTGCAGGTCCGCCGGGCGAGCGCGCGCGTGCGGGAGCGCTTCGAGGCACGGTTGTCCGAGCGCGAGCGGATTGCGCGCGAGCTGCATGACACGCTGCTGCAGGGCATACAGGGGCTGATCATGAAGATCCATGCCGTGGCTCTGCGGATCCCGGAACGCGAGCCCGCCCGCGCAACGCTCGATGAGGCGCTCGAGGAGGCGGAGCAGGTGCTCGTCGAGAGTCGCGATCGCGTCACCGAATTGCGCACCGCCGCCGCCGATCGCGACATGACGAACGATCTGGCGCTCGTCGGCGAACGCCTCGCGGCGGGCACGTCCATCGAGTTTCGCGCCCTTGCACGGGGCGCAGCGCGCGCACTGCATCCCATCGTGCGCGAGGAGGCATTCCTCATCGCTCGCGAGATGCTCGTGAACGCGTTTCGTCACGCGCGTGCAAACAGGATTACGGCGGAGGTGATGTTCGAGCGCGCCGCGCTGCGCATCGTCGTCACGGACGACGGGCGCGGGCTGCCCGCCGATGTCGCGGCAGCCGGCAGCCGTGAAGGCCATTGGGGATTGAAGGGGATGCGCGAGCGCACCGCGCGCATTCGCGCGACGCTGCACATCGGCGCGGCGGGCAAGAGCGGCACGCGCGTCGAGCTGCGCGTCCCGGCGATCGTGGCGTATCGATCGCATCGGTTCATTTCGTGGCTGCACCGCCGGCCGATGCGGTCATCGAGCGTGCGGTCGAATTCCTCCGAGGAGTCTGATTGATGCGTGACCCCGCAAAAGCGGCCTGCGTGCTGATCGCGCTGCTCGTGACGTTCGAAGCCAGGGCAGACGAGCGATCACTCGATGAGGTCGTCGTCGAGAGATCGCGCTATGCGACAGAGGTCACGCTCGGCGCGAAGACGCCGCGCAGCGCCCGCGAAACGCCCGCGTCGGTCTCGGCGCTGTCGGCCCAGCGCATCGAGGATCAGAACCTGTGGAACATGCAGGACGTCCTGCGGCAGCTGCCCGGTGTGACTGTCATTCCTGGCAATCCGAGCACCTCGCTCGTGCTCTCGCGCGGCTATGCGATGAGCAGGATGCGTGACGGAGTGCCGACGATGGGTCAGCTGAATGGCGTTAGTTTTCTGGATCCGGCGGTGTATGAACGGATCGAGGTTCAGCGCGGTCCTGCCGGCCTGTTCCAAGGCAGCGGCGAGCCCGCGGGCTCCCTCAACTTCGTCAGCAAGCGCGCGCTCGAGCAGTTCGCGCTCGCTGGGTCGTATGGTTTCGGTTCGTGGGACGATCACCGCGCGGTGCTCGACGCAACCGGACCGCTCATTGCCTCGGGCGCGCTGCGCGCCAGAATCGTCGGCGTCTATCAGGACCGCGATCATTTCGCACAGGCGCATTACGAGCGCAGCACCGGCTATGCGACGCTCGACTGGAGCATCGGCCCGCGCACGACGTTAACCGCGCAGCTCGCGATACAGCAGGACAGCTCGCGGCGCAGCTACGCAGGCCTGCCCGCTTACGAAAGCGGCAGGCAGCTCGCAGTGCCCCGCTCGACCAGCATCGCGGCGCTGTGGGCCCGACGCCGCGAGGACATCCACGAGTACGGCCTGTCGCTGAAGCATGAGTTTGCGGGATCGTGGCGCCTCGTCGCGCAGTGGCGCGCATCCAGGGAAAACCCCATGTATCTGAGTTCGACCGTGCAAGGGGAGGTGCGAGAAAGCGATTCGACGCTGCCGATCGGACGCACGCACACGCTTTACGATTTCGACCGGGACGGATTCGATATCTTCGCGAGCGGCGACATCGCCGTGCTTGGACGAACGCACTCGCTGACGTTCGGCTACAACCATGACGTGTTCGACAGCGGATTCCAGACGGTCGATGCGCCGATCGTACGCATGCCGTTCGCGGAGGCTCCACTCGTGCCGCTGCCCGAGCTGGCGTACAACCGTTTCGGCGAGACGCAACGCAGGCAGAGCGGCTTGTATGCCCAGGCGCATGTGAGTCTGCTCGAGAGCCTCACGTTGATCGCGGGCGCGCGCCTAAGCGACGTCGACACGCGCACCCGCAGCGGCCCGTTGTCCACGAGCCCCCGCTGGTCCTCCCTCGGGCGCGCGGACGGCGAGGTCACGCCTATGGCAGGTCTCATCTTCGATGCGAACGAGTGGCTGTCCCTGTACACGAGCTACAGCGACATCTTCGTCCCGGAGAGCGCGCTGGCCGCCGACGGGCGGCCGCTCGATCCGCGCGTCGGACGTCAATATGAAGCAGGCGCGAAAAGCGAATGGTACGGCGGAGCGCTGCGGGCGTCGGTGAGCGTCTTCGACATGAAGGAGAGCGGACGTGCGCTGGCCGATGACGCCCATCCCGGCTTCTACGTGAACGGCGGCGAGGTTGAATCAAAGGGCTGGGAGACGGAGATCGTTGGCAGCCCGGCGCAGGGCTACGAGGTGCAAGTGGGGTACACGCGGGTCGACGCGAGGTACACCAAAGCGGCGCCGAACCTGGTCGGCACCGCTTATTCGTTTCTGGTGCCTCGACATTCGTGGAAGCTCTGGGCGCTGCGGCGCGCAGGCAGCGGGCTGACGGTCGGCGTCGGGTTGAACGGCCAAAGCAGGATCGAGAACGGCCCGCGCACGCAAGGCGACTATTCGGTCGCGAGCGCGATGATCAGCTATCGCTTGAACGAGACACTGAGCATTGCCTTCAACGCGAACAATGTCTTCGACAAGGTGTACTACACCCGTATCGGCACTTCCGGCGCGAACAGTTTCGGGACGCCACGCAGCTACTCGCTCGCGTTGCGCTTCGCGTATTGATCCGCGCGCGGGCGGCGGTCAGCGAATCGCGTCCTGCTGCTGTTCCGAACATTGTGGCTGCATCGTCTCGCGCAGCTCGCCGAGCTCCCGTTCCGCGCGTGACAGCGCGTGCTCGATACGCCGGCGCACGGGATCGTTCGCGTTCAGCTCGACGATGATGCCGTTGATGTTCAGCACCGTTCCCTGGCCGTGCTGCAACAGCGAATCTGCGTACTCTTCGAGGAGGCGATAACCCTCCGTGAGTCGGCTCCAGCGACGCCGGCACCTGATGACGAGCGCCAGGAGGATCACGACGGCTGACAGATAGAGGGACTCTCGAAGCATCTGCGCATCCTGGCCAAACAGCGCTGCGGGTACAGCGCTGTCAAAGTATCGGCGTGCACCGCGCGTGGTGCATCACCCGATCGGGGGAGTCGAGCGGCCACTGGTTCTGGGCTCATGCTCGCGCATCGAGTCGAATCAGAATCAAGCCCACTGCAGAAGGGGCTTGCTCATGACATCTCTGCCATCGCGCGTTGCCGGCGGCGACAGATCGGAACCGATCGTGCTCATCGTGAACAGCGACCGGTCCGCGCGCGACTGGATCGAAAGCATCGTGCTATCCGCCGGGCTGCGTGCGGTCAGCTTCGGCTCGGCCGGCGAGCTGCTGGCGCGCATCGATGCAGGCACGGCCGCGTGCGCGATTCTCGACGTGGCGTTGCCGGATGCCAGCGGCTTCGATATCCAGGACAAGCTCTCCCGGGAAGGCACGAGCGTCATGTTCCTCACGCGCGAGCGCTGCATCTCCTCCTGCGTGAGGGCGATCAAGGCGGGTGCCGTCGACTTCCTGACGATGCCCTGCGATGCCCTCGAGCTCGTGCGCGCATTGCGCGATGCCATGCGCGAGGCGCTGTGCTCGTGGGCGCGACGCGAGCGCCTGCGCGAGCTGCGCTCGCGATTCTGGCGCCTGACGCGGCGCGAGCGGGAAGTGTTCGCGCTGGTGTCGAGCGGCATGTTGAACAAGCAGATCGCCGATCGCCTCGACATCAGCGAGATCACCGTGCAGATTCATCGCAGCCGCGTGATGCGGAAGATGAGCGCGCGCTCCCTCGCCGAGCTCGTGCGCATGGCGGATGCGCTGGAGCTCGGTTGCTTGTCGGTGCGGACCAATTCATGTAACGCGCATCCAAGATACTCGTGCTCGGCAAATCAACTGGCCTCGAAGCAAGAGCGGCGCAAATCGGGGGTCGACACTTGATGGCTGCTGAGGACTCGCAACAAGCTGTGTTGGAGGCCATCGGCGATTGCAGCGCACGAGTTGCCGTCGATGTCGCCGGACTGCCTGGTATCGGAAGCGTCTACTCGCGTGTCATGACGCAACTCAACGAGGCAAGAGTCGCAAGCGGGAACCACAAATGGATATGGTGTGGCCACGTTGAAGGGGCATGGCACCAGCGCGGGAGTTCAGACCTGCTACAAGCTGTACCATGAACGAGTGAGCGCCGAGGAAACGACATCATCGATCTCCTTGAGTGGTCCTTCGAGTCGTTGTATTCGGCGCGAGTCTGAGCTCGATCTTCCGCCCACTCATTCCGCCGCCATCTCCCGCAACAGCCGCTCAACGCTCTGGCTCGCCTTCTCGATCGTGCTCTGCATTGCCGCTTCCTGCGCGTCCAATTGCCGGCGACGGTAGTTCTGCCTCACGACGAACTCCGTGCCAAGTTCCATCAACTGATCAGTGCTGCGCGTGTAGCGCGGCCATTCGGGCGCGCCGTCGCACGCGGGCTTACCGGTTCGCGCAAAGCTCACCCAGCATGAGCGGATGCTGCGCGCCGCCGCGCGATCTTCGTCGCTCAACTGAGCCTCGGGGTATGCGGAGTCCCAAGTGCCGAAGACGAAGGGAATGTCTTCACCGTGTGCCGCGCCCGGTCTTGTTCCGCGCTGCGCCGTCCGGACGTACGAGAACACATAGAGATAAGCCGGCGCGCCGTCTTGTGCCTTGCTCGCAATCCAACGCGCGGGCGCGGCGGCATGATTGTCCGTGTACATCTGGTAGCCGAGCGCCTCACCGCTCTTGTGCTCCGTCTCATATGCAGCTCTGACCGCCTCATCCGCTTCTTCCGCATACGCGGACGCGCTCGTCCGTCGCAGCGACGAGCCATCGAAGTCCGTCCAACCAATGAGCAGCGGCACATCGGCCATCTTTCCCGCTTCGATCGCCGTCGTCGCGCTCTCGCGCTGCATCCGCCCATCGATGCTGTAGATGCCGAGCTGCGCGAACGACTCTGGCGCGAGCGCGCGAAGTTGGTCCGGCGTCGCCTGTCGCCCCGGCAGTCCAGCCTGCTGCGCGACCCACACTCCAACGCGCTCCATCTGTTCTTGCGTGAATGGCGACCACCAGCCGTTGCCCGATTGCACGATCGCCTTGGCGATCAGTCCGCGCGTCTCCGGAATCGTCAACAGCTGGAGCGTCGCGGCGCCGCCTGCCGATTGTCCGAACACCGTCACATTGCGCGGATCGCCGCCGAAGGATGCAATGTTCTGATTCACCCACCGTAGCGCCGCGATCTGATCCATCGTTTGAAAGCGCCCCAAGGGCTCATCCGCGGGAACTTGTTTCGTGAGCGCAGGGTGCGCGAAGTTGCCGAGCGTCAACTGACGATAATCCATCGTCACGAGCACAACACCATCGCGTGCGAACGCTGCACCGTCGAACACAGGGTGAGATGCGGAGCCGAGCGGCTGGATCCATACCATCACCGGCGCATCTTTGGCATGAACCGGAGCCCAGACGTTCAAATGCAAACAGTCTTCGCTCGCGCCGTCGACCATCGGAGTGTCGATGAAGATGTCGTAGGCACCCGAAAGTTGCTTTCCCTCGTGCATCCTCGCACCGTCGATCGTGGGGCAGGGTGGCCCGAACGTGCTCGCATCTCGTACGCCGCTCCAACTCTGCGGAGCGCGAGGCGAGCGCCAGCGCAGCGCTCCAACCGGAGCAGCAGCGTACGGAATGCCCTTGAAGACGAAGATGTCGTCAACGCGAACGCCTTGCACCAGACCTTGTTCAGTCTCGACTCGCGGAAGGTCGTCGGCGTGATGGGCGGAAGGCTTGCAAGCGCTCAGTCCGAGAACTGACAACAGAACGACAGCGGTCTTCAGGTCGACGAGCACCCGCATTCTCCATTGATGCACTCATCGATATATACGGCAGCCGTAGCCGCCAAGGGTGCAAGACCCCCGCTGTTATTGCACGGCGCAACGCCCTAACCCATTGGTCGGGCGGATGGATGCGCCTATTCCGAGCCATTCCCTCCTCGAGCAGCTCCTGGGTCATGCCTCAAGGTCAGCGGCATCCATCCGCTGCCGCGTCCGAGCGAAACGATCGGGCTCACGGCCTGGGGGGCGCACTGGCAGGACGAGAGCGTCGAGGTGCGCTGGATGTGGGCTGTCATCCACAACACGATCAGCGTCCTCGACCCCGCGAGAATCGAGACGAACATGGTGCTGATCGGCGAGGACGATCAGGTCACGCCATCTTTGCTGGCGAGCATCTACCTGTTCGAATGGATCGAGACGCTGCCGTGGCGGGAATTCGGCATCCCTGAGCTCCTCGATTCCAGATAGGCTCCGGAACGAGGGCCGCCGTCAAGGCGCTCCCATCTTCGCCAGCCATGCACTGTTTTCCGTCGCGAGGACGTTTTCGACCTTCTGAACGAAAGCGGACCAGTCGGGCCCTGGGTAGGGCGTGTCGTTCGGGAGCGCCGCGATCAACACGTCGAGCTCATCGGCGGCGGCCGCGAAAGATTTCGAGAGAAAATCCGCGCGTGACGCTTCCCGGTAAGCGAGGATCGAGCCCGACAGAGTCGTCAGCACGCCCGTCAGCGCAACGAAATCGAACGATATTTCGCCGCCGAGACTCACCTTGCCCGCCACCCCGATTGCGGCCGTGATCACTGCGCAAACCAGCGCCAACACGAACTCTGCGCTTCGCAGGCGTGCTGCGCGATCGGCGCATTTCCGGGCTGCCGTCCTGTAGTGGGCGCTCTGGGCCTTTGGTCTTGCGAGCAGGTACTCCTGCGCGCTCGCGTAGATCTTCTGGGGCGTTTTTCCTGTCTTCGCTGCGCGCGGATCGGGAGCGAGCTCGTTCAAGGAGCTCATGATCGACGCCACGGCCGAGCTGAATTCGTGGGCCCGAGTCGTATTCAGCTCGTAAGGCGCGGCTTGCGCCGCGTACGTGTAGGCGATCCGTTTGAATGCTTCGGACACTGCGCGCGAGTGGATCCAGTCATGCATTCTCTTGGTTGAAAGCTGCTGGGCCGTGATCACCGCGACGACGGCAAGCATGCAACTGCTCGTCACGCTCAGCCAGAGGCGGTAGTCGACGGCGCCGTTGCTCGCTTCGGGTAGCTGGCTGGCGAGCGCAGCGAGCAGCGCGGCGAGAATCGACAATACGAAACAGATCTGCCGCGCCCGCTCGTAGGACTGCTTCTTCATGTCGGCCGTCTGTGACCATCGGCCCTGCAGGCCAGCGAGAGCGACGAGCTGTGGATCCGGTGGTTGTGGGCTCATGTTCCGCCTGTTCAGTTCGGCCTGCGTGAGTCGGAAACGATTTCGCGCAGCTTTTGGGCGATGGTTTCGTAATCGCCCGCTGCGTCCTTCGTCCCGATCTTCACCACGTGCGCAACGAGAGGAGGTTGGAATACGACCTGCTCGATCTGGCTGCTGAGATAGCGACGGTCTTCCGCAGAGATCGATGCGCTTTCGGCAAGGCGCTTCGCATAATCAGCAGGCGTTTCGCCCGCAGGAAACGGCTCCGAGGACGCCGCAATCCACGCCATGCGGACCGCCGCGGTGCGCCGCCGGGCGAGCGTGGTCGCAAGCTCGTACGAGCACCAGTGACTGCGAAAATAGCCCGGCGAGAACACCAGGAGCACGACGCCTGCGCGATCGAGGCCGAGCTGCATCGACTCGCGGAAGTCATCGGCATGCTCATCGATGCGCTGATAATCCACCCAGACCGGGACTTTGAAGGCCGGCTCGCCGCCGACTGCCTCGCTGAGTGCCGCAACCAGATCGCGCGTTTCGGTTCGATAGCTGATGAAGACCCGGTCGCGGCGATCACGCTCGATGTCTGTTACGAGCGGACTTCTCGCGGACTGAACATCGACGAATGCCTGGGTGCGCGCCAGATGCTGCCAGGTGCGCTTTCGATAACTGACGAAATCGCATCGCAACGCGACCGCGACTGCGCGGGCGGTCAGCTCGCGGGCACCCAACTCGTCGGCGCCGCGAATGACTTCGCGTGCGAGCTCGGCGGCCCGAGGCGGAAAACCTCGCTGCTCCTGCAGCAGTGCCTTTCCCAGCCGCACCGCGAGACGTCCCAGCGCATCGTTTTGAACGCGAATCTCCGCTTGTTCCAATGCCTGAGCGGCGAGATCGACCGGATCGGATCGGTCCGCGGCGTTGGTGCTGCCGTTGATCGCAAGGATGAGGCGCGCACGTCCTACGAGGGCATCGGCCGCGAGCCCGTCGTCGGGATTGAGAGCAGCACCCACGAAAACAGCATCGGCGTACTCGGCGCCGCGGCGCAGCGTCTTCTCGCCGGGATTCAGATCGTCTGAGTCGAGCGGAAACAACTTGATCCCGGGGCCGGCGATCAGCTCGAGCAGACCGACGATGCGCAACGCCTGCTCCACTGAATCGACGAGCTCCGAATACTCGCGCCTGTTTTGATCGAGCACGCCGGGACTGGGAGGGTCGGCGCGCTCGAGCTGTCGCGCCACGCCCGCCACGATGGCGGCCCGGAGGTCGAGGGATTTCTCGGGATCGGCAATATCCTTTGCACGCTTATATTTCTCATCGGCTTCGCTGGCGGCTCGCGCCAGCCGCTGCAACTCGCCGATCACCTCACCCGGAACGCCCACGTCGACGATGGGTGCACGAGAAATCTCCGCGACGAACGTCTGCGCCGCCGTGAGCAGATTCTTCTCGGCTTGGCGCTGGTTTTCACGCGCTCGTTTGGCGGCTTCGAGCAGCTCTTCAGCAGCATTCAGCACGGCACGCAGCTCGAGTACGGTCGCCTTCCAGGCTTCCTGCCTTTGTTCCTCGCTGCTCGAGATGCTCGTCAGCATCAGATGAAAGTGCCGGCGTATCGCCGTGGCGGAGGTGAACGGCTCGACCAGCGCAACGGCGGGCGCGACGACGCCGAATGCACGCCAGTAGAAATTTCGCAGATGCGCGTCTTCCATGAACGTATCCCAGCGCACGTTCTTCATCCCGAGCAACAGACGCTCCGAGGAGGTGAGCCGCGAGAACGTGAGCTGCAGGCGAAAGAGCTGCTGCCAACCGCACAGATCAGTGTTCGCGGCATGAATCAAATCCGGTCGGATGATTTCGAGCAGCGCAAGGAACACGGCTCGTACCAGCGATTCGCGGCTTGCCTGGCGATCGTCGTCCGGCTCGCCTGCAGATTCGAAAGAGGAGGGCTCGTCGCGTTGGAGCGCAGCCGTCCGCTCCCACAGTCCCGCAAGGTCCCGGTAGCGTCTTGCCGCACGGGCAAGATCTCTGACCGACGGGAAAGTCGCCGCCGCGATGAGCGCCCGGACTCGGTTCTTGGCGTCGGCGTCGGCACCCGCTTCA
>Ga0164243_10004458_pt1 | contig 21939 bp, 17 predicted proteins | sample OricompcompostOP_FD_108781 | JGI IMG/M metagenome (GOLD analysis project Ga0164243, IMG submission 108781) | Organic Plus compost microbial communities from Emeryville, California, USA - Original compost - Organic plus compost (OP) | ecosystem: Engineered > Solid waste > Mixed feedstock >...
CCTCCCCTCAGAGCGATTTACGCGTGCGGCGCTTGGCAAGCATGACGCGACACCGGTGCGTTTCCTCCTGACTTGCGTTCGGAGTGACCACGCCTCGGCGTGGCATTGTGCGCGATGAGGGGCGGCGGCCGCTACGCGAGCAGGGGAGGGGATCCGATGCGCAGAAGTTCGCGCGAGCGGTCCGCTTCGGGCGCAGGGCACTGGCCGGCTATTCAACGACGACGTACGCCGCTACGCGGTGAAAACGCCGGCCCAGCCAGCCGGGGCAAGGCTTGCGTCCAGCTTGAGCAAGCCGCCCTCTTGCGGTTACGAGAAGATCGCACGGTTTTAGAGACAGGGTGTGAGGCGCCCCTCTCGATCCGGACGGGCACGGCGCGCATGGGCTTGCGGAGGAAACGGCCGGAGACCTCCCCCGGGCGATCGCGGCGCGACTTCACGTATGGCCACGCGCCTTCCTTTACGACTCGGGGACCAAGACGCTCGAGGTCCCTACAACTGGAGAGAGCACCAGCATCTGCGTGCTCGATAGCCTGCACCCTTTCACTTGGAAGTGAGTGAATGTTCTTCGCACTCGATCAGGCACTTGGACGAGCGGGGCGCGTGTACCACGGAGCGTGTTTCTCAGTTTTGCTCGACTCGGCCGGGATTACTCGAGCACGATGCGGGCACCACGGCGCTCGTGAGCGCCGCTTACCCGATCGGTGTGCGGAAGCACCTGCGTGAGACGTCGGCGTGGGAAGTGAGCTGACGGGCGTAACGCTCGCCACATCGATCCCCACCTCGCCGACGCGGCACTGAGTGATTCACAGATTGCGGCTGCGCAGTCCCTCAGCAGGCGCCGGTTGGGCGCAATTTCGCTGAGGACGCTAGGCAGCTCGCTGAACGCGCACATCTGGTTGCGGCGACTGGCACAGACGGCAACGGACCTGCGGGACCCCAATCAGCCCCGCGAACCGTGACTGAAGTTGCGTTCGCGGTGGGGTTCGTGAGGTGGCGCATTTCACGCGCGCGTTTCGGCGGCGGTACGGGCGTGTACGTGGCGAGAGTGGCAGACGGGGAACTGAGGGGGTGTGTGCCACCCAGCACGCAACCCTTGAGTCGGCTCAGCATTCTAGCGGAGAGTGCTTTGCAGGCAACGTACCCTAGTTTCATTGGCGATCGGTCACCGCGGTGGGCCGCTTGCCGCCGCGCCATTGGCATCCCTCAGCGCTGATGTGCGCTTAGGAGTAGTTTGGCAGGATGCTCGTTGTCGGCCCGATGCTCTCGGCTGACGTGAATCCCTCGCAGTCCGGTCCGAGTTCCTGGTATCGTTGCGTACCTGTACAGACGCAGACCCGCTTCCCGACCGCACTACCATGAAGGACGCCGCGCGTGCGCCCCGCGAACCCATTCCTGTCATCGACCTTTTCGCCGGTCCCGGAGGGCTCGGAGAGGGATTTTCCCAGGTGCGGACAGGGTATGGCGCTTACGCATTCCGTTTGTGCCTATCCATAGAAAAAGATGCGGCAGCCCATCGCACGCTCGAGCTTCGCTCAATGTACCGATGGTTTCGCGGACGCACGGTCCCTGAGATCTATTGGGAGTACGTTGCCGGCCGGAAGAGTCGCGAGGAGCTGGTCTGTCATCCGACTATGGCGGAGGCTGTTGCGCATGCACGCAAGGAGGCGCGGTGTGCCGAACTCGGTGTGACGCCTCAATCCGAGATCGACGCTTGGATAGAGCAAGCTATTGGTGGCAGGCAGGACTGGGTTTTGCTCGGTGGGCCGCCTTGCCAGGCCTACTCGCTTGTGGGACGCGCCCGTCAGTCACGCAAGCCGCGTGCTGAGTTTGAGCGTGACCATCGCCATCTGCTCTACGAAGAGTACCTGCGTATTGTCCGTACGTTCCATCCTGCTGTATTCGTTATGGAGAACGTCAAGGGATTGCTGTCAGCGACCTATGCAGGTGAAAAGATGTTTCAGCGGATCTGTAGTGATCTGTCTCTCGCTGCCGCGAGTTCCGGTCACCAGTATCAGATCCGCTCGTTCGTGGTGGCAAAGCAGAGTCCCGACCCGCGCGATTTCGTGATCCGAGCTGAGGAGTACGGTGTTCCGCAGGCGCGTCACAGAGTGATTCTGCTCGGGGTCCGTGACGATCTGAGTGCACGCTCTCACAAGACGCTCAGACGCTGCCGCCAAAAGCATGGTGTGGGGTCAGTGCTGGGCATGCTCCCCCCGCTCAGGAGTTCACTATCGCGAGGTGCGGACAGTCATGAAGCGTGGCTTAAAGAGCTGAAGCAGACGCCGAAATTCTTGAGAGGTATTTCGAGTGAGCTGAAGGCACTCATCTCGCCGTTCATTCACGAAGCTCTGAAACGGGCGGAGAAGATCGACGCAACAGGTGGACGATTTGTGCCTCGCACGGACAGCGCGCCGGCGAAAAGAGAACAGCTCTTTACCTGGCTGCGCCGGGAAGAACCCTCAGGGTGGCTGAATCATGAAGCACGTAGTCACATGCCTGCGGATCTGCGCCGGTATCTGTTTGCGGCGACGTATGCTCAGGCTAAGGACTGCTCACCGAAAGTAACGGACTTTCCCCTATTGCTGCGACCGGATCACAAGAACGTCGCGCGCGCTGACGACATGGGGGCTATTCCGTTCGCAGATCGCTTCCGGGTGCAGCGCGCAGAATTGCCGAGCACGACTGTCGTGTCACACATTGCCAAGGACGGACACTATTTCATCCACTATGATCCGGCGCAGGCCCGGAGTCTCACAGTCCGCGAGGCCGCGAGGTTGCAAACATTTCCTGACAATTACTTCTTCGAGGGCAATCGCACAGAGCAGTTCATACAGGTCGGGAACGCCGTCCCCCCCTACCTTGCCTTCCAGCTCGGGCGGATCGTCCGGGATCTGATGAGCCTGACCCGGAAGCGGTAAGCCATTTGATGAGGTGTTCGCAGGTTGGCACAATGCGCGTGGATGAAAGCTCGCATTCCCACACCGTCATTACACGCCAGCCTGCCGACATGAGAGCTGTCGCGGCCCTGTCATCCCGGGCTCGGTTTTCCGCGAACTTGCGTTGCCAGAATGCGGCGTTGCTTGCCGGAGTCGTAGCGTAGCGGCAGTCTTCGTGTTGATGCCAGAAGCATCCATGCACGAACACTGCGGCACGATATCGCGGAAAGACGAGATCTGGCCGGCCGGGCATTCCCCTGACGTGGAGTCGATATCGAAATCCGGCTTGAAAAAGCCGGTGGCGCAGCGCAAGTTCTGGGGCGGTGTCCTTACCGCGGATGCCAGCCATCATCCGACTGCGCACCTCGCGAGACACGATATCAACCATAGCTGATAGCGTCGCCTGCAGTCGGAATTGCGTCAAGCACTGGCGAGTGCGTCGCGAGTGGTATTCGCCGTGCTAATCAGGTGCGGCCAAACTCTCTTGCATGCGCAACCTGTGGATTGCATCATTGTGGTGATCAAGCGGTATCGAATAATAATGAGGTCCGCGACTCAGCTCGGATGCCGGAGCCAAGGTCAAAAATCGAGAAACTGAGCGCTCGAACGCGACTGCTTCCTGGACGCACGCCTTACACCGACGTTGCTTCTCAGCTGCTCCAAGCATCCATGCGTCGCGGAAAGGGGTCCAAATCGTGGTAGATGCGGTCGACCCGCTGCTCGAACCTCTGATCGATATGCTCCGTGGCCAGATCGCACGGGGAAAGTCCCTCGATGCAGCTGTTGCGGAACTCGGGGTTCACTTCAGCGGCCCGCAGCGCTTGTCGCTGGACGCGGCCGTCGCGCAAATCCGCGCGCGAATCGATCGGATAGAACGGCTGAAGCATCCAAGCTCCCTCAGGCATGCTGGGCGCGTCGCCTGGTATCCCGGACCTCAGAATACCGATACCTACTGGCCGGCATTGGAGCGCTATCTCCGCGGCGAGAAGCATTGGGACGAAGATGTCATCGGCTCCCTGGATGAAAGTTCGTCGAAGGTCGTGTCGAGTCTCGATTTCCCCGGAAACAGTCGATTCAGCACGCGTGGGCTTGTACTGGGTTATGTGCAGAGTGGCAAGACAGCCAATTTCACTGCGGTAATCAGCAAAGCTGCCGATGTTGGGTTCCGCGTGTTTCTGATTCTCTCCGGACTCACGAATTCTTTGCGTAGGCAGACGCAGGAGCGCTTGGACCGGGAATTGGTCGCTCTGAACCCGAGAAGGTGGCAAACCTGGACAAACGCCAACAGCGATATCGGTGATTACCCGTTCAACGTGGACGCCATGCTCAGCTCGGAGCATGCGCACCTTGCGGTTGTGAAGAAGAACGGGCCGCGACTTCGGCGGCTGCTTCGGATGCTGAGGAGCGCCGACCGCACCCTTCTTGAGCAGTGTCCGGTTCTGGTGATCGACGATGAGTGCGATCAAGCGTCCGTGAATGCGACCGGTGATCCTGATCGCCTGAGCCGCATCAACCAGTTGCTGCGTGACATGTTGGGCGCTCTTCCCCGCGTTGCGTACGTGGGTTACACGGCAACACCATACGCGAACGTCCTGATAGACCCTGCATGGGAAGATGATCTGTATCCCAGAGATTTCATCATTTCCCTCCCGAGACCTGCCCGGTACTTTGGCGCCGAGCGTTTGTTTGGACGCGATCTGCTCGATGCAGATCCAGTGCCGCCGGAGGATAGCGGGCTCGACATGATTCGGCTCATCGAGCCTCAAGAGGTCGAAAAGCTGAGGCCACCTTCCCGGGATCAGCAGCACACGTTTACGTTGGAAATAACTCCCAGCCTTGCGAGTGCGATTCGTTACTACTGGCTTGCGACTGCGGCGAAGGCAGTGCGCGGACTTGCACACGAACACTCGTGCATGCTCATCCACACGACGGTGTACGCGCAATGTCATCTCAACGCAAGTCCTGTCATTGCGCGATATGTGGACGATCTGGCCCAGGCCATCGACCGCCGTGATCCGCAGCTCTTGAGAGAGCTTGAGCAATTGTGGAACGAGGAGCAGCTTCGCGTACCGCCCTCTCTCCTTGGTCGGGATCCCGTTTCGTTCGCTGAGCTTGCTCCTCATCTCGCCGGGAGCCGCGACAAGCCCGAAGTGTCGGTGGAAAACTCGGTGAGCGACAAACGACTTGATTTCTCTAGACCCGGGCGTCGCTACATCGTCATTGGTGGTAACGTTCTTGCGCGTGGACTCACGATCGATGGTCTCGTTGTGAGCTTCTTTCTGCGCACAGCGAGTCAATACGACACGCTGATGCAAATGGGTCGCTGGTTCGGCTATCGCGACAAGTACGAGGATCTGCCTCGAATCTGGATGACTGCCGAGATGGCCGACTACTTCAGAGACATGGCGACGGTCGAAGCAGAAATTCGCTACGACATCGACGTTTACGAGCGGGAGAAAATCAGTCCACGAGAGTTCGCGGTCCGTATCCGAAGGCACCCTGAACTCGCGATAACGGCACCAGGAAAGATGGCGCAGGCCGTGGATTGCAAGATCTCCTACGCGGGACAGCACATCCAGACGCGCAAGTTTCACGCAAACGATGAGGATTGGCTCGCAAGGAACTGGTCTGCAGCCGACCGCCTGCTCACCCGCATTGCAGATCAGCGCAAGCTGGATGTTCGGGAAGGGTCCGTGGTCTATGAGGGGGTCCCTTTTGGTGAGATCACTCGCTTTTTATCAGAGTACACCGCGCATGAGGCTCATCAGCAGTTCTCGGGCTCACGGCTGAACGAGTACATCGCACGGCAGAACGAGGCGGAACCGGGATCGCTTGCGTGCTGGAATGTTGCAGTGATCGGTTCGGCTGACGGTGAGCTCAGTGATCACACGCTTGGAACCCTTGGTCGTGTTCCGACAGTCAGGCGCTCTCGGCTGAGCACCGATGCGGTTGCAGACATCAAGGCCTTGATGTCACGCGCCGATGCGGTAGTGGACATGCCGGCCGAGGAAGTGCCCTCAAATGCTGACTGGGCGGAAATAAAGCGGGCTCGGGCCAGGCATTTCCGGCCGGGCAGGGCACTGCTCCTGCTCTACCCTATCAATCGCGAATCCCGGCCTGCGCGGTCCACCGGAGATCGCGTGGCGCTCGGCGCAAAGCGCGACGTCATGGGTGTGGCTATCGTGTTCCCCGATACAGACCGCCCTGCAGTGACGAGCTATGTGCGCGCTCCGAACATCGGGAGCTTCGAGGAGGCCGAGTACATCGAGGAAAAGTTGCCCGATGACGTCGGCGCGTGAAATGGCCCGGGATTTGTGGCGCACTCTCCAGCTCGAGCAGGGCGGGTCCGACTTCTCGACTCCAACTATTCCCTTCGACCTGGACATCGGCCACGGACCGGTACGGCTCGCGCGATCAGACGATGGAAATCCTCGTCTTCTCATCCCGTGTGGGGAGCCTCCCCGACTGGGCGAACCGTTCGCGAGCTTTGGATTCGCCACGAGGTCCGTGTGGTTCGTCGTATCAGGACGTCCTGTCACATTCATCGAAGTGAGCTGTCGAGTGCGCCACCTCCAGGAGGTGTTTCTCTCGCTGATCGATGACATATTGCGTCGACTTCGCAAAGGCATAGGGCCGGAGATGGCAATTGGTCAAGCCATCTCCGAATATCGCGATCTTCTGAGACGGGAGAGTGACCATTCTCTTGAAACGCTCGTTGGACTGTTCGGCGAGCTCGCCGTACTCGAAGCTCTCCAGGCTCATAACGCAAACGCAGCGCTGGCATGGACAGGGCCTCTCATGCAGCGGCATGATTTCTCGGGCCCTCTCGCTTGCGCAGAAGTAAAGAGCACTCTCCAGCGCGACAGCATGATTGTGCACGTGGCGAGTGTCGATCAGCTCGAGCCGCCCGATGATGTGCGCCCGCTATACCTTGTCTTTCAGTCGCTTGAGAGAACAGGTGCAGCTGGACGTTCCGTCCGCGAGCTCATCGAGTCGGTACGACAACGCGCGGGAAACCCTGACGTGGTGGACAGGGCACTCGCGCGTCTGGCCATCGAGGACTGGCAGAGTTCGCCGGCGATTGCCGGCGAGCGCTTCCGTATCTGCACGCAGAGCGTTTTCGAAGTACGAACCGGATTCCCGCGAATCGGTGCAGATTCATTCAGGCCGGGTATGCCTCCCGCTGGAGTGAGTGGGATCCGTTACGATGTGGATCTGCATCATGCGAGCACGTTTCGTGTTCGCGAATCGGAGGTACCGCGGATCTTCTCGATGCTTGCGAGTGCGGTATGAAGCTTGCTCTGCAAAGCGAGCGCTACGCGGCGACGGGGAACATTTCGGGCGCAGGCATACGTCGCACTCTGGGAACACCCACGCTAGATCAGCTGCAGATCCTGATCCGGGAAGCTGTTCAGAATGCATGGGATGCCCGGCGAGACGATCTGACTACCGTCGGGTTTTCGGTTCGCATCCGTACTCTTTCCACAAGCCAGCGGGGCGCGCTGGCAACATTGTTTGATGAGCTGCCGGTATCGGGCAGTACGAGCGCGGCGATCACGGGGAGTCTTCAGAAGAACGAGCTCTCGATCATCGAGATCATGGATGAGGGGACAACTGGGCTGGGAGGTCCTGTACGCGCAGACGAGGACCCGAAAGGCGATGATCGGCCCGATTTCGTGAACTTCTTTCGGAACATTGGAAGTGCACGTGATCGGGAGATGGGAGGCGGTACGTATGGATACGGCAAGAGTTCGCTGTTCCGCATCAGCCGGTGCGGCACACTGATCGGCTACACCAGGACTTCGGTGGGGGGGCGGAGTACTACGCGCCTGATCGCCAGTAGCCTCGGCGAGGAGTTCGAGCATCGTCGCGTCCGGTATACCGGACGGCACTGGTGGGGCAAAAGAGCTGACGACGGCATCGTGGATCCGGTGACCGGTGCGGCAGCCGACGCCGTAGCAGCGTCGCTGGGCATGAAGCGCCGTGCACCGGACGAGTTCGGTACCTCCCTGCTCGTGATTGATCCTGATTTCGACGAGCGCACACCCTTGCAGGCCGCGAACGCAGTGGTGGAGTGCCTGCTTTGGTTCTTTTGGCCCAAGATGTTGAACCAGCCGCATGGCCATCCTGCTATGCGTTTTGACGTGCGCTTGGACGATCAGCCGATCCCAATACCGGAGATCAGACGGTTCCCTCCCTTGTCGATCTTTGGTGCTGCAATGGCAGCTGCGAAAGGCGAGAACGCCACGCGAATCCGGTGTGAGAAGCCTATTCGCTTGCTTGGCACTTTGGGACTGGCCAAGGGGCCAAAGCAGCCGCGAGTACACCTGGACACTGGCAGTGTCGCACTCGTACCCGAACAGAGCGCATGCGTTGCTCTTATGCGGCCTGCCGAACTCGTCGTAAAGTATCTAGCCACACCAGCGATCACGAGCGACATGGTTGAGTATGCGGGTGTGTTTATCTGCGATCGGGACGTCGAGGCCAGCTTTGCAGCTGCAGAACCTCCTGCGCACGATGACTGGATACCGGATTTTCTGGAAAGACCGGGCAAGGTATTCGTCAATGTCGCATTAAAGCGGATACAGGAATCTGCAGCGCGCTTTGCAAACCCCGTAACTGCCGAGTCGATACCAGCCGAGCAGCATTCTCTCGGGGCAATTGCCGATGCACTAGGCGACCTGCTTCTGGGTCAGGTGGGAACGCGGCTCAACGGAGCGGAACCGGATGGAAAGAGGGGGCGCTCTTCGGAAGGCGTGCCGCACCGACCGGACATCGTGATTACCGAGCCAGTTCCGTTCGGGTTTGCGGAGGTCCGGCGCACGCCTTGCGCACTGTTTCGTCTCCACGTGAGTTCATCCCTGTCGGCAGCAACGCTGGTCGCTCGTCCGTTGATAGTGCTCGAAGGTGGCGCAACTGAGTTTGTCGATGACGAGGAGGGGCCATGCGTGGTCGGCTGGCTCGGTGCGAAGGGTGAAATGATGTCGCGAGGGCCGGAAGTCCGGCTACACGGGACTGTTGATGACTGGCTTCACGTTGCCGTCAGCGTTCAAGTTGACGCGGCGGTAGCCATCGAAGTTTCCGTTGCGGAGCGAGGATGATGGCACGTCGATTCTCGCTGCCTTTCAAGACTGTCGTCGGAAATGAGGTCGCGCCGGGCCCATGGCATTACCGAATCGCCGAGGGCGACTGGCTCAGGGCGGATAGCAGCATTCCGGGTTGGGACTACCTGACGGCACTCGAGCTGCATAGGGAGATCTCGATCGATACGCATCGAGTGAAGGTCACATGCGGCTTGGGAGAAGAGGCGGAGCTATCGCTTGCCGTAACGTTGTCTGCGCCGATTGCTCGTTTCCGGCGCGTGATGATCACGCAGCCCCTGACCAGTGAGCGAAACGTCGAGACGGTCGAGTTTCGCGTCCCATCGGCAAATGTCGCCGGACGCTTGCTGGTCGAGACTGAGATCCTTCTTCGGAGAAACCCGAGGTCATCTGAGCGATTTGCTGCGCGCCTTCCCGGCAGCCGACTGTTTAGTGAGTGCTGCACGCTTGATCTGGAGGGAAGCGGAAGCAGGATGCCGATGGAGATTGCGCGATTCTCGACTCAGCTTCCGGCTCTGAACGCCCCCAAGGCACCTTGGCACATCGAATGCGGGTCGGGCGACCTGCACCTGCCCGTCATGCACGAACTCCGGGTCTACCTGAATCGCGACTGTCAGCTGGTGCTCGAAGCCATTCTGAAGGGCGACAGGAATCTGCAGTACTTGCTGAAGGGCGAGATCGCCCGACGACTCCTCGAGACTGCCCTTTCGGATGACTCGTTCCTGAATGGACATACTGACTTTGAGGACGGGAGTCTGGGCCAGGCTGCATCCCGCGTGTTGCGCATGTGCTTCCCGAATGCGAAGCCGCAGGAAGTATGCGCGCTCGCCGTGCGCCAGCCCGGACAGTTCGAGGCCATGATCAGATCGCGGTTCACACGGGACCATGACTGAGCACTTCGTGTTCCCCAGATTGCCAATGGCGGCCGCACGAGCCCGCATTGGGCAATTGGAAGGCAAGACTCTTGACGAACTTGGCGCCATGGCATCTGCGTCATCGGCAGAGGCGATCTATCCGGCAACCGGTGGCACTCGATTCCCCACCGCGAGGCTCGAAAACCTGCGCATCGAGCTCCTGACTTGCGCGCGCGAGTTGGGATTCCCGTCCCGGGTCGGAAGTGATCCCGTTCGCTTCGATTTCATCGCCGCTCCAGTGTTGCTGAAAGGATTGTCCATGCGCCCGGGCGAGGCATGCAGGACTGACGTATGGAGCTTTGTCACCTTGCAGCTTCTGCCCGACATCGCCGTCTGGCGCTTCCCGGGGGTGAGCGAGCGGCGCCTGCTGGGTGGCGTGCGGAACACGTTTCAAAGGCTATGGTGGCGTGCGTACCTGCTTCATGATCCGCAGGACACGGATCCCTGGCGCTTGCTCCGTCTCCCTGAGGATGCTCTGGTGGGGCTATTTGAGCGACCAGCCATCAGCTCAAATCCGCAGGTAACCCGCGCGATTGCCAAGTGCGTAAAGGTGATAGTGGATACTGTGCCCACCTCAAGCCGGGAAAATGCGTGGCGCCTTGCCTACAAGCGCATCCGCCAGAGAATGCCGCTCGTGAACCTCGAGGCTTTGGAGCCAGAAGAGCTCGACCGGCAGTTACGTGCTATCTGCAGGTCTGTCATGAACCAGGTACCGGAGCAGGATCCTGTGGCTACGGTCGCCAAAAGTGAAGTGTAGTACAGGGCAATTTCGGCGACCGAGGCGTCCAGACTACGAAGTTGGGCCACCACGCACGATCGTAGTGTTGGTTGCAGGATTGCCAGGATGCTTCACCAGAACCTCATTGAAGTCCTCCTGATGTGGAATCCGGCCTACGGGATCTGACCCGCCAGTCATCGTCACCGCCGTTCCATGGAGCCCCGCTCACGATCGAACGGAATACGCGCTTGTCGCTATGCAGCGAAGGCAGGCCGGTGTTGCTCATGCATCCACTTGCGAATCCAAATCTCGGTGGACGCGAGCCTGCATAGCTCCAATGGAAATCCGAATCCCGTATTCAGACTGTTCGCCAGAACGCGCTCCAGATTCGTGACCTGCACCAATCGCTCCTTCACGAGAAAGCCGTCATGCAACAACTCGCGCAGAAACGGAAGATTATGGGTGACGAGATCTTTCAAGTATTCGTCGACGACTCCTTTGTCGCGGCGCCAAGTGATCGCTGAGGGCAGCTCCGAGGCAAACGCGCGTCTCGCAATCGAGCGATCCCAGCCCCCGGCGGCAAGGAGCTCCGTCGGAAAACCCAGACACAACTCAATCAGAGGCTGCGAGAGGAGCGGATCTACCTCAGAGGGAGCATCCGGCGACACAAATGGCAGCCCGATATCCCTCATTCCATATGAGAGGCTCAGAATCTGCCACGCTTTGCCCGGCGGTACTCGAGCGCCCTCGCTTAGCCACTCAGGCGCGAACAAATTTCGAACGCTTGAAGGCTCGATCGCGGCCGCGTTGATAAGCGGCGACACTTTGGGCTTTGGGAGAATGGAAGTGGTGGACCGCGCGAGCGCTCCGCGTACGCCTTCTCGCAGCGCTCGGAACGCGGAGATATGCCGCAAGCGGGCTGCACTGAACGCAAAATCCAGCGCAGCGACCGTGATCCGAGACCTGAATAGCGAATCTGCGCACGCGTAGATCGGCGCACCTCGTCCGAAAACCTCATCGCCCCCCAAACCTGAGGACAGGGCAGTAACATTATGGGATGCGGCTATCCGATTGATGAACGAGCCAATCGCGTACGGCTGTATGAAGTTCGTTGGGCAGGCAGTGGCGGGCATCGGTGGAAGCTGCTTCAGATCGACCTGCGGGCTGGCGGAACACTCTATGAGCGGCATATCGAAGTGCTCGGCTACGAGTCGCGCGTAAGGTCGCTCGTCGCCCTCCGCGCTCCGGGCATAGTGATTGTTTATGCAGAGAAGGTGGGGGTTGTTTGGCGCCGCCTTGAGGCAGCTTGAAACGATGGCAGAGTCGAGGCCGCCGGATAGCATGTGCATGATTCGTTGATGGACACCCACCCATGCGTTGACGCATCGTTGAGTAACCATCCTCAGCTGAGCGGCAGCACTGTCGCGATCAGCATCGCTGTTCGAGACGAACGCAATGGGACTCCAATGACGAGCAGTCCTCACGCCAACTCGATCGTCGATCACGGCACACTCCCCCGGAAGGAGCCGGGCTACTTCATTCAATCCTGTCGAACGCGTATCCGGAAGAGTTCCGCACAGGGATGCCGCAATGTAGTTCCAGTTGATCGTGAATCGCAGCCAATGAAGCGCCGCAAAGGATCGCGCGCCAGAAAAATAGACACGCACGTCTTCATAAGTTGTCGTCAGGCAATCGATGCGTCCACTAGGGTCGCGAATTACATACTTCTGACGTGTTTGTGGATCCAACAAGAACGCAACGTACTGCCCCCAATGTGACGCAAGCAGAGCGCGACCCTCGCTCCGCACGATTGTCTCGCTTTCCTTCGCACCGAGCGTGGTCACCCGTCGAGGGACTTCTGTTTCAGCGACATTGGTGAACAACGTTCCGAGTACGACGCCTTGGCCGTCGCTCAGCAGGCACGAGTCGTGTCCCGGAGGATTCCGGCTCTCGCACAGGATGGTCATTCCACTCGCTTCGAATGCGCGCCTCCAACTCGGCTCATGCGCAAGCAATTGTCCGGCCAGGAACCTGGCAGCGGCACACTGTCTCGAGTCGTCGACGTTCCAGATCACGGCGAACATATTGAACATTGGTGCTCTCCCTCGGAATCAGATGGCCAGGATCGGAACGTACGCTCGCGTATGTCCGGGGCTGTCATTGAATACGTAGCGGGAATGCTGAACCCACGAATGGGCGCGAAATGGGCCAGTCCGTACACCGAGGATCCACGTCGGAAAGACGTCATAGCGTGCGAGAAATTCGATGAGGGTGAGCGAATCCAGCAGACATTTGTCCTGGGACGTGTAGAGCAGGGGGCGCAGATACTCGAAGATCTGCACAAGCCTGCGTGCCGCATCGAGATCGAGCGCAGTGTCGCCAGAGCGCGCCTTGCGATTTTTTATCGTCTCTACGCGACGTACGGCCCGCTTGAGCGAGCACAGTCGAAAACTGAGTGAGGCAAGTGCATATGAAATGAACAAGTTGGCTATATGGTGCGGGCGAACATGAGATCGCACATCTGCGGTGACGTCTGCGTCCATTGGAACAAGAAGCGTGTCCGCAACTTCAACCGACGTTGGAATCAGGGGACGGCCGTTCCTTTGGTCATCACAGACGAGGCCGGCCTCTCTCAGCTTGTCGACGAGTTCTTCGGTGTGGAGAGTGCCCGGATTCTCGCTGGTCATGACGGAGCGCAAAACGGGCAAGTAAGTCGCTTCGAGACCAACGTACTGGTTGCGACCCAGGTCGAGAAATACGGCGGCGTCCTCTGTGATGCAGAGATATACATCAGGAGCCAGGAGACAGTCAGACATAGGAATCCTTTCCTTTGAAGCCGACGCGGTTCGGTTCCCTCGGGAAGCGTTCTGAATCAAGGTCTGGGCCTGCAGAACATCCATAAATTGGACGCAAGGCGGAACGCAGGTCAACACCGTCTGAATGGCACTTCGGCGTCCAGGCTGCGGTGCCATGAGGTGATCCTGCTGGATATGCCGGGACGCCTCGGCCAGGGTCGGCCCATCGTTGGGTAGTGCGAAATCCTCTCCCTACATATACGAGTTTCCCTTGCTATCTCCGGCACCACTCGGTGCTGGCACCGCACGCTGCAGACCTGCCCTCCGGCTCCGACCGCACTTCTACCGGGACCAAGCGAATTTACACGCTCTTGGAAGTATTGGATTTTCGCAACCATCCACGGAAATCCAACGTCTGCACGTCTCAGGTAAGTGACTTCCGTGCGGAGTGGTCTTATTGTGAAGGTTCATCGTTTCGCGAACATCCTGTGCTCCGATGGGTACCGGCGCCGTTCGTGCCTCATGGCGTACTTTGCTTGTCTTGCGATCAGCAGCATGAGTTGTTCAACAATTGACGCCAGAACGCCGAGCCTGATGGAGTCGCCCATCTCGGGTGACCCATTTGCGTGGCTCGGAGAGATTTCGGATCCGCACGCGTTGGACTGGGCGTATGCTCAAACAGCGCGCTCTGTGAAGATGTTGAGCAGCGATCCCGAGTACATGCCACGTTACGAGGCCGCGTTGGAGGTCCTGGAGCATAAGGCTCGAATCGAGGACCGCGACATCACGTTGCAAGGCTCTTGGATATACAACATTTGGCAGGACGAACGGCATCCGCGGGGGATTTGGCGTCGAACCAAACTGCAGTCGTTTCAGACAGGCGCGCCGGAGTGGCAACTGTTACTGGACATCGATGATCTCGCGCGGAAAGAAGCTCGCGCATGGCAGTTCCGTCGAGCAGAGTGCTTCGGGCAACGCTGTCTCGTGTTTCTCTCGGAGGGAGGTCAGCCGGCAACGTCAATGCGCGAGTTCGACTTGGAAGAACTCACGTTCGTGCGCGGCGGATTCGAGCTGCCGGAAGAAAGCGCAGTAAGTGCAGTGTGGCAGAACGAGGATACATTGCTTGTGGCTTCCACCCATGAAGCGGGCGTCGCGACTTCGCGCGGGATGCCGCTTACCGTACGGCTGTGGACCCGGGGTGGATCCTTGGCGACTGCGAAGGAGATTTACAGGGGCGACGCAACGGACGTCGGAGTATGGCTGCTCACTCTTGGTAGCGACGACGACCAAAGGATCGTGCTCGTACAGAGGCGCGAAGCTAATGGCGACATCTCGTATGAGAAGCTGGACGGTTCGTCAAGCCCTGCTCGCCTGAGCGTGCCGCCTCGCGCGGCGCTCCTCGGCGTGTTTCGCGGCGAGATGGTATTTCGCGTGCTTCGGGGTGGATGGGAAACAACTCACGGAACCTGGCTTGAAGGTTCCATCCTTTCCATCCCGGTCAAGGACATCAAGCGTGCCGACCCGACCGTACGGGTTGTCGCAAGCGCCGATCGGGGTGATCAAATCAAGGATGCAAAGCTAACCTCGCATGGATTGCTCGCCAGCACGCTCGATCGAGGGCGAATGCGGCTCTGGCGTTTCGCCTTGAAAGGTACTCGATGGCGGCGAGAGGAGATCGAGTTTCCGACAGATGGAACGACTGTCATTACGCTTGGGAGCCCAGCAGTGTCAACGGCGTTCGTTGTGCATCAAGGCTTCCTGGAGCCACCGGCGCTCTATGCGATAGAGGTGGGCGAAAGGCGTGCCGCGAAACTGCGCAGTCTGCCAGCTCAATTCGATGCTACTCGGTACGTTGTGAAGCAGCTGGAAGCAACATCGCAGGATGGTACGAAGGTGCCGTATTTCCTGGTTCAATCGCGCGACCTGCGTCCTGAAGCGAATACGCCAACCGTAATACACGCATACGGAGCTAGCGGCGCTGTCGAGCTACCGACCTATGACGGGATATTAGGTCGTCTTTGGCTCAGCCGAGGTGGGGCATACGTGCTGGCGAACATACGCGGCGGGGGCGAACTAGGGGTGAAGTGGCACGTCACCAAGACAGAGCGTCGCCATACCTATGACGACTTCATTGCGGTTGCAGAGGATCTCATTCGCCGCAAAATCACGGCCCCCCGGCACGTGGGAATTCGGGGTCATTCGTACGGAGGACTGCTTGTTGGAGTAGTACTTAACGAGCGGCCCGATTTGTTTCACGCAGCAGTCTTGGAGAATCCGGTACTTGATTTGATAGGTGCGGAAGAGCTTCGTAATGGCGTGAGGGTGCGATCAGCGCAGGACGCACTTTACAAGGCGGAGATCGGCTCGTTGGAGGTGCCCGAGGAGCGCGTCTTCATGGAGCAGACATCACCGTATCAGAATTTGGAGGCGCGCGAGGCATTTCCCATTCCGTTCATCTCGACGTCGACGACTGACGTTTACGTCAGCCCTGGAATGGCACGCAAGTATGCCGCTCGCCTCGCATCGATGAGCATGCCGTTTTTCTTCTATGAGAATCCCGAAGGAGGGCATGCAGCCTGGTCGACGCCCCCGCAGCGTGCGCGTTATGAAGCATTGGTCTATACGTACCTATGGGATCGGCTCCATTAGTCGAGCTCTGCGGTGAGTGGAAATCGCAGCGCTTGCGCACAGGGCGTTGTTCGCTGCCTGCAAGCGCGCGAGATTCTGGGGTGATTCACCTCGCCACACTCGCATCCACGCTTCTGTCCAGATGCACCGCTCCAGGAGTTGATTGTTGTCACGAATCACTTCTCCCGCCAGGGCGCGCTCGAGCGCCCGGCTGTCGAGAAGGCCGGACTGGGCCAGCATTCCGTCCAGAAGGAGCTGACGAACAAGTGTCCGGTTCTTTGTCAGGACTTCCCTGTGTTGCCCAAGCCTTGTCCCTTTGCGTCTTCGCGCAACGAGTTCCTGGGGCAGATCCTGTGCGAAAGCCTGTCTCGCTATTGATCGATCCCAGCCGCCTTCGACCAGCAAATAGAGCGGGATACGTAGACAGAGCTCGATAACCGGTTGCGAGTACAGTGGCATAACCCATTCGGGTACGTCGCTGGAGCTGTGAGGTGGGAGAAAGTAGGCTTGTCCAGACGAAATGTCGCCGATGTGAAGGAGCTTCCCGATCGGTAGACCGCCGATGGAGTCGATCCACTTTTGTCTGAGATTATAGTCAAGGGCCCTCAGTGCTTGCGGATGGAGAAACGGGTTTCGTTTTGACCGCCACGCTATAAGCTTTTTGGCTATACGTGCTCCGCAAATTCGACTTAGTAGGCCCACCGACACGCCCCAGGGAAGTACATGCCAGATAGACACCTCGCCAAGCCTCGCAACATCCATGCCGACTTGAATCGAACGCCCGACTAGTCCGTGACTCCAGACATGGTCAGCGAGAGCAAATGCTCCCAGTTTCTGGCAGAAGAGCTGGTCTCCCATCTGGCCAAAGAACACGGCGCTGGCTCCGTGTTCGCGTGCCACAGTGTTCAGTAGCTGGCCAAACATGATTGCGTCGGTATTGTTGGTCGAAGGTCGAGCCGAGCGCGGGAGACAGAGCAGAGATCGAAGGTCAATTTCCGTGGGCCTCGTCTGTTCGAGCAGTTCCACTCCTGCGCGTTTTGCGGCGGCACGTGCGAAGATGCGTTCGTCGCTATGCAGGCCGGGGAGATAAAGATTCAGGCATGTCATCCGGGGCCGACGCGGCATGTTTTGAAAGCACGCAAGCAGTACGGATGAATCTAGGCCGCCAGAGAGCATGAGAAGTATGTGGGGATAGCAGCGGGCCCAAGCCCTTGCGCATTCCATGACTTCACGACGAAGGCTCTTAACCGCCTCTGCCGAGTTCTCAATACGATCCTTTGCTATGTCAGCGGGGTTCCATAGTTGAGTGCGCTTGATTAGGCCATCATGCAGCTCGACGCATTCTCCGGCGAGCACTGCCGCAGCTTCGTTGAGCCCGGTCTCGCGCCATCCCATCATTGCGCATTTCGCGAGCTCAGCAGCGATATATGCATAGTTGAAAGAAAACGTGAGTCCGAGAGACGCGCAATCCTCCAGATCCGAGCAGATGATGCGTACCCCACCCGTTTCGATCAGGAAGCATCGAAGTGCACCAGAAGGATCCCTGAGGATGCTCGTTCGGCCAAGCGAATCCCTTGTGAACGCCACATAGGCGCCCCAGTAGTGGTCGATGAGGCGACGTCCTTGCGTATCGAGTATGAGGCGCGCCTCTCGCTCGCTCAATGTACTGAGGTGTTCGTTATCGGAACGGCGAAACAGACGGCCGATGATCACGCCCCGACTTCTCGGCAAAACGTACGCATCTGGGCACTCACTTTGCGGACAAGTGCATAAGACTGAGAAGCCGCCCGCGTGCAGCAAGCTCCGAAGTCCTGCAACTTTGCAAAGTAGTGCGTGCGCGAGTCGGTCCTGGAAGGGATTCTTGTCGTTCCAAACGAGCGCAAGATATCTGACCACAACTGCTTCCTTTACCGGTCAGAACGAGAACGAGCCTACACGTGGTTCGAGACCTGGTGGGCGGACATGCTTACCGAGTCATGTACAAGTGATTGGGCATCTGAAAGATACTGTCGTCTTTCCGACGTGAGTACGAGCCAGAGAGTGCGCGACGCGTTTGATCTGCTGCGCGCCTGAGTACATTCTTCGGTGCGTGCACCATGACAACTCGCGCGACTCGAGCGGGTGAACGATCAGGTTGTGTGGGATGAGAGAGTGGCCGTGCAGCCCGTCGGGCTGCACGGCCTTCTCTCTTTCAGAGAATCGACTGCTCATCCGTGGTGAAAGGATCGCGGCCGTCGATCACGTTCTTGACCGACTCGCTCACGGATTCCTGACCAGCACCCTTTGTCTCTTCGGACACGCGTCCCAGTACCATGAGTTCCATTTCAATCTCCTTTTGAAATCGCTTATCGGAATGCCGCCAGAACAAGCGGCGGCACAAACCTGCGCGCAGTACTAGACCTCGTCAAGCTTCGTTTCCACCGTTACTCGCATGCACGAAACGATATGTGGCAAGCGCATGCATCCAGGGCAGGTTGCGATGCCGGGCGTGAGATCACAGGCGGATTTCCCCGAGGTGATCCGAATGGTGAAGCACCGCCGGTTCAACCACTTACGCGTGGCGTGTCCAAGATCTCAGATTGCACGCGTCCGGATCGTGAGTCCGTTGATTCCCGATTTTCGTTGCTCGCACAGGTTCACTGCAGAAGCTGGCCGCAGACTACTCAGTCTTAGAGTATTGGATGCCGAGGGAATGAATTGCCTCAGCAGCCGCTAGCCGCAGGACGCGCAGCATCGGCGCGTGTTGTGAATTCTTGTCGTCAAAGACCACGGACGTCTCGGGCGCCGCCCCGGCATGGCTCGCAGGTAACGGAATGGGTTCAAATTTTCGTCTCAACTAGTGCTATGTGCAGCCACGCACACACCCGCGCAGAAACCCGCGAGGAAAATATGAAGAACGCCAAAAGCGCGCACCGCTATGTGTACGGTACCAGCATCCTTCTGGCGGCGAGCAGTCCACTGCTCGCGGCTTCGGCGGAAAAAATCCGATTTGAAATTCCTGCTGGTACAGCGCCCGCGACCCTGAAGGAATTCGTGCGTCAGGCGGGAGTACAGATGATCTTTGACGCCGATGGCGTCTGCGAACAGGTGACTCAGCGAGTGAGCGGCGACTTGGAAACCGCCGATGCGCTGTCTCGAATGCTGCGCGATAGCGGACTCTTGTTCGAATTCGTCAACGAACATACCGTTGCCATTCTGCAACACTCGGCGTCACAAGGCTGCGGTTTGCGCCAGCTGCCGAGCGCCAGATCCGCTGGTGACGAGTCCGGTGCGCCAATTGCAAGCGCAAGGAATGACACGTCAACGCAGACCTCGAGTGGATCGCGGCCGTCACTTCCGTCGTCCGTACAGAAGGTAGAGCTGCAGGAGGTGGTGGTTACAGGGACGCAAATACGTGGGCTGATCCCCGAATCGTCTCCGGTGAGGATTTACACGCGCGCCGACATCGAGCGCACCGGAGCAGCCACCGTGGACGAGTTCGTGCGGCAAATGCCCGAGAACTTCTCTTCTGTTGACGCGAGCACCGTCGGCCGCACCAATATCAGCGGATTCAATCAACTCGGTAGCAACTCGTACTCGAGTGCGGGTTTGAACCTGCGCGGGATTGGGCCAGGAGGCACGCTGACACTGATAAATGGGCATCGGCTCTCATCAGCAGGGCAGCAGGGCGACTTTGTAGACGTGTCGATGATTCCCCTCAGTGCAGTTGAGCGGGTCGAGGTGCTGACGGATGGTGCGTCAGCACTGTATGGGGCGGATGCGGTAGCCGGAGTAGTGAATTTTGTGTTACGCAAGGACTTCGATGGCGCCGAGACATCCTTGCGATTCGGCCGTTCGACGCGCGGTGGCGCAGGCGAGTTTACTGCCTCGCAGCTCTTCGGCAGGGCATGGACGGCCGGAGGCGTCGCGCTTGTTTACGAACATGATAAGGACAATGGGCTGCTTTCGAACGAGAGGGACTTTATCCCGGTACAGAGCGTGCCAATAAGTGTCGTGCCACGTCAGAATCGAGACAGTGCGCTTCTTGTCGGGCACCAGGAAATTCCGTGGGGATTAACGTTATCTGGTGACGCACTGTTCAGTGACCGGGAGTTTGTCATCGATAACCCATTCGGCACCTTTGTGCAGCGCTACGAAGGAACGGCGCGACAGTACGGGAGCACTGTAAGTCTCAGGCGCGCCGTTCAAGGTGACTGGCAGGCGGAATTGTCGGGGAGCTACTACAAATCCGAGCAGTCGGCGACCGCCAATGTGTTGGGTATGTCGCAGATCCCGACAAACAATATCGAGACCAACCTGCAACTCTCTGCGGCGGATCTGAGAGCGGACGGTTCGCTATTCTCCCTTTTTGGAAACGTGGCAAAGGGCGCGTTTGGTGCCGGGTTTCGATCAGAACAGTTGGCCGACGCCAGTCTGGCGCGGCTGGGTTTTGGCGAGCTTCAGCGGCATGTCGTAAGCGCATACGGCGAGCTATTCCTTCCGCTCATCGGCAACGCAAACAGACGGTCACTGGTGCAGCGGCTGGAACTGTCGCTTGCGACTCGTTTTGACGACTACGATGACACTGGCTCAGCAATGAACCCAAAAGTGGGCCTCCTCTGGTCCCCGACGCCTGGTGTCAACATCAGGGGGACCTACGCAAGGTCGTTTCACGCGCCGCTGCTTACGCAATTGGTCCCATTCTCGACTTGGGTCACGTCCAGCCTTCCCGACCCGGCAGCGCCGTCCGGCCAAACTGTCACGCTGCTTCACAATGCGCTCGGTAATCCCGCTCTCGAGCCTGAGCGATCGCGGTCCTTTACTGCAGGCCTTGATTTCAAGCCGAGCAACGTGCCGGGGCTCACAATCGCTGCAACGTACTTCAATACGTACTTTACCGATCGCATTGGCACGCCCCCAATCGTGGGCTCATTTCAGCTGCTCTATTCGCAAACAGACACGCTGAGGCCATTCATACGTCGCTCTCCGGACCTGTCAGAAGTGCAAGAGATCTTTGACAACAATACAGTGCGCGATCTTGCAGGTGCCGGGCCAGAAGGCGTTCAGGCGATCTTCGAAAACCAGCCCTTCAATCTCGCCGCAACCAGGGAGTCTGGTATCGAGCTCACGACTGAATACCGATTGCGTGCTGGGCGGAGTGACCTCGGATTCACACTGGCGGGGAATTACCTGCTCCAGATGGATTATCGGTCGCTGGAGACAACACCTGAAGTGGCACTGCTGAACACCATTGCGCAACCGATGGATCTGCGTCTGAGCGGTGGCGTGAGCTGGTCGCTGGGCGGATTGAGATCGTCGCTGATGGTCAACTTCTCCGATGGTTATCGAAACAGCTTCTTTCAAGATGCTCGGATTCGATCGTGGACCACAATCAATTTCCAACTCAATTACGAGATCGACAGCACATTTTCCGCAATTCTGGATGGAGTGAATGTTGGCTTAAGCATTCAGAACTTGACAGACGCGGATCCTCCTGCGCTGGTGGTTCCAGGCGATGCTGCGGTCGATCTCGGTTACGACGCGCCGAATGCAGGGCCGCTTGGTCGGATGATTTCCCTGAAGTTTTCGAAGCGATGGCTAGTGTGCTGTCCCGCTGATTCGTGAGGTAAGTCGGTCAAGCTTCGCGAGGATCGAATCAGCAGTGGCGGTCCAGAGGAAAGGCTTGCAGTGGCGGTTGTACTGGGTAACGAAGTGATCGATCTTTCCGATGAGCTCTTTGACGCCGCGGAAGGAGCCGCGGCGAATCGCTTTGTCGGTAATCAGAGCAAAGAAGCGCTCAACCTGATTCAGCCAGGAGCTGTAGGTCGGGATGAAATGAATGTGCCAGCGCGGCCGCTTGGCCAGCCA
>Ga0164243_10004459_pt1 | contig 21934 bp, 19 predicted proteins | sample OricompcompostOP_FD_108781 | JGI IMG/M metagenome (GOLD analysis project Ga0164243, IMG submission 108781) | Organic Plus compost microbial communities from Emeryville, California, USA - Original compost - Organic plus compost (OP) | ecosystem: Engineered > Solid waste > Mixed feedstock >...
CTCCGGCCGAACGCTCAGCCCCGGCGGTAGCGCCGCCCCGGGTGCCAGTCGGGCAGCTCGGGCGTGGGCGTTCCCGTGAGCATCTCGCGGATCGTGCCCGTGCGGGGCGCAGGCGGGAGCAGGCCGCGATCCCGCAGCCTCGGCATGAGCAGCTCGATGAAGTCGCGGTAGCCCTCCGCGCCGCCGTACCAGTTCTCCACGAGGAAGCCGTCCACGTCGGTCTGCTCGACGAAGGCCTCGACCTGGTCGGCGACCGAGTCGGGCGTGCCGGTGAACTTCACGCCGCCGATCGTGGAGGGCAGCTCGTCGAGCACCTCGCCCACCGTCGGGCTCGTGCCGTCCGGGTTGCGCCACAGGTTGAGCATCGTCTGGCCCACCTCGGTCGAGAGGTCGTCGAGGCTCGTCTCGGGGTCGAACTGCGCGAGGTCGATGCCCGACCAGCCGAGGAACAGCGTCGCCGCGGCATCCCGGGTCGGCGTGTGGTTGAGCTCGTCGCGCAGCCGGGCCGCCTCCTCCTCGGTCTCGGCGATCACGAAGCTCGCGCCGTTCACGATCTTGAGCGAGTCGGCCGGCCTGCCTGCCGCAACGGCCTTCTCCCGCAGACCCGCGATCGCCTTCGCGAGGCGGGCGGGATCACGGTCCTGCGTGAAGACGCACTCGGCGTACTTCGCCGCGAAGGAGGTGCCCGCAGAAGACGTGCCGGCCTGGAACAGCGTGGGCGTGCGCTGCGGGGAGGGGATCGCCTGGAAGTAGCCGTCGAAGCGGAAGTACTGCCCGTCGTGCCGGATGCGGTGCACCTTCGCCGGGTCCGCCCAGGTCTTCGTCGCCTTGTCCGCGAGCACGGCGCCGTCCTCCCAGCCGCCCTCCCAGAGCTCGAGCTCGAGCTCGACGAACTCCTCGGCGCGCGCGTAGCGCTCGTCGTGCGGGGTGATCTGGCCGAGGTCGAGCAGGCGCACCATGGCCTGCTGGTTGTCGCTCGTGACGATGTTCCAGCCGATCCGGCCCTCGGTCAGGTGGTCGAGGGTCGTGAAGGTGCGCGCGTTGAGGAGCGGCTTCTGCGCCGTCGTGGAGGCCGTGACGACGAGGCCGATGCGCGGCACGGTCGCCGCGATCGCCGACATGATCGCGATCGGGTCGTGCACCGGGAACTGCACAGCCTCGCGGATCACGGCCTCGGGCACCTCCCCCGCGTCGTTCATGGGGTAGCCGATCGCCTCGGCGAGGAAGAAGAAGTCGAAGCCCGCGGCCTCGACCGCGCCCACGAGCTCCCGCCAGAAGCCGAGCGTCGCGAAGGCGCTCGTGTCGCCCCGCTCGTGGTGCCAGGAGTTGCCGATGAAGTTGGGGGTGAACTCCTCGAACGCCCCCAGGACGAGCTGCTTCGGCATGATCGCGCACCTTCCGTTCGGGGGCCGTGGGATCGGCGATAACCACGGGTGATCGATCCGGATGCTATCTGCGATCCTGCGCGGGGAGCAAGCCCGGCCCGGTCGCGTGGCTACAGTTGAGCCGTGACGGCTGCGGATGAGGGGCACGGGCGGGACGGGCACAGCCGCGACGCGCTCGCCGCGGGGATCGGCGCCGAGGTGCGCGAGGCGCGGCTCGCCCGCGGTCTGAGCACGCGAGAGCTCGCCCGGCTCATCGGCACGTCGCAGCCCTTCGTCACGAACATCGAGAACGGCCGGATCTTCCCGAGCCTGCGCACCCTCGCGCTGCTCGCCGACGCCCTCGCGGTGCCCGCGAGCCGGCTGCTGCCCGGGAGCGAGCGCGTCGAGCGCGTCGCCGCCGCGACCGGGATGCGCCCGCGGCGCCGCGCCGAGCCGCCCGCCCGGCGCCTCACGGCGGCCCCCGACCGGGAGCTCGCCTCGTTCCGCGTCGAGCTGCGGCCCGGCGAATCGGAGCCCCGCCCCTTCGCGCACGACGGGGAGGACTACCTGCTCGTGCTCTCCGGAGAGCTCGCGCTGCTGCGCGAGGGCGAGCCCGCGCTCCGGCTCACGGTGGGCGAGGGCGCCTGGGTCGACGGGCGCGTGCCGCACCGGCTCGCCGCCCCCGAGGGCCCCGCCGAACCCGGGGTGGGCCTCCTCGTGGTCGCCGCCCCGCTCGCCGCCGACCCGGACGGGCACGGCGCATGACCCGCGCGGCGAGCCCGGTGGGCGAGGCGGTCCGCGCGCTCCGCACCCGGCGACGACTCTCGACGCGCGCCCTCGCGCGCCTCGCGGGGGTGTCGCAGCCGCTGCTCTCCAAGATCGAGAACGGCGCGGCCCTGCCGAGCGTGCCGAGCCTCTACGCGATCGCCGAAGCGCTCGGCGTCGGCCCCGCGGACCTGCTGCCCGCGGAGGAGGCCTCCCCCGCCCCCGCGGGGCACGGCGCCCCGCTCGCCGCGGCCGATGCGCCGGGGGCCGTCGAGACCGTGCTGCTGCACGCCGCGCCGGGGCGGCGGATCGAGGCGTACCGGGTCGAGCATCCCGCGGGCAGCGGGGACGAGACGCCCTTCCAGCACTCCGGCGAGGACCTCATCCACGTGCTCGCGGGCCGCGCGACCCTGCACTGCGGCGGCACGCGCATGCGGCTCGCGGCGGGCGACACCGCGTGGATCGACGCGACCGTGCCGCACCGGTTCACGACCCCGCGCGGCTCGGGCGTCGTCGCGCTCGTCGTCACGGTGCGCTGAGCGCGCTACTCGCGCTACGATGTAGCGCATGAGCATGCCGCTCTCCATCCGGTTCGATCCCGCTCTGCTCGATCGCCTGCGCCGCCGAGCGGCCGGGCGCGATACGACGCCCTCCGGTCTCGCCCAGCGCCTGATCGACGAGGGGCTACGCGCGCAGGACTTCCCCGGCATCGTGTTCCGGGACGGACCCTCCGGTCGCCGCGCCGCCCTCGCGATCGGCCCCGACGTGTGGGAGGTCGTCGCGGCACTGCGCGACTCGGAGCTGCGCGGCGAGCCCGCGGTCGACGAGGTCGCGCGCGAGCTGAGCCTCCCCGTCGGCGCGGTCCGGTCGGCACTGGCCTACTACGGCACCTATTCGGACGAGATCGACGCCGAGATCGCCGACAACGAGCGCGCGGCCGCCGAGGCGCTGCGCTCCTGGGAGTCCCAGCAGCGCCTGCTGGCATGACCGCCCGCCTCCTGCTCGACGAGCACTACTCCGAGGCGATCGCCGTCGCCCTGCGCGAGCTCGGGCACGACGTCTCTGCCGCGGTGGCGGATCCCGAGCTGCGCGGGGCGAGCGACCCGGCCCTCTTCCGCTACGCCGCCTCGAACGCCAGCCGGATCGTCACCGAGAACATCAAGGACTTCCGCCCGCTGCTGCTCAACTCCGTCGCCGCCTCCGCGCCACCGGCACCCCTGCTGCTCGTGCCTCCCCGCCGATTCCCTCGTGGCCGCGGGGACCGGACGGCGGCGATCGTCGCCGCGCTGCGCTCCTGGCTCGAACGACCGGATGCGTCGAGACGGCCGCTCGAGGACTGGCTGACCTAGCCGCCCGGCGGGCGCGCCATCGAGCCTCAGTGACGCCTTCCGATAATTGTAATGAATCGGTAACACGGGGAAACGCGGCGGCAATACACGACCGGCACACTGTGCGTACAGGGACCTTGGTCCCAATTTTGCAACTTCTCCGCAAAAAGCGCCACCCCGATCCGTGTCCGCCCCTCAGATCTCTGGAGCCCCTGTGACGATTCCCCGCCCCACCCGACGCGCCCGCGTCGCCGCGATCACCGCGGCCTCGCTCGCGACCGTCCTCGCCCTCACGGCCTGCGGCCGCGGCACCGGCGACGACGACTCCTCCCCGACGACGACCGTCGACGACGGTCCCGCGACCGGCACGGTGACCCTCTGGGCGCCGGACGGCGACGCGACGGCCCTCGAGTCGGTGCTCGCCGACTTCCGCGAGGAGAACCCCGACCTCGACCTGCAGGTCACGCTCATCCCGTCCGACCAGTACACGACCAAGCTGCAGACCGCGATGTCCTCCGGCACGCTGCCCGACATCGCGCAGCTCTACACCGAGGCGGAGACGCAGTTCACCTCCTCCGGCTCCTTCGCCGCGGTGCCCGACGACCTCGTCGACCCCTCGTCCTTCTTCCCCGCCGCGTGGGAGTCGGGCGAGTACGACGGCACCGTGTACTCCGTGCCGTGGTACGCCTACACGCGCGTGCTCATCTACCGCAAGGATCTCGCCGCGGCCGGCAACGCGACCGTGCCGACCACGTGGGAGCAGACCATCCCGTTCTACCGCGCTCTCGAGGCCGGCGGTGCGACCACGGGCCTCGGCGGCGACGTCGGCTGGGACACCTACACCGGTCAGAACACCGCGATCTACGCGCACCAGGCCGGCAAGACGCTCCTGAACGACGACGAGTCGGCGTGGGAGTTCGACACCCCCGAGGTGATCTCCGCGATCGAGTACCAGATGGCCCCCTTCACCGAGGGCGTGGCCGCGGTCGACACCCCGCAGTTCCTCGACGCGCAGCCCTACTTCGTGGCCGGCACGACCGGCGCGATGATCTCCGGCCCGTGGGTCGTCGCCTCCCTCGACCAGACCGCCGAGCAGGAGGGCTGGACCGCCGAGCACGTCGCGACCGCGGTGCTCCCGTCCGGCCCCGTGAACGGCTCGGGCGAGCTCGGCGGCGGCAGCTGGGTCGTGAGCAAGGACTCGAAGAACGCCGTCTCCGCCTGGAAGGTCATCCGCGAGATGGCGCAGCTCGACACTCAGATCGCGCAGTTCCAGGCCTACGGCACGATGCCCGCGGTCGAGGCGGCCTGGCAGGATGACGCCATCACGTCGAACCCGCTGTTCGACGCCTTCTTCGAGCAGCTCAAGGACATCGACCCGATGCCGCAGGTCGCCACCTGGGGCGAGATGTCCACCGCGATCGGCAAGGAGCTCGAGGCCGTCGCGCGCGGCCAGGAGACCGCCGAGCAGGCCGCGAAGAACCTCCAGTCGCAGGCCGACGCGATCGGCACCGGAAAGTAGCCATGGCCCTGTCAGCCGTTCTCTCCCCGGGGGCGTCGCGCCAGCGGCGTCCCCGGGGCGGGCGGAGCCACACGGGCGTCGGCTGGGCGTTCATGGCGCCGTTCGGCGTCGTGTTCCTGCTCTTCACGGCGCTGCCCATCGTCGTCTCGCTCGCGACGAGCCTCACCGACATGCGCAGCACCGACCTGCGCAACCCGTTCGGCGTGGACGTCGTCGGGCTGCAGAACTACCTCACGATCCTCGGCAATGCGGGCTTCCTGCGCGCCGTGCTCAACACCCTGGTCTTCGTCGTCGTGGGCGTGCCCGTGACGATGGCGATCGGGTTCCTCCTCGCCCTCGCCCTCGACTCCGGCATCCGCCGCTTCCGCACCGTGTTCCGCGGGTTGTTCTACGCCCCGGTCGTCACGAACATCGTCTCGGTTGCCCTCATCTGGCAGTACGCCTTCAACCAGAACGGCACCGTCAACAAGGTGCTCGCGGCCCTCGGCTTCGCGGGCCCGAACTGGCTCGGCGACGTGCAGCTCGCGATGCCGGTCGTGATCCTGCTCGGCGTGTGGCGCAACTTCGGCACCGCGATGCTGCTCTTCCTCGCGGGCCTGCAGGCCATCCCGGAGGACGTCCAGGAGGCCGCCGCGATCGACGGCGCCGGCCCGTTCCGCCGACTCTGGTCGATCACGCTGCCGCTGCTCATGCCGACCACGCTGCTCGTCTCGGTGCTGCTCTCGGTCTTCTACCTGCAGGTCTTCGACGAGCCCTACCTGCTCACGAACGGCGGCCCGCTCGGCTCGACCGAGTCGATCGCGCTCTACACCTACGACCAGTTCGGCTTCGGCAACTTCGGCATCTCCTCCGCGGCCTCCTACCTGCTGCTCATCCTCGTCGCGGTGTTCAGCATCGTGCAGTTCCGCGTGCTGAGGCCCCGCGCATGAGCTCGCTCGCCGCCGGGGAGCGCCGCGCGCGCCGCGTCCCCATCGCCCTGCTCTACGTCGCGCTCGCGGTCGCGGCCGTGCTCACCGTGCTGCCCTTCCTGTGGGTGATCTCCGGATCGCTGCGCAGCATGGCCGACTTCCGCTCCGACCCCGGCGCCTGGCTGCCCGCGGCCGTGACCCTGGAGAACTACAGCCGGCTGTTCTCCGGCGCGGGCTTCGGCGGCTACCTCGCGAACAGCCTGATCGTGGCGGCGATCGTCGTCGCGGGGAACGTGATCGGCGGATCCCTCGCCGGCTACGCGCTCGCGAAGCTGCGCTTCCGCGGCAAGCCGCTCGCCTTCGCGGCCGTCATGATCGCGCTCATGATGCCCTTCTCGGCGACCTTCGTGCCGCAGTTCATGGTGACCGTGAACCTCGGCCTCATCGACACGCTTGTCGGGGTCGCGCTGCCGAGCGCGGTGCTGCCGATCTCGGTGTTCATCGTGCGGCAGTACGCCGCGAGCATCCCGGACGAGCTCCTCGAGGCGGCCCGGATCGACGGGGCGGGCGAGCTGCGGATCTTCGCGCAGATCTTCCTCCCGCTCGCCGGCCCGGCCCTCGCGACGGCGACGATCATGTCCTTCCTGGCCTCGTGGAACAACTTCATCTGGCCGCTCATCGTCGCCCAGCAGTCCTCCACCTACACCCTCCCGGTGGGACTCGCGGCGACCCAGCAGGCGGCGCAGAACGTGACCGACTACGGGCTCGTGCTCGCGGGAGCCGTCGTCGTCATGCTCCCCGTGCTCGTGCTCTTCCTCCTCCTGCAGCGCTACTTCGTGCAGGGCATCGCCGCGGCCGGACTGAAATGAGCGAGCCCATGATCGTCGAGACCCCCGCCGGCCCGATCGCCGGCACCGTCGAGGGCGGCGTGCGCCGCTTCCTCGGCGTCCCCTACGCCGAGGCGCCGGTCGGGCCGCTGCGGTTCGCCGCTCCCGTGCGACGGGCGCGGTTCGCGGAGCCCTTCGACGCGACCCGGCACGGCGCGACCCCGCAGCGCGTGCCGCTCTTCGAGACGACGACGATCCCGGAGCCGTCGATCCCGGGCGAGGACACCCTCAACCTGGAGGTCTTCGCACCCGAGCACGCGGACGGCGCGCCCGTGCTGTTCTGGATCCACGGCGGCGGCTACATCGCGGGCAGCCACGTGAGCCCCTGGTACGACGGGAGCGCCTTCGCCCGCGACGGCGTGATCGTCGTGAACGCCTCCTACCGACTCGGCGTGGACGGATTCGGGATCCTCCCGGGCGCCCCCGCCAACCGAGGCCTGCGCGACCTGATCCTCGCGCTCGAATGGGTGCGCGACAACGTCGCCGCCCTCGGCGGCGACCCCGCGCGCGTGACGATCGCGGGCCAGTCCGCAGGCGGCGGCGCGGTGCTCGCCCTGCTCGCCTCCCCAGCGGCGAGCGGGCTGTACCGCGCCGCCGTGAGCGTCTCCGGCGTCGACCTGAGCTTCGACGAGGCGACGGCGCGCGCGGCCACGGTGAGGATCGCCGCAGAGCTCGGCGTCGAGGCGACGGCCGACGGCTTCGGGCCGGTCGACGACGGCGCGCCCATGCGCGCGATCCTCCGGATGCGCACGGCCGCGGACGAGGGCACCGTGCCCCTCGGCCCGGTGCACGGCGACGACGTGCTCCCCGAGCCCGTGCCCGTCGCCCTGCGGCACCTCGGCACGGAGGTTCCGCTGCTGCTCGGCTCGACCGCGGACGAGTTCGACGGCGGGCCCACGCCCGAGAACCCGGTACGGCCGGATCCGCGGGATCCCGCCGTGCTCGCCGCGAAGGCCGCCGGCACCCGCGTGACCGACACGCTGTTCCGTGCCGCCTGCGTGCGGACGGCCGCCGCCCGCGCCGATGCCGCCGCGGGCACCTGGCTGTACAGCTTCGACTGGCCCTCCCCCGTGATGAGCGGGGCGACGCACTGCATCGACGTGCCCTTCCTGTTCGGCACCCTCGACGCGGAGGGCGTCCCCGCGGCGCTCGGCGACGCCCCGCCCGCCTCGCTCGGGGCGGCCGTGCACGGCGACGTGCTCGCCCTGGTGCGCGGCGAGGACCCCGCCTGGCCGACCGCCTCCGGCGTCGCGGGGGATGCGGCGCGCATCTACGCGGCGGACGGCACGGCCCGCGTCGACCACGGCTCGTACGACCCCTGCCTGCGATACGTGGGAGGCTGAGCCGTGCCCGGACTCGACCAGACCGGCGTGCGCCGGGTCAACACCTCCGTCGTGCTGCGCGCCCTGGCGGCCACCCCGGAGGACGCGACGTTGCAGAGCCTCGCCGAGCGCACCCGGCTGAGCCGGCGCACCGTGGAGCTCATCCTCGCCGAGCTCGTCGCCGAGGGCTGGGCGCACGAGGCCCCGGCGGAGAGCGCGGGCGGGGCGGGACGCCCGGCGCGCCGGTTCCGGTTCGCCGCCGACCGGCGGGCGATCGTCGGGGCGCGCATCGACACCCACCTCGCGCACGCGATCGTGTGCGACCTCCGCGGGCAGGTGCTCGGCCGCGCCGAGCGGGTGCTCGGCGACGACTACTTCGAGCCGGAGCGCGCGATCGAGCACGCCGCGGAGGCGGTGCGCGCGGCCGCGGCCGACGCGGGGGTGCCGCTCGACCGGCTCGGCGCGGGCGGGCTCGCGGCCGGTGGTGTCATCGACCCCGACGACGGGGTCGTGCACCGGCTCGTGAACGCGCCGCGTTGGAGCGGCTTCCCGGCCGCGCCGGCGCTCTCCGCGGCGCTCGGCGTGCCCTGGGTCGCGGACAACGACGCGAACCTCGCGGCCCTCGCGGAGTTCCGGGACGGCGCGGCGCGCGGCCGCCGGCACATCGCGTGGCTCATCCACGGCCAGCGCAGCGGCGCCGGCTTCATCGTGGGCGGGGAGCTGCACCGCGGAGCGGGCGGGGCGGCGGGCGAGCTCATCGAGTCCCGCGTGCTCGGCCTGGCGCGCGATCCCGACCATCCCATCGGCCGGCTCACCTCTCCGCTGCCCGCCGACCGCGAGCGCGCGATGGCCGTCGTGCGCGCCGCCCTCGCGGACGACGAGGAGGCGACGGCCGCCGCGCGCGCTCTCGCCGCCGAGATCGCCGACGTGATCGACGTGATCGCGTGGACGATCGCGCCCGAGCTCGTCGTGCTCGGCGGCGGGCTGGAGTCCGCGGCCGAGCTGCTCATCCCGCTCGTGCGCGCGCGGCTGCGCGACCTCGGCGCCCCCGAGGTGGAGCTCGCTGCGAGCACGGTCGGCGCCGAGGCCCCGCTGCTCGGCGCCGTGCGCCACGCCCTCGACCACATCGACGCCGAGCTGTACGGCCCGGTCGTCGCCTGACCCCCTCGAACGCACCAGGAGCACCACCCCATGACCGAGAACCATCCCACCCCCGACCTGCTCATCGTCGGCAGCGGGATCATGGGCGCCGCCGTCGCGCGGCTCGTCCGGGAGGCCGCCCCGGCCGCCCGGATCGTCATGGTGGACGGCGGCTCGGTGATCGGCGGCACCCCCGGCCTGCATCTGCACGACGTCGCGGAGCCCGAGCTGTGGTCGCGCTACAACGAGCGGGTCTCGAGCGGCATCCAGGGCTTCTACACGGGCGCCGCCCCCGAGCCGAGCCGCGCGCGGGACGTCTCCGGCCTCGAGCCCGGCATGCACCTGCTCACCGCGCTGCGCGAGGGGGCGGGAGCGATGCCGATGGCCGCCGCGGCGTGGAACGTCGGCGGGATGGGCGCGCACTGGACGGCCGCGACGCCGTGGCCCGCGGGCTCCGAGGCCTTCGACGGCGGGGATCCGGAGCGCTGGGCGGCGGACCTCGCGACCGCGCGCCGGGTGCTCCAGGTGCGGCCCGCCGCGATCGGCCCGACCGCGCCCGGACGGCTCGTGCTCGACGCGCTCGCCCGCCGCTACGCGGGGGTCGGGCCGGCCGACCGCGGCCCGCAGCCCATGCCGATGGCCGTGACCCCCGGCCCGCGCGGCACCCTGCTGCGCACCGGCCCGAGCCGGATCTTCCCACCCCTCGCGGCAGGCGGCGACCCCGGCTTCGTCCTGCTGCCCGGCACCCTCGCGACCGCCCTCGACCACGACGGGCGACGCGTGCGCGGCGCCGAGGTGCTCGACGTCGCGACCGGGGAGCGCCGCGTGATCGAGGCGGCCGCGACCGTGGTGTGCGCGGACGCCTTCCGCACCCCGCAGCTGCTGTTCGCCTCCGGCATCCGACCCGACGCCCTCGGCCGGTACCTCAACGAGCACGCCTTCGTGACCGGCCGGGTGCTCATGGACCTCGACCGCTTCGGCCTCGGCCTCGGCGACCTGCCGCTGCCCATGGAGGGCGAGTTCGCGACCGACTCGCTGTGGCTGCCGCAGAACGGGCCCGAGCAGCCCTTCCACGGCCAGATCATGAACACCACCTACGTCGACGAGGCGGGCACCCCGCTCGCGCACGCGGTCGGCCTCTCGTTCTACGCCCCGGTCGAGTCGCGCGCCGAGAACCGGCTCCGGTTCTCCGAGGGCGAGACAGACCTCGCGGGGATGCCGCGCTTCGAGATCGAGTTCTCCTACTCCGCGACCGATCGCGCCCTCATCGACCGGGCCCGCGCCGAGATGGCGGAGGCCGCCGAGCTGTTCGGCTCCTTCGACCCCGGGACCGAGTCGGCCCTGCTGCCGCCGGGCTCCTCCCTGCACCAGACCGGCACGGTGCGCTCGGGGGCCGTGGACGACGGCGCGAGCGTGTGCGACCCGGAGGGCCGCGTCTGGGGCTTCGAGAACCTGCTGCTCGCGGGCAACGGCGTCGTGCCGACCGCCGTGGTCGCGAACGCGACCCTCACGGGCACGATCACCGCGGTGCGCGCCGCGCGCGCCGCCGTCCGCGTCCTCGACCCGGCACGAGCCTGAGAACCCCGAGGAGAGACCATGAGACTCGCCGCGACCGGCTACGAGATCGCACTGCCCGCCTGGATCGGCGACGCCCTCGCCGACGTGCCCGACGCGATCCCGGACCGCGCGGAGCGCATGCGCCTCGTCCACGCGCTCGCCGACCGCAACTGGCGGGAGGGGAACGGCGGGCCGTTCGCGGCCCTCGTGGCCGAGTCCGCGACCGGTCGGATCGTCTCGGTCGGGGTGAACGTCGTGCTCGGCTCCGGGGTCTCCTCGGGCCACGCGGAGGTCGTCGCCCTCGGCGTCGCGCAGCGCGCGGTCGGCGGCTGGGACCTCGGCGCGACCGGGCTGCCCGACCACGAGCTCGTCGTCAACTGGCGCCCCTGCGTGCAGTGCTACGGCGCCGCGATGTGGTCGGGCGTGCGCGCGCTCGTCGTCGCGGGATCCGGCCCCGAGCTCGAGGAGATCACGACCTTCGACGAGGGCCCGATGCGCGAGGACTGGGCCGCGCAGTTCGAGGCGCGCGGCATCGAGGTCGTCGACGGACTGCTCCGAAAGGAGGCGCTCGACGTGTTCCGCGCCTACCGCTCCGCGGTCGACGGCGGCGGCGTGACCGTCTACAACGCACGCGGCGCCGCCGCGGGAGAGGAACAGTCATGAGCATCTCCGTGCACCGCGACCGGATCGCGCTCAACGCGATCCAGTGGATCAACGTGAAGGCCGACCCGGACGACCCGGGCAGCGAGGACCTGTGGCGCTACGCCGACCCGTCCTTCCGCGCGGAGTACCCCGGCGTGCTCGCCGAGATCCGGGCGGCGGGCTTCGGCGCGGTCATGATGGAGGTGCTCGCGACGCAGACCCTGCAGGACTACGCGCGGATGATCTCCGACTCCGGCCTCGCCGTCGCGCCCGGCTACGCGAGCATCCCGATCCCGAGCGACCACGGGCAGAGCCTGCCCGCGGGCTCGCCGGAGCGCGCGCACTGGTTCGACGGGATCCGCCGCAAGGCCGAGGAGAGCGCCTTCATGGGGCTGTCGTCGGTGTTCCTCGCCCCGGAGGTCGGCTGGGGGGACGCCTTCCCCCGCACGCGCGACGCGGTCGCCGTGGGGGCGCACTTCTCGCAGAGCCGGCTCGACGAGCAGATCGACCTGCTCGGGGAGGCGGCCGAGGTGCTGCGCGCGGAGGGGATCCGCGCCGGGCTGCACAACCACGTGGGCACCTGGATCGAGACGGAGGACGAGATCGAGCAGACGCTCGCCGCGATCCCGGCCGACGTGCTCGGCGCCTCCTTCGACCTCGGCCACCTCGCGTGGGCGGGCATCGACCCGGCGACCATGCTGCGCCGGCACGCGGACCGGCTCGTCAACCTGCACCTCAAGGATCTCGACCTCGCGATCGCCGCCGCGAGCCGGGCCGAGCCCACGCCCTACACCGTCGCGAGCGACCGCGGGCTGTTCCTCGAGCCGGGCCTCGGCGGCCTCGACCTGGTCGGCGCGCTCTCCGCCCTGCCCGAGGGCTTCGGCGGATGGGTCATCATCGAGGTGGACAAGCCGAGCATGGATCCCGCGGCCTCCGCGCGGGTCAGCTGGGCGTGGGTCGAGGCGACGATCCCGGCGTGAGGCCGGGCTCGGGCGAGATCGGAGACCGGAGCAGATGAGCTGGACGCACCCCTGGGCGGAGTTCGACTTCGAGGCCGCGGAGGGCGACATGCCCGTCGTGCAGGTGCCCGCCGCGCCCGCGGACGAGGCGGGGGTGCGCGGGATGTTCGCGCAGCACCCCACCGGCATCGTCGCGATCTGCGCCGAGGTCGACGGGGCTCCGCACGGCATGGTCGCGACCTCCTTCTCGGTCGGCGCCTCCTTCGACCCGCCGATCGTGCTGTTCGCCGCCCAGCGCGACTCGCGCACCTGGCCCCGGCTCGCCGCCGCCGAGCGGCTCGGCGTCTCGGTGCTCGCGGCCGAGCACGCCCCCGCGGTGCGCAGCCTCGCCTCCCGGAACGGGGATCGCTTCGCCCAGGTGGAGCTCGCGCGCAGCCCCGCGGGGGCGGTCTTCCTCCGCGGCGCGCGGCTCTGGCTGGAGTGCCGCCCGGTGCTCGAGCGCGAACTCGGCGACCACAGCCTGGTCGCCCTCGAGGTGCTCGGGGCGAGCAGCCTGCCGGGGGCCGCTCCGCTCGTCTACCACGACGGGCAGGTCGTCGTGGCGCAGGCCGTGGAGACGGACTGACTTTTTTCGCGCTTTCCTGTCATCGTTTTCGCCTATTGCGATCAGTTCTCACTTAATCGTAGGAGGGCCGGATGGGGCCCTCTCGCGATCCCGATCAGCTCGGCTGCCCGATCATGCTCAGCAGCAGTCGCTCGAGCTGCGCACGAGACAGCGCGGTCGCGGCGTCGAGCCGCAGGATGTACCGCGCGAAGACCGTGCCGACGACCGCGATCGTCGCGCGCTCCGCCCGCTCTCGGTCGAGGCCCGCGGAGAGCGCCCCGAACACGACGCGCTCGAGATAGCCGACGAGCGGCGCGGCCGACGCCTCGCCCGCCGCGATCCGTCGAGCGAGCACCGCGAGGCGCGGGCCGAGCACGGGATGCTCCCAGAGCGCGAGGAGGCCGCGCACGAGCCGGTGGAGGTCCACGGTCTCGCCGTCGGTCGTCGCCGCGCGCACGACGTCGCGGGGCGAGATCCCGAGCGCGAGCGCCTCCGCGAGAAGGCCGTCAACCGAGCCGAAGTGATAATTGACCAGGGTGTGACTCACGCCTGCGTCCCGCGCGAGGGAACGACCACTCACCCGTGCGGGATCACCGCTCTCCAGCGCCTCTCGTGCCGCGTGAATGAGCCGCGCGCGGGCACCCGACCCGCCACGCGGGCGTCCGCGCCGATTATTGACCACTCTCGAATCCTGGCACTCCGGAGCGCAGGATGACCGTCATGGATGCCTCGGAGATACGGACGATGACCGCCGACTGCGTGATCGTCGGCGGCGGGCCCGCGGGCCTCGTGCTGGGCCTGCTCCTCGCACGCGGCGGGGTGGACGTCGTCGTGATCGAGAAGCACGCGGACTTCTTCCGCGACTTCCGCGGCGACACCATCCACCCCTCCACGCAGGACCTGCTCGACCGGCTCGGGCTGCTCGACGACTTCCTCGCCCTGCCGCACGCCGACCTGGACGAGATCACCTTCGGCTGGCGCGGCGAGCGCGAGGTGACCCTCGCCGACCTCTCGCGCCTGCCCACCCGACGACGCGCGGTCGCGTTCCTGCCGCAGTGGGACTTCCTCGACCTCCTCGCGCGGGCCGGCGGGCGGGAGCCGCGGTTCCGGCTGCTGCGCAGCACGCGCGTCGACGGGCTGGTGCACGAGGCCGGCCGGGTCGTCGGCGTGACCGGGGCAGCCCCCGACGGCCCCGTCGAGGTGCGCGCCCGGCTCGTCGTCGCCGCCGACGGGCGCGACTCCGACGTGCGCGCCGCAGCCGGCCTCGAGCCGCGGCGGCTCTCCTCCGCGATGGACGTGCTCTGGTTCCGCATCCCCCGGCTCCCCGAGGAGCAGCACCCGCTCATGGAGTCCGGAGCGGGCATGCTCATCGCGATCGACCGCGGCGACTACTACCAGAACGCGCACGTGATCCCGGCGGGCAGCTGGGGCGGCACCGAGGCGGACCTCGCCGGGATGCGCGCCCGGGTCGCGGCGATCGAGCCCGCCTTCGCGGATCGCCTCGCCGCGCTCGCGCCGGACGACGTCAAGCTGCTGCGCGTGCGCCTCGAGCGGCTGCGGCGCTGGTGGGCGCCCGGGTTGCTCGTGATCGGCGACGCCGCGCACGCGATGTCGCCCGCGGGCGGGATCGGCATCAACCTCGCGATCCAGGACGCGATCGCGACGGCCAACTCTCTCGGCCCGATCCTCCGGGATCGCACGCCCTCCGATCACGAGCTCCGGCGCGTGCAACGCCGCCGCGCGTGGGCGGTCGCCGCGACCCAGCGCGTCCAGCACGCGCTGCAGTCCATCCTGCTCGCGACCGACCCCGACCGCCGGATGCCCCTCCCGGTCCGCCTCCTCGACCGGCTTCCGCCGCTGCGCCGCCTCGTGGGCCGCTTCATCGGGCTCGGGCTGCGACCGGAGCGGGCGGAGTTCGGGGTCCGCGCAGGTTGAGCTCCGCGGCTCTCGCCTCCGCCCGACGCCCTAGCGCCCCACGGCCCCGACCCAGACGCCGTCGCGGGCTCGAGTCATCCCGACGTAAAGCACCCGGCGATCGCGCTCCTCGCGCTCCCGTAGCGACTCCGGGCCCGCTGGGGAGGCGTCACCCCCCGGCGAGAGCAGTTCCTTCCGCGTCCAGGGCAGCAGGACGTGCTTGAACTCCAGTCCCTTCGCCCGGCTGATCGTGCCCACCTTCACGGCATCCGTCTGTGTGCCGTCGTAGTCGAGCAGGGAGATCGTCGGGATGTCCGCGCGGGCGAGGACTGCGCTCGCCTTGGTGGCCTGGCTGTTCGACACGCACAGCACCGCGACGTCGCCGAGCCCGGTTCCGAGCGGCCGAGTGACCGCCTGGATGCGCGCGACCATCGCTGCGTCGTGCTCGCTCGCGCTCGTGAAGACCTGCCCGACCGGGCGTTCGCCGTGCCGAGCCGCGGGGATGCGCGAGACCGAGTGGCTCCCGGCGCCGTCCTCGATGTCCGCATACTGGTCCGCCGCCACGATGAGCTCCGCACGCTCGAGGATCTCCACCGTGTTGCGATAGTTCACGTCGAGGACGACACCGCGAGTCGCGACCGAGATCCCCGCCTCCGCGAGCGTGTAGCCGCCTGGGTAGATCGTCTGCTGCCCGTCTCCGATGAGGGTGAAGGCGTCCGGGGCATCACCGACGAGCGAGTGGAGCATGCGGATCATGGCGAGTGAGAGGTCCTGTGCCTCGTCCACGATGACGCCGGTGTAACCGGTGAGCGGCTCGCGGCGCAGTTCCGCTTCGGCGCGGAGAATCTGATCCTGGATGTCGCCGATCCCTGCGGCACGGAGCGATCGCTCGTAGGCGACGAAGAAGTCCCATACGCGACGGCGTTGATTGACGCCGAGCACACGCCGACGACCCGGCCGCGGGCAGTTGGCGTACTCGTCGAAACTCGTGAAGCCGCGCCCCTTGATGACGCTCTGGATCTCCTCTCGCCAGTACTCGAAGTTGTCCTCGACCTCGGCCAGCCGACGCCCCGACTCTCCCTCCCAAACAGCCCGAAGGGCCTCCGATGCGGCTGCCTGGTCGATCTTGAGCCGCACGCCGCGCTCCGCGAGAACCCGGCCCGCGAACTCGTGCACGCCGCAGAACTCGACGCGGTCGACAACGTCGGGAGCCAGACGCCGGAGCAGAGAGCCGAGAACGGTCGGCAGCGTCTTGACGAAGGTCGTGACCAGAACGCGGCTTTCCGGGCTGCGGCGTGCGAGATGGGCCGCGCGATGCAGCCCGACGACCGTCTTTCCGGTGCCGGCGCCACCGCGGATGCGCGACGGCCCTGCGAAGGAGCGGCGGATGAGTCGAGCCTGGTCGGGATGCAGGAAGGTCATCCACTCCTCGACAGGCGCGGCCATCAGACTCTCGAGGATCACGGCCTGGACCTCGGCCTCGCTCGGAAGATCCGGGATGTCGAGCTCGAGGAGACGCGCCTCGATGACCGGCTGCGGCACAGACGGGTTGACCGGAGGGGGCGCTGAGACGGGAGGGAAGAGCTCTAAGGCGACACCCAAGACGGCATCGATCGCGATGTCGCTGAGCCGCTGTCCGGGCCGCGTGACGTGGCGGACGAGGTCGGCGTCGCCCACGACCTCCACCCCCGCAGCTTCGGCAGAGACGTTCTTGTGGCCGGCCCACGCGACGACGACGTGCACCTCGGCCGGCGCGAGGCCTACCTCCACGAGCGCGGCCCGCGTGACCTCGCCGAGCGAGTCGAGGTTCTCGAAGGCGTCGGTGACGTCCTCCTGATCCCGATAGACGCGGCCGGCGGCGATGGTCATATCGCGCCACGCCTTCGTATCGATGATCCACACCCCGCTCGGCCCCACCACGACGAGGTCGACCTGGGCGGAGCGGGACCGCGGCCACTTCCGGTCCGAGAGCAGGTAGTACCCGGCAGCGGCGAGCGGCGCGAGCGCGCGAGCCGTGCGCTTCTCGGTCTCTGCCGCGATCGCGAAGTTCCGCAGCCGCTCGCGCTGGATCGCGGCCTCGGCGAGATGGGCGTTGAGCATCGCCTCCGCTCGCTCGGCCTCGAGGCCGGCGGATCCCCCTGGCGTCGACATCATTCCCCCTGGGGCCAGGCTATCGACCGCGTGAGGCGTCAGACGTACCCAACTCGGGGGGAGGGAGAAGAGCGGCGATGCCGCTTCAGTGCTGGGGTACCTGGACTCGAACCAAGAACAACTGAACCAGAATCAGCCGTGTTGCCAATTACACCATACCCCATCGAAATCCCTGGTCAGACGGGGATTCCGGCGAGCCTCCCGGTGGCGTGGAACGAACGCTGAGCGCACGGATTGCCACGGGGGCCGCCGTCAAGCATACGTCATGGGCGGGCCGCGGCCGAAACCGGCCGGACCGCCCCGAGCCGCAGCTCGCGGTCGCCGGGGGCGGCGTCTTCGGGGCGATGGGTCACGAGGACGACGACGCGGTCGCGCGCGGCGCGACGGAGGTCGGCGAGCAGGTCGGCCGCGCCCTCCTCGTCGAGGTGGGCGGTGGGCTCGTCGAGGAGCAGCACGCGAGCCCCTCCGAGCAGGGTGCGGGCGACCGCGAGGCGCTGCCGCTCGCCGCCCGAGAGGGCGCGCCCTCCGCTGCCGACGCGCGCGTCGAGGCCGTCCTCGAGCTCCGCGAGCAGCGGGCCGAGACCCACCTCGCGCAGCACGTCCGCCATCTCCTCCTCGCTCGGCGCCGCTCCGCGCGGACGGCCGAGCAGGAGGTTGCCGCGCACGGTGGAGTCGAAGACGTGCGCCTCCTGCGGGCACCAGCCGACCGCGGCGCGCCACCGCGCGGGGTCGGCCTCGCGCGAGGCGACGCCGTCCAGCGCGACGCGGCCGGATGCCGGGGCCAGCCGGCCGAGCAGCACCGTAAGCAGGGTCGACTTGCCCGATCCGGAGGGACCGGAGACGACGAGCCACTCCCCTGCCTCCGCCCGGGCGTCCGCGCCCGCGAAGACCGGGAGGTCGGCGTCGGGCCAGCGCGCGGCGAGCTCCTCGATCGCGAGGGAGCGCGCCTCCCCCACCTCGCGATCCCCGGAGGGCACGGGCGGGGCGGGCGAGAGAGCCGGGCGGATTGCGGCGCGCGCGGCGCGTAGCGCGGGGGCGCGGCGCGCGGCGGCGAGCAGGGCGAGCATCGGGTCGAGGGCCGCGATGACGAGGAGCACGACGGCTGCGAGCTGCGGCGCGGCGATCCCCGCCCCCGCCGTGCCGAGCATGAGCGCGGCCGTGCCGAGCACCCCCGCGGTGCCGGCCGCGGTCGCGGCACCGCCGAGCGCGGCGATCCGACGATCGAGGGTCGCGAGCCGGGCCTCATCACCGTCGAGCAGGGCGAGAGCCCGCTCCGCCGAGCCGCCCATCGCGAGGGCGGGCCCGGCTTCCGCGAGGCCGGCGACGCGTCGCGCGAGACGGGCGCGGAGCCCGCCGCGCTCGACGCCCGCCCGGCCCGCGGCGAGGGCGAGCGCGAGGCCCGCGGCCGTCGCGACGACGAGGCCGACGGCGACGAGGGCGGCGGACAGCGGGGCGACGAGGGCCGCCGTGACGACGACCCCGACGAGCACGAGCGCTCCCGAGATGAGGGGCACCCGCACGCGCGGCAGCTCCTCCTGGAGCTGGCCGAGCCGCGCGATGAGCAGGTCGGCCGTGGATCCCCCGGCGAGCACGCGGCGGGCCGCCGCGCCGCGCGAGGCGAGGGCGGCCCACATCCGCGAGCGCAGCCCGTCGACGGCCGCGAGGGTCGCGTCGTGCGTGACGAGCCGCTCGGCGTAGCGGACGACGGAGCGGCCGAGCCCGAAGAACCGCACGCCGACGATCGCGACGAGCAGGTACATGATCGCGGGCCCCTCGCTCGCGCGCACGATGAGCCAGCCGGAGACGGCGGAGAGCGCGAGGGCGAAGCCCGCCGCGAGCACGCCGAGCGCGATCGCGAGACCCCACCGGGCGCGCGGCGGCCGCATGGTGGCCGGGGTCGCGGCGACGGCGCTCGCCGCGACCCCGGCCGGGGCGGCGGGCCGGGGTGCGGGGCCCGTCCCGTCCGCCGGTCGTCCTGCCGCGATGCGGGCGGGCAGGGCGACGATGGAGTCCGCGAGCCGGATGAGGCTCGCGTCGTGCGTCGCGACGACGATCGTCGCACGGCCGCGGAGCTTCCCGACGAGCTCGCGCACGACGTGCGCCGACTCCTCGTCGAGGTGCGCGGTGGGCTCGTCGAGCAGCACGACCGAGGCGCCCCGCTCGGCACGCAGCAGGGCTGCGGCGACCGCGAGGCGGCGCGCCTCGCCGGGGCTGAGCTGGGCGGGCGGCGCATCGACGAGCGCCGCGAGGCCGAGCCGGGCGAGGATCCCCTCGCCGCGGTCCCCCGCGAGGGCGAGCTCCTCGCGCACGGTCTCGAGCACGAAGGCGGGAGCCTGCGGCGCGTATCCCGCCGCCCCGGGCGCGCGGTCGGCGAGCGCGGTCGCGACCGCGGCGAGCAGGGTCGACTTGCCGGATCCCGACGGGCCCGCGAGCACCGTGAGCTCCCCCGCGGGGAACTCCGCCGACACGGCGTCCAGCGCCGGGACGGCGCGCCCCGGGTGCCGCACCGTGAGCCGATCGACGCGGATCCCGTCCGGCCCGAGCGCGATCGGAAGGGGCACCGTCTCGACGGGGGCGGTGAGCGCGGCGACCCGGCGCAGCGCGGCGAGGCCGTCCTGCGAGGCGTGGAAGGCGGTGCCGACCTCCCGCAGCGCGCCGAACACCTCGGGGGCGAGCACGAGGGCGACGAGCGCCGGCGCGAGCTCGACGGAGCCGTTCAGCAGCCGGATCCCGAGCAGCACCGCGATGACCGCGACCGAGATCGTCGCGACGAGCTCGAGCGCGAGGGCGGAGAGGAACGCGGTGCGGAGCGTCTGCCGGGTGCGGCGGCGCGACTCGGCCTGCACGGCCGCGAGCGCTGCGCCCTGCTCGGCGTCCCGGCCGAGCCCGACGAGCACGGGCAGTCCGCGCGCGAGCTCGACCATGCGGTCCGCGAGCCGGGCGAGCGCGGCCTGGGCGGCCTCCACGCGGTCGCTGGTGTGCATTCCGATGAGGGCCATGAAGAGCGGGACGAGCGGGAGGGTGAGGGCGAGCACGAGGGCGGAGACCCAGTCCCGGGAGAGCACCCAGGCGCCGAGTCCGACAGGGAGCACCACGGCCGCCGCCATCGCGGGCAGCACGGCGCCGAAGTAGTCGTCGAGGGCGTCGAGGCCGTTCGCGGCGAGCTGGGCGGCCTCCCCCGCCTCGACCTCCGCGCGCCGGGGGTCGACGAGGCGCCGCGCGAGGCGGGTGCGCGCCTCGGCGCGCGCCGCGCTCGCCCCCCGCGCGGCGACGACCGAGGTCGCCCACGCCGCGAGAGCCCGCAGCAGGGCGCCGGTCGCGACGAGGAGCGCGGCCTGGCGCGGGTCCCCGCCCGCCTGCACCGCGACGACGCCACGCGCCACGCCCTCCGCGACGAGCACGAGCGCCGCGCCACGCACGATCGCGAGGAGCGCGATCGCGAGCGCCGCGCGCCTGCCTCCCGGCCCGAGGCCGGCCTCCAGGATGCGCATCAGGCGCGCACGGCGGGCCGGAACGCGTGCGCGGTGGGCAGGCTGCTCTCCGTGATCCGGCGCCGGAACACCCAGTACGACCAGGCCTGGTAGCCGATCACGACGGGCAGGCCGACCGCGGCGACGACGCTCATGACGCCGAGGGTGTACGAGCCGCTCGCCGCGTTGCCGATCGTGAGGTCGAAGGCCGGGTCGATCGTCGAGGGCAGCACGACGGGGTAGACGGCCGTGAAGATCGATGCGGCCCCCGCGACGAGGAAGGCCGAGACGCCGACGAACGCCCACCCCTCGCGCCCCCGCAGCGCGGCGACGTAGCCCCCGACGATCGCGACGACCGCGACGACGACGAGCAGCCACGAGGCGAGGCTCCCGGTGCCGATCTGCACGACGAGCACCCAGCCGACGATGGGCAGCAGGGCGATGGGTGCCCAGCGCACCACGAAGCCGCGCGAACGCTCCCGCACCGCGCCGTCCGCCTTGAGCCCGAGGAACACCGCGGCGTGCACGAGGCAGAACCCGACGACCGCGAGACCGCCGAGCACGGCCGGCCAGCCGAACCAGGCGAACGGGCCGCCCACCCGATCCCCGTTGGCGTCGAGCGGCAGCCCGGTCGTCGTGAGGGCGAGGGCCGCGCCGACACCGAACGCCGAGACGAAGGAGCCGAGGCCGATCGCCCAGGTCCAGAACCGCGCCCAGCGCGCGCCCGGGTGCTTGCCGCGGTACTCGATCGCGACCGCGCGGAAGATGAGCCCGAGCAGCACGAGCACGAGGGGCACGTAGAGCGAGCTGAACAGCGCGGCGTACCAGAGCGGGAAGGCCGCGAAGGTCGCGGCGCCCGCGGTGATGAGCCACACCTCGTTGCCGTCCCAGACCGGGCCGATCGTGTTGAGCATGACCCGGCGCTCGGTCTCGCGCTGCGCGGCGTCGCCGCGCGCGCTCACGAGCATGTGCATGCCGACCCCGAGGTCGAAGCCCTCGAGGAGCAGGTAGCCGATCCAGAGCGCCGCGATCGCGACGAACCACACGGTGGGCAGGACGTCCATGGGGATCCCTCCTAGTAGGCGAAGTCGAGCACGTCGTCGGTGTCGGTCTTCTCGTCCTCGTGAGGCGCGAGCTCGGGCATGGCCGAGGCCACGCCGCCGCGCACGAACCGCACGAGCAGGAAGACCTCGACGATGAGCAGCACGAGGTAGACCAGGGTGAGCGAGATGAGGGAGAACAGCAGCTCCCCCGCGCTGACGCCCGGCGAGACGGCCGCCGCGGTGAACATGAACACCCCGTCGATGCCGCCCGGGGTCGGGTTGGGGGCGACGACGAAGGGCTGCCGACCCATCTCCGTGAAGACCCAGCCCGCGGCGTTGGCGCCGAACGGGGCGAGGATGC
>Ga0164243_10004460_pt1 | contig 21933 bp, 20 predicted proteins | sample OricompcompostOP_FD_108781 | JGI IMG/M metagenome (GOLD analysis project Ga0164243, IMG submission 108781) | Organic Plus compost microbial communities from Emeryville, California, USA - Original compost - Organic plus compost (OP) | ecosystem: Engineered > Solid waste > Mixed feedstock >...
TCCTCGAGCGCGAGCGCCTCCAGCCGCAGCGCCTGACGCGTCGTCGGATCCTCGAGGTCGAAGCGCTCGTCCTTGGTCAGGCGCGCCATCCGGTTGCGCACCGTGTTGGGGTGGACGCCGAGGGCGCGCGCCGCACGTTGCGGCTCGCCCCAGTGGTCGATGACCGCGCACAGCGTCGCGACCATCTGGTCGGCGTGCTCGCGGTCGTGGGCGACGAGCTCGGCCAGCGGTGAGACCGGCGCCGCGGAGCGCAGGCCGCCCACCGCCCGGGCGATCACCACGGGTGCCCAGTCGTCGTCGATGGTCAGCACGCTCGGTGACGGCCCGGCCACCGTGAGCAGCTCCCGGGCCTGGGCGGCGGACTCCGCCACCTCCCGCAGCGTGGTCGCCGCGCGACCGGCCGCGACGCCCAAGCGGGCGCTGGACGTGGTCGACACCAGTGCGCGAAGCCAGGGCCAACCGCCGGAGCGCTCGGCAGGGCCGTCGGTGACGACGGCGAACACGACGCCGTCCAGGTCGCCGATCACGGGACGTCGCCAGCCGTGCCGTTGGGCCAGCGCCGTCCACACGGTGACCCGCTCGGCGGGCTCACCCCCTACCTCCGGCCCGGACAGCGCAACCGCCCGCCACGGGCCGTCGGGCAGACCTTCGGGAGCCTCTGCGCTCTCCCCGCGCAGCAGCGCGGACACCTGTTCCCGGCGCACCTGCCGGGCGAGGTCGCCCATCGCGCGCAGACGCAGCAGGTGCAGGGCGAGCACGGTGGAGGCGTTGCCGAGACCGGCGACCCGGTCGGACGGCGGCTCGTCGTCCAGCACCGCCCACACGGACCCGAGCCACTCGCCGCCGGCTCGAACCGGGATGATCAGCCGCGCCTTCATCCCGGCCTCGTCGGCCGGCACGAAGATCGGGTCGTCCGAGCGGGCCAGACGCCGGAAGACTCCCGCCGCGCGGAGCCGGTCGCGGAACACGGCGGGCACCTGTCGGCCGATGATGGTGGAGGTGCGCGCCTCGTCGACGTCGTCCTGGCCGATCGAGTAGGCGAGCACCCGAGAGCGGGTGTCCTCGATGGTCACCGGTGCCTCGATCACGGCGCTGAGCACGTCCGCCAGGGAGAACAGGTCCGTGTGGATGCCGTGTGCGGACCAGCCGTCGGCGGCGTGGTTCGCTTGGTCGATGACGTCGCGCAGCAGCGTGACCGTGGACGCCAGGTCCGCATCGTCGGCCAGCCCCAGCAGGGTGAGTCCGCGACGCCGACAGGTCTCGACCACCGCCGGCCGTGCCGCGAGCCGGCGCCGGGCGAGCAGGCCGGCGGCACCAGCAGTGCGCTCGATGACCGCGAGCAGATCCTCGTCGTCGCGGGCGCCGACGACCACCACGAGATCGGTGGGGTCGCCGCCCTCCACGTCGCCGGGCTCGCGCAGGGCGAGGCCACCGACGCCCCGATCCTCACCGATGTTCACGGTGGTCACGTTCGACGGACCCAGGGTCGCAGCGAGCCGATCAGCGGTGATCATGGGCCGATCGACTCCAGACGGCCGAGCGTCATCACCCACGCGTCCGACTCAGGATCGATGACCGTGAAGTGGTCGCCGTCGACCTCGACGAGCTCGGCGTCGCCGCCCGCGGCCTGCGCCGCCTCGACGTACGACCGGGACTGCGAGATCGGGACGTTCTCGTCGTCGCGGGCGTGGATGCACCACACGGGCACGGCGAGCGGCAGTCGGCGGATCGGGTCGACGCCGGTGTCCGCATCGCCGGGCGGGTGGCCGAGGAAGCGCTCGACCGCACCGCCGCCGAGGCCCGCGTCGTGCGCCGCGACCAGGTCGAGGACGGCGGCCTGCGCGATGACCTGGGTGAGACCGACATCCTGCGATGCGGCCCAGGCCGCGAGGTGGCCCCCTGCCGAGTGCCCGAGGGCCACGACCCGCCCCGCATCGACCGGTTGGGCAGCGATCGCAGCACGGACGTCGGCCAGCGTGTCCGCGGCTCCGGTGCCGCGGCGATACTCGATCGCCCACGTCGCCCACCCGGCGGCGGTCAGGCTCGGCACCAGCGGCCGGGCGAGCTCGATGCCGTACTCCGGTTTCCAGAAACCGCCGTGCACGATGACGGCGACCCCGCGCGGGTCGCCGTCCGGGAGGCTGAGCTCCGCGAACTGCGCCATGTGGGCTCCGTATCGATGGACCGTGGTCGTCACCCGATCACGATTTCACGTCTTTGACGTCCTGCCCAGGTCGACCTATGTTGCGAGTCGTGACTCCGACCGCCGAGCAGCGCTGATGCGCCCGGCCAACGACGACATCGATGCTCGGCCGGGCAGTACGACCTCGCTGCTGCTGACGATCATCGGGGGTTCCCTGCGCGCACAGGGTCGGTGGATGCCGTCGGCGGTGTTCGTGGAGCTGATGGAGACCATCGACATCCCCGCGGCCCGGACCCGCACCGCCCTCACCCGGCTGAAGGCCAAGGGCATGTTGGTCGCCGAGACCCGCGGTGGCGTCGCGGGCTGCTTCTTGCCCGACACCGCGATCCCGGTGCTGGAGCGCGAGGACGCACGCATCGACCAGCCACGTCTGATGACGGACGACGAGCGCTGGTTCGTCCTCTCGTTCTCCGTCCCGGAGGAGGACCGCGCCGTCCGGCACCAGCTGAAGCGGCGACTGAAGTGGATCGGCTGCGGCTCGGTCGCCGGCGCGCTCTGGATCGGGCCGGCGCACCTGGTCACCGAGGCCGAGGAGATCGTCGAGGACCTGGACCTGGTCGGGCGAGTGACGGTCTTCATGGTGGACGAGCTGCGCGGTGCGACCGAGCCGCGGGTGGCGGTCGCACGGTGGTGGGATCTCGACACGATCCGCGCCCTTCACGACGACTTCCTGGATGCGCACAAGTCGTCGCTCGACGCCTTCCGTGTCGACCCGACCCCACGCAACGCGTTCCGGACCTGGACCCGCGCGCTCGACGCGTGGCGACCCATCACCGGCATCGACCCCGGCCTGCCGGCCTCGGTGATGCCCGAGGACTGGCCGGGGGCCCGCAGTATTCCGCTCTTCCTCGAGCTGCGCGAGCTGCTCGCGGGTCCGGCCATGAGGTACGTCGAATCTCTCAGTCGCTGAGGACGTCGGCCACGTGCGCGAACGCGAGGGCGACCTCGCCGAACCGGGTGCTCAACGGCGAGAGTCCTGCCCGCAGTCCACGCGGTGGCCGGAAGTCCGGGATGACGCCGCGTGTCCACAGCTCCGCGACCACCTCGCGCATCCGGTCGTGCTCGATGGTGACGTGCCCGCCGCGGATGGCAGCCTCGCGTGGTGAGGCCACGGTGACGCCGTGGGTCGCGAGCCCCGCGTCGGCCACCTTCACCGCGAACTCGGTCAGCCGGACCGACTTGGCGCGCACCTGCGCCATGGTGGCCCGGTCGATCATCTCGAGCATGTCGCGGACCGGGAGCATGCCGAGGATCGGCGGGGTGCCGCTGATCAGGCGGCGAATCCCCTGTGCAGGCTGGAAGTCCGGGCCCATCGCGAACGGGTCGGCGTGACCCATCCAGCCGGTGATCGGCTGCGCGAGGCCGTCGTGCAGCCGACTGGCGACGTACCCGAAGGCCGGTGCGCCGGGGCCACCGTTGAGGTACTTGTAGGTGCACCCGACGGCGAGGTCGACGTCCGTTCCGTCGAGGTCGATCTCGATCGCTCCGACGGAATGGCACAGGTCCCACAGCACCAGCGCACCCGCGTCGTGCGCGGCCGCCGTGATCGTCGGCAGGTCCGCGATGTAGGCGGACTTGTAGGCGATGTGGCTCAGGAGCACGAGCGCGGTGTTCGGCCCCACCGCGGCCTGCACGTCGGCGAGGGTGACCCCGGCAGCTGGATCGGGCGTCATCCACCGCACGGTGAGGCCGGTCTCGCGGGCCACGGCGTCGATGATGTAGCGGTCAGTGGGGAAGTTCTCGGTGTCCGCGACGATCTCGGTGCGGTCCGGCCGCGCGGCGACCGCGGCGCGCACCAGCTTGTAGAGCATGACGGTGGTGGAGTCGCCGATGACGACCTGACCGGGCGCCGCGCCGAGCACCGTGCGGCCCAGCAGGTCGCCGATCGCCAGGGGCTGGTCGAACCACTGCTCGTCCCAGGCCCGGATCAGCCGACCGCCCCACTCCTGGTCGACAAAGGAGCTCAACCTCTCCCCCGTGTGCGTCAGGGGGCGCCCCAGGGAGTTGCCATCGAGGTAGGCCACCACGTCGGGATGCTGGACGAACTCGTCGGCGAAGGAGGCGAGGGGGTCGGTGCGGTCGAGTTCCGTCGCCTCGGCGATGAGGTGGGCCGGCAGACGGCGCAGTACGTCGGTCATCGCGATGTCGTTCCTCAGTTCCCGATGTCGGTGCGGACGCTGTAGAGCTCGGGGAAGAAGGTCAGGTCCAGCGCCCGCTTCAAGAAGCCGACGCCGGAGCTGCCGCCGGTGCCGGTCTTGAATCCGATCGTGCGCTGCACCGTGCGCAGGTGCCGGAAGCGCCAGAACTGGAAGGCGTCCTCGAGATCGACCAGGTCCTCACAGGTGGCGTACTCGGCCCAGTGGGTGGTCGTGTCGTTGTAGATCCGGGTGAACACCGGGATGAGCTCGGGAGCCTCGACCCAGGCCTGGCTGACGTCGCGCTCCAGCACGGACGCCGGCACCGGGTGACCGTGCCGGGCGAGGAAGCGGAGGAAGGCGTCGTACACCGTCGGGGACTCGAGGATCTCTTCGAGCTCGGCCCGAACGGCGGGCTGGGCGTCGAAGACCTTGAGCATGGCTGCGTTCTTGTTGCCGAGGACGAACTCCACCGACCGGTACTGGTGGGACTGGAAGCCCGAGGAGGATCCCAGCGAGCCGCGGAACTCGCCGTACTCACTCGGGGTCAGCGTGGCGAGCACCGACCACTGGTCGGCGAGTACCCGGAAGATGTGCTTGACCCGTGCCAGCGCCTTGCGGGCGCGGCTGACGTCGTCGGCGTCGAGGTAGTCGCGCACGCCGCGCAGCTCGTGCAGCACCAGCTTGAACCAGAGCTCGGTCGCCTGGTGCTGGATGATGAACAGCATCTCGTCGGGATGCTCGGTGAGCGGGTGCTGCGCATCCAGCAGCGTCGCGAGGTCGAGGTAGCCGCCGTAGTCCATCCGCTCGGCGAAGTCCGTCCGGATGCCCGCCTCCAGCGGTCGCTCGCCGTTACCCACTGCTTCGTCCATCATCTCAAGATACCATATATGTGACGATCGTCAATCTGATGAAATCCCGCTGCCGAGCGTCGTTGGGTCGGTGTTGGCACCACAGACGACGACCGCGACGCGCTCGCCCGGCTCTGGAACATGAGCACCTGAGGTCAGGGCCGCGTACGCCGCAGCAGCGCCGTGCTCGGCCGCGATGCGGAACTCGGACCAGAGCTGGGACCGGGCCGCGACGATGTCGTCGTGCCGCAGCGTTCGAGGCACCAGCGGCTTGGGCGGCTGCCACGACACGTTGTAGGGGCTGCGCGAACCGTGCCCGATCTCGAGCACGTCCCGAACCCCGGCCGTGCCGAGCACTCGGCACACCAACAGATCTTCGACGCCATAGTGGCTGGCGACGCGCCCGCTGCGGAGAAGGCGGTCCGCGACCATCTCGTCGAGTCCAACACCGCCATGGTGCGCTCGTTCTTCGAGGGCAGCGCGTCGCTCTGACCGAGGAGAAATCGGCGCGCCGACGATCAAGCCTTTGCTCGGATTCCATCCAGGACGAAGGCAGTCCGGCGGTCGTAGTCGTCGCGCGCAGGCCGGCCCGCGTGCTTGAGGGCGAGGGCGTTGTCCCGGAGCAGGGCGTGGAGGTCGTCGGCGGTGAAGTCGTCCCGCAGAACACCCGCGGCTCGCGCGGTCGCGACGAGCTCGTCATTGAAGGCGCCGCCGACATGGCAGAGCTCGACCAGGCTAGGCGAGTCGGGATAGGTCTGCAGCATGACGTCGACGAACGCGGTCTGGCGATACTGGAGATCGCGGATGTCGGCGATGTAGGCCGCCAACCGCTCGGCTGCGTCATCGATGGCCCGAGCACGATCGATGATCGGCTGCAGCTCGGTCGCAACGACATCCTCGATCACCGCCTCGATCAGGCCGATCCGGCCGCCGAACCGGTTGAAGATCGTTGCCTTGCTGACCCCTGCGGCCGCGGCGACCTCTTCCAGCGGCACGCTCAGACCTTTGCCCTGGAAGGCATCGATGGCTGCGCGGCGGATTCCGTCGGCGTTGCGGCGCGCGTCCGCGCGAAGCCGCGGCGCCGATCCCGCCTCACCGGTCGCGCTCATCCCTGCTCCCCTCGCGCGAAGTTGACTCCTGGGGTCAGGTTATCTACCGTCGGCGGGAATCGCTAACCTGACCCCCTGGGTCAACTTATTCCGAGAGGCCTCCCCCGATGATCGTTGTCACCGGCGCCACCGGCGTTCTGAACGGCGCCACCGTCGAGCAGCTCCTCAAACGCGTGCCTCCCAACGAGATCGGGATCAGCGTGCGCAACACCAACAGGGCGCAGCACTTCGCCGACCGCGGCGTCCGGGTGCGGCAGGGCTCCTACGAAGACCCGGCCACACTGCGCGAGTCCTTCGCCGGAGCAGAACAGGTGCTGCTGGTCTCCGGCAACGATCCGACCGCCGACATGATGACGCTGCACCGCAACGCGATCGAGGCCGCCGCCGCGGCCGGTGCCCAGCGGATTCTCTACACCAGCCAGTCCGGTGCCACCGACAGCCCCTACCCGCCCGCGCAGCTCCACGCCGCCACCGAGTCACTCCTCGCCGACTCGGGCGTGGCCTGGACGGCCCTTCGCTACGGCTTCTTCGGCAGCCTCGACGACCTGCTGGGCCCGTGGCAACAGACCGGCAGCATCGCCAAGCCCGCCGACGGCCCCATCCCCTGGGTCGATCGCGCCGATCTCGCAGAGGCAGCCGCGGTGATCCTCGCCGGCGACCGCTCCTTCGACGGTCCGGTCACCCTCACGCCGTCCCGGGCCGTGACCCTCGATGACTTCGCACGGGCCGCCTCCACTGTGACTGGCCGCACCATCGAGCGCGTCGTCGTGGACGACGACCAGTGGGTGGCCGAGCAGACCGCGAGCGGCATGCCCGAACCGGTCGCCCGGTTCGACCTCTCCATGTTCCAAGCCACCCGCACCGGCTACTACGCGCAGACCGACCCGCTCCTGACCGAACTCCTCGGCCGCGAACCGCGCGACATCGACGACCTGCTCGCGGACCAGGTCAGCGAAGCGTGATCGGGTTGGGGCAGCTCGCGTCGTGATGAAGTCGACGGGCGTCAGCCGGGCAGTCGCTCCGTCGCCAGCTGTCGCGCAGCGTGCTCGGTGCTCAGGTTCTCGGCGCGAGCGAGGTCGAAGGACTCGTGCAGCGTGGGGCTTGCCGTCCCTATGAAGCCCGTGGTAACCCCAGTGAGTCAACCGACGGCCGGCGGCTCGACGCCCAGCGACCGCAGCTCGGCGACATAGACCTCGACGTTGCGCAGCTTCACCGTCTCGTAGCCACGCACCAGGTCGGGCAGCTCGGCGAGCCGCACGGCGCGGTCGTAGTCCTCGACAGTGAGCGCGGCCGCGAGGTCGGTCACCATCGCGCGGTAGTGGTCGCGCAGCGCGCGCTCGACCTTGCGCACGTGCGCGTAGCCGAAGACGTCGGCGCGGGTGCCGCGCACCCTCTTCATCTTCGCCAGCGCACGCAGTGATCCGTGCGAGCCCGGCCTGAAGGCGATCTTCTTCGTGCGACCCATCGCGCGGAGCATCGGCGGGTGCAGGTTGAACGAGATCGTGCCACCGGGGAACGACTCACCCGTCGATGCCAGGAAGGCCGGGTCGGTGAGCAGCCGGGCGACCTCGTACTCGTCCTTGTACGCCGTGAGCTTGAACAGGTGCCGCGCGACCGCCTCGCTGAAGCGGGTCTCGCTGGTGACCGCGCGCTCGGCGGCGGTCACGCGGGCGACGACATCGACGTACTGGTCGGCCAGCTTCTCGTCCTGGTAGTCGACCAGGTCGGCGGCCCGCTGCTCGACGAGACGCAGCAGCTCGCCCTGCAGCCCGGCCGCGGCCACCGACGCCGGGACGACGCGCGGTGCCGGCTCCGCGTGAGCGGTCACGCCGGCGGCCCGGAAGGCCTCGGGGTCTGCGACCGCCGCGCGTCCCCAGCCGAAGGCGGCGACGTTGGCCGCGACCGCGGTGCCGTTGATGCCGATCGCCTCCTCGATCGCCGCGGCGGGCAGCCGGAGTGCTCCGGTCTGGTAGGCCGCACCGACGAGCAGGAAGTTGGCGGCCATCGTGTTGCCGAAGATCCGGTCGGCCGCCTCGAGGGCGTCGAAGTCGAACATCTCGAGGCTGGTCGCCCGCACCCGCTCCAGCAGCTCGGCCTCGTCGGGGTGCTGCACCGCCGGGTCGTGCACCATCGACCCCGTGGGGGTGCGGCTGCTCGACACCACGGTGCGCGTCACCGATGGGTCGCCGAACTCGAGGTTGCGGCCCTCGGCGAGGGTGAGCAGATCGAAGCCGAGGAAGCAGTCGGCCGAGCCGGGGGTGAGCCGGTTGGCGGGCTCGAGATCACCGGCGGCGAACCGCAGGTGGCCGGTCACCGGCCCCGCTTTCTGGCTCAGCCCGGTCTGGTCGAGCGACTCGGCGGCGTACCCCGCGCGCAGGGCGGCGGTCGCGAGCACCTGGTTGACGGTCACGATGCCGGTGCCGCCGATGCCCACCATGAAGACGTTCTGCGTCGCGGTGACCGTCTCCTCGGCGCTGCTGGCCTCGACCGCCGGCGGGGTCGGGAAGCCCTTGCGTTTGGCCTTCCCCTTGCCTTCGGGACGACGCCCGCGCGGCTCGGTCTCCACGGTGACGAACGACGGGCAGTCGCCGTCGAGGCAGGAGTAGTCGGTGTTGCAGGAGGTCTGGTCGATGCGGGTCTTGCGGCCGTACTCGGTCTCCACCGGCTGCACGGAGAGGCAGTTGCTCTTCACGCCGCAGTCGCCGCAGCCCTCGCAGACCGCCTCGTTGATGACGACGCGCTTGGTGCGGGTCGGCAGGGTCCCGCGCTTGCGCTGACGGCGGGCATCGGCGGCACAGTGCTGGTCGTAGATCAGCACCGTGGTGCCGGGGATGTCGCGCAGCATGCGCTGTGCCTCGTCGAGCCGGTCGCGATCCCACAGCAGGGTGCCGGGCGCGAGGTCGCGCTTGCGGTGGCGGCCGGGGTCGTCGGCGCAGATGACGATCTTCCTCACGCCCTCGGTGTGCAGCTTGTGGGTCAGCTGCGGCACGGTGAGCGCGCCCTCGGCGTCCTGCGCACCGGTCATCGCGACGACGTCGTTGTAGAGCACCTTGTAGGTGATGTTCACCCCGGCCGCGATGCACGCCTGCACGGCGAGCTGGGCGGAGTGGAAGAAGGTGCCGTCGCCGACGTTCTGGAAAAGGTGGCCCGCGTCGGTGAACCAGGCCTGGCCGATCCACTGCGCGCCCTCGCCGCCCATCTGGGTGATGCCGACGACGGCGTCCTCGGGACGGTCGGAGATGGTCACCATCGCGTGGCAGCCGATGCCGCCGGCACCCATCGAGCCCTCGGGCAGCACGGTGGAGCGGTTGTGCGGGCAGCCCGAGCAGAAGTACGGCGCCCGGCTGACCGGGAGCAGCGGCAGCGAGATCCGCTTCGGCTTCGGCGGCGTCATGGTCACCCGGCCCTCGAGCGCGTGGCGCAGCGGTGCGAGCAGGCGTCCGGAGGTGAGCTCGCCGTCGGCCGGGATCAGCAGCGCGCCGGCGGCGTCCTTCTTGCCGATGATGCGGGGCGCATTCGGCGTGCCGTAGAGGAGATCGCGGATCTGCGTCTCCATGAACGACGTCTTGTCCTCGACGACGACGATCTCCTCGAGCCCCTCCGCGAAGCGGTGGATCGCCTCGGACTCCACTGGGCTCATCATGCCCAGACGCAGCAGGCGGACGCCGGCGGCGACCAGCGCCTCGTCGGTGGCACCGAGATCGGTCAGTGCCTGCCGGAGCGAGTCGAAGCAGCTGCCGGAGGCGACCAGCCCGACGCGGGCGTCGGGTGCGTCGAGCTCGGTGACGCTGAGCTCGTTGCGGGCGGAGTACTCGTGCACCATCGCCGTGCGCGGGCCGACCAGCTCGGCCTCGGCACCGATGATCATCGGCGGGCGCAGCACGATCGGGCTCTGCGTGTAGGCGTAGGGGTGGCCGTTCCAGTCGATGGTCGGCGTGACCGGATCGATCGCGACCTCGGCGCCGTCGACGACCCACGCGCCATCGGCCACGTCGGCGACGATCTTCAGCGCGACGACGCATCCGGTGTTGCGGGACATCTCGATGGCATGGAGGCCGAGGGTCACGATCTCGGTGGCGTTGCGCGGGAAGAGCACCGGGATACCCAACGCGGCGAGGGATCGCTCGCTGACGGCCGGGACCGTGGACGACTTCGACGCGGGGTCGTCACCGACGAGGAGCACCGCACCGCCACGCCGGTTGACGCCATACATGTTGGCGTGCCGCAGGGCGTCGGTCGCCCGGTCGACGCCGGGCCCCTTGCCGTACCAGAAGCCGGTGACGCCGTCGTACTTCGCCTCGGCGGCGGGCAGGTCGACCTGGCTGCCCCACACCGCGGTGGCGGCGAGCTCCTCGTTGAGGCCCGGAACGAAGCGGATGTCGTTCTCGTCGAGCACGTCCTGCATGTCGGCGAGCAGCCGGTCGAGCCCGCCCAGCGGGCTGCCCTGGTAGCCGGAGACGAACGAGGCGGTGCGCAGCCCGCGCCGTCGGTCGAGCGCGCGGTGCTCGACGAGCAGTCGGGCGATCGCCTGGACGCCGGTGAGCAGGGTGGGCGGCGCGCCCACGCGGTAGCGGTCGGCGAGGTCGTACGCCGGCTCGGGGGTCGGCTCGGTCGGCCGGCTGAGCAGCTCGGTCATCAGGGCTTCCTGTCGGTCGGCACGGGAGCTCAAGCTCCAGCGGTTGTCAGTCGTGATGGGCGGCCGCAGTGATCCGCTCGGCCACGATCCGGTCGGCGACATCGCTCGGCGTCGCTCCGCTCGTGGCCGCACGGTCAAGGATGTCGGAGACGGTGGTCGCGATACCACCGACGCGCTCACGCACCTCGGCGGGCGTGTGGGCCCAGATCTCACTGGCGACCTGGATCAGCCCGCCGGCGTTGGCGACGAAGTCGGGCACCCAGGTGATGCCGCGCTCCTGCAGCAGGCCGGCCACCGCGTGGTCGAGCAGCTGGTTGTTGGCGGCGCCGCACACCACGGTCGCCTTCAGCTGCGGGATGCTCGTCGGCGTCAGGGTCGCGCCGAGCGCGCACGGCGCGTAGACGTCGACCTCGGCGTCCAGCACCGTGGGCAGGACGGCGACCTCGGGGTGCTGTGCGCGCACCCGCTCGATCGACGCCGCGGACGGGTCGGCGACGGTGACCCGCGCGCCTGCCTCCAGCAGCAGCTCGACGAGGTGGCTGCCGACCTTGCCGACCCCCTCGACACCGACGTGCCGGCCGGCCAGGCCGGTCGGGCCCCACACGTGCTCGGCGGCGGCGCGCATCGAGCAGAAGACACCGTAGGCGGTGGACATGCCGCTGTCGCCCGAGCCGCGGTTGCTGCCGGTGACGTACTTCGTGGCCTCACCGACGATGTCGAGGTCGTCGGCCGTGGTGCCGACGTCGGCCGCGGTGAAGTAGCGGCCCGAGAGGGAGTCGACGAAACGACCGTAGGCGCGCAGCAGCTCGGGAGTCTTGAGCGTGGCGGGGTCGCCGATGATGACGGCCTTGCCGCCGCCGAGCGCGAGCCCGGCCGCGGCGGCCTTGGACGTCATCCCCTCGGAGAGGCGAAGGACGTCGGTGAGCGCCTCGCGCTCGGAGCCATAGGGATAGAAGCGGGTGCCGCCGAGCGCGGGCCCGAGGGTGGTGTCGTGGATCGCGATGATCGCGTGCAGGCCGGTGGCCTCGTCGCGGCAGAAGACGACCTGCTCGTGCGTGCTGGTGCCGAGGACGTCGGCGTGGTCGGTCAATCGGTCGGTCTTGTCCGTGCTGGCTGTGTCGGCTGCGTCGACCTTGTGGGCCGGAGGTGCGAGGGTCATGGGTGGACTCCATCTCAAGATGAGCGACGGTACGCCGAGCCTCTCGCGTCGTGACCCGGACCACAATCCCTTTCGCGGTTTTTGGCGACGGATCGCAACCGTCGCCCCACCGATCACGGCGAGAGAGCGAAAAGTCACGCGCACGACGTACTGTTCGTTGCGTGAGTGATCCGACCTCCCTGGACCCGACCGACCGCGAGATCCTGCGCCTGCTGCGAGAGAACGCCCGACGGCCGCTGCGCGAGATCGCCGAGGCCGTCGGCCTGACCGTCGCACCGGTGCAGCGGCGGATCGCGCGGCTGGAGTCGACCGGGGTGATCGGCCGCTACACGGTGCAGATCAACCACGGCCGGATCGCCGCCGGCATCGAGGCGGTCACCGAGCTGCGCTTCGACGGCCATCGCGACCTCGCCGCGATCCTCGAGTCGGTCTCCCAGATCCCCGAGGTCACCGAGGTGCTCACCCTCGCCGGCGACCCCGACGCTCTGGTCCGCATCCGCGTCGACGGCGTCGAGCACCTGCGCGGCGTGGTCAGCCGGCTGCGCTCCGGCACGGGCGTGGTGGGCACGAAGACGCTGGTCGTGCTGGAGGAGTGGACGCGCTCCCCCTGACCTCTGATTGCAACAATCATATAAATGTCCCTATGATTTCAGAAAACCTCGCAGTACATCTAGGGAAGTGACAACGTGGTCGCCGGGCGGATGAGCGTGACCGAGACGGCAAAGGCACTCGGCGTGAATCCGCAGCGCATCCACCAGCGCATTCGCGAGGGCTCACTGCCGGCCGAGAGGGTCGGCAACCAGTGGGTCATCGAGATGGACGACGTGCGTCGTATCCGAAGCCACTCCGCTCCCGGCCGCCCGTACTCACCGAAGTCCGCATGGGACCTCCTGGCCGTCGCGGCCGGAAGCCACGCCGCATCCGAGATCAGCGCCCCTGCGCGATCGCGCGCACGGTCCCGGCTGCGGCAGCTGCTCGACCAGATCTCCTCGGCCGAGGCGGAGCACGTGTCGGTGCTCGTCGCGCGGGTGCTCGGAAAGCGAGCGAGGCGCACCCTCCTCGTCGCGTCTCCGCGGGACCTGCCGGACGTACGTCGCGACGGGCGCATCCATCCGTCCGGCGTATCCCTCCCCGCGTCGGACATCGCAGCTGGCGACCTCGTCGAGGGGTACGTCAACGGGGAAGATCTGAGCGGACTCGTCGCTGACTACCTGCTCTCTCCTGCACCGCGGGCGCAGGCGAACGCGATCCTCCACGTCGCTCCGCCTGCAGACATGCACCCGGCGATCCACGAGCTCGACGAGATCGTCCGGTCGCCGCTGGCGCTCGCTGCCGATCTGGTCGAGCACGACGGTGTCCGAGAGCAGGACGTGGCACTGCGCCGCCTGGTTGAGCTGCGTGATCAGGTCGCGCATGTCCCCGGTGCCGCAGATGCCTGACGCCATCGACTTGCCCGCCATGGGTGAAGCGCAGAAGCAGTCCTGGCATGCCCTCATGGACGTCTACGACCGCATCGACAGCGGGTGGGCCCTCGTCGGCGGCCAACTCGTTCACCTGCACTGCGCCGAGCGCGGGCGCACTCCGACTCGACCCACCAATGACGTCGACACGGTCGTCGACATCCGTTCCTCTCCCGGCATGCTTGAGACGTTCACTGCCGTGCTCCACATGGCTGTCGAGAACGCAGTCGGCGCGCTCGAGCGTCTTCAGCGGGCAGCCGGGATCACCTGACGCCAGCACCCGCAACCGGATCAGCGGGACGCCGCCTACCCGGTCAGCCCCTGCCCGATGATCAGCTGGTGCACCTCGGAGGTGCCTCGTAGGTGAGCACCGACTCGAGGTTGTTGGCGTGCCGCAGGATCGGGAACTCCAGGCTGAGCGACTCTCAGCGATCACCCCGGTCGACCGCGATCGAGATCAGCCCGCCGATCATGGCGAGGTTCTTGATGAACTGGACCTGCTGCTGCTTGCGCGCGGCCGGGTCGTCGACCTTCCAGAACGCGTGCCCGGCCATCGTGGTGGGCACCAGCGAGCCGATCAGCGCCACCGCGGAGACCCGTGGCAGGACGCCGACGGCCAGCGCCGCACCGGCAGCCGCCTGGACCGCGGCGTTTGCCCGGACGACGAGCTCGTCGTCGGCCGGCAGCGGGGCGACGCGGCGCATCGCCTCGAGCGTGGGCGCGGCGATGTCGACGCGGGCGCCGGGCGTGCGCACGGCGTCGTACCCGAGCAGGGCGTAGGTCGAGCCGGTCAGCAGGCGGGCGAGCCGCCGCGCGGGCTTGCGCATCAGTGTTCTCCTCCGAGTGGTTGGGCAGCTCGACGTTAGCGCGCCGGTCAGCCCGGCTGGTGGGCGCCGGTCATCAGCTCGGCGAGGTCCTCGGGCTGCAGGAAGGAAGGCGGTGGCGGCGGCCCCCAGTTGAACAGTCCCTTCGCGCCCTCCCAGGTGCTCGGCTGCCACAGGGCGTCGTCCACGATGCAGTCCAGGTCCGAGTAGTACTCGGAGAAGTTGCCCGCCGGGTCCTTGAGGTACCAGAAGAAGTTCGAGCCGACGTGATGACGGCCCAGGCCCCACACGTGACGCTCCGGATCCTTCTCGAGCATCGCGGTGGCGCCGCGACCGACCTCGTCGACGTCGTCGAGCTGCCAGGAGGTGTGGTGCAGGAAGTTGAGCGGCGCCTGCTGCACCAGCACGTTGTGGTGGTCGGTCGAGCAGCGCATGAAGGCCGCCAGACCGGGCACGGTGTCGCTGATCTTGAAGCCGATGCCCTCGGTGAAGAACCTCTCGGTGGCCGAGGCGTCGGTCGAGCCGATCACCACGTGTCCGAGCTTGCGCGGCACGACCGCGTGCTCGCGCAGGACCCCCGGCGCCCGGGTGCCGGGTCGGTCGATCCGGCCCGGCCCGTTGTACGGCGTGGGCTCGCTCGCCTGCTCGATCCGCGGAGCGACCGAGACCACGGCTCGGAAGCCCGCGATCGGCTCCTCGGTGACCAGCGCGTCAGCGGTGCGCTCGACGGCCAGGTCGAGCTGACCCAGCTGCCGCTCGATCCGGTCGAGGTCGTCGGGGTCCTCGACGCCGATGCCGATCTCGAGCAAGCGGCGCTGCGGGGCGTGGGCGAGCTTGAACTGTTCGCCGCCGTCCGCGGTGGCGAAGCTGTTGCCGCCGACGGGGGTGAGCCCGAAGTCGGTGTAGTAGGCGGCGGTCTCCTCGACGTTCGGGACGCCGACGGTGATCGAGGTGAGGCGGTGCAGTGCCATGGTCTCTCTCCTTCTCGGGTGTCAGGACGCCGAGGCGGTGGTGTGCGGGCGGCCCGGAAAGCAGGTCTGGCGCAGCTCGCCGAGCCCCTCGATCCAGGTCACGACCTGCTCGCCGGGCTTCAGGAACCGCGGCGGCTTCATGCCACCCCCGACCCCGCTCGGCGTGCCGGTGAAGATCAGGTCGCCGGGCTGCAGCGGAACGACGGCCGAGAGCCGCTCGATCAGCTGGCTCACCGGGAAGATCAGGTCGCTGGTGCGGCCCTTCTGCACCTGCTCGCCGTCGATGCTGCAGCCGATCTCGAGGTCGTCAGGGTCATCCAGCTCGTCGATCGTGACCACGGCCGGGCCGATGGGTGCGAAGCCGGGGAACGACTTGCCGAGGCTGAACTGGGGAGCCGGTGCGACCAGCTGGCGGGTGCGCTCGGAGTAGTCCTGACCGACGGCCAGCCCGGCGACGTGCGACCAGGCGTCGGCGGCCGCCACCTGGTCGGCCTCCTCCCCGATCACCACGACCAGCTCGGCCTCCCAGTCGACAGTCTGCGTGGGCAGGGCGAGCTCGCCGTACGGCGCGGCCAGCGAGCCGCGGAACTTGGTGAACACCGGCGGCTCGACCGGGAAGTCGGTGAAACCGCTCTCGAGGGCGTGCTCCTTGTAGTTCAGCCCGATGGCGAAGATCTGGCCGGGGGCGGGGACGGCGCAGCCGAGGTCGGTCTCCGCGAAGGCCCGGCCCTCCGGCAGGTCGGCGGCCGCCGCCCACGCGGTGAAGTCGGCCCAGTCGTCGTAGATGGTCGACGGGTCGGAGCCGAACCGGCCCTGGCTGGCCTCTTCGACGTCGACGGCACCGGCGTCGGTGACGAGCACCAGTCGGCCGGCGAGGTTGGCGATACGCATGCTGCTTCTCCTTGGTGGTGGTGAGGGGGTCAGATCAGCGCGGTGATCTGCTCGTCGACGTCCAGCAGCGCACGGCCGTAGATCTCCGTCGAGATCTCCGGGTTGACCACGGCGTGCCGGCTGCAGGTCTCCAGGTCGCGCCAGACCCGCTGCATCGGGTTGGCCTCGGCGAAGCTGCCGGCACCGTGCACGTTGAGCAGCAGGTCGACGGCCTCGCGGGCGCGGTGCGCGATGGTGCCGACGTCCGCACGCACCCGGGCGCGGGGCAGGAGGTCGAGGTGCTCACCCGCCTTGGCGGCGTCGTCGATGTCCCCGGCGGCGCGCATCAGGTGCAGGTGGGCGCTGTCGATCAGCTGCGCCGCCTGGGCCACCTGGAGCTGGGTGGTCGGCGCGAGCCGCGACTTGTCGTAGAACGTGTAGGAGATGCCGCGGCCCTTGGCCAGCGACTCCTGGACGATCTCGAGCGCGTGCATGGCCAGGCCCACCTGGGCGGCGGAGAGCACCAGCGCCAGCACCGGGACGAGCGCCGAGTTGTAGAGCGTCTCGCCGTCGATGGCGTGCGGGCGCTCGCCGACGACGAGCGGCGGCACCGAGACGATCCGGTGCGTGGGCACGAACACCTCCTCCGCGACCAGGGTGTTCGACGCGGTGCCCTTCATGCCCGCGACGTACCAGGTGTCCTTGATGCTCAGATCGCTCATCGGGATCAGCGCCAGGCCCTGGTCGACGACCTCCCCGCCGGCGTCGACGATCGGGATGCCGAGCATCGCCCACTGCGCGTGCGCGCTGCCGGAGGCGAAGCCCCAGCTGCCGTCGACGACCAGGCCGCCCTCGGCGTACGTCGTGGTGGCGGTCGGGGCCAGCACGCCGCAGACGCGGGCGTCGGGGTCGGCGCCGAAGATCTCCTGCTGGGCCTGCTCGGAGAAGAGCCCGATCGACCAGTTGCACACGTTGGTGAGCGTGGTGATCCAGGCGGTCGAGCCGTCGCCGCGGGCGAGCTGCTCACTGACGCGCAGGCTGGTCGCCAGGTCGGCCTCGTGGCCGCCGAAGCGGCGCGGCACGGAGACCCGGAACAGGCCGGCATCGCGGAGGGCGTCGATGTTCTCCTCCACGACGCGGCGGTCGGTCTCGGTCTGCGCGGCGTTGCGGCGCAGCAGCGGGACGAGCTCAGCGGCACGGGCCACCAGCTCCTCGCTGGTGACGGTGAAGGGTTCGGTGACGGGTTCGGCGGTGGCGGTCATGGCGGACTCCTCGAGGGCGTTGGGGTGGGCCGGTCGGACTGTGGCCGGCATCACTCCACGATGCGGCGCGAGGCGGTTCGGTGGCGTGCGCCCCGAGTGCAATCTCGTCCGCCGCCCTTGCACTCGCAGACCAAGATCGCCGCTGATGTGACGTGCTTCACTCGATGGGATCCGAGCGACAGCCCCGACCGACAGTGCAGAGCCAGGAGGAGTCATGACGATGGTGCAGGTAGAGCCGGCATTCGACGCCGGCACGTTCCGCAGGGCACTCGGCCACGTGCCGACGTCCGTCTGTGTGGTCACCGCGGTGGACGACGACGGCCCGTTCGGCATGACCGTGGGCAGCTTCAGCTCCATCTCGCTGGATCCGCCGTTGGTGGGCTTCTTCGCCGACAGCGGCTCCGCCACGCTGGCCCGGATGCGCGGGACCGCTCGGCTCTGCATCAACGTGCTCGGTGACCGCCAGGGCGACGTCTGCGGGGCGTTCGCCTCACGCCGACCCGACCGGTTCGCCGGTGTCGCGCACCACCGGTCGACCTCCGGCGCGGTCCGCATCGACGGTGCACTCGCATGGATCGAGTGCGGGATCGATCGCGTGATCGCCGTCGGCGACCACGACCTCGTCGTCGACCGGGTGATCGACCTGCTCGGTGCCGGCGCGGCCCGCTGGGCGGTTGATCTCGGCCACCGGATGGCGACCGAGATCATCGAGGAGATCCCTGCCTTCGGTGGGTCCGACGAGGCCTTTGAGACTCTGCGGATGGGCACCGAGTCGTCCTGCCAGCACGCACTCATCACCCTCGCCACCGGAGACCCGGGAGCCGCGCTGTCGACCGAGGAGAGCCTCGAGGGCGATCGCGACTTCGTCCGCCGCGGCATTCGCCTCGATCTGGTGCTGCGTGGCATCCGGATCGGTCATGCCCGCATGGCGACCGAGCTCCTCGGCGCGGCGGCGACCCTGGTCCCCGCCGGGGAGCGGACCGCCGAGATGGAGCGGACCTCGACGCTGCTGTTCGCCTATATCGATCTCTTCTCCTCGTCGATGGCCGAGGAGTACCTCGCCGAGCACGACCGCTGGGTCACCAGCGCCGCGGCCGAGCGCGCCGAGCTGGTCCGCGACCTGCTCGACGGCCGGCCGGTGGCGACGGCCGACGTCTCGCAACGGCTGGGCTACCAGCTCGAGCGACACCACGTGGCGATGGTGCTGTGGCAGCCCGGCACCGAGCACTCCCCCACGGATCTCCAGCGGGCCGCGGCTCGGCTGGTCGAGGCCCACGGCTGCGGCGCATCGCTGGAGATCCCGCACGGCACGTCATCCCTGTGGCTGTAGGCGTCGTGGCGTTCCCACGACGCCGTCGCCACCGAAGTCGAGATCGACCTCCCGCCCGGCATCCAGGTCGCCGCCGGCACCGTGGCGAGCGGCCCGGCCGGCTTCCGGCAGAGCCATCTCGAGGCCGAGCTGGTCGCCGAGATCATCCGCGGTGCCGACGCCGGCACGCCCGGCGCGCTCACCCGCTACCACGACATCGAGCTCGCGGCGCTGCTCGCGCACGACATCGAGCGGGCGCGGACGTTCGTGCTGCGCGAGCTCGGCCCCGCGGCCGCCGACACCCCGGCCGCGGGCGACCTCCGCGACACCGTGGCCGCCTACCTCGGCTGCGATCGCAGCCTGGCCCGTGCCGGCGAGCAGCTGCACGTCGCGCGCAACACGGTCGCCTACCGGGTACGCCGCTTCGAGGAGCTCACCGGCCGCGACACCCGCCACCGGCGGCTCGAGCTCGAGGCCGCTCTTCGGCTCGTCGCCGTGCTCGGCGATCGGGTGCTCGAGACATCGGCCGACTGACCCACGTGGAGCCCGCTCCCTGCGGGTACGGCGAGACATGTCGAAGAAATCCGGAGGACCATCCGCGGTCGGTGCTCACTGGCCACACGAACGTGGAGGTGAAGGCCGACCCGGCCGCGCGGTGGCACAGCGGCGCGCGTGCGGACGAGGCGGAAGAGGCCGTGGACGCCGACTCGCCCGAGCCGGTCTCGGACAACCCGCTCGCCGACGAGGACGAGACCCAGACCTACCTCGTCGCCGACGAGCCAGCGGAGGTCACCGGCGGGCCGTGCTCCTCCGGTTGCGACGGGCGATCTCGGCCGAGAGCATCGTCGCGAACCCGCACCACAGGGGGTAGGGCGCCAGGAGACGACCGCGGTGGGCGCTCTCGCGCGTGGCCCGGCGGGTGAGGTGTGCGCTGCTGGCGGTGAGCAGGGCTGCCTCGATCGCAGCGAGATCCGGGCGACGTCCCCGCCAGAAGATGACGCTCCAGCCCCCGTTGAGCAACAGGTTGACGGCGAGGCCCCGCCAGTAGTTGGCGCCGGCACCTCGCTCTCCGCGTCGCTCCGCGGCGGTGACCGTGGCTGCCGAGACGAGCGCGATGTCGGCGTACAGCGCGGTCCACACGACAGGGAAGGCCGCCGGCGGCGGCTGCCACGCAGGCAGGTCGAGATCGCGGTACCACCGCGACGTCGGATCGGTCGCCAGCGCACCGGCTACTGCGGTCACCGCGGTCGCGGCAGATGCGAGGGCGAGGTTGCGGAGCCCGTGGTCGGGCGCGGCGTCGCGCATCGCCGCCCGGACCGCGTCATCGAACCCGAGCAGCCCGTCCGGAGGAGGCGGCAGTAGCCGCTCCGCATCGTCGCGGCATACGACCTCGTGCACGAGACTGTCGACCAAGGGACGGGCGACCCGTGTGTCGAGCGGTGTCACCAGCCCGATCCAGCGGCTCGCGAGACCCGGTGTCAGCACCGGGACGGTCCGGATGCGCCGCCGCGAAAGGCCGGTGACCCGGGCGAACCGCCGGATCATGTCGGCATAGGTCAACACCTCGGGACCGCCGACGTCGAGGGTCCGGTTGACGTCGTCGGGCAGGTCAGCGGCGGCGACCAGCTGCTGGACGAGGTCGTCGATCGCGATGGGTTGCACGCGGTTGCTGAGCCACTTCGGGGCCAGCATGACCGGCAGCCGGGCGCTGAGATAGCGCAGCATCTGGAACGAGATCGACCCGGCACCGATGACGACCGCGGCTTGCAGCGCCGCCGTCGGCACACGGCTCCCGAGCAGGATCTCCCCCACCTCGACCCTCGAGGCCAGATGCGGGGACAGGTCGGCACCGGGCGGGTGCAGGCCCCCCAGGTACACGAGGCGCCGTACGTGCGCACCCTCCGCGGCGTGGCTGAACACGCGCGCCATGGCGGCATCCCGTTCGGCGAAGTCCTTGCCCGAGGCCATGGAGTGGATCAGGTAGTAGGCCACGTCGACACCGTCGAGCGCTCGCGCCAGGCTGTCGCGGTCGCCGGCATCCCCTTCGACGATGTCGACGGACTCGCCCCAGGGCTCCTCGACGAGGGAGGCCGCGCGGCGGGTGAGCACCCGGACCCGCCAGCCGTCGTCCAACAGTCGCGGTACGAGCGCACCGCCGACGTGACCGGATGCGCCGGTGACCAGTGCGAGTCGTGCCATGGACCTCAACCTCCTGTGGTGAGCACGGGCGGCAGCAGGGCAAGCATGCCTGCCGACCAGATGACGTGGAGCACGATCGGCGCGAGGACGCCTCCGGTGCGCTGGCGTAGAACCGCAGCGGCCGCCCCGAGCAGGACGGCGGCGAGCACGAGCAGCACGACGCCACTGCCCACGACGGTGAGTGCGTAGATGCCGGTGGCGACCGGCACGGAGAGGTGCGCTGGCAGGAGGCCGAGGAGAGCATCGTGGAGTGCCCCCCGAAAGAAGATCTCCTCGGCCACGCCGTTGACGAGGGTCAGCACCACGACCAGGAGCGTGTCGTCGCCCGCGTGGTCCAGCAGTTGCTCTGCGGGCTCGCGGAGGACGTCGATGCGCGCGACGACGAGGCCGCCCGCCGTACACAGCGCCACCGCTGTCGTCCCGGCCAGCACGCCCGTGACGAGGGCGCGGCGCGCACCCGCTGGCTCGCTGACGTGGACCGGACCCGCGAGGACACCGCCGACCGCCCAGACCGCCGCCATCCAACCTGCGCCGAGAAGGAACCTGCCGTCGCCAGGCTCCAGACGCAGCGTCACTGCCACCGACGCGGCGCCGACCACCAGCGTGCCCGCGACCACCCACCTGCGACGCCGGTGACCGGTCGACGACGTCACCGGCTCGTCCATGATTCCGTGGGCGCCGATGCTCCGCCACCGCGTTGGGATGACCGGGTGGGCGGACGCCCTGTTCTTCTCACCCGTGCCATTGTGCCTCTGCGGGAAAGACCCCGTTCCTCCCCATGACGGGGCAAGTGAGGGCGCAGCGCTATCGCTGGATCTGCATCACCACGGCCTTCGGCTCGGTGAAGAACTCGCGGCTGAAGTCGCCGCCCTCGCGGCCGACGCCGCTGTCGCCCACGCCGCCGAACGGGGTGCGCAGGTCGCGGATGAAGAAGCAGTTCACCCA